>WNFR01003674.1_pt1 | contig 15844 bp, 9 predicted proteins | sample 5400221 | NCBI WGS metagenome assembly WNFR01 (sample SAMN13153357, study PRJNA577476) | soil metagenome | isolation source: 40 cm soil under Madrone tree | place: USA:California | collected 2016-06-14 | reverse complement strand
GACCTTTCAACTGTTCCGGCGACATGTAGCCCATCGTGCCCATCACCGTGCCGGGATCGGTGTTCACCTTGCGCGTAGGCACTTCGGTTTGCGATGCAGCGCTGTCGATGCTGGTAAGTTTGGCGAGACCGAAATCCAGGATCTTCACGCGGCCGTCGTCAGTGATGAAGATGTTGTCAGGCTTGATGTCGCGATGAACGATGCCTTTCTCGTGCGCCGCTGCGAGACCCTTGGCTATCTGCAACCCGTAGTCAGTCGCTTTGCGCTGCGGCAACGCGGCGCCGGCCATGCGCTCGCGAAGAGTTTCACCTTCGAGCAATTCCGACACTATGTACGGCGCGCCATCGTGAGTACCGATGTGATAGATGCTGAGAATGTTTGGATGATTGAGCGCACCGGCCGCTTGCGCTTCCTGCTCAAAGCGATTCAGCCGATCAGTATTCTCGGAAAGCGAAGCTGGCAGAACTTTGATCGCTACATCGCGCCCGAGCATGGCATCGCGCGCGCGATAGACCTCACCCATTCCGCCTTCGCCGATCTTGGAGACGATCGTGTACTGAGCGATCGCTGTGTTGGGGGAAATGGTTTCGCTCACGGTGCTTTATCAACAGATTTCGCAGATTACGCAGAAACCTGGAAAGGAAACTCGCGAATTCTACAGGCTACGAGGGCATTGGCCTAGAGATTTCGGAGGCGCGTAGCGCCGAGATGAATAGCCCCGACTGATCCACTCTGGTGAATTCAGCAAAGTTTCTCAAACAAGCTCGGCACGAATTGCATCGAGATGGGAAGCGGAATCACAACCACTTCCTGTTCTTTTGTTTACAGGTTTGTAGAAAATACAGGTTTGTAGAAAAAGAGTTGACCACATTTTGACCGCTTCTTTCCAATCGACCACTAACTCGACTCTGCCTCCCAAAAACTACTCTAATCCGGTTTCCAGCATCACCTTCAGTAAAGACGGAAAGCAAATGTTGCTTGCCGAACGGAGCATGGCCGGAGACTTGAACAACAGTCCGAACACGAGTGGGCCGTATTATTATGCCGCTCACGAGTCGCGAGTCCTGGAATACATTCGCCCTAGCACAAGTTCGGCGTGGACGCCGCTGACTGTGGCCACGGCTAATAAGTTCGGCATTGGCACCGCACATCCGTTTACGAATGCTTATGGGTCGAGGCCGAGTGCGGCGGGCGGTGCGGATTACGATCTAGTCGGAGGACATGTGTGGGCCACGGGTGATGCGTTGCATTTCCCGAATTATCCCATGCCTCCCGACACCGGGCCGACACAATCTGATTATATTTATGGTATCCAAGGTCTCCTGATGAGTGGTGGGAACATTCACAACAGTCTCTTGATTGACCTATCGAACAGCACCGCCGACATGGACAAGAACCAAATGGGAGACGTGGAACTCCCTTGTCCCCAATGTAAGATAGCGCTTACACAGATCAAGGTTCCAAACGCGTCTTGTGCCGCAAATGGAACTTACAGCGTCACCGCGCCAGGCAGCGGCGCGACCTACACCTGGATTGTCACTGGCGGCACGCCGGTGACAGGAACCGGGTCGTCGATAGCGATTATGTGGGGCTCCACTTCGCCAAAAATTGTAACCGTGACTACGACCAACGCAGCCGGCTGCAAATCAACCATCACGATGCAACTCAAAGATTGTCCGAAGTGAACTCAAGTGATCGGGATTAGTGATGGGAAAGAAAGTCGTGCATCGTATTCCGATAAACTCGAAGTCCGTAACTCTCTGGCGTGAATATCAGATTTGTAAGTCATGAGTGGCTGATGGATCGCGCACATCGCCTTTTCCAAACGCTGAGGACGCGCGGCCGGCATTTTTTCTATCATGTTAGCCTTAACCTTTGTCGCGTTATTGATCGCGACTGGAAATGCGGCCGGTATCCGCCCGTTGCTATCGCAGCAGCTAGCTCTTGATCCGCTCACTCCGGACGAAGTTGCTCTCGCCACCCGCATCGCGACTGCCGACACACGCATAAACGAATCTCTGGGGCGAGGGCGCAAACAGCTCATTCAGGTCCAGTTCGTTACACCAAAGACGCGGACTAATGCGACCGCCCCTCAAGAGAACGAATCATTGAGTGTCAGACGCCGTGCCGCTGTCACTTTCTATCGTTACGATACTGATCAGGGAATCTATGCGTTGATTGACCTACAGCTGAGATCAGTTGAGGAAATTACTAAGGTTCCGGGGAGGGGCGTGCCGTTAGCGATTGAAGAGGTCAGCCAGGCGTTTGCCCTCGCGTCGCTCAACAAGCGAGTAAAAGGCTTCCTCGGTTCTCAAGGCAGTGAATTTACGGTGGTCGAACCATCCGCCGGAGAACAGCCGAAGAATCGTGTCGAAGGATTGCGCGTCATTGCAACCGGACCCAGAGATCCCTGTAATAAGCACCGCTGTATCGAACTGATGTTCCGCAAACGCGGAGAATACGTTCGCGGAACATCAGTCACGGTCGATCTATCAGCGCAGAAGGTTAACGTTCGAAGCACGCCAAGATGAGGATGAAACAGCTTCGCGCCTTCAGGATTATTTTATTTCTCGCGGGACCCTTCCTGATCTCGTCAACTCAAACAAGTAACGCATTCCCCACCGACAAGCGAAGTCACCCATGTTCAGATCCGTACTTTGTCGAGCAGTCGTTTCCCTCAGCGGGGCCGGCGGAAACGCGCTGGTGACCCGTAGATAGGAACACCATTCAGCGTTTGGACGAAGTGGACCGACTTCGTTTGCTTTAGCGACGATCCATAGGTTTTGGCGTGCGAGAATTCGCTGGCGACGCCATTCACGGTTAAGTTGGTCAGTTCTGGAAACTCTTCGCTGGCGAACGAATTGTTCAGGTACTCGCGAGCCAAGGGCTCAGCAACCGGCGCTGCTTCGCTTTCGGCGACGGGCCTCTTGGTGATTAAATCTCTTCTTTTGGGACGAATAGCGCGCGCCGCTTCGCTCCGCTGATCGACGTGAAAGCCGAATTTTCGTAATCCGTTCCCCGTCATTTTCTTTCACTTTCGATAAGTCCTCACTGCGGCGAGGGCGCAGGCGTCGGCTGAGCCTGCTTCTGCGCATCTTGCAAAGCCTTTTCGGCATCCAGTTTATCCTTCTTCGCTTTCAGCAAATCAGTTTCACGTTTCAGTCGCGCCGACTCAGCATCTCGCAGAGTCGTTGCCGCGTCAGTCAGATCGCTGATGTTTTGTTTTTGAATCAGCGCATCGGCCGACATGTTGAAGGTCTTGATGGCGCCGCTGGCGTCGTAGTAGGTGATGGTATAACCAGATCGACGGCCACCCAGTCCGGCAGGCAAAGTTTGAACCGGTCCAAACTGCGCAATCCTGACGTCGCTCCGTCCTTTCTCGGTTCCGTCATCAAGCAGCCTGGCGACGGTTAGGGGAGCTACGCGATAGGGGAAGCCGCGCTTGCCGTCTTCCTTCAGTTGCGCGCTCTTCACCGTTTGCGACATGCCAGGCGGCGCGTCGTCCACATTCAAATCAACGCTTTTCGCAGTCCAGGACGCCAGCCGATAAAAATATTCCGGATCAGCGTCTTCAAGCAGCAGGCGATTAAGCTTTGGTACCGCGCCGGCCGGAACGCCTCCCGGCGTGTTGATGAGATCGAGAGTGGCGGATGACAACTTCACTCCGGCGAAGCTGCCCACCGTATCCAGTCGCGGACCAGCCAATATATTGTTCAGATCGAGAACCATGGCTTTGGTCAACGCGTCTCGCTTGAGAGCGGTGCTCGTGTCCAGCGGAGGCGCAGCGGTGGGAATACGTGTGAACAGATAGGCAGTCACCGGATCTGCACCTGCGGCTCCTCCTTGGTTAAGTTCCTGTGCCAAACCCTTCAGATCGCGAAAGTCACCCCCTTCGAAGTTAACTGGTGTTGAGCGACAGACTCCCTTCAGCTTTTTGGGCCACATGGCTTTGAAAACGCCTGCGGATTCACCGGGGACAACACAGATACCCGGTTTTGGTCCGCCGGCCGCGTAAGTAAAGAAATTGTGGCTCAATGACGCGGGCGCACTATTGTCCGGCTTGAATTCGAATTTGGCGGTCGCCGATGTTTCGGCGGACGTACCAAGAAAATAGGTTTGTTCGAGAGACGTAATCTGATTGTCCAGTTCTTTCAATCTGAATTCCAGATTCGCGCTGTTGTTCACTTGCGGCTGCGTTACTTCGTTAAGGTAATCCTGCCGCTTCAGCCGCAAACCGTGGATCTTGTTGTAGGCCTGCATGGCCCTGGTAAGTTTCACTAACAAGTTGTTGGCAACACAGTTGGGAGTGCCGGCCGCCGGCGCAGGTGGAGCGCCTGCACCGGGGGTTCGTGGCAGGGGAGAACAGGGGGCGGCGTCTTTTGGTAATCCCTTAACAATCTTCCATTGTTTCTCGTTCAGTGTGAGGAAGAACTCGATGCCCGCGGCATCGTTGTCGTTGTTTTGGGAAATTTGAGTTACGTAGATCAAAAACCGATAACCGAAATTATCCCGAAGGTCGTCTTTAGTTGTTTGGCTTAACGCCTCGTAGAGTGCCAGCGCGCGCGGGGATAGGTGTTCTCTAAAATAAGTCTCGTCATCCTTTCCGGCGACGGCTATTTTCATTGTTGTGCCCTTGTTCTCTCCGACCGCCGCGCCGCCGGCTCCAATCGGCAGTAAAGGCGCTGCAATCGAGGCCACTGTCTTGATCCCCGAAGTAATAATGTCGATGGATTCGTCCTTCGATGATGCATCAGTCTTCGCGATAATGCCGTCGTCGTTGAACTCCAACAGAAGTGTCTTGGTCTCGAATTGTTTTGCTTTAATGTGCGCCAGGTAAACGTTGTGCGGATCCGTTTGTCCCCGCGTGGTGAAAGTTGGCGCGCCGATCTTGAAGGCGGTCTTTTCTTCCGTGACGTAGTCGTCTTTGGTGAGTTCCGGATAGAAGAACTCGGTCCAGTCGGAAAACGTTCCCGGGCTGGAGTCAGTCTTAGTCAGCGGCACTTCGGTCACGACTACCGTTTCCGGCAAAGAGAAGACGACGCCTTCACTGTTGAGCTTACCCACTTTTGTCGGGTCAATCTTCGAAACACGTGTTTCGTTTTCGCAGGCCGTCAAACAGACGATGATTGATAGGACTAAAGCCAGAGTGACTTTCGATTTGGGCATGTTTTCTCCTCTGATCACTGAGTTGTAAGACTGACTTAAACTTGGTTAGTTGGGTTGCCGGCCGAATCCGATTCAATTACTGACTTTGACGGTTGTGACGGCAAATGGCTTAACGACAGTCGTTCCGTTGGCGATCGCCTTCGGCGGTGTACCGCAAATAACTCTATAACTTTTTTCGTCCCCATTCGTTTCGACCGTAAATACCTCAAATTCCATGCTGAGCTTCTTACAGGCCTCGCTGGCAGCGATATTGATCGAGTTGGGTTTCATAGCCATTGGCACGGGCGCCGATGAAGTAGGAGTAATAACGCTGGCAGATGACGCGGAGGAAGGATTTCCGGGGCCTGACATGGATGAGATCCAGTCCTGAAAGGCCTTTGTTGCGTCTATGGTCAGGTTTCCGGAAATCGGATCGATTGTAGTCGTGATTCCTGCCGCGGACGAAGCGCTGTTCGACAATTGCACGGTCGAGACGTCGTCGCCTATGACTTTTCTGACAGTCGCAACGAAAGGTAGCTGAAAGTTTCGGACGTCCACACTGGGAGAGAGATAAGGATAGTGGATAAGAACTGATTGTTGGAGAGGCGGATACGTAACCTCGCCGGTATCGAATTTGGTTAAGGTGGTGGGAACCCAGCGCTGCCCGGTCACATGAATACTTAGTCCGAGCCATCCGTGACGCTTGCAAAATCCACCAAATCCGTCGTCACCCTGAACATGCATATGAAAGTGAACTTTGTCGCCCTGAGCTGAAGAGCTATAACTGGTTCTGTCTCCGTTCTTCGTAGTTTCTTCGAAGGCATAGGAGGTGAAGCTGTATCCTTCGGGCGGATAGTAATCGCGATCGAAGTTCAGATCTCTGACACAGTCATCATCAGGATCAGCTTCATAAAACGTTGAGTCTTTTGTCGCTACCTGTCTCCTTTCGACGGTAGGAAGCAACGAGGCACTAATCTCAAGATGCATGGTCTCCGATGGAACGTAAGCTGTGACCGAACCCCGGTCAGTATTTAAGGTAAGAGTAACCGGTTCATGAGGCGATTGCCTGACAAAGTCCAAAATGGTTTCGGTAGCCGGCACATTGACGCCTACTTGAAATAAGGTGCTGCCGACGGTCGCCTGGGTCGCACCAATCATTGAGTAACCAGTTACCTTTGGCAATCGAGTGTCAAATCCGTCGTAAGGCTGCCATTTGATTTTCATCGATACCTGGCGAGGACCATGCGCGAGAGCGACGCTACCGAGGCCGATACGAGTGGAATAAAGAGCGATCATACAGTCTCGCCAGGCATTCACACTGTTACTCTGAATCTCGGAAACAACCTTTTGATACGTGGCTGAATACTGCGAGCGATCGGTTTGACCGGAACAATTCGTACTCTTCCAGGTATCCCGATCACTATCCTTAAAGTTCAGACCGATCTGGATTGGAATGTCGTAGACGGGAAAGCCTATAGCAACCCCGGCGTCGTTGGCCTCCTGGTGAGTATGGAACTCTGTCGTGCAAAGCCAGGCGTTGTAATCGTTTTTTATCCCGACACTTTGATTGACCGTGGTGACATTAAAGATGCCCGCTTTCAAAATGTCGGCGCATTGATCGGCTGCGCGCGTACTTGCCACTACCAGGAGGACGAGCATTCCTAGATTCGCAATTGTGACGTAAGGTTTGCTTCTCATTATTGACTCCTTCCGAGACATGTTTATTCGAATGACTAGCACGAGTGAGGAAAGCAATCCGACTTTGTCGGACCGCGGATCCCTGCAGGCTTTCGCGCTCACCTAGATATGACTCGTGATCAGGAAACGTATCACCGTAAATCACGCGGTTCGCGTGAAAAACGATTTGAGATGAGTTCGCCACCCGAAGGATATGGCCGACTCCAGGCTCGGATTGTTGTTTTGGGATCTTCGAAACTGAACTCGCCCAAAGGTAGTTTTCGCGCCAGCTAATTCTTGTTCCGGCAACGGTCGTGGGATAAGCTTGTCGCCATTTCATTGCCGTGCCATCACAGCGCTGCAGTTTCGAGTGTCATATGCCCCGATGTCTCAGGAAAGTTTAGTTTGCAAGCGGCCATAGCGGCGTCTGTGAGAGTAGGGCACAAGCGACAGATATAGTTCCTATGTGCGCGTCATTATTATTGAGACTGGTTGAACGTATTGCTTCTCATAAGATGGACCTTCACTTGAGAACAACTGAGGCCACAGAAGGCTGCACTCTCATTCGGCTAGAGGAGAGTGGGAATAGGAGAAAGAGTAGATGACCACAAGGTCTTCGATCAGAATCGCCAAACCGTTAATAAATGTGCTCGTTTACACGGATGATCCTGTGATGGTAACGGACACTAGTCCGATTGATAACTTTGGCATCTTTACACTAAAGGAACACTTGAGGAGGCATGCTCCTGCATTTGCCGATTCGACCGTCAAACTAGTCAGCCGAAACTCTAAGAAGGTCCCCGCGATAAATAAACTCGACCACGTTTTGCAGGCTGAAGAATTCGCCGAAATTTGGTTTTTCGGTATTCATCAAAAGAACAAGCCGAAGTACACACCAGACTTCCCAAAGGGTGGGGGTCCCGAAAGCGAGCTTAACCAGTCTGAAGTCGATTTGTTGGTTGAATTGATGAAATCGGATGGAAACAATCCTGGCATCGGCGTGCTCATGGCGGGAGACCACGCCAACCCACCTCCGGATGTAGTCTTACCCCGAAGCTCCGATCTCTTTTGTCCCTCTGGGCTCGACCACCAAACGTTTCTCGGGTTGGGGCGTGCCATTGGACATAAAGTCCCGCGCGCGGGTTCGCTGCGCAATTGGGAGGGCCCGCCAACGCATTGCCCGGAAGATAGCTTCAACACGCAAGTTTTTTCACGCGGGGGCGATCCCTACGGCACGATTTTTCAGGCTGATCCAATTCCCCAATTTCTGGATCTCAAGCGGTTCGACCCTGATGGAACACCGAACCCACAAGGCCAGCCCCATCCTCTGTTCACAGACCGCGACGGCCGGCCGATTCAAGTGTTTCCAGATCACATGCATGAAGGTGAAGTGATAATTCCTCATGCACTTGATCCGGCAGTCTGGCCTGCTGGTGCTCACGTTCAACCGGTCCCCCGTTTACTGGCCCAGGGTACTGATAAACGAAACGGCAGACAACTCAACATCGTGGCCGCTTATGACGGCGATGTCGTCCAGCGTGGCCGCGTTGTTGCCGATTCTTCATGGCATCATTATTTCAACGTAAACCTGAATGACTTTCCTCCTGACTCGCCAGCAGGATCATACGGAGATCAAATTGGGCAATTCTATGGAAACCTCCTCGTTTGGCTCGCACCGCTTTCTATTCGTCGCGAGATGGCGAGGGTAATGCTCACTTGGGTGGCAACTCATCCGCTAATGATGGAAGAAGCCGGTAGTGGACCCCTGAACATCGGAAGCACGGCCTATCGGATCTTACTAAACGTCGCTTCTCCGAGTGAGGTGAATGAACTGCTAGCCGCGGTTTGTCCTGTTGATATTCGGAAACAGTTTGAAAGTCTCAACTGGCTTGATCGCTCAATCTCTGGCCGCTTTCCTTCGAAGCAGATTTTGCTCGGCGCTATTTTGGAGGCCCATTACTACTTCGTTACACAGAGTGACGATGAGTATCCGACCACGCAAGCCATCAACATGGACGTCATTAACTCTGGATTTGATCGCGCCTTCAGTCTGGCGCAGAAGAATCCAGTCCGATCTAGCTTCATCGAGAAGCTGACACAACCAGCAAAAACACCACGAGAAAAATTTGAAGTGGGATCAGTCACAGAAAGGGAAACGATAATGTCTAATTTGAACTCAGAGGCATGGGACATTACCTTGGTTTTGGACAAGGATCCTGGCCAGTTTGAAAGATTCGGTCTTGTGCTGGACTTGCAGAATTGCCAAATGTTAGGTCCGGTTACGCGTTGCGATTTATCCGGCTACCTTGAAGATACGGCCCACAACCGATTTCCATTATCGGGGCGCCGATGGTCAACGGACCGGCTCGCAAATTTCACGTTCGAGTTCAACTTGAGGGGATTAAACATAGTCTTTTCAGCTTTCCAGCAGAGTGCTTCATTTGCCGGAAAGTTCATCGCCCTGGCGCGTCAGCACGCGAAGGCGGCCAACGGTTTTAACCCGGATGAAGGCGATACCGGCACCGCCACCGGTTCGCAAACTTTAATAGCTGCTGATCGGGGCGCATGATTTCGGCAACCGGAACAAACCTCGTTACCAACGATCAATTCGCCCTTATGATAACGGGCCTTGGGCTGGTCGCAGATACTGCTAATAGGTTCGGATCGGTTGTCTAAACAGCAATCAGCGCCCATCAGGTCTATCCGCTTATGTGGACCAGCGCAAAGATTTGTAAGAGAAAGCTCCTTCTGATCGCCATTCTGCTGCTGGGCGGGCTGTGTGTTACAAACCGTCAGTTCAAGTCTGCTGCGCAACTTAATGGCGACGCATTGCCCTCGCCCCGACCGCAGCAGAACGTCCGCGTCCTGCTTCCTAACGATATTTTCCAACAAGTCCTGAAAGGCACAGACGTTCATACCTATGAAATCTCACTTGCCACCGATCAATTCGCCCGCATAACTGTTGATCAGCGAGGCGTGGATTTGGTCTTGAAATTATCAGGCGGTGATGAAGGCGAGGTCCTGGTTGATAACCCGAACGGCTCATTTGGAATTGAGTCCGCTTCGATCCTGGCAGGCTACGACGGCACGTTCACAATTACAGTTAGGACAAATGATCCAAATCGAAATGGAACTTATGACCTGAAGGTCGAAGGTCCGCGGGGAAAGATAAGCGGAGACCAAGAGCGTGTCAGGGCAGAACGTATCTTCGCAAAGGCGCAGCAGGACAGGCGGGCGGGACACAACCAGGAAGCGATCGATAAATATAATGAGGCCGGCGCTTTGTGGAATCTGCTCAGTGATCCGCAGCATCAAGCTTACGCGTTGTGCAATATCGGCAGGATTCATCGAGGGATGGGCAAGGATCATTTCGAGGAAGCGCTAGCCGACTTTAAACGCGCCCTCGAATATTCACAAAGCGCCGGCGACATCTCAGGCCAAGCCTTTGTCTTGAACGAAATCGGCGCTGCCTATCGAGAGCTGGCCGATCCGCTCCAGGCACAACCATATTACGAAAAAGCCCTCACATTAAGACAAAAGCTAAATGACGTACTCGGGCTGGCCCAGATCCTCAACAATGAAGGCCTAATGTATGCCAAAGTCGGCCGGCAAAAGACCGCGATAGAGAATTATGAAAAAGCGCTGGCACTTTGGCTCGAGGCGCCGGACCCAAGCAACTCGTCACGTGTGCTTAACAATATCGGCGAGTCATACTCGGACTTGGGAGATCTTTCACAGGCGTCAGACAAATTCCATGAGGCGCTCATATGGTGTCGGAAGTCCGGAAATCGTTCTATCGAAGCGAGCATCGAGAACAACCTCGGAAAGATCTATGACACCTGGGCTGACTCGCAGCCGGCGCTCGATTCTTATCAGCACGCACTTTCTATCTTCAGGGAGTTACGTGATGAGCGAAACGAAGCCACCGTGGACGAAAACATCGGAATGGTTTACGCCGGATTGAATGATACCGCGTCAGCTCTGGAATATCTCCAGAAGGCATTGGCGATTCGCGAACGTCTAAAAGAACCGAGAGGCACGGCGATCGCATTGGACCACCTGGGATTTGTTCAAGGGCTGATTGGTTTGCACGCGGAAGCAATAAAGAACCTGCAAAGATCAATTTCCCTTAGTCAGGAGACGCATAATCGAGCCTTTGAAGCTTACTCCCTAACCAACCTTGGGATAAGTTATTTTTCATTGGGCGATTCTGGTAGTGCTTCAGCCAGCTATTACCGCGCTCTCGAAATTCAGCGAGACCTTGGCGACCTGCGCGGTCAGGCTATCACGCTAGATAAACTGGGGCAGCTGTCTGCGTCGACGCTTCAAGGCGGCAATGTTCTCACCAGCTATGACGAAGCTCTACGCTTATGGACAAGCATAGGTGACAAGCAAGGTCAGGCGTTGACTTTATATGGCATGGCCCGAATCAATCGCGATCAAGGCAAGTTAGAAGTGGCGCAAAAGCGAATCGAAGATGCTATCGACATAGTCGAGTCCGTGAGGGCCGGAATGAGCAGCACTCAGCTTCGAGTCACGTACTTTGCCGCCAAAGAAGAACTCTACGAACTTGATGTTGACGTGCGCATGCAGCTTGGGCTTGCGCGTAAATCTAATGCGGATCTCGAGGCCGCGCTTTATTCGAGCGAGCGTTCTCGTGCCCGAAACCTGCTGGATCTTCTCAATGTCGCTCGCGCCAAAGATGCCGCAAACCTGATCCTCACCGACCGTGACAAGACGGAGCGGCTGTTGCTGGAAATGAGCAGCCTAAGACAGAATTTGTTCCGCCTGCGCGCTGCGAAACGAACTGAGGATGTTGTTTTTGTCGAAGAGCAACTTAGTAAACTCGCGATTGAGCGCGATGAAATTCGAAGCCGTAACGCTCTTGAAGAATATTCCAATCTGCGGTGTTTGACCGCGTCGCAAATCCAGGCGCTGCTTGACGAGGACACATTGTTGCTCGAGTACTCGCTCGGCGCGCAGCATAGTTATCTATGGGCGATCACGCGTACCAAAATTTCCGGTTACTCGCTGCCCAGGCGCAACTTGATTGAAACGGACGTTGAGAAATTCAGAAGAGCCATTACGGCTTATGAGCCACGCAGACCGGGCGAGAAGACCGAGGACTATATTGCAAGGCTAAGAAACGCCGCCGCCAATTATCGTCGGTATGGTGAAGCTTTGAGTCTTGAGCTGCTGGAAAACGTCCGGGACGAGCTGCCGAACAAACGTCTGGTTATCGTCGCCGATGGCGCATTGCAGTATATCCCGTTCGGCGCATTGCCTTTTGTCAGCTCGGTGTCACCTCAAGCCGGCCGGGACACTTCCTACACGCCGCTAATTTTCAAAAACGAAATCGTCAATGAACCGTCGGCCTCTTCTGTGCTGCTCCTACGCACGCGGCCGCGTTCGACTCCGACCAAAGTTGTCGCAGTCTTCGCGGATCCGGTATTCGATCCAAAAGATCCGAGAGTCGTTGAAGGCTCAGAAAAAACATCAGCAAATTCGATCACCGCAGAGCCACGCCTGAAGCAGGCGTTGCGAGACATCGGAGATACCGGCAGCTCGGATGAATTTCGTCTTGACCGACTGCAATTTTCGGCAGCTGAGGCTGGTGCGATCGGGAAACTCGCCCCGACTTCGTCGCAGGTGTCGCTGAATTTCGACGCAAATCGCAGCTCCGTCTTGAGCACTGATCTGCGACAATTCCGAATTGTCCATTTCGCCACTCACGGTGTACTCAACGCAAGACATCCGGAACTATCAGGAATTGTCCTTTCAATGGTCGACGAACGCGGTCGTCCGCAGGATGGATTCCTCATGTTAAGCGACGTTTACGATCTAAACATTCCCGTCGATCTCGTGGTTCTGAGCGCCTGTCAAACCGGTATTGGCAAGCAAGTTCGCGGTGAGGGCTTGGTCGCGTTGCCGCGCGGTTTCCTGCTCGCCGGAGCCAGAAGAGTTGTCGCCAGCCTATGGCGCGTGGACGATGAGGCCACCGCCGAACTGATGAAGAGCTTCTATAGTCATATGCTCAACGAAAAGATGCCAGCGGTATCGGCCCTAAGACAGGCACAAATCGATATGATCACCAAACGCGACCAGTGGCGAGCGCCCTACTACTGGGCGGGGTTTGTTTTGCAAGGGGAATGGAAATAACAACATCTCATCCGTCTTTATGGAACACGTTGACTCTTTCTCAAGAGAATGGCGACGCCATCCCCTCCTGTCGGGTTTTGCCTGGTTGCAAGACTCCCACACAAGGCTACATACTCTATCGCAGAAACGGCCGGATCTTAGTAGGCCAGATTCCTTCCATCTGGAGCAACACGACTTTGGACAAGTCGTTCATGGAAAGCGCGCGTAGAGATCTCACGCAAGAAAGTTTCGACAGATTACTCGCTTGGCTTGATCCCAATCGTGAAGTAGCCGGACGAGCGTACGAGAGTATTCGTTTAAGACTCATCCAGGGGTTCACCGCCCATCGCTGTTCCGTCCCAGATGATCTGGCTGATGAAACTATCAACAGAGTCGCGAGGAAACTACCCGAAATTATTGATACTTATGTGGGCGATCGCCGTCCATACTTTTATCGAGTCGCCCACTACGTACACTTGGAATATCGCAGGAGGTGGGTCGAAGTAGTCGAGATTTCCGATGACCTTCGAACAGTTGCTCCGCCCGATGACCAAGAACTAGAGTTTGACTGTCTAGAACGTTGTTTAAGCTGTCTACCCGCGCAAAATCGCGAAATTATCCTGAGGTATTATCAAGGGGAACGTAAAAAGAAAATCGAAGCCAGGAAACAATTGGCAGTCGCGCTTCGAATCGAACTCCCGCTTTTAAGGCTCAGGGCTCAACGAATCAGAGAGAAACTAAAGGAGTGTATCTTAGACTGTCTTGAATCAACGAGTCTCAATGGTTCCCACGAACAGCGAGTCAACAATGGGAGCATTATATAGCTGTGCACGATTTTGTTTTAGATGAGGCGGTAGGTCGAAAGTATTTGCTGGGAGAGTTGTCTGTCGAGGATCAACACCGCATTGAAGAGCTGGCATTTCTAGAGCCGAGATCGTTCGAGTTACTCCAGGAGTTGGGAAATGAGCTGATCGACGATTACATATCTCATGACCTCAGCGCCAACGAGAAGCAACGTTTCGAAACCTATTTCTTGTCAAAGCCAGGCCATCGCACTGATCTGAAAATTGCCTCGGCTCTACAAACCTACATCCGCCGGAACGAGTTGGCCAAATCATTACCGATCCATGAACCGGTTCGCTCCATGCAGAAGGGTTGGTGGCGGAAGTGGTTGCCGGCAAAACTGGCGCTCCCGGTGCCCGTGTTGGGCGCCTTGGCGGTTCTGATGTTATTTGCCGCATTGCTTTTGGGATGGCGTTTACTAAGGAGCTCCAAGTCTCTCAGTCCAATTCAGGCGAATCGTGAAATTAACAAGCCAGAGGAACTGCCAAAGCAAGAATCTGAAGCAGCTGTAAGTACGCCGAGTCCCCCCTTAAACCAAAATGCTGACGCAAACCCTCGCGCTCAACGTGTAACGCCTCCGGGACCAGAGAGTAGCGTTCTCTCATTCCTGCTGGTTCCCGGCGCGCCGACAAGAGGAGACGACGACACCACTAACATACCCCTGCCAGCTCGCTCAACTCTGTTGCGTTTTGATTTGCCTCTAATCGAAGAGAACGACTCTGAAAGTTATCAAGTAGAACTACAGGCGGAACAGGGAAACAAATTGCGTCATTGGACGGCACTGCGAAGCCAGACTGGATCAACTGGGAAACTAGTGCGCGTTATGATTAGCTCCCAAGTTCTCAAGGCACATCAACGATATCGCCTCGTTCTGGCAGGCGTTGCCTCTGACACGATACCTCATACGCTGGCATATTATTATTTCAGAACTGCCGATTAGACCTCACGGTTGAAGTTAAATCAGCCATTGAGTTCAGCAAGTCCTATCAAAGGCCCAAGACCTTTCGGCTGGCAGGGATTTGCCCCAAAGGTCTAAATATTTTCACGCAAGACGGTTGATGCACAAGATTCATCCTACCTACCTTAAACCTACCGCGAGCGTTTTTCAGAGGTCAACACCGGGGAGGTATCAACGCCTTAACCTTTCCTCTAAAATCATAACAGTCCCGACAATCGTAGAGAGATTTGGAGACGGCAACCGAATATTCTTTCTTCTTATCTAATGCATCCCATCGAGATCCGTTTTGGACCTGAATATTGAATAACACGATTTCCCGCCAGCCGCCGACGGTCGAAATTGAATTTTATTCCCGCAAGCCGGTAAACGCATCGGCGCAGATCGCTATCGTCTAAAACAAACCTTGCGCACGGTTGCATCGAGTGGAGTTCAAGTAGCCGGATTGTTGGGTGGAGTGCTGGGTCGCGGAACTGTGATTGTTGATCGCTTAGGGTATTCAGTATCCGGCGAAATCCCAAAACAAGTCCTCGTATTACGCTCCATCGCATTACGAACCTCGTGGTTTCGGAGACGTTCAGGACGATAAAATGAATCGCACCAATTTGTTCTTCGCATCATGGACAGTAACCTGCGCGGCTGCGTGAAAAGGCGCTTGCCCTACAGAGGCCATGAGGATTTTAGGCGAAAAGTTTTTCATCCTCGGCAAAACCGCCGCAAAGCAAAAAGGGTTGCGAGTCACACACACTTACAGGTCATAGAAGTGCAAATCCCGCGCGGTTAATTGCTTCGTAATGAAAACTATCTGTCCAGCATGCATTGAAAAGTGTTCGACGACGTGGAGCACAGCTTCCAGGGCCGACACTTCCAGTCCTTGAATCCGGTGTTTCTCAAGCAGCTTATCGGGATCGAGCCGCGCCAGAGTGGCTACGGCCTCGTTCACGGTTCGCTTTAATCTCTCGAACAGTTCCGCGCGTGGAATCTGGGTGCGCTGGGCAAATTCTGAATCGCGATCTCGACTATCGGTCGCGTCGCCGAGCCCGCAAACGATCCACTGGCGCACGTTGCCGCTGAGATGCAGCAAGA
>WNFR01011054.1_pt1 | contig 15846 bp, 15 predicted proteins | sample 5400221 | NCBI WGS metagenome assembly WNFR01 (sample SAMN13153357, study PRJNA577476) | soil metagenome | isolation source: 40 cm soil under Madrone tree | place: USA:California | collected 2016-06-14 | reverse complement strand
CCGCGTGATGAACATTATGGGCATTCAGCCGCTGATGGCCGCGATCAGGGCATAGTCAAAGTCGGGAAAAATAGCTCGCGTCGCCACTTCCTCTAGTTCCGACCTCTTACAGGAAAACGTTTTAACACGGCCAAGACCCCAAGCGGACATGAGCCTGGTCGAAATCCCGCAATGCGGCGTCAGGGTGCGAGCGAGGACAGCGCGTGGCCGTCTAGCGAGCCGGCTGCCTTTCCACCCCCAAATGGCATCGCCGGTCTGCGTTGCCGAACCTTGATCGCCGCGCGGATGTCAATTCCCAGCACCTACCGGAAGTGCCGGCCCTGGTCGCTTACGTCCGCTTAGACCCTCTTGATGCAATGGCAGAGTGAACTGAAACGTCGCACCCGGCCCGGCATTGTTGGTGGCCGACATCCGTCCCCCATGTGCCTCGATGATCGAGCGGCAGATCGACAGTCCCATGCCTATGCCGCTGGATTTGGTAGTGAAGAAGGCATTGAACAGCCGGTCCGCGTTCTCGGCGGAGAACCCGACACCGCGGTCCTTCACTGTTACCAGCACTTGGTGTGCTTCGTCCTGATGTGATCGAATCACCAGCTCGCGCGGCCGATCCGTGACCGGTTGCATCGCTTCGATGCCGTTCGTCACTAGATTGATGATCACCTGCTGCAGCTGGACCCGATCGGCGAGGACCACGGGCAGAGCGGGCGCGAGTTCCATCCGCAGCGACACCCGGTGGCTGAGCAGCTCACGCTGCACCAAGGCGACGACCTCGTTGACGACGTCATTGACATCAAGCGGCGCCTTCTGGGTATCGACCTTGTTCACGAGCGCACGGACGCGCCGGATCACCTCGCCCGCCCGATAGCCGTCATTGACGATCTGCTTCACTGCGCAGCGCGCCTCATCCAGATCGGGCGTTTCGCGATCAAGCCAGCGCACGCAGGCCTCCGCATTGGTGACGACGGCGGCGAGCGGCTGGTTCACTTCGTGCGCGATCGACGCGCTCAGCTCTCCCAAGGTTGTCACGCGCGTGACATGCGCGAGCTCGGTCTGAGTTTTGTGCAGCTCCTCCTCGGCCTGTTTGGCCGCGGTGACATCCATCAGCGCCCCAATGAATTCCAGCTGGTCTCCATGATCTCGGACAGGATGGGCGACAACATGAACGTGTTTGACTGAGCCATCCGGCATCAGCAATCGATATTCATAATCGAAATCCTTCCCGTCGCGGGATGCGCGGTCGATCGTCCGTTGCACGAGAGCACGATCTTCCGGATGAACGCGTTGAAGGACCATGTCGACAGTGACGGAAGGCGTCTTGTCGTATCCAAAAATTCGGAAGCTTTCCTCTGACCAGAAGATTTCGCCGCTGGAGACGTCCCAGCCGAAGCTGCCGGTTTGGCTCAACCGTTGCGCTTCGGCCAAATACATTTCGCTATGCTGCAGTACGTCCTCAACCTGCTTTTGATGCTCAAGCGCTGCTAGCAGGTCATCGCGGGAGCGTCGGAGAGATTCTGCCGCGGCTCTTTGCGCCGAACTCAGGTAAGTAACAAAGAGCGCTGCAGTCGAAAACAGGATCAAGCGCGGAAGCTCCGCAACTCCGAGAGAAAATAAATTGTTCTTCAGAGCAAATGAATTTAGAGCAAATGAATTTAATGGGGGCACCACATAATAATGGATAGCCAAAACGGCGAGTGCAATCGCCAACAATCCCGGGCCGAAGCCGCCAAACCATGCAACGAACATGACCGCGGAAATCATCGACGATGCGATGGGTTCAGTATGCAGAAAAACGGTTAAAAGCTCCGCAACAACTATCGCTATGGCAACCGACAAAACCGCAATCGCATAGCGCGAGATTGCGGACGACTTTGAGCGCCATCGAGGAGGACTAGACTTCGACATTATCTTTCCTCGTCCCGCTTATGCTCGATGCCAGACCAATGCCGCCCAGGAAATATTTAACCGGGATTTCCCGGATGACTCCGGAAATGGCGTGAATATTCGCGCTTTTCCAGACTTGCAGCAAGACTGATGCGAGGTGTGGATGGCTCCTGAATGAATGCGGTTTGCTGCGGTGCATGAGTCCGGTTGTGGCACGTCGCGTCATTTCGCGGCGACGCACCAATTCGGTCGCATTCGGAGCGAAGCGGACATTCAGTGAGCCGCGCTCATAGAACCGGATTTATGAGTACGCGCCCTATACGGACACTGTGGATGTTGATCTAGGTCGCTCGTCCGTTATCAATCACACGAACCAGGATTTGGCGAAAAATATTGGAGTTTGTCCGCCTTCCCCTCCCACTCCTTCCAGTCGGGCGGGGGCGCTTTTTTGACCGTAATATTTGGCCAGATTTTCGCGTATTCCGCGTTCAGTGACAGCCATTTCTCAAGCCCTGGTTCGGTATCAGCCTTGATGGCATCGACGGGACACTCCGGTTCGCAAACGCCACAGTCGATGCATTCGTCAGGATGGATCACGAGCATATTCTCGCCCTCGTGGAAGCAGTCCACGGGGCACACGGCGACGCAATCCATGGTTTTGCAGCGAATGCAGCTTTCGTTGACGACGAAAGTCAATTCAGCACTCCAAACACCCTTGAGCGCGCAACCTTAGCAAAAAAAGTTGTACCGTACACTCAACAATCAGAACCGGTGCTTTTTTGCTGCGGCGCGTTAGGACGCGATTGGCACATCGCGTCATTTCGCGGCGCTGTATCAATTCGGTAGCAATTGGAGGTGAAGCGGACATATTGCGAGTAGGTCGTCGCTGGCACGCGAGCTATTCATCCGCCTCGACCCCCTCAAACGTCCTACTCGAGGTCCGGCAGAGCGGTTATCGAGATAGCGTTTCCGCTTCAGGGAATGGCCGGTATTCGGCGACAGCACATTCCTCCGGCTTGGCCTCGACCAGCTGGTCCAGCCTGCCGGCAACAAAAACAGCTAAGTATTGCTTCGTGCCGGCATATTCTCCATTGCTTTTCTTGGCATCAAACCGAAGACAGACGACGTACCGAGTCCTCTGTCCGACGGGTTGGAGCTTAGGTTCGGATGCGGCGGCGTCGCGGATCCGGCGCTGCACGCACTCAACGTGAGCGAAACGGCCAAGAACTCCCCGACCCCAAATCCGCTGCCTTTCCTAATCACCGCTCCTATTCCCCAGGGCCTCAATGACGCAACGCGACGCGATCGCACATGCCGCGCACCTGGCAATAGATGTTATCGCATCGCGCATCGTCATCGATCCGGTTGCCGTTGCAGACATCGAGCCCATTGTCGGCACAGTACCGCCAGATCGCGTGCTGTACGAACCGCGGGAAGACCTTCCGGAAGCGCGGGTTGAACTGCCTGGCATCAATCTCGTGAGCGACTCTTGCAATGATGTCGGCACAGTTACCAGGCCCATAGCAGCGGGGACCATAGAGGTGCTCAGCCTCGAACCGACGCAACACGCCGGTGCGAACGAGAAAGTTGTGAACGAGCGTGTCGATCGCGATCATGCTGGCACCAACCTCGGCCCAAAGCCGCATCGACTTGGGAGCCGCCATCAGCACGGCGGACAACGCCATGCTGAGCACTTTGTCCGAAACCCCGTAGACATGCCGAAGTGGGTCGATCAGCGCGTTGCGCATTCGACCGAGCCGATCAGTGTCGATGGGCTCGGCTGCTGTGGACAATTGGGCGTCGATCCAACCGACCAGGTCGTTGTCGGCTATGTCGCGGATGAACAGGTATAGGGAATAAGCAGTCTGGTTAAGCCGGCCGTTGCGCAACACGTGGGTCGGCAACGGACATTCAGCAATGTGGTCGGGCTCGGCGCAGGTGCCACTCATCTTGTGGTACAGGCAGCCGTAGAACTGCCAGTAGTTCTGAAGCTTGAGACAGCTCGGCCGATTGCCCATGGCGCAGTCGATCTCGCGCCACCTGATGCAGCCGTGCACGTCCATGTAGTCGCGGGCCACGCGGTCAGAGATGCCTTGATGGCTGAGTGCCACCATCAGCCAATCAAATAGGGTAGGCGTGTCTCGTTGGGCGATTGCCGCTCGAATAGACCGATTGTCGGCTCTGATCTCGTCGACATAGTCTGAAGATCCAGCGAGACAACAGATCCGATGGATCAGCCGCACCGCATGGTTTACCGCTGACCGATCAGTTGGTCGCGCGTGCGGCTCGCGGCCAGACCTCGGTAATTCGAGCGTTCTGGTCGTGGACATGGAATTGTGCCTGTCAGATCAATGAAACGAGCTTGCGCTGGGCGTCGGTGTCGCCGTCGATGTACCGCTGGGTCGTCTGGATCGACCGGTGGCCGGCGAGCAGCTGAACGTCGCGCAGCGACCCACCGGCTTTGTGGGCCAGCCTGGCGGCTCGAGTGATGAACGTTCGGCGACCGGAATGGGACGAGCAGCCTTCGAGACCAATCGTCCGGTACGCTCGCGCGAACCACACGACGATACTCAAGGCGGTCATCGCGTCACTGCGTTCCGACAGAATGACTGGCCCGCTACCGACGGCTACAATGCCGCGCCAATCCGTCAGTGCGTCACGCAGCTCTTTGTGCATCGGGATCAGCCGGCCGCTACGTTTCTTTGCGGCGTGATCGTGCAGCTCGATGACCATGCCAACTGCACCGTCCGCTCCCAGGATCATTTCCCACGTGAGCTGAGCGATCTCGCCAGCTCGCAACCCGGCTTTAGCCGAGAGCAGGACGAGGACTCGATTGCGAAGGGGCTGACGGGTCGCTGAGGCGTAGACGAGGAGATCTTCCAAATCATCTTCGGATAGGATCTTCGCCTGCTTCCCCGCCAAGAGTGGCTCCGTGTACTAATTGATGCAAGTATACACGAACGCAAGTTCTCCTCAAAACGGTCGAAGTCGCCGCCAATACTGATAAGCTTTCTGCAATTTCCTTATCAGTGCGCCAAAAGATCCTCCCTTTGTCCACCCTCGCGCAGCGGACTGTGGAATCCAAAGATGCTGTTAAGTTCGTACGGTTGGCGGATGGAGCATCCGCCTTACTTCATTGTCTCGCTTAGCAGTTTGGCGGCGGCGTCGGTCCTTCCCACAGGACATCCCGCAAAGCGAGGCAGCTCGCGCATGTCTGCTTTGAGCGAAGCGGACTTCGCCTAAGTGACGGCGTGAGGTCAGAAGCTAATTCGAATTCGGCCGGCGCCAACGTCTGACTATATCTCATCCGGGGTCAACAGAGCGAAACCGGCCGTCGGCCCAGACTTAGCCGCGTAAGCGAGCAGCCGTCCTTAGCTACGGCCGGCGAGCGATGAAATCGATTTCGACGCGCGCGCCTTTCGCGAGTCCGGTCACACCAATGCAGGTGCGTGCTGGTCGTTTCTTGGCGGGAAAATAGGATGCGTAGATGTTGTTCATGGTCTCGAATTCGCGCATGTCGATTAGAAACACGCGGGCCGAGACGACGTGCTCGAGGCCAAGCCCGATCTCCGAAAGCACCAGCTTCAAATTGTCCATGACGCGCCGGGTCTGTGCTTCGACCCCCACCGGAAGAGGTTCGTCCTCGTTGTCCGGATTCTCCGGAATTTGCCCGGTGACAAAGATCCACCCATCCGTTTCAACCGCATGGCTGAAAGGTGCCACCGGTGCAGGAGCCCGATCAAGCAGGTGGTGAATGATCGCACCCATGAACGCGTCTCTCCTTGTTGCTCGTGCCGCCGATACGGCATCAAATCGAGAGTAGTTGCGTCTTGCTGCGGCGTCTAGGCGCTCGCCGCGCCTTGCCCGTGTCCGGCGTTGTCGCTAGATTTGCGGTCAAAGCCGGACACAATCAGATTGGGAGAAGCGGCACTCGGGCAGGGTGGCGCAAGGCGTCCCTTGCCGCAAATACAGACGGGCCGTGTCGGCTCTCGGGAGATTGAAAATGGTGACCAACTTGCGCGCATTTCTACTAGCCGCAGCTACGCTTGCCGGCGTCATGGCTCTCGCCGATGGAACGGCTTCGGCGGCAGACGAAATCACTATCGGGGCGCCGCTGCCGCTCACCGGGGCGCTGTCACCAGAGGGCGAGAAGCTCAAGATGGGCTATGAGCTCTGGCTAGAAGAGGTCGAGAAACGAGGCGGAATCAGCGTCGGCAGCGTCAAGCACAAAGTAAAGCTTGTCTATTCCGACTATCAGTCGCAGACGCCAAGAGCGGTGCAATTGGCCGAAAAGCTGATCAGCAGCGACAGGGTCCACTTCCTGTTTTCGCCGTTCGGGTCCGGCGCGATCAAGGCCGCGAGCTCGGTCGCCGAGAAGTATGGCGTCCCTATGATGGCGTCGACCGCGTCGTCGAAAGAGGTCTACGATCAGAATTACAAAAACCTGTTCGGCCTTTATACGCCCAACGATACGCTGAGCGAGCCGATCGCAACCTTGGTGAAAGCTAAATTCCCGGATGTCCTACGCGTGGCGATCCTCGCCCGAAACGACCTTTATCCATTGGCTCTCGCCGGCGAGTTCAAGAAGTCGGCCGAGTCCCGCGGCCTGCAGGTGGTTTACTTCGAGAAATACACGATCGGTACGCTCGACCACGCCGCTGCAATCACTCAGATTGGCGCCGCCAAGCCCGACTGGATCATCGCGACCGGCTACATCAACGATCTCATCCTGATCCGCCAGCAGATGGCGGACCAGAAGATCTCAGCCAAGGTTATCACCGGCATCAACGGACCGCAGTATAAGGAATGGATCGACGCAGTGGGCGCGGTCGGCAATGGCGTCACCACGGCGAGTTGGTTCCATTCGTCGGTCCGCTATAAGTCCGATGACTTGTTCGGAGATACCCAGACCTTCGTGAAGTTGTTCACCGCGAAGTACCGGTCCGAGCCCGATTTCACTCAAGCGTCGGGTTCGGCTATCGGCGTCATTTTACAGATGGCGATCGAAAAAGCGGGCTCGCTCGATCGCGATAAAGTGCGAAACGTCCTGGCCAATAGCGAGTTCAAGACGTTCTTTGCCCCGGTCAAGTTCGGTCCCGACGGTGAGGCCAACTCCTATACGCCGCCGATCTACCAGATCCAGGACAGGAAGGTGGTCGTGATCTATCCCGATGTGATCAAGCAGGCGGATCTGCAGCTGGTCGCGGGAAAATAGAGCGAATTCACAATTGCCGCCACAGACGCAGCTTTCCCCACGCGGGAGAGGGCTCGTGGTGATGCAACCAGCGGCGGAGTTAGGGCTTCTTCGCAACGGTCTGGCTGCGAGACAGCCCCTGCACACGCAGGCCCCGCGCTCGGCGGCGTATGCCATCCAAAGAATGTAGGGCGGGTTCGCGGTGCTTTACATCCAAGTGCTGGTGAACGGGCTGGTGCTCGGTGGCCTCTACAGCGCTATTGCCGTCGGCTTCTCGCTCGTCTGGGGTGTTCTCAACGTCATCAATATCCTGCACGGATCCCTGATCATCCTCGGGTCCTACTCGGCCTTCTTCGCCTACCAGTACCTGGACATCGACCCGTTCCTGTTCGTACCGGTGGCGGCCGCTCTCTTGTTCTGCCTCGGTTATGTGATTCAGCTGGTATTCATCAACCGGGTGATGGGCAGCCCGGTGCTCATCACCCTGACGCTGACCTTCGGACTCAACCTGTTGCTCTACAACGTAATGATTCTCGTGTTCAAAGCAGATTTTCGCAAAATCATTCTGTCGCCGCCGTTGGGATCGATCAACTTGGGCGCCGTCATCGTGCCGATCGACCGTTTAATCAGCATGGCGTTTGCGCTTGCGCTAGTCGGGCTATTGTATGCGCTGCTGCGGGGCTCGCGCATCGGGCGTGCGATCGTCGCCGTGCGCATGGACCGCGAAGCGGCGCAGTTGATGGGCGTAAAGGTCACTCGCATCTACGCCATCACGTTCGGGCTCGGTGCTGCTATGGCGGGTGCGGCCGGTAGCCTGTTCAGCGTCATGTTCCCGATCTCGCCGGAAGCCGCAAACGCGCTCTTGGGCAAGGCATTCGTCATCTGCGTTCTGGGTGGATTGGGCAGCGTGCCCGGCGTGATGATCGGCGGACTGACGCTCGGCACCATCGAAAGCTACTCGGCTTTGTTCTTCGGACCGGAATATTCGGTCACCATCTCGTTCACAATGTTGATTTTGCTGCTGATGTTCCGACCGACCGGCATCATGGGACGGCGAGGTTTTCAATGACGCGTCTTCTCCTTGTGGCTGCGGCTGTCCTGACGCTTGTGTTGCCAGCCATTGCCGACAATTACGTGCTGCGCCTTACGACCACCATGCTGATGTACAGCGCGCTGGCGCTAGGCTGGAATTTTATTGGCGGCTTTGCCGGATACCCGTCGTTCGCCACCGCCGCGTTCTTCGGGCTCGGCGCCTACGCTGGGGGCGTGCTCCAAACCAAGGGCTTGCCAATGCCGGCGGCTTGGATTCTTGCCGGCGCCATCGCGGCGTTGTTCGCGGCCGGGCTCGGGCGCGCGATCCTGCATTTGCGCGGCCATTACTTTGCCATTGCCAGCCTAGTCGTCGCCGAGGTGCTGCGCGAGGTCACCAATTCGGCGACCGATCTGACCGGTGGCGGCATGGGGTTAAATCTGCCGGTCTTGCCGGTGGAGGTGACGACCCAGGCCCAATTATTCTACTACGCCATGTTGATCGTCGCGGCGACAGCGCTCTCAACCACGGCACTCGTTGCGCGCCACCGCCTCGGATTCGGGCTACGCTGCATTCAGCAGAACGAAGATGCGGCCATCGTGCTCGGGGTCAACACGCGCCGTTACAAGGTCGCGGCCCTCACGCTGTCAGCGCTATTTCCAGGTTTATGCGGCGCCATCTACGCCTCTTGGGTCAACTATATCGATCCGACCGATGTCTACGATGTTCTCCTGTCGGTGAAGCCGATCGTCATGGTTCTGCTTGGCGGGGCTGGCACCGTGCTGGGGCCGGTCTACGGCGCGTTCCTGTTTCTCCTCATGGAAGAGATGGTTTGGCGGAACGTGCTCCAGTTTCATGCCGGGCTGCTCGGCATTATCGTCGTTTGTCTTGTCCTGTTCCTGCCGCATGGGCTCCGTGGCGGCGGGTGGAAATTCCGGCGGCGGCGAATGGGGGAGGTGGCGCCATGAGCGCCATGCTCCGGCTCGCGCACGTTTCCCGACGCTTCGGCGGGCTCGTCGCGGTCAACGACGTTTCGTTCGAGCTACACGCGGGTGAGATCGTTGGTCTGATCGGCCCGAATGGGGCTGGCAAAACGACACTGGTCAATTTGATAACCGGGATGCATCGCTTAGGCGGGGGCGAGATCTGGTATGACCGCGAGCGGATCGATCACTTGTCGCCGGATCGCATTGCCCGCCGCGGCATCGCGCGCACGTTTCAGGTCGTGCAGCCGTTTCCGCACATGACTGTGTTAGAAAATGTTACCGGCGGTGCGCTGTTCGCCGGCGGCGCTTTGACCATTCGCGAGGCCAAGGACAGGGCCATGGAGCATCTGGAGTTCACCGGCCTTTCCACCCTAGCCGAGCGGCCAGCGTCCGCATTGACCTTGGCCAACCGCAAGCGACTCGAACTTGCCAAAAGCTTGGCAACGAACCCGCGGCTGTTGTTGCTCGACGAGGTCAACGCCGGCCTCAATGCGGCGGAGATCGATGCAGCGCTCGACTTAACACGCGCGATTGCCGAGCGGGGAATCACCATCTTGCTGATCGAGCACCTGATGAAGGTGGTGCTCAAGGCGACGAGCCGGGTGCTCGTGCTGCACCATGGCGAGCTGATTGCCGACGATACGCCAGGCACCGTAACCCGCGATCCGCGCGTGATCGAGGCCTATCTTGGTCGCAAGTTTGCCGCACGATATGGATCGGCTGCGCCATGAGCCTGCTTTCGGTCGACAATGTCACCGCCGGTTACGGCGACGTGAGGGTGCTCTGGGGTGTCAATCTGCACGTGGAGCGTGGGGAGATCGTGACCCTGATCGGGTCGAACGGAGCCGGCAAGAGTACCCTTTTGCGTGCCATCTCAGGGCTGATCGCGATCACGAGCGGCCGTGTTACTTTCGCCGATACCGATATCACACGACTTGCTCCGGAGGACATCGTGGCAGCCGGCATCATTCACGTGCCGGAAGGGCGGCGCCTGTTCGCGGGCATGAACGTGCGTGACAACCTACTGATGGGCGCCTATCACCGGCGCGACGGGACGGCCGCCATCCGCCGAGATCTCGACTTCGTGTTTGGGATATTCCCGCGATTGCGCGAGCGGCGCCTCCAGGACGCGTCGACGCTCTCCGGCGGTGAGCAGCAGATGTGCGCGATCGGGCGCGGCCTGATGGCCGCCCCTCAGCTCCTGATGATCGACGAATTATCGCTTGGGCTCGCGCCGCGGCTGGTCGAAGAGCTCAGCGCAGCGCTGTCGAGAATCAACGAGACTGGCCTGTCCATCCTGCTCGTGGAACAGGATGTGCTCACCGCCCTCGATCTGTCACAGCGTGCGTTCGTCATGGTCTCCGGGCGAGTAACGCTCAGCGGCATGTCCAAAGAGCTTGTGCACGACGCATTTATCAGGGAAGCCTATCTTGGCGTTGCTTCCGCTGCCGGGGTTGGATCATGACTGGAAAATCCATCGATTATTACGATTCGATGTCGTCGCCGTGGACTTATCTCGGCCACCTGCGGTTCGAAGACCTCTGCCGCCGCTTCGGCTTGACCATCAACCACAAGCCGATGGACCTGCTGAAGGTGTGGTCGGTGTCGGGCGGCCTGCCGCTGCGACAGCGCGCAAAGCAGCGCCAAGTCTACCGGCATCAGGAGCTGCGGCGCTGGCGCGAACTCCTGGGCATCCCTTGCAACCTGGAACCCGCCCATCATCCGGTGGCCGACCGACGCGCCTGCTACCTCGTAATCGCAGCGATGCGGCAAGGGCTAGATTGGAGCAGGCTGAGCTACGCAATCCTGCGCGCGGTGTGGGTCGAGGATCGAGATATCGCCGACCATGCTACGCTGGCGGCGATTGCCGACGAAAATGGAATAGACGGAAAGGTGCTGTTGGCGGCGACGGAAGAGGACGCCGTCAAAGCCGAGTACGAGGCGAACACCAATCAAGCGATCAACATCGGCGTCTTCGGAGCCCCTACGTACGTATTCGAGGGCGAGCTGTTCTGGGGTCAGGACCGCCTGCAGATGCTGGAGTGGCGTTTGACGCAAAAGCTCGGCCCCCCGAAAGCCGCAGCGCCAAAGGGCTGACTCGATTACCGGAATTTTCGATGCAGATCGGCTGACCGCCTTGCCAATGGCCCGGAACGCGAACAGAGGTGATGTGTCTGCATTGAGTGCATCGATCGGTTTGTGGGTCGTTCCGTGGGAAAAGAAATTGCAGCCGTGAAAACGCCAAGAAAATCAATTGCGCTGGGCGGACGACCGCTCCGCCAAGTCCCGACACTGGTCCGAGGTCGCGACCGGGGGCGCAGCAACACCCCGGCATCCGCGCACGACATCGCCCAGGGTCGAAGCGTCCGGAGGGTACCAATAGACTGAGGGTTTTTGATGCAAGCCGCTGCAATCGATCGCGGCCGACGCGCTCAAGCGTTCGGCTCCCGAATGCCGCTATCTCGTGACCGACGGCGAGAGCCGCGTGGTGCTGGCGGGTCAGGTTCGCCCACTGGGGATGCAAACTTCTCCGTCGATCTTACCGGCAAGCTGCTGGTGGGCCGCTTCACGCTGGTGGCGCAGATCATCGTTAACGGCAATGCGATGAACGCCGAGATTCAACGCATTCCGTTCGACATTGCGTCAAAGCCGTGACGACTTCACCGCCGCGGCGGCTCCCTACCGCAAACCCAAAACGGCTGACCGGGCCCGCGCGATCCTGCACCTGCTCGTGATGTTCGTCGCCGACATCACCTAAAGGCTACCTCGGCGCGAACGCTACGCGCCGAGACAGGGGCGGTCCGGTTCTGGCCTTACTCCGGCTGGATGCCGGCATCCTTGACCATCTTGCCCCACTTGCCGAGCTGGACCTTGACGAAGTTCGCCATCTCCTTGGGCGAGCTTGAAAACGAAAACGCCTCGAAGCCAACGTTGCCGAGCTTCGACTTGATATCCGGATCGTCGATGATCTTGCGCAGCTCCCGGTTGAGCTGCGTCACGATCGCCGGCGGTGTATGGGCCGGGGCGACGATGCCGGCCCACGAATCCATGTCGAAGCCGGTCACCCCGGCCTCATCCAGCGTCGGCAGTTCGGGGAACAGTGAGCTGCGCTGCAGGCGCGTCACCGCAAGCGCGTGTAACGCCCCAGATCGCACATGCGGCAGGCCGGTCGTGAGATCGGTGAACATCATCGACACGCGGCCGGCGAGCACGTCCTGGATGGCCGGCGGCGAGCTCTTGTAGGGCACATGCAACATGTCGATTTCGGCCCAATGCATGAGCGTCTCGCCGGCGACGATGCCGGAGGTGTTGGCGCTGGCAAACGACAGCTTGCCGGGATTGGCCTTGGCATATTCGATCAGCTCCTTGACCGTCTTGGCAGGCACGCTCGGATTTACCACCAGCATCAGCGTGAAGCTTCCCACGCGTGTCACAGCCGTGAAGTCCTTCACCGGATCGTAGCTCACGTTCCTCATCAGGAACGGAGCGGCCGAAAGCGGGGAATTAGTCGCCATCAGCAGCGTGTAGCCGTCCGGCGCCGAGCGCGCGACGTAAAGCGCGGCCAGCGCCCCGTTCGCGCCCGCGCGATTCTCGACGATGACGGTCTCCTTGAGCGCGACGCTGAGCGGCTGGGCGATCACGCGGCAAATCGTGTCACTGGCACTGCCGGGGCCGAACACGGCGACGAGGGTGATCGGCTTGCTTGGATAGTTGTCGGCGCGGAGCGCTGGGCTGACCAATGCCACCCCGGCAGCCACGAGAATGAGAAGCAGCTTTTTCATGCGCAGTTCCTCCCTGGCTGTCGCGAGTTGTGTTCGTTGGCGCGTCGCTCTCGCGTGGGCGCGCGCCTATTCGACCTGTACGATCGAGGATAACAGATTTGTACAACGTTGCCTGTCGGTCAAATAGGGGCGTTTGTCGCAGTCATAATTCCCATGTCCCCCGCCTGTGTGTACCGAAAACCTGATCCGTATTGATTAGGTAAGAGAATCGCCTAACGTCGGCGCGGTATGATCGCGCTGCTGTCGTTCTTCCTGACCCTGTTGGTCTCGCTGTGTGTACCGAAAACCTCGTCCGCTTGATCTGATGAGAGAATCACTTAACGTCGGGCGCGATGGCCGCGCTGATCTTCCTGCTCTTGAACCTGGGTGCCTCGCTCTTCAAGTCCAGGTGCCGACTTTTGCCGAAAGATTGATCGGATCAATCCGGCGCGAGTGCGTGGACCATATCGTCGTACTGGGCGAGATGCACTTGCGCCGAGTCCTAAAATCCTATGCCAGAGGTCATGGACGACCAAGAGCGAATTCAAGCGAAGAGCAATCCTCTCTATCTTTCAAAGTCCAACAGAGTTGTGACCGTATCGCATCATTTGGCGCACGCCTACAGCGCGTTTGCTGCGTGCCCGTTCGACGAGGGCGTCGTGATGGTGGTGGACGGCGTCGGCAACTACGCCTCCGATGTCGCCGAACCGGGCCAGCTCACCGATAACGTCAATCCGTTGGCGCGCGAATCGGAAAGCTACTACAAGTTCGACGGCTCCCGTCTCGAAACGCTGAAAAAGATCTGGCTCAGACCGGTGCGCGGATTTCTGAGCGACGAGTTTTACTTCATGCCCGGCCTCGGAGCGCTTTATAGCCGGGTCTCGATCTACATTTTCGCGCACTGGAACAAATGCGGCGAGGTGATGGGCTTGGCGCCTTACGGCCGTCCAGGTGCGGTAAAGCCATTGCTGGAGATCAAGGGCGACGAGGTGGATGTTCCCGAGTGGGGGACCGAGTGCTGCTCAAGCGCGCGATTTGGCTGCGCGAGGAGACCGGCGTCAAGAACTTGTGCATGGCCGGCGGCGTCGCTCTCAATTGCGTGGCCAACGGGCGGATCGTGCGGGAGGCCGGCTTCGAAAACGTCTGGATTCAGCCGGCGGCGGGCGACGACGGAATTGCGATCGGCTGCGCTTACTACGGGTATTTGGCAATTCTGAAAAAACAACGCTCATCCGTCATGAAGCATGCCTATCTCGGCGCTCCGTATTCGGATGAAGATGCACGCACCGCGGCCGACAACTGGCTGGTTCGTCTGCAAACGCGAAACAGGCGCAGCGAGGACATATGCCGGGATACGGCAAAATTGCTGTCGGAGGGACACGTGTTTGCTTGGTTCCAAGGCCGCTCCGAATTCGGGCCGCGAGCCCTCGGCAACCGCAGCATCCTGGCTGATCCGCGCAAGGCCGAAATGAAAGACAAACTCAACAAGCGGGTAAAGCACAGACAAGCTTTCCGGCCCTTCGCCCCGGTGGTTCTCGCCGAAAGGGCGAGCGAGATATTCGAAGGCGAGGAACAATCCCCGTTCATGCTGCTGGTCAAACGCGTCCGCTCCGACTGGCAGGACAAAATTCCGGCGATCGTGCACGTCGATGGTACGGCCCGGGTGCAGACCGTTCGCGAAGAGGAGAATGAACGTTTTTATAGGCTGCTCAAGGAATTCGACTCGATCGCGGGTGTTCCCGTCTTGCTCAACACGTCGCTCAATTGTTTCCTCGGTACGGGTATCGATTATCTTGCTTTGCACGACATGTTGATCGCCAAGAGCGCGTTTCACAAATTTTTTACCCCCTTCGGCAGGGTGTATTCGGAAATGTCGACGGTCGTGCAAAGGGGTTTGACAGTCGAGCCACGGGATTGAGAGCACGTAAACACACGATGGCCAAGCGCATTGTCTCGGGTGACTGCTGGGGCTTGATCATCGACGTCCAAGACTTTTTCTTGTCGCAGATCGACAAACGCCGTCGTTCCAAGATCGAGACGAACTTAACGAATTTTGCTCGGCTGCTCGGTTATTTCAGAATTCCAATGATCGCAACCCTTGAACGGCCGGTCGATGAAAAGGGCTTCTTGCCCGACGAAATCCGCAAGCACGTCGGTGCTGCGGCGAAAATTTTCGAAAAGGATTTCTTCGACCTGACCAGGGAAGAGGAGATCGACGATTACATTGCGCGGTTGAACAGAAGGCAAACCATCGTGGGCGGTTGCGAAACCGATGTCTGTGTCCTGCAGTCCTGCCTTGGCCTTCTCAATCGCGGTCACGAGGTCTACGTGGTAGAAGACCTTCTATTTTCTTCATCGCGAAGCACCGATGCGGCGATCGCCAGAATGAAGGCTGAAGGCATCGTCTTCCTTACCTACAAAGCCCTCTATTACGAGCTCATGGAGGCTGTTGAGGGTGCACCCCATAGGGATAAAGCCCTCGAGCGATTTGGGCCTTTCCCCGCCGATCTTCCCGATACTGGGGTTTAGGACAAGCGGTGCTTGCCAGTTCAACGGCCTTGCGGCGTTGTAAGTGAAACAGAAAGCCCAAGCCGCAGGGGCTGGGCTTTCTGCAGACACCCCGCCTAAGCTCCTATTGGGTGGTGACGCGTCAGGAGGGGCGGGGAATATGGTCCATTTTAGCGAGAACGTCTGCCTCTCGGGGGCATCTTGATCCAATAAGATACTGTGTCAATAAACCTCAGTTTCTTGTCCGGATCTTCGCCGAATTCTTGCGAAAGATACACCCGTTTATAATGAAGTGCGAACTCACGTTTCGCTCGGGAAGGGCAGGGCGGGGTCGATCACCCGGAGACGCGGGTGAGTAGGCCGGCGGAATTTCACCACCGGCCTCTCGCAGAACCGAGCGTGAGACTCTCGCCTCACTCGGCTCCCATCAGGCAAACGTTCCGGTCATACCGATCCGCCAGTGTACAAAGAGGTTCGCGTTTTGTC
>WNFR01003669.1_pt1 | contig 15852 bp, 13 predicted proteins | sample 5400221 | NCBI WGS metagenome assembly WNFR01 (sample SAMN13153357, study PRJNA577476) | soil metagenome | isolation source: 40 cm soil under Madrone tree | place: USA:California | collected 2016-06-14 | reverse complement strand
TCCGGAGCCCGGTGGGCAAGGACTGGGTCACCAACGGCGGCAACCTCACCAACCAGCGCTATTCGACGCTGACCCAGATCAACACCACGAACGTCAAGCAGCTCAAGGGCGCCTGGATGACGCGCCTGAAGGGCTCCGGCATCGGCGGCAAGTACTCGTTCGAGGCCTCGCCCCTCGTCAAGAACGGGATCATGTACGTGATCACGGGCAACGACGACGTCTTCGCGCTGAACGCGAAGACCGGCGAGATCGTCTGGGAGTACTGGTCCGGCATCGACCAGAAGATCTCCACCATCTGCTGCGGCTGGGTCAACCGCGGACTCGCCATGGGCGAGGGGCTGCTCTACTTCGGTCAGCTCGACGCCAACGTCGTCGCGCTGGACATGAAGACCGGCAAGGTGAAGTGGAAGACGCCGATCGAGAAGTGGGAGAACGGCTACACCATCACCAGCGCGCCGCTCTACTACGACGGCCTCGTGTACAGCGGCATCTCGGGCGGCGAATTCGGCGTGCGTGGGCGCGTCACCGCATTGGACGCCAAGAGCGGCGAGATCAAGTGGCGCTGGTACACGCTGCCCGGGCCGGGGGAGCGTGGCAGCGAGACCTGGCCGCCCGGCACGGACCATTCCATGCGCGGCGGCGCCACGGTCTGGAACACGCCCGCGCTCGATCCGCAGCTCGGCCTCCTCTACTTCGCGGCCGGCAACTGCGGGCCGGATTACGACGGCTCGATGCGCGAGGGCGACAACCTGTTCTGCACGTCGATGGTCGCGCTGAAGGCGAAGACCGGGGAGTACGTCTGGCACTTCCAGCAGGTGCACCACGACATCTGGGACTACGACGCGGCCAGTCCGGTCGTGCTCTTCGATACCGTGATCGACGGCCGGCCCCGCAAGGGCATCGCCGAAGCGGGCCGGACCGGCTGGGTCTACATCCTGGATCGCACGAACGGCACACCGCTGATCGGCATCGAGGAGCGGCCGGTGCCGCAGGAGCCGCGGCAGAAGACGGCGAAGACGCAGCCGTACCCGAAGGGCGACGCGACCGTGCCGCAGTGTGCCGAGCCGATGCCGGGCTACGAGAGGGCCGGCTGCATCTTCGAGGTCTTCTGGGAACACCCGGTGATCGTGCAGCCCTCGGGCCTGGGCGGCACGAACTGGTCGCCGGTGCCGTACAGCCCCGACACCGGCTACTTCTACGTCCCCGGGACCATCCGCCCGGGCGCCTTCGCGCGCTACGGCGACAAGTTCCTCGTCGGCCAGCGCTACGTCGGCGGCACGCAGGCGGCGCCGATCGGGGCCCAGATGAGCGGCACGTTCACCGCGATCGACGGCAAGACGAACAAGATCGCCTGGCAGCACAAGACGCCGTACCGCATCGGCGGTGGCGGCGGCGCGACGGTCACGGCCGGCGGCCTCGTATTCCGTGGCGAGCCCGACGGCAACTTCCTCGCGATCGACGCCAAGACGGGTCAGGAGCTGTGGCGCTTCCAGACCGGCTTCGGCGCGGATGCGCCGCCCGTCGTCTACGAGGTGGATGGCGAGCAGTTCGTCGTGATCGCGACCGGCGGCAATCAGCTGCAGGGCAGCGCCAACGGCGACGCGGTCTGGGCCTTCTCGTTGAAGGGGCAGGTCGGGCCGCTGTGGCCGCCGCCCCCGCCGCCGACCATCGCCGGGCCCGTCGGGCCGATCGCGACCGGCGTCGACACGATCAAGATGGGCGGCAACAACGTGGAGTACAGCTTCGTGCCGGGCCGCGTACGGATCAAGGCGGGGAGCACGCTGAACTTCACGAACGTGGGCGACCTGCCGCACGGCGCGACGGCGTGGCAGAAGGGCGACTGGGATACCGGTGTCGTTCCGGCGGGCCTGTCGAAGTCCATCACCTTCACCGAGCCGGGGGTCTACTACTACATCTGCGCGCCGCATCCGTGGATGTACGGGCAGGTCATCGTGGAGTAAGCGCGTGCGCGTGACGGGGCGCGCGCGGGGAGTGCCCATCGGCCTCGTCCTGGCCTTGTGCGTCCTCCGTCACGCCTCGCCGTCGGCGGCCGGCGAGCTGACGCCGACGGTGGCGGGGTCGCTGCAGCCGATGATCACGACGTCCGAGCTGGTCGTCGGCCCGAATCGATTCGCCTTCGGGCTGCTCAAGGACGGAAGCCTCCTGGCCGCCGGCGACGTCGCGCTCCGGGTGTACGACATCCGCGAGCAGGAGGCTCAGCTCGTCGCCGTGACGCCGGCCGTCTACCATCCGCTCGAGCTGATCGATCAGGGCCGTCAGATCCACGTGCACCCGGACGGCACGCGGCACGCCCACGACACCGCCACCGACGTGCACGGCATCTACGTCGCGCAGCTGACGCTCGAGCGTCCGGGGCCCTGGGGGCTCGAGATCGTCGTCCGGCGGGCCAACGGGGCCGTGGAGGCGGCGCGCCTCAGCGTCAATGCGCTGGCGCAGCCACGCAGCCCGATGCCGGGAACGCCGGCGCCGCGCAGCCGCAACCTCGTCGCCGGCGACGTCAGCGACCTGCGGCAGATCGACTCGAGTGAGCCACCGGATGGGCGACTGCATCAGACGGTAATCGCGGACGCCATCCGCGACGGTCGCCCACAGGTCATCGTCTTCGCGACGCCGAAATACTGCACGAGTCGGGTCTGCGGCCCGGTCCTGGACGTCGTGCGCACGCTGATCCCCGCCTACGGTCGCCGCGTCGCCTTCGTGCATCAGGAGATCTGGCAACCGGGGGGCATGCAGACGCTCACGCCCACCGTCGAGGAGTGGAACCTCCGATCCGAGCCGTGGACGTTCGTCGTGGACGGAGACGGCATGATCCGCGCCAGATTCGAGGGTCTGACGACACGGCGCGAGCTCGAGGCGATCCTCAGGCAGATGCTCCGCTGACGTGCTCGCGCTTTCGCGCGACGATCGCCTGATTGACCATCAGTCTGGCCGCCCACCCTCGCGCGAGGCGCTGTTCGACCATTCTCGCCGCGCCGCCGGCGCCGAGGTGAAACGGCCAGGGGTGAAAGCCGAGATGGACGAGGACCTCCAGGCCTGAGGCCGCGCACAGCGCTTCCAGCTCACGCCACGCGACGAAATTCTCCAGTCCACGGAACGGTCTCAGCCTGAGCCGGCTGGCGGCTCGCACGACACCCTGCCACACGCGGTTCGGTGTGGTCAGCACGAGCAACCCGCTCACTCGGAGGATGCGCGCCAGCTCTGCGATCGCGCGCGCCGGGGCTTCGGTGTGCTCGAGCATCTCGCTGGAGATGACGACATCGAAGCTCTCGTCGCGGACCGCGAGGTGACAGACGTCGGCCACGAGCCCGCGGCTGCCGGCACGGGCGACCGTCCGTCCGACCAGCCGCTCTCCGATATCCACGCTGACCACGGCCGCCCCCGACCGGACGGCGGCGGCGGAGAACGGGCCGTAGCCACACCCCGCATCCAGCGTCCGCTTGTCGGTCAGACTCGTCCGCCCCAGGCACTCGTCGAAGACGACGCTCAGGCGCCGGCGCAGGTCGTCGGGATGGTCCAGGCCCTCGAAGCGGTCGGCGAGGCGCTCGTAGAAATATCGGGGCGACTCACGCGTCACGACTCGCGGCCGTCCCCGGGTCGCGGCGGCCGCTCGCCCGCGCTGCCGTGAACGGCACGCACCAGGTACACGGGCCGTCGCTTCACCTCCTGAAAAATGTAGCCGACATAGATGCCGACCAACCCGATGGCGATCATGAGCGTGCCGCCGACGATCAGCACCATGAACATGAGCGAGCTCCAGCCCGGCACCAGCAGGTGCTGTCGTCCGGAGAGCCAGAAGCTGGCGACCCAGAGCGCCTCGGCGGCGGCCAGAACGAGGAAGGACAGCCCGATGACGAGCGCGATCCCGATCGGCACCAGCGAAAACGAGAACATCGCGTCGGACGCCAGCCGCGCCATCCTCCTCAGCGAGTACTTCGCTTCCCCGCCGAGCCGTTCGCGCTCGGCGTACGGAAGCACCACCGTCTTGTAGCCGGCCCAGGCCACCATTCCGCGCAGGAAGCGATGGTATTCGCGCATCTCGCGCAGCGCCTCGAGGACGGGTCGGGCCACGAGCCGGTAGTCGGCCGAGCCGGCGGGGATCGGCGTGTCGGCGATCGCGCTCAGGAGCCGGTAGAAGGCCGTCGAGGTCCACCGCTTGAAGCGCGGCTGATCCGCCGAGACCCGCTGGGTGAGCACGACCTCATAGCCGGCCTCGTACAGGGCCACCATGTCGACGATCAGCTCGGGCGGATGCTGCCCGTCGCCGTCGAGGGTGATGACGGCGTCGCCTCGCGCTCGGTCGAGCCCCGCGGTGAGGGCGGCCTGATGGCCGAAGTTGCGGCTCAGCTCGAGGACGGTGATGTCCGGGTCGTCGGCGGCCAGCTTCGCGAGCTCGGCACCGGTGTGGTCCACGGAGCCGTCGTTGACGTAGTAGATGCTGACGTCGTGCTGCCGCCGCAACGGCGTCAGCACGTCCATCAGCCGGCGATGGAACTCGGCCACGACCTGTTCCTCGTTGTAGAGCGGGACGACGACGTCGATGGCGAGTCGGCGTTTTTCAGCCGTCATGTCCGACTCTCAACACCGCGGTCGCCGGCTGCACGAGCCGGTGGACCTGCCATCCGTACGAGAACGTCCGGTCGTGGATCACGCTCCGATCGCTCGGGCAGTAGCTGGCGTCCCTGATCGCGCCGACCGGCAGACGGCAGAGAAGTCGGTGGAGTCCGAGCTCGACGATCCGGGTCTGGCGAGCGCCTCGATACACGAGGTCGGCGCGCCCGGCGCGGATCGCGCTCAGCAGGCCGCGGTCGTCGCTCACGCCCGGCGCGTGGGGCGCGATCCGCACCGTCGGCCGTGGCTGGTTGGCCACCTCCGGCGTCGCCACGAACACCTCGCCCGGTGACGGCGCGCCGGGGGCGAGGTGCTCCACGACGAGGACGTCGGGACGCCGCTTGATCTCCGACAGGTGCAGCGGCAGCTCGAAGAGGTATTCGTTCACCGGGGTGACGTTCAGGACGACGCGGCTGCGGCTCGGCAGGTCTCCCAGGAAATCGACCACGTCGGCGTTCGCGCGGTCCACGGCCAGCTGGATGCGCGCATCCGCGGCCGCGTTGACCATCGCCGGCAGCCACAGCACTGCGCTCGCGACCAGCACGGACCACGCCGTGCGCCTGATCGAGACCGGATGCGCAGCCCCGAGCAGGTGGACGGCATCACCGACGACGATGCCGGCGAGCACGGCGGCCCCGAACGTGAACGGCAGCAGATAGTACGCGAACGTCGCCGGCCACGGCAGATAGACGGCGAGCCAACCGGCCATCCAGACGCACGCGTAGAGCAGGGGGCGACTCCCGGCCGGCCGGCCGCCGCAGCGAGAGAGAACGGCGAGCACAACGAGTGGCAGGAGGAACGCGAAATCCCGGACGAGCCAGGCGATGATCCGAAACGCGGCGGCGCCGACCGTTCCCGCGTGGAGCGCGTAGGCCCGCGTGTAGGTTCCCTCCGCGAGCCCGAGGGGCGCGTAATACCACCGCAGCGCGGTGAATGTCGCCGCCGCGGCCAGGTTGACCACGACGTAGGTCGCCGCGAAGCGCGCCCAGGCCGGTCGCGGTCGCGCGGAGCCGCGTTCGATCGCGAGCCAGCCGAGGGAGATGGCGACGAGGACGAGGCTCGTCTCCTTGGTCGCGTGGGCGAGCAGGAGCGTGAGGGCAGCCAGCGTCATCAGCCCCGCCCGTTTCACCGAGTGCGCCTCGATCGCGGAGGCGGCAGTGGCGAGGAGCGAGACGCCGATCCACGTCATCTGCAGCGGCTCGGCCTTCGAGAGCGTGTAGAAGCTCTCGATCGCCGGCCCGGAGAGCGCGAACAGCAGTGCCGCGACCGCGGCCTGCAGGGGCGTGGCCCCGGCCGATCGCACCAGTCGAGCGAGAATCGCGAGGACGCCGGCGAACAGCAGGACGTTGACGGTGAAGAAGGCGAGCGGCCGAACGCCGACGATGCCGAAGATGGCCGAGTAGAGGAGCCAGTAGGCCGGGAAGAAACGGCCTGTCTCGGGGATGAGGTGGAGCACGCTCGACCAGCGGCCGATCACCTCGCGTCCCGTCTGCAGCGTCAGACCGTCGTCGAGGAGTCCGAACTGCGGCGAGGCCAGCCGGGGAAGCATGACGAGCAGGGCCAGGGCTACGGGGCCGAGCGTCCACACCATTGACCGGTCCCTCATCGCCCCAGACGGTACACCTACTCGAGCCGTTGTCAGCGGCTCATGATCCAGTCCCAGTGCTGCTCGGCTCGCTCGAGCGCTCGGGGGACATCCTCGCGGAGCAGCAGGCCTGCCGCCGCAAGCGACTCGGCCGCGCGCGCGACCGTCGCGAGGTATGCGCGCTTGTCGGCGTAGCGGCGCTCGATGCTGAGGCGGCTGTCGCCCCAGCGCTGGCGCTCGCCCTCGGTCCGCGGCAGCGGAACGTAGGTGCCGAGAAAGTCCACCAGCTCCCCCGCGTCGGTTCCGTGGCCGCCGCGAAGCTGCCATGGCGTGTAGGTCGCCAGCGGCGCCAGAAGCTCGGTGCCTCGCACGCCCGCCATCTCGTTGCCGTCGGCGTCGACCTGCGAGACGAGCGCGGGGAACGGCGCGCCGACGCCCGGCGGCTCGCGCGTGATGATGCCGGCGGCCCAGCGCGGACCGTAGTCGACGCGGTGGGCCTGGTGGATCACGGTCGGAGGTCGCAGGTCGGCGATCGGTGGGAACTTGAGCGCGTCGATGGAGACGAGCGCCCCCGCGGTGAGGGTGGGATAGACGCTCGCCGGCGGCGTGCGGTCCTCCGTCACCCAGTCCACGAGGCGCGCCAGAAGCGCGCGCAGCGTCGGCAGGAAGTCGAGCGGGTTGCTGCGATACGCGCGGCCGGCGCGCTCCGATCTGGAGGGCGGGAAGCCGCCGATGAAATGCTGGCCCCCGGCGAGATGATAGATGCGCTCGTTCGGCAGCGGCGTCACGTCGACCCGGCCGTCGAGCGACGTGTGAATCAGCGAGGCGGCGCGTCCCCAGTACTCGTAGCCGGTGTTCGTGAAGAAGATCTTCGGCCGGTGCTCCGGGTGGTCGGCCGATCGCGCGAGCAGCCCATCCGCGATGCCCGTCTCGGGATCCGTCTGCGTGCGCGTCGTGAACGGGAAGAGATCCGTGGGGTAGAAGAACGCCGAGAAGCGATGCGCGTCGCGCGACGGCTGCGCGAAGCGATGGTTGAAGCTCCCGCGCCCCGCGCCGGCCGTGTGAACGAGCAGCCCGTCGAACACTTTCCGGCCGGCCTCGTCGGTGTTGAAACCCTGGTACAGGAAATGACGCAGGAAACGCCCGCTCTGCGAGATGCCGGCGCCGATGGCCGCCGTGACCGGAAACTCCGACCGGGCATCGTAGCGGGCCCAGGAGATGATGTCGCGCACGGCGGCCAAGCCCATCCCGACGACGACCGGATCCCGCGCGCGGTAGACGAGCTCGTAGATCTTGCCGGGCAGAAAGCCGCCGGCGAGATGGATGTGCGTCGGGTCGTCCACGAGGCGCCCGTCGTCCAGCCGGGCGAAGCGCCACCGCTCGCGCGGCACGATCTCTCTCGGCCCGAGACGGGCGGAGCGTACCGTCAGCACGTTGTCGGGATGCCGGGGGTCGGCCACCGGATAGGCCACGTGGTCGCGATGAGCGAGGGGCAGCGTCGGGCTCGGTCGCTCGACGGTCCAATCGCTGCGCACGAGCCCCTCGATCGGACCGCTGCCGTCGCGCGCGATCGGCGCACGCAGCCGCAGCAGCCCGGGCTGGCGGGGCACGTCGAACTGCCAGCCGACCCAGATGAGCGTGAGGTTCAGGCGCATCAGGAATCGATCGCCGAAGTCCTCGGCCGTCGACGGATCGAGGCTCCAGGCCGCACGATTGAAGTACGGGAGCAGCGCCTTGCCGCCGCGATTGCTCACCTCCAGGAGCGCCGTCGCCCCGCGCGCAGGCGGCCGTCGCGGCCGCAAGACCATGAAATCCGCGGAGGCCTCCACGCGCCCGCGCGCGTTGCGGGGGGCGCGGTCGAGATCGACGATGGCCGCGTTGGCGGGATGCGTCGGATCGAGCTCGATCTCCACGGTGCCGGCGAGCTTCTCGTAGTCGCCGCCCAGGACGTCCTGACGCGTGCTCACGAGCACCCGTCGGACCTCGGCGCCGGCGCTGCCGGCGGCGGTGAGGAGGAGAACGAGGACCGCGACCGCGGCGCGCGCGGTCATCGGCGCGCGTAGCTCACGCGGTGGATGCGATCCGCGTGATCGTCGGAGACATAGAGGCTGCCGTCACGCCCGATCGCGAGGTCGACGGGCCGGCCGAGCACGCGCTCGCCGTCGCGCCAGCCCGTCGAGAACTCCTCGACCCCGGCGGCGTGCCCGTGACGGAAGCGGACCCGGACGATCTTGTACCCAGCGGGCGGCAACCCGGGCCGCGAGCCGTGGAGGGCGACGAAGAGATTGCCGAGGTACTCCGGGGGAAACTGCGCTCCCGTGTAGAAGGCCAGGCCGAGCGGGGCGGCATGCGGCGAGAGCTCCAGACTCGGCAGCGTCATCGCCCGGCAGCCGCGTGCGCCGTCGAACGTCGGATCGCGCAGGAAGGCGCCGCCCTGGGCGAAGCACTGCGGCCAGCCGTACGCCGCGCCGTGGCGGACCTCCGTCACGTAATCGGGCGGCGCGCCGCCGGCGGGCCAGTCGCGCTCGTTCACCGTCGTCCACAGGGCGGCCGTCGTCGGGTGAAAGGCCAGGCCGACCGGGTTGCGCAGCCCCGTGGCGAAGAGCTGTGCGCCGGAGCCGTCGGCGTTGTAGCGAACGATGGCCGCGCGGCGCGGGTCGCGCTCCCGGCACACATCGCACGACGAGCCGATACCGACGTAGAGCTTGTCGTCGGGGCCGAAGACGATGGAGCGCGTCCAGTGATGCGCGGCCTGCGGCAGCCCCCGGACGACCACGGTCGGCTCGACGGCGGTCTGCGTTCCGGCATGGTAGCGGTATCGCACGATGCGTCCCGTCTCCGCCACGTAGAGGTGACCACCTCTGAAGGCCAGCCCGTGCGGGAGCTCGAGGTCCTTGAGGATCGTGACCACCTCGGTCGCGCGACCGGTCCCGCGACGATCGCGCAGCGCCACGACCCGCCCGCGCGAGGCGATCGAGACGAGGAGCACGCCCTCGGGATCGACGGCGAGGGCGCGCGCGCCGCCGAGCTGCTCGGCGTACACGTCAACGCGGAAGCCGGCGGGCACGGTGATCTCGGCCCCCTCGGCCGCGCCGACGCTCAGCAACGCGAGCACCGCGCCGACGCGCCATCCTGTGACGGTCCGTACCCGCTCGGCGCGGCCTATGGGCGGGCCGGGTCCGTCGCGAGCTGCTTGATGTAGCGGGCGATGGCGCGGATGTCGTCCTCGCTGATGAGGCCCTTCCACGGGGTCATGCCGGTGCCGGGCCGCCCGTTCTGGACGGTTCGAAGGAAGTCCGCCTCGCTGCCCTTGAACGCCTGCAGATTCGACGCGGCCGCGGTTCCCTTGGCGTCGGTGCCATGGCATTGCGAGCACTGCGTGAGGAACGTCGACCGGGCCGCGCGCAGTTCCGCGCTCAGGGGCGCCGCCGGCGGCGACGACGCCTGGGCCAGCGTGACCCCGTAGCGTCCGAGGATCCCCGGAAGCGTCGCGGCCGCGAGCTGCTGGATCGCGCGGTCCACCGACTCCTTGAGCTCGCCATCGGCCTTGCGGACGGCGGCGCCGATCTCGAGATCGCGGGCGGGATCGCCGATCGCGGTCGCGACGAAGCCGGCGTTCCGCGTGACGAACCAGCCCGCGAGCGGCGACTCCATGACCACCGCATCGACCTCGCCTTTGACGAGCGCGTCGAACGTCGCGTCGGGCGTCACGTAGACTTTGCGGTGCAAGCCGCGCTCGTGGACGAGCTGATCACTGAGCGTCATCGCCTGGACGCCGATGACCCGGGCTCTGAGATCCTCGAGCGAACGGGCACCGCCGACGCTCGAGGAGACGACGACCTGGCGCATGACATAGTACGGCGCGGACACGCTCAGCCGGGGCTTGTCGTCGACGAAGCCCGGGATGATGGGCAAGCCCATCACGAGGTCGCACCGACCCTCGTCGAGCTGCCGGAGCACGACGATCTCCCGTGCGGTGGGAACCCAGTGGACCGTCAGCTCCGCATCGAGCGCCGCCGCGATGGCGCGGGCGATCTCCACCTCGAAGCCCGGCTCCCGGGCATCCCGACTGGAGAACGGCAGGTTCGACGGATCGGCGCACAGCCGGAGCCGCCGAGCCTCGCCGGCACTGCTCGTGGTCGCGATCAGGACGATCGCGACCACGACCCAGCCTCTCCTCACTCGCTCAGCCCGAAGACGACGACGACGTCACTGAAGTTCAGCTTCGTCGCATCGGCCCACTTGGGCTCTTTGCCGAACCATACCTGGGACCGGACGGTGCCGCCGGCCGCCACCGCGATGTACTGCTTGCCGTCGACCGCGTAGCTGATGATCCCGCCCGACTGCGGGGTGCCGAGGTTGAACGACCACAGCTCCTGGCCGTCCTTGGCGTTGAGCGCGACGACCTTGCCCTCGGCCGTGCCCTGGAACACGAGGTCGCCGGCGGTGGTCAGCGTGTGACTGATCAGCGGCGTCCGGTTGTTCCATTCCCAGAGCACCTTGTTCTGGTTCACATCGAAGGCCCGCAACACCCCGGCATGCTCGGTCTTGCTGAAATGCTCCGTGGTGTTCCCGGTGAAGAGCTGGCCCTTCTTGTACGTCAGGTCCGGCACGTAGCCGTACTTCATGCAGAACTCGTTCGAGGGGATATAGAGGAACCCGGTCTTCGGGTTGTAGACCTTCGGCTGCCAACCGGTGCCTCCGAGCAGCGACGGACACACCTCGACCGGAGGTCCACCCATCGTCGGCCGGAGCCCGGGCTTCTCCACGCCCTTGCCCGTCACGGGATCCGGTGCGCCCCAGGTCAGTGACTTGATGAAGGGGACGGCGGAGAGGAACCTGCCCGTGATCCGGTCGAGCGTGTACACGTACCCGAGCTTGTTCGCCGTGACGACGGCCTTCTGGGTCTGTCCATTCCGCACGACGTCGATGACGTGATGCTCCGCCACCGTGTCGTAGTCCCAGGGCTCGTTCGCCAGATACTGGTGGAACCACTTCATCTTGCCGGTGTCGACGTCGAGCGCCACGGCGGACATGGTGTAGAGGTTGTCGCCCTTGCGCATGTCGGCGATCCAGGGAGCCGGGTTGCCGGTGCCGACGTAGAGGAGATTGGTGGTGGGGTCGTACGTGCCGGTGTGCCAGACGGCGCCGCCGCCGATCTTCCACGTGTCCGCGGCCCAGGTCTCGCTGCCCGGCTCGCCGGCGGCCGGGATCGAGTACCAGCGCCATTGGCTCTTGCCGCTGTCGGCGTCGAACGCCTCGACGAAGCCGCGCGGGCCCATCTCGCCGGGCCCGGCGATGCCGACGACGACCTTGCCCTTGATGACCAGCGGGGCCTGAGAGACGAAATACCCTTCGGCATAGTCGGCGATCTTCGTCTCCCACGCCGGCTTGCCGGTCTTGGCATCGAGGGCGACGAGATGGGCATCCAGCGTGCCGAAGATGACCTTGTCCTTGTAGAGGGCGACGCCGCGATTGTGCGGGATCAAGCGGACGAGCGCGCCGACGTCGTCCGGGATCCTCCGCTCGTGCTTCCACAGGAGCTCCCCGGTCGCGGCGTTCACCGCGTGCACCCGGTTGAAGGCGAGCGCCGTCGAGGTCGTGAACATCACGCCGTCGTTCACGACCGGCGTCATCTGCTGATCGCCGATGGTGCCGCCGGCGAAGATCCACTTCGGCACCAGCTTCTTGATGTTGGCCGTGCTGATCTGCTCGAGCGGGCTGTAGCGCCAGCCGGCGTACGTGCGGTTGTACATGAGCCAGTTGCCGGCGTCGCGCTCCGCGTTCACGAGGCGCGCGTCGCTGACATCCCGCCACTCGGCGCCGCGGCCGGGCGAGGGCGACGCGAGGAGGAGCGACGAGAGAACCAGGAGAGCTACAAGGGGACGGCTCGCTGTTCTGACCATCTGACTTGCCTCCTTGGGACGCCGATTAGAAACGTCATCCCCATCGCTTGAACAGTCCGAACAGCCACTGGCCGAGCAGGCCCATGACCGGGGGCAGCAGCACACCGGGCACGAAGCGCGCGAGCGTGAGGGGCCAGCCGAGCAGCGGCGCCTCGTACGTCAGCGTGCGGATGGGACTCACGAGCGTCTTCGCGGTCAGCAGCGTGATGAGCGGCGCCGGCGCGGCCCCATGTCGGAAGAGATCGGCCGCGACCGGGAAGAGCACGTATGGCCCCCCCGGGATGACCAGACCGGCGGCCCAGCCGATGAGGATCCCGTGGCCCAGGCGCTCGGGACCGAGCCAGCGCGACAGCACGGGCTGGGGGAGGAGAACTTCGAGCAGCCCCGCGAGGACGAAGCCGAGCGCCAGCTCGATCCACACGCTGCGCACGAGCCGCGCGCTGGCGGCGAGGCCGCGCAGCGGCAGGGCGGTATCGCGCGCGAAGGCGACGACCACCGCGGCCCCGACCAGCGCCAGCAAGATCCAGAGGCTCGCGTCCATGCGACGGCGCCGCTTCACGCGCGCTCGGCCGCGCGGGCCGTTCGATACGTGATGTCGGCCGTCGGCTCCAGCGCCTGCAGGCGCGCTGCCTCGACGAGGGCGTGGGCCGGCGCCAGCGAGCACGCGGGGTCGGTGGCGGCGGCGTCACCGGTGAGATGGTAGGCCTGGCAGCGGCACCCGCCGAAGTCGATCGTGCGCCGATCGCAGCTGCGACAGGGCTCCGGCATCCATGCCTCGCCGCGGAACGCGCCGAAGGCGGCGGAGTGACGCCAGATGTCGGCGAGCGGCCGCGCGCGCGCGTTGTCGAACGCGAGTCCCGGCAGGGTATGCGCGGCGTGGCACGGCAACACCAATCCGTCGGGCGCCACCACCAGGAAGCGGCGTCCCCACCCGTCCATGCACGCCTTGGGGAACTCGGCGTAGTAGTCGGGGGTGACGAACAGGACCTCCATGCGCCCCTGCAGCCGGCGCCGCGCCATCCGCGCGACGTCGCGCGCGGCGTCGAGCTGCTCGCGCGTGGGCAAGAGCATGCGCCGGTTCACGAGGGCCCAGCCGAGATATTGCGTGTTCGCGAGCTCCAGTCGATCGGCGCCGAGGGACTCGGCCAGGGCGATCACGTCGGCGACGCGGTCCAGGTTCTCACGGTGCAGCACCACGTTGAGGGTGAGCGGGAACCCGAGCTCCTTCACCCAGCGGGCCACCTCGAGCTTCCGATCGAACGCGCGCAGTCCCGCGATACGGTCCGACGCCGTCTGGGTGACGTCCTGGATCGAGACCTGCACGTTGTCGAGGCCGAGCGATTTCAATCCCGCCAGCCGCGCGCGGGTGAGCGGGATCCCGCTGGTGATCAGGTTGGTGTACAGATCGAGCCGGCGCGCGCCTTCCACGAGCGGCTCCAGATCGTCGCGCAGCAGCGGCTCGCCACCCGTGAGATTGAGCTGCACGACTCCGAGCGCCTCCGCCTCGCGGAACACACGCAACCAGTCGTCGGTGGTGAGCGCGTCGGCGTGGCGGGCCCAGTCGGTCGGATTCGAGCAGTACGCGCAGCGCAGCGGGCAGCGATAGGTCAGCTCGGCGACGAGCGTGTAGGGTCGCGGCTCCTCACTCATGGCCGCTCCGGATGAGCCCGCGCTCCGCCATCTGGGCCAGGAACGCGAGGATCTCGCGCGCGACGTCCTCGCGGGGCTGGGGCGCGTACTTGGCGGCAAGGCGATCGACGATGGCACCGACGGTGTGCTCGCCCGTGCACAGCTGCACCACGTCGGCGGCCGTGGGATTCAGCACGAGCCCGCGCTCCGGATAGAGCAACAGGTAGCGTGACGTCTGCCGGTCCCAGCGCAGCCGCGCCTTGGCGGCCAGCGTCGGACGACTCTCGGAGGTGATCGTGCTCACGCGCGGGCGCCGCCGGGACCCCAGCCCGGCTCGACGTAGGCCGTGTACAGGCTGTCGAGCAGGTGCCACAGGATCTCGGTCTTGCGGATCAGGGCCGCCACGCACTGCTCCTGGAGCTCGTACGTCGTCGCGCGCGAGACGACGAAGTCGATCGCCTCGAGCGAGTCCTGGCGCGCGCGCGGCGGGCGCGTGCGGAAATAGTCGAGCGTGTCCTTGTCGATCCACGGGTAGTGGCGCTCCCAGGCGAGCACCCGACGCGTCATGAGATCCGGCGAGAAGAACTCGGTGAGCGACGAGGCCACCGCCTCCAGAAGGCTTCGCTCGCGGACGAGATGCACGTAGCCGTCGCACGCGAAGCGGACGCCGGGCAGCACCGAGCGGCACGACGCGACCTCCTGCCGGTCGAGGCCGACGCCCTCGGCGAGGCGCAGCCACAGCTCGAGTCCACCCTCGCCGGCGGTGTCCCCGTCGTGATCGCGAATCCGACGGATCCACATCCGCCGGAAGGCCGGATCCTCCGACTTGCCGAGGATCAGCGCGTCCTTGATCGGCACGCGCGTCTGGTAGTAGTAGCGATTCAGCACCCACTGCTGGAGCTGCAGACGCGTCAGCTTGCCGTCGTGCATCAGCTGGTGATAGCGGTGGTGATCGTGATAGCGGCTCTCGCCTTCGCGACGCACCCAGTCGATGAACTCCTCGCGCGTCAGCGGCGGGTGCGTCGATGGCCCCGTCATATCTTGACCTCCATCCCGTCCCAGGCGACCTCCCAGCCGGCGGCCGCGACGGCGGCGCGCTCGGGCGAGTCTTCTCGGAGCATCGGGTTCGTGTTGTTGATGTGGATGTAGATCCGTCGTCCCGCCCGCGCGTCGGCGAGCTGCGCCAGGCTGCCCGTGCGCCCTCCGACGGGCATGTGCGCCATCTCCTCGGCACGCTTGGTGCCGAGCCCCAGCGCCGGCAGCTCGTCACCGGACCAGAACGTTCCGTCGAAGAAGACGGCGTGCGCGCCGGCGATCGCCTGTCTCACGGCATCCGTCACCGACGCCACTCCGCTCAGGTACGCGAGGACGCGGTCGGTGCGCGCCTCACGGATGCGGAACCCGACGTTGTCCTCGGGATCAGCCGGTCGCTCGCCCTCGAGGTGCAGGGGCGCCTTGCCCGGCACCACCACCGCGTGCACCGTCAGGCCGGTCGCGCGCCCGTCCACGTCGACGATGTCCTCCTCACGGCCGGTCTTGAGGATGTGCCACCTCACCTGCCCGGGGAAGCGCTCGAGCGTGCGATAGAGGACGTTGCCACGCGTGAAGCCGCGCTCGACGGGATCGGTCGCATACACGATCAAGCGGTGAGACTCGCGGAGCGAGAGCAGCCCGAGACAATGGTCCAGGTCCCCGTTGGTCAGGAGGATCGCCGAGATCGGCGAGTGGCGCGGCGCGCGCGGATGGAGCGTGGGAGCGCTCTCGATCTGGCCGCGGATCTCGGGGGAGCAGTTCAGCAGCACCGAGCCGCCGGATCCGTCGGCGCTCACCGCCACGCACTCCTGCGTGCGGGCCTGGGCGCGGATGGTCCCGTCGCGGAGGCCGCGGCAGTTGTCACACCCGCAGTTCCACTGGGGGAATCCGCCCCCCGCCGCCGAGCCAAGCACCCGGATCAGCATCGTCGCCCTCTATAAACACGACAGCCCTTCCGCCGACCGTGCGGCCGGCGCGAAGGGCTGCCCCTGACTCGCGTGAGTCAGCCAGTGTTAGAAGCGGTCGTCCTGCTCCCCGCCGAAATCATCCTGGTAGGAGTTGATCTCGGCG
>WNFR01003668.1_pt1 | contig 15853 bp, 16 predicted proteins | sample 5400221 | NCBI WGS metagenome assembly WNFR01 (sample SAMN13153357, study PRJNA577476) | soil metagenome | isolation source: 40 cm soil under Madrone tree | place: USA:California | collected 2016-06-14 | reverse complement strand
GGATCGTAAAGTTGCGCGTCGTCGTATCCGCTTTGTTTTAGATGTTCGACGCGCTCTTTTCCGCGTACGCGGAGATCGTCGAGCCGGCCGAAGACAATCGATTCGGTTGGACAAACTTTGGCGCAGGCGGGAACGAGGCCGCTTTTTTGTCGATCGTAACAGAAGGTACATTTGAACGCGCCACCGTGGTCGGGCAGCGGCGCGGGCCGGCGATCGATGACGCCGAACGGACATGAGACGACGCAGTACCCGCAGCCGTTGCAGACGTCGTGCTGCACGAGCACCGAACCGACTTCAGTTCGCACGATTGATCCCGTCGGACACGCTTCGAGGCAACCAGATTCTTCGCAATGTTTGCAAACGTCCGATAGAAAAACCCAACGAAACGGATCTTCACCGTTTGTCGATCCAACGATTTGATTTCCCTTCTGTCGATCCTGCTCGACGAACATGACGTGGCGCCAGGTCGACGCGCCGAGATGGCCGGTGTTGTCGTAGGAATTGCCCGACCAAACGAAGCCGTCGTCAGGAACTTCGTTCCATTCCTTGCAAGCGACCTCGCATGCTTTGCAGCCAATGCACACACTTGGGTCGGTAAAGAAGCCGACCTCAACACGATCCTGCACAAACGTGTGCCGGCGTTGATTGGTGCTGTGAATTCCTTCGCCGATCATCGAGTGTGGGTCTTTCCCTCTTGGCCGTGGCCACCATTTGGACAGGTTGGCGCGCCTGGCGGCGGTTGTTCGGGATGCAAATTCAGCGGGCCATCCGTCGGAATATATTTTTTGATCCACTCCTCGAACGCCGGACCGCGCGGCAATCGTCCGGGCACAATGTTCACACCGCACGCCTTTGCTTCCATGATGGTCACGTTCGGCTCGCCCGAAATCGGAATGAGGTCATTCGTCGAATCGCCTTCGACTGGTCCGGCCGAACCGAAATGAAACGGCATCGCAATTTGATGCACGGTTTTGCCGTTGAGCTGGATCGGCCGCATCCGCCGGCTGACGAGCGCGCGCGCTTCAATCGCGCCGCGCAAACTGACGACCGAAATGTAGTCGCCATTGTCGATCTTGAGTTCGCGCGCGAGCTCGTGCGAGATCTCGGCAAACAATTCCGGCTGCAACTCGGCAAGGTGCGGAAGGAAACGCGACATTCCGCCGGCCGTATGGTGTTCGGTCAAACGATAAGTCGTCAGGACGAATGGGAATCGCGGGTCGCCCGGCGGCGCGAACCGATTTTCCTGGCGGGTGAACCAATTGACCGCCGGGTTCGTGTCACGCGAGTAGAGCGCGTTACGAACCGGCGACTCGAGCGGCTCGTAGTGCGTCGGCATTGGCCCGTCCTGCAAACCTTTCGGCACGTGAAGCCAGCCGAGCCCGTCTTCGTGCGCGATAAATGGCGCATCGCCCGGAATCCCATCGAGTCCGCTTTCGTTTCCGCTCGGGCGATACTCGGGCGACTTATCGGCGACAAAATCGGGAACGTCGATACCGGTCCATTTACGCTGGCCTTGGTCCCACCAAACTAATTTCTTGCGCTCGCTCCACGGCTCACCGGTCGGTTTAGCGCTCGCTCTATTATATATAATGCGGCGATCGGCCGGCCAGACAAAGCCCCAGCCGTGACCGAGATAGCTTTGTGAGTTGCGCGAGTTCGCCTTGTTAACTCCGTCCGGTCCGAGCACGCCCGAGTAAATCCAGCCGCCGGACGCCGTTGAACCATCGGACTTCAGCTGTGCATAGCCACCAACTTGCGGCCCATGATGCGGATTGCCTTCGCGATCGACGCCGAACACGACGCCGTCGGCCCCGGGTCGCGGTTCGGTATTCCAGCCGTTGATCTCCGCCAGCACCGCTTCCACTTTCGGATCGCCCATTTCGTCTTGCGGATACCACCAATCGAGCGCGCGCAGCGGTTCATCGAGCGGGTCGTCCGATTGCTTTGCCTTCGCGATCACACGCAAGGCGAGCTGATGCATGAACCAACCTTCCGATCTCGCGTCGCCCGGCGGATCGACCGCTTTCTGCCGCCATTGCAACATGCGTTGCGTTTGCGTAAACGCCCCTTCCTTTTCGGCGTGTCCGGCGGCTGGGAAAAAGAAAACCTCGGTCTCGATGTCTTCCGCCTTCAGTTCGCCACGCGCGATCTCGGGCGAGTCGCACCAAAATGTAGCGGCCTCGACTTCCACCATGTCGCGAACGACCAGCCAATTTAATTTGGAAAGCGACGTTCGCTGGAAACGGGAGTTCGCGGCTGCGACAGCGGGATTCTGGCCCATCATGAACATGCCTTCCATTTTTCCGTCGGCCATGTCGTAGAGATATTCGAAGAACGAATGGTTGCCCGTGAGTTTCGGCACCCAGCTATAGCCAAAATCGTTTTCCGCAGTCGCGTTCTTGCCGTAGTAGGCTTTGAGGATGCTGATGAAATACTTCGGGTAATCGTTCCACAGACCCGTCGGTTTCGTGTTGTGTCGAAGATGCTCCTGCAGTGTCTCTTCGCTGCCGTCACCTCTGGGCATCACAAGGTAGCCCGGCAGACTATCGTAGAGCGTTGGGATATCGGTTGAGCCTTGGATGGAAGCGTGCCCGCGTAACGCCATAATTCCGCCTCCCGGCCGGCCAATGTTGCCGAGTAACAGTTGCAGGATCGACGCCGTGCGAATGATCTGGACGCCTTTCGAGTGTTGCGTCCAGCCGAGCGCATAGCAGATCGCCGCGGTCTTGTCCGGACCCGACGCAGCGACAAGCGCGTCGGCAACTTTGTGAAAAAGAGCGGGCGAGATTCCGCAAATTTTCTCCACCATTTCGGGCGTATAACGGGCGAAGTGACGCCGCAACGTTTGAAAGACGCAACGCGGATGTTGCAGAGTCAGATCGCGCTCGGGAAAACTGAGGTCGGGATGACCGTCGTAAGCCCAGGTTTTTTTGTCGTAGGCCCTCTGTTGTTCGTCCCAACCGGAGAATAATCCGGTCGCGCCTTCATCGGTGTCGCGAAAATCTTCCCGCAAGATGCAGGAAGCATTGGTGAAGTGAACGACGTAATCGCGAAAGAAAAGATCGTTCTCGACGATGTGCCGAATGATTCCGCCAAGAAACGCGATATCGCCGCCGGCACGGATCGGCACCCAGATATCTGCCAGCGCGCTCGTCCGCGAAAATCTGGGATCGACATGAATAATCGTCGCGCCGCGCTCTTTTGCTTTCATGACCCAGCGGAAACCAACCGGGTGCGCTTCGGCCATCGACGAGCCTTCGATCAGGATGCAATCGGCGTTGGCGAGATCTTGCTGGGCGGACGTAGCTCCGCCGCGGCCGAAGCTGGTGCCCAGACCGGGCACCGTGCTGCTATGTCATATGCGCGCTTGGTTGGAAATGCAGACCATCCCCAAGCCAAGCGTGAATAGTTTTCGAATGAGATAATTTTCTTCGTTATCCAGCGTGGCGCCGCCAAGATGACAGATCGCTGTCGTGTGATTGATCGTGTGCCCGTCCTTTTTGTGGATGAACGTGCGTTTGCGCGATTCCCAAACCCGGTCAGCCACCATGTCCATCGCGCGGTCGAGCGGAATCTCCTGCCACTCTTTCGCGCGCGGGGCGCGATACTTCATTTTCGTCTCACGCCGCGAATGCGTGAGCAATTGAAACGATGCCGCGCCTTTCGGGCAAAGATTGCCTTGATTGATCGGTGATTCGGGATCGCCTTCGATCGAAATTAACTTTCCATCCTTGTGGAAAATCAGCTGACCGCAACCGACGCCGCAATACGGACAAACCGAGCGGGCAACTTCTGCGCCGTCGATGCGCGCGTGCATCGCGCGCGTTTTGTCCGACATCGCTTCCAACCCCGTGCCGTCCGCCCGCTCACGGATTTGCCGAATGAGCGGCCATTTCGAGAGCAACGCGGTGAGCGATGTCATGTCATTCGATCCTCCGCTTAAGCAGCCGTTTCCGTTGATAACTCTTCTATCCCTCGTCGTAAAGCGTGAAAGTCGAAAACGACCATTCCTAAGAGATCTAATTGCGGGTAATCGACGATTGATCTTGCGGTCGAATCGGACGTTTGCGCGATTCCAAGAAAGCTACTATCGCCTCAAGCTCCTGCGGTTTAAGGGAACTGCCGAACGCCGGCATGTTGTTCCCACCGTTGACAATTCGGATGACCATGTTGTCATGCGTCAATTTATCCGCGATGTGGGTGAGATCGGGCCCGCGGCGACCGCCATAACCCTGGATGAGATGACAATTGAGGCAGGCTTTATCGTGAAAAAGCTGCGCGCCTTGAAAAACCGGCCCGCCGGTTACACCAATAACTTTTTCGCTGAGCGGTAAGGCTTGGAAATTCGGCGACCACGGCGATTGCTGGCCTTGAATCCAAAGCGCCCCGATCATAATGACCGAAAGACACACGACCGCAATCGCCCATGGGCGTCGAGACGCAGCGCGTTCTCCTTTGTGATTCAGGACAGGAATAATCAGCAACAGCAGCCCGAGCAGGACCGGCATCAGAATCATGACGTAGCCCTCAATTCTTACCGGGATCAACGCCAGCAGCGCGAAATACCAGAGAAGATACCAATCAGGGCGCGGATCGGCTTCGAGCACACTCGGATCAGGAGGTTTGTCGAGCGCGGGCGGCCCAATGAAATGGGCAAGCAGCGCTATTGTCACGATCAGCGCGGTGCAAACAATAACATCGCGCCACGCCAGGTCGGGCCAAAATGGGCGGCCGCTTTTTTTGAGAAGTTCGTCGTATTCCTTACGATACGTCTTCGGGTCAACGGGCTTACCGGCAGTCGGCGGTTCCGAGATGCCGTGACGCAAGACGAGCCAGAGGTGCAGTCCGATAAAGCCGAACATGATTCCAGGAAGAACAAAGACGTGGATGGCAAAGAAGCGGCTCAAGGTCGCGCCCCCGATCGTGTTACCTCCAAGAATGAATCGCGCCAGCCAATCGCCGATAAACGGAACGCGACCAGCTTGTTCAGCTGCTACCACCACCGACCACGCCGCCGTTGAATCCCAGCGCAACAGTTGGCCGGTAAATCACATCGCCAACGTGAAACCGAGCAGGCACACACCAGTCGTCCAGGTCATCTCCCGCGGGAATTTGTAGGAACCGAACAAGAAGGTTTGCGCCATGTGCGCGCCGACCATGAGCACCATGGCGGAAGCGCCGTAGTAATGGAGCCCGCGCAGAAAACGACCGAACGGCGCGTTATTGGTAATGAAGACGAGCGTCTCGTAGGCCTGGGAAGAGGAAGGAATAAAAGAAAATGCCAGCGCCACGCCGCTCGCGACTTGCACGATGAAAGCAACCAGAGTGGCGGTTCCAAAAACATACCACCATTTTGCATCCTGCGGCGCTATATGCTTCATCGGCTTGAGCAGGACGCTGATCCCGATCCGATCATCGAGCCAAAGCCAGACCGTCTTGAAAAGCTGCTTCATAACGTCGTGACAATCGGAACCACGACCGATTTCATTTTCACTTCGCCATTCTCAACGCGCACGTCGTAGCGAAAAAGCGGGCGCGGCGGCGGACCGGCAGCGACTTGTCCATCGCGGTAGTAAACGCCGCCGTGGCAGGGACACATGAAGAGATCGGCGCCCTCCATCCAGCGCACCGGACAGCCGAGGTGAGTGCAGTTAGCCGAGAATGCGATAAAACTGTTTTCGTTTTCGCGTCGCAACCAAACCGCATTCTTTGCCGTAACGCCGGCCCACGGCAATGGCGATGAATCGATGACCGTGACACTGACAGTCTTGCCGATTTGAAAGTCGTTTACTTTACCGACAGTCACCCAATTCTCGGGCGGTTTGCGAAAAAGCGGCGCGATGATGAAACCAACGAGCGGGATTCCGACGATGGCAGCGCAAAAGCCGGCGAGAGCAATCGACAGCTTCTCGAAGAAACGGCGGCGGCTGATTGCTTTGGGCGACTCCACACCGAGCGAAGAGTGGTCAGCGATGTTTTCGTTCATAACGAATTTCTGTAATCCATCCAGCGAGCGATGCGCTGAAGAGGACAAGACCGACAACGAAAACGACCCACGAAGTGATCAAGCCCCAAAAGAGAAACGCAATTCCCATCGCCAACCCGGCTGGGAAATGCGTGGGCCGAGGCAGAGCTTGCAACGGCAATGGCTCCCAATCCGGATGCGGGTTAGATATTTCGTCAGGCATGAGATTTCTCCGGTCCCGTGGCGGAATCCGATTGCCAGCGAGCGAGCTGGGCCAGGATTGCGGCAAGATAAATCAAACACATCGGCACCCACATCATCAATCCGCCGATTTGCTGATCTCTCTCAATCGTTAGGCCCCACTGGCCGCGGATAAGATTAAGTATCCCCAGCCGATCAACCGGTTGTTGGTAAGCCGGGCAAATCGAAACCGGCGCGAATGTCAGAATAATTCCCAGGATGCTGCAAGCCGTGCAGGCGGTGAACAGGTAAATGATCCCTGCCAGTGGTGAAAGCCGGTTTGCATCACGCGGGGCAAGGACCTGCCACCAGAACACGCTTCCCATTAGAAGCAGCGAGATTGTTTGGATGACGGAGACAGTTTTCAACGTCGTCGCCGCGTTGCAAAGCGCTGGCGCGTGCCAGAGCCACATCGCGCCAACGCCAGAGATCCAACCGATGAGCGGATGAGTAAGAGTTGTCAGCGGGTGGGGATGAGAAAACGAACGGGGCAAGCTCAACAACAAAAAAGCAGGAACGATCAGCACTAGCAGGATGTGCTGAACCATGTGTGCGCTGAAGAGATAACCATCGGCCAACGCGCTCAGCGGCGATACGAGAACGACGAGAAAGATCGCGAGCGCGCCGCCAAGATAAGCAGGTCGGCCGCGCAACCCAAAAGCAAGAAAATATCCTGCCACAGCGAGGGCACACAGAAGCAGGAGGGTGGAATTCCATTTCCAGGCAGTAGTGAGGAACTGATAAGTTGTCATCGAAGGAGTGGAAGGATGTAAACGGTGAGCAGAACAAAAACCCAAACGACATCGACGAAATGCCAATAATAACCCGCGGATTCGAAGGCGGATTCGCGGCCCGAGGCAAAATCACCGCGCCAGGCGAGCCAGAAGAAAATCAGAAGCGCGACCAGACCGAGCAAAACGTGCAAGCCGTGAAAACCGGTAAGGGTAAAGAATGTCGTCGAAAAAAGGTTGGTGCTGACATCCACGCCGGTCTGAAACAATTTCCAATACTCGGTTCCCTGACCAACCAAGAAAATGCCGCCGAGCACGATCGTTAGGCCGAGCCAGCCGAGCATCGAACCACGCTGCCGTTTGCTCATGGCAATTTCGGATCGCCAAAAAGTGAAGCTGCTGGCGAAAAGGCAAACGCTGAAGATCAGAGTCCGTGGAACGTCGAGGTCTCTCGGCGTTGGGCCAGGTTGCGGGTGGACGTAGAAAAACAAATAGGCAAGAAGCAGCGTCATGAAGAAACCGGCTTCGGAGAGAATGAAGGTAAGAATGCCGGTCTTATTTTTGTTGGGGAGACTGATCGCCGAGCTGTTCTCGCCCACCACTGGATCGGGCCGGTCAGGATTGGCGATATCCCACAATGGCCGCCGGCTGCGGATCGGCGGCAAGGCATGAAAATTTTCGTGCGGCGGCGGTGAAGTAGTCGCCCACTCCAGCGTCCACGCCTTCCAGGGATTGTCGCCCGCGATTTTTCCTCCAAAAAACGAGGCGACCAGATTCCAAACCAAAATGAGCGCGGCCGCACCCATGAAGAAAACGCCAATAGTCGAGAGCATGTTCATCCAGGTAAAGTGGGGCAGGTCCGGATACGTGAACACGCGGCGCGGCATCCCAAGAAGCCCAAGGAAATGTTGAATGATAAAGGTCATGTTGAAGCCGATGACCATGAGCCAGAACGCCCACTTACCGAGTCGCTCCGAGAGAAATCGCCCGGTTATCTTCGGAAACCAATATTGAACCGCCGCGAAGGCGGCGAAGACAATCCCGCCGACCGCCACGAAATGAAAATGCGCGATGAGATAATAGCTGTTTTTTGTCTGCCAATCGAGTGGCACGACAGCATGGCTGACTCCGGTGATTCCGGCGCAGAGGAATTGAATGAGAAACGCAATGCAAAATAACATCGGCACCTGAAAGCGAATCCGGCCACCGAGCATCGTAGCCGACCAATTGAGTACTTTGACGCCGGTTGGAATGGCGATCAGCAGCGAGGAAATCGCGAAAAACAAATCAAGCGGCCGACCCATCCCCACCGTAAACATGTGGTGTCCCCAAACACTCAGGCTGAGGAGCGCGATCGCCACACTTGAACCAGCCACAAATTCGTAACCGAAAATCGGTTTCCTGGAAAAAACCGGAATAATTTCCGAAACGATTCCGAAGGCGGGAAGGACCATGATGTACACTTCCGGATGACCGAATGCCCAAAAGATGTGTTGCCACAGAACGGCCGAGCCGCCGCGCAAGGGCAGGAAGAAATGGCCCTCGAGTTGTCGATCGATCAGCAGCATCGCCAACCCGGCGTTTAAGACCGGCAAGGCGAAAATGATGATGAAAGCGTTCACGAAATTGATCCAGGTAAAGAGGGGAAGACGCCGCATCGTCATTCCGGCAGCCCGCTGCGAAATGACGGTCGCGATGACATTGATGGCGAAGCTGATCGATCCGATGCCGAGCACGAAAAGCGCAACTGCCCAGTAATCGACGCCAAGAGTTGAGGAATACGGCGTCTCGCTCAAAGGCGTGTATGAAAACCAGCCGACCGCGGGAGCGCCGCCGGCGAGCACGCTGAAGTGTAAAAGAATTCCGCCTAACGGAACACACCAGAAACCAAGCGCGTTCAGACGCGGGAAGGCCATATCGCGTGCGCCGATCTGCAACGGAAGCACGTAATTTACGAAGCCGAACATCACCGGCATGACGACTAGAAAAATCATCGTCGTGCCATGCATGGTGAAAAGTTGATTGAAAGTATCCGGCTGCAGAAAATGATTGTTCGGCAGGGCGAGTTGCAGGCGCATCACGAGCGCCTCGATCCCGCCGACCACAAAAAAGAGCAGACCGGTCAGGAGATAGAGGACGCCGATCCGTTTGTGATCAACGGTGGAAAGCCACGCGAGTCGATAGTGCGCGCGCTTGGCGGGATCCAAAATGGCGGCGCGGAACATCGCCGTGGTTGTCGTCGTGCCGTTCATTGTAGCGACGAAAGATATTCTGCGAGTTGATCGAGTTGCTCGTCGGTCAAAGTGAAGTCCGGCATGAGGGCGCCCGGTTTGATGTGCTGCGGGCTCTTGAGCCAGAGGCGCATGTTTGCCGGAGTATTCTCCAGAATTCCGGCGCCGAGTTGTTTGCGGCTGGCAACATGCGTGAGATCCGGCGCGACGCTTGCGTCAGCACCGGTTACGCCGCGGATGGCGTGGCAGTTTATGCAGGTCGTCGTTTGAAACAACGCCCGTCCCTTAACCGCGGCATCACTTTTCGGTGTTTGGCTCGGTTGCAATTGAGCCTGTTGCCACTGTTCGAACTTTGCCGGTTCTTCCGCTACTACGACGATGCGCATCCAGGCGTGTTGTATCCCACAAAATTCGGAGCAGGTCCCGAGATACTCCCCAGGTTTGTCAGCTTGTAACCAAAGGTGGTTGTTCTGGCCGGGCACCGTCGTCAGTTTGCGATTCAATTTCGGGACCCAGAATTCGTGCAGGACATCCTTCGAATCCAAACGAACGGACAAGGCTTTGCCGGCCGGAATGTGGATTTCATTCGCGGTGACAACTCCCGATCCTAGATAATTTGCCTGCCACCAGAATTGATGTCCGGTCACGATTAAGTCGGGCGAAGGAGGCGGCGGGGGATCAGCCACATTCATCGCGTGCATCGTCAGGACAAAAAGGAATACCACGATCAGGAACGGAATAACTGTCCACGTGATCTCGACTATTTTGCTCTCCGCGATTTGCTTCGGATCAGGATCGCCGTCGCGCCCGCGGAAACGAAATAGCGCATAGACGATCGCGCCCGTTACGATCACGAAGATAAAAATGAAGATGATCGTGGAAATGACACCAACCCCGCCGATCACGTGCGCCTGAGGCGACTGCGGATCGAAGGCACTTGAGGTGTTCATCGCCAAAACTTTACATGTTCCTTATCCGATCCCCCTAAGGCCGTTTGCACGCCCATGGATTTGACGAATGAGCGGCCACGTCGAGAACAACGCATTGAGCGACGTCATGTCATTCAATCCTCGCTTAGGCGAAGATTCTCATAATCCACCGACATGTCGATGTCGATCTTGCATTACGCGTCGCGTCGCGGTGGGTGGACGATGATTGGCAACAGAATAGACACCGCCATCATTCCGGCGATTACGTGGAGCGCGCCGGCGTAGTTTCCGGTCATCTCACGCATGCGCGCGATGTAGAGCGGTCCGAATACACTGGCAAAGCTCCAGGCCGTCAGCATCAGTCCGTAAATTGGTCCGACATTTTTCGGGCCGAAATAATCCGCGGTGAAAGCCGGCATTGTTCCAAATCCGCCGCCGTAACACATCAGAATCACGAACGCGACTGTCGTCATCACCGTTGAAGCAGTGACGCGTGGTAAAAGAAAGAAGAGGCCGACTTGAAGAATGAACATTACTGCAAACGTTACGCGGCGCGTGATCAAATCCGATACCCACGCCCAAAACACGCGGCCGACTCCGTTACCGAGGCTTGCGATTCCTACCATGCCGCCGGCCACCAGTGCAGTCACGCCAGTGAGCTCCTGAAACAGCGGTCCTTCCTGTGAGATTACAGAAATGCCGGCCGACGTGTTCAAAAACAGAATGGCCCAGAGCGCCCACCACTGCCAGCGTTTCAGTGCTTCGCCTAAAACGAAGTCATGCGACGCACGCTGGGCGGTCTCCTTCGCAGTCGGAGTCCATCCTGGCGGCTGGTAACCGTCGGGCGGATTCTGCATGAACAGCCCGCCGATGATGGTGACGATGAAATAAGCGATGCCGAGATATGCGAACGTGGGCAAAACTCCGACCGTTTGAATCAGCCGAGTCGCCACCGGCGCGGTAATGAGTGCGCCCGCGCCAAATCCGCCGACAGCAATTCCGGTGATGAGCCCGCGCTTATCGGGAAACCATTTCACCAACACCGCCACCGGAACGATGTAGCCGAAACCGAGCCCGAGTCCTCCGATGAATCCGTAACTAAGATAGAGCCACCAAAGTTTGTTCGCGGAAAAGCTCGCAAGGAAAACGCCAAGTCCGTAAAGAAACGCGCCGGTCAACGCGACGACGCGCGGCCCTTTCCGCGTCATCCACAGTCCGCCAAAGAACGCGGCAAATCCCAAAACGAAAATGCTGATGGTAAACGTCAGCGTTACTTCCGAGATGCTCCAGCCGAATTGCTTCGACAACGGCACACGGAAAACACTCCACGCGTAGACCGCGCCGAGCGCGATCTGGAGGAACACGCCGGCAATCGCAATCGCCCAGCGATTCGATGTTTTCATTTTACGCCGAAGGCATCACTACGCCACCCAGCTTCGGAATCGCATCGTATGTCGCTTTGTCGATCTTGAGATGCGCCATCACCAGTTCCGCCGGCGTATGCGCAAGCCACTCCGAGAAAGAGAACTCCTGATAGTGAGGACTCTTGAACATCTCGATGAAAATCAAGTCGGTGTTGCCGGTGTTTTCGATATAATGCAACAAAGTCTTTTGCACATAGCCGACGTCGCCCGCCTGGAAATCCAGCGTGCGCGCTTTGTTCCCGGTCGCGACCACGGTCATCCGTCCCTTTCCTTGCATGTAAAATTGCCACTCGTCTGCGTTCGGATGCCAATGGAGTTCGCGCATTCCGCCTGGCTTAACCGTGACCATCGCCATGGCGGTGGTTGTGACTTTGAAATTTCGCGAATCGACAATTTTTACCTCGCCGCTTTTGGTTTGTTTCGTCGGTTTCATTTCATCTGTCCGAAACGCGAAGTCTTGCGGCGATTTACCGAGCGCTCCCGCCGCGCTTGTCTGATCGTCCTCGAGTTTTCCAGGGACCTCGGTCAGAAAAATGAACAACTCTGTCCGCGGCAGATTCGCGAAAGCTTTTTCGCTGACGTTGAAGTTTTTCGCCAATACTTCCAGCGGAAGATGATTCATCGAATCGCTCAACAGCACCGTCTCTGATTCCGAAAAATCGCCATCGTCGAATACGAGCAGGAATTCGCAGCCGTCCGGATTCAGGCCTTGAATCGAGTGCGGCACGCCGCTCGGAAAGAACCACAGATCGTTTTTCTTGGTGTCGGCGACAAAACTTTTTCCTTCCGCATCGATCGCGGTGATCCGTGCTGTGCCGTACAGCATGATTGCCCATTCAGCCGAGGTATGCCAATGCAGCTCGCGGACGCCGCCGGCGTTCAGTCTCATATTCACGCCGGCCATAGTCTTTGAAACCGGAAGCTCGCGCACCGTGATCTCGCGCGACCATCCGCCTGGGTAGACGCGTTTGTTCGCGAATGCGTAGGGATACTTGAACGTTGGCACCAGACTTTTGGAATCGGTGTCCGGCGGCCACATCGAGTCCGGATTTTGCGCCTGAAGCTCCGGATTATTCGGACCGGGCTGAGTTCCAGGTGGGTTTGCACCCATCACTGCCTTTTGCAATGCAGCCAAGCCGCCCGCGGCTGCGACGCTTCCCAGGAAGTTCCGACGCGTTAAAATGCTCATGATTAGTTGGTTTCCAGGTTGAGTTGTTGTTTCTTAAAAATTTGTTGTTTAGTCGCTTGTTGCCCTCCCGAAGTTTGTAAATCAAGCCTGATGTCAGACTGCCTCATGGCTGTGATTGCGTGTTAGCAGGGGTCAATGGTGCGGCGCCGAAATTTTTACTAAACCGTTTGCACCACACCGACACCGTACGGTATTTCGCCAAGTCGAGACTGGAGTCGAGAGTGTAGTTTTGGTCGCCGATATTTCCCTTGATGAGTCCCAGATCGACGAACGCGGAGTTTTGCACGCTCGCGTCGTCTCTGGCGTCTTCGGAAGCCACCATGTAAATGTGAACGTCCGGGCCGTTTGATGTCTTGAAGTTTGTGAACCGAATAACTCGGCTGCCATTGTCGATCCGATAGATCGTTGCGATTCCCTCGGTTGGATGCGTGCCGCTATGAAAAGTACCCGACTCAAGGGTCTGTGCTGACGACTCGTTGAGCGTGGGAAATGCTTCGTTGACACGACGGTTGACCACGAGGCGTTCGGGTCGGAACCAGTACCAGCCGACGATCAACGCGACGATGAGCAAAGGAATCGCAAGTTTGAGCGTTTTCACTTTTCGTTTCTAAACGGCTCTCCTCGTCAGCTAACGATCCAAGACCCAACGAGTCCGATGATCAATACAATTATCGGGCTCAGCATTGTGAACCAAAGCGCCAGCTGAAATACGGCAGGTCCATGTGTTTCCATAGGCGTAATGTAAAGTCCTGACCGACCGAGGCGACGACGCGTGCGCAGGATTTCGAGTTGTGCCTAACGAGACACTTTCTCGTCTCCCATTTGAGGGACGGTCATTCCCCTATAGCCACCACAAGAAGATTCCGAGCGCGACGAAGACGGCGAGGCCGACGCCAATAAGAATCTGCCAATTCGTTTTTCTCCGCCCGACAAAATCGACGTCATTCACAAGTCTGAGCGTGGCTGGATGATTGTCGTAGATCAAGACGCGCCGGATTGACTTGCGACTGCCACCGGTGACGATCGGCGGTGACACCAAGGCAAAAAATCTTTTTCGACGAGAAACTCGCGGCTCGGAAAAATTCGAAAGACGGGTCCAGCGCATAGCGGGTCTCTGATCGAAGCGGTTGTTGAATCGTGGAGTGCGCGTAACTATTTCTTGGCCACTTACGGCGCCGCGGCGCTGACATGGACAACTTGTCCAGTGGCGAGCGAGTCGGCGGGATTAACGATCACCTTGTCCGCTTCGGTGGGACCACTCAGCACCTCGCTTTGAACACCGAAGTCGCGGCCAACCCACACGTCACGAAGCTCGACCACTCCCTTATCATTGACCACGCCTGGTTGAATATTCTTGCCGCGAAAGATGAGAGTGTTGTCAGGCACGACAAGAACTTTCCCGAGAACTTCCTGCGGAACGCGTACCGTCGCGTAACTGCCGGGCAGGATTTCGTTCTTGGCGTTATCAATCTGCAACTCCACGAGCATCGTCCGCGAGTCGGGCGAGACAGCCTCGGATGTCGAAATCACTTTGCCGGGATATGTGTTGGCGCTTTGCGCTCCAATCTGGACGTTGAACGCCTCGCCTTGCGTGATGTTGGGCGCTTGCTCTTCCGGAATCCGAAAGTAAACGCGCAACGGATTCATCTGTTGAATGTGAAACATTTCGAAGTTGATGTTGTTCGCGGTGATCAAGTCGCGACGAACAAAGACGCAATTGTTTCGCATTTGAAACCAGTAATCAGCTCAGAGCAGACGCGCAGTTAATGTCGCTCGAATCGGCGAGGACTGAGGCGCCGCCCGCCGGGATCGGCCCGGGTGTTTATCTCGATTCCGATATCTCGACGGGGAGAGAACGAACCACCTCGCGGGCATGATAGAAAATTCCCTCATACCCTCAATGGCCGTGATCGCCCGCCACAATAGCGTGACGGCATGAATACTACATTTCGGAAACCAACAACCATCAATGTTGCCCTTGTTGTCGTCGCAACGCTGCTCGCGGCGTTCTCCGCGACCGCGCAAGCTCAACCCGAAAATCTGCTCTTGTCAGCCGGTTTCAAAACAAGAGTCGCGACCACTGCTAAACAGAAACAAGAACTGCGAACACTGCCTGCAGGGAAAGTGTCACCCGTCACCCAAAAGGGAAAAACGTTCTACATCTATCCCTACGCGACGCGCAACGAGATCTATGTTGGCAATAATGCCCAGTATCGAGCTTACCAAAAATTAATCGCGCAACAGAGCAAAGGCACCGGCTCGATTAGGAGAAAAGATGAAGTGCGGGGATTCGAGGTACCTGTACGGGAATTCTACGGATTCGGACCGCTTGACGACATACGATGAAAGGAAACGCACTTTGCCAACCTGAAATCTAACAAAGAAGAAGAACTCTATGATCTTAAAGCAACTTACTTACTCATTGTTGTTGGGCGGATTTGCCCTTGCAACGGGGCATTCACAGGACACGGCAAACGAATATGTAGCGCCGCCAGATGCCGGTCCGAAAGGCAAAGCTCCCAGGATGAAGGTTCAATTGCTGAACGAAGGAGCACCGACGAAACAATATGCTGTTATCTTTTACCAGGGAGACGAGGCATTCTCCGGACTGCTGGAGTTTGCGCAGAAATATCACGTTACCAGTGCCCATTTCACCGCGGTTGGCGCGGTGAATAGAGCAACGCTGGGATGGTTTGATCCTGAGCGCAAAATGTACAAGAAAATTCCGATCAACGGTCAGCACGAAGTGATTGGGATGAGCGGCGACATCGCGCTCTATCAAGGAAAGCCCGTCGTCCACACTCACATGCTCGTGGGGGATTCAGACGGCACAACGCGCGGCGGTCACGTTCTCGCTGCCTACGTATCTCCAACACTCGAAATAATGGTGACTGTCGATCCAGTAATGATGCAGAAGCGTTTCGATCCCGACACAGACTTAACGCTGATTGATCCAACCCCGGCGAACAAGGAAGGGAAAAAGGAATGAAAGTCGGAGTTGTCGGTGCTGGAAGAGTGGGCGCGGCCTGTGCGCTGTCGCTGGTCGTGCGGGGCTCGGCGCGCGAGGTGGTATTAGTGGATCGGACACGGGCGCGGGCCAGGGCGGTGGCCACCGATTTGCGCTACGGTGCGCCGCTCTGCCCC
>WNFR01005139.1_pt1 | contig 15860 bp, 12 predicted proteins | sample 5400221 | NCBI WGS metagenome assembly WNFR01 (sample SAMN13153357, study PRJNA577476) | soil metagenome | isolation source: 40 cm soil under Madrone tree | place: USA:California | collected 2016-06-14 | reverse complement strand
ACGCCGCGTCCACGCCGGGGAGCCGTCCCCGCAGCATCGGCAGCACGTCGCCGCGGATCCAGGAGCGAAGATGACGCGGGTTCTGATTGGCCGGGTCGCTCCAGACCTGGAGCCCTTGCGAGCGGACGTACCCGACCACGGCCTCGCGACGGAATGGCAGGAGCGGCCGTACCAGCGTGGCGCCGCGCGGGCTCATGCCCGCGAGCCCGGCCGTCCCCGATCCGGCGAGCGCGCGCATGAGCACCGTCTCCGCCTGGTCGTCGGCGTGATGCGCGGTGAGGATCAGGGCGGCGCTGAGGCTGAGGCGGGTGGACTCGAGCCAGGCGTAGCGGGCCTCCCGGGCCGCGGTCTCGGTGGCGTCGGAGCCCAGCTCGCCGCACCCCTCCGCGTACACCAGACCGTAGGACTCGGCGAGGGCCCGGACCCCGCGGGCCACCCGATCGCTCGCGGGATGAATCCCGTGGTCGAAATGCGCCACGACGAGATCGAGCTGGTGGAGATCCAGCGTGCGATACATCAGGTCGAGCAGCGCCACCGAGTCGGGTCCGCCCGAGACCGCCACCAGCGCGCGGCCGCGGGGCAGATGGAGCGAGGAGAGGTATCGCCGGAAGGCGTCGAGCAGCGTCATCGGGTGTCGAGCACCGCGCGAACTTTGCGCGAGAGGTCCGCGAAGCGGCGGTGCGAGGTCAGCTGCTCGACGAGGAGGATAGGGGTGGTCTCACCGCTGGGCGATCAACTCGGAGAACCAGGCCTGCGATCGGAGCTCGAATTCCTTGGTCGTCTCGTTCTCGACGTACGGCAGGGTGCCGATGAACTCGCGGCCGTGCCAGACGGCCCACGCGGTCTCGGCCTGCCTCCCCTTTTCCTTGCTCAGGGGTCGCAGGCTGAACTGCTGGCCGGCCCACACGATGGTTTTCGGTAGATCGTTCATGTCGCCCACCTTCGAGGCGTGGGATCCATGCTAGTGCCCGGCACCGGGACGCGCAACACGCATCCGCGCCGCGGTCACCGGCGCTGAACGCGACGAGCAGGCGGGGTGGTCACCCAGTGAAACACCCTGAGACGCGACATTAGCTCACGCCCCTAATCTCCTTGAAGTCAATGCTTTGCGTGCGGCTCATGACCCGCACGCTCGGGCCATGAGCGCCACAATCCCCAGCCGCCGCGACGCCTGTCGGGCATGACATACGGCTCCTCGGGGGCGGCGGAGTCAGTATGCGAACCCGGAGCGCAGGTACAGCGCCGTGCGATGGTCGCCGCGCGCCACGGCGACGCTGATCGTGTAGGCCCGCTCCAGAAACGCGAACCAGAATCCCCCGCCGACGCCGGTGTGCCAGACGTCGGAAGATTCGCCATCCAGGAACACGCGGCCCACATCGGCCAGGCCGAACACCCCGAAATCGCCCGGAAGCACTACGAAGAAGCGGCCGAGCCGAGCGCGGAGTTGACGACCACCGTGTCCGGCGCGCGGGGGGGTGCGGTCTGGGCGTGGGCCGCCGCCGCGTGCGCCACCACCGTGACGGCCAGGAGGGCCGCCGCACCGCCACGGACGCGCATCATCCGCTGCGTACGGCCTCCTCCTCTGTGGGCCGGCGCGACGAAGCCGCCCAGCCTTGAGCCGTCGCGGCATCTCCGACTGGGAGGCTCTGCCGCTGGCTGTAGCTCCCGTCCGGGTGGAGCTCCCAGCCGGACGGGTCCGCCAACTCCCGCGTGAGAATGAGATCGAGCCGGCCACGGCACTCGGCATCGAGCACCGGCACCGCCACCTCCACCCGCCGGCGAAGGTTGCGCGAGCGCCAGTCCGCGGAGCCGATCAGGTACTCGTCGTCGCCGCCGTTGCCGAAGTGGTAAATGCGCGCGTGCTCGAGGAACCGTCCGACCAGCCCGCGGACGCGAATCCGCTCCGAGAGTCCGGCGACGCCGGGCTTCAAGGTGCAGAGTCCGCGGACGACGAGATCGACCTCGACCCCGGCACCGGAGGCGGCGTAGAGCGCGCGGATGATCTCGGGATCGTCGAGCCCGTTGAGCTTGGCCCGGATCCGGCCGGGCCGGCCCTGCCGGGCATGCTCGGCCTCGCGGGCGATCCGCTCCAGCAGCCCGGGGAGCAGGTGTCCGGGCGCCACGAGCAGGCGGCGGAGCTCGGCGCCCGGCGCGCGGGAGGTGCCGGTGAGCTGGTTGAACAGGTCGCCCAGGTCCTCGCCGATCGCGGGGTCGGAGGTGAGCAGGCCGAGGTCGGTGTAGACGCGCGCGGTGCCGGCGTTGTAGTTGCCGGTGCCGATATGGCCGTAGCGCCGGATCTCGCCACCCTCCCGCCGGACGACGAGCGCCACCTTCGCGTGATTCTTCAGCCCGACAACTCCGTAGACGACCTGCGCGCCGGCGCGCTCGAGCGCCTTCACCCAGGCGATATTGCGCGCCTCGTCATAGCTCGCCTTGAGCTCGATGAACACCGCGACCTCCTTCCCCGCCTTGCTGGCGCGGAGCAGCGCGCCGACGATGGGGGAGCTCTCGCCCGTGCGGTAGAGCGTGACCTTGATCGCGGCGACGGCGGGATCGTCGGCCGCCTCCTCGAGCAGGCGGAGCACGCTGGCGGAGAAGTCGTCGTACGGGTGATGGACCAGGAGGTCGCGCTCGCGCAGCCGCTCCCACACGGAGGGCTCGCCCGAGAGCGGATCGCGCCCCGCGAACGGGGGGAAGAGGCCGGAGGCAACCGGGAGGCTCGCGAGCTGCCTGAGATCGCCCGGCGCCATGAAGCCGCTCGTCTCGTGGATCACCAGCTCACCCATTGCCGCGCCGGCGTGGCCGCCCGACAGGCGGACCTCCTGCACCAGCATCTCCCGCAGCTGGCGGGACGCGCCCTGCTGCAGCTCGAGCCGCACGACGGGATTCACCTCGCGCTGCTCCAGCTCCTCCTCCAACGCCTGGAGCAAGTCGCCGGCGGCGGCCTCCTCCAGATCGACGTCGCCCTTGCGTGTGACGCGGAAGAGCGCCGCCTCCTCCACCGTGCGGTCGGGATAGAGCAGGCCGAGATTGGCGGCCACGATCTCCTCCAGCGGCACCAGGTCGCGGCCACCGGCCAGCTCGACGAACCGCGGCAGGCTGGAGGGGATCCGGACGTACGCGAAGTGGAGCGGTCCGGTCTGCTGGCTCTGCAGCGTCACCGCCAGCGAGAGGGTGAGCGCGGGGATCACCGGGAACGGATGGCCGGGGCTCAGCGTGATCGCGCGCGGGGTGAGCGTCGGGAAGAACTCCCGCCGGAACCGGCGACGCAGCGACTCGCGCTCGTCCGCCTCCAGCTCACTCCACCTGCGAATCCGGTACCCGTGCCCGGCGAGCCGCTCCAGGCAGTCGGTGATGCAGCGCTGCTGCCGCCCCAGGAGCTCCTGGACCCGAGCCGCGCCGACGTCGCGGCCCGAGGTCATGTAGAGCTCGTCGAGGTTCGCGCTGAGAATCGAGAGGTAGCGCAGGCGCTCGAGCACAGGGGTCCGGACGTCTTCCGCCACGGCGAGGACTCGGGCATTGAACTCGAGCAGGCTCAGGTGCGGATCGAGCAGCTCGCCGGGCGCGGCGTCGGACGGAGTCGCGGGATCGGGCAGGGTCGCCTTGGTGGACGCTCCGTCGGCGGCGGCCCATTCCGGCACCAGCGCCGAACGCGCCACGACGGTAAAGGCGGCGCGGGTCGCGGGGTCGCGCAGCTCCGAGACGCGCACCGCCCGGACGAGCTCGCCGATGGGCAGCCACTCGACGGCGGGCCCACCCCGCGGCTCGAGCCCCCGGCGCAGCCTTCGAGCGAGCCACACCTCCAGGCTCGGCTGCTCGAGCGACGGCGGCGAGCGCCCCAGCAGCACGACGTCCGCCACCTTGGTGCCGAACCACTCGACGAGCCCGTGCCGCACCGCCTGCTCGCCGGCACCGGGCGTGATCGGAAGCTGCCGGGTGTCGCCGTCCCGCAGCAGCGCAACGCGGCCCTCGTCCACGGCGATCACGGCGACCGCGCGCCCGAGGTCCAGGTTCCGGATCAGGCTCTCCCGGCCCATCTGCCGGAGCAGTCCCCGCGTGCGCACCATCTTGGTCTGCATGACCGGCCGGAGGCCGTGCGCCTGCTCCAGCGCACGCGCCAGCTCCTCGAGGCGCGGGCTGCCGCGCATGAGCCGGCGCACCTTGAGCTCACGAAACTCCCGCGTGAGCTGGCCGCTCCGCACCGCCACGCGGTCGTAGATGAAGGCGAACCGGCCGGGCAGATGCCACGGCCGCGAGCCGGTGCGTACCACCCGGTCGATCTCCAGCTCGAAGCGCGGCTCGAGCCGGGCGGGATCCACCAGCGCCCGGAGCCGGCGGGCGGGCCCGCTGTCGCCGTTCAGGATCTCGGGCAGATTCACGCCGGCAGCCTCGGCCTCGAACACCTCGCTCGGGCCCGACACCGGCAGCCCCGCCTCGGCGAGACCGAGGGTGATGATGCGGCGATCGTCGGCGCCGTAGCGGATGCGGCAGGCGATGCCCCGCGCCGCCAGCGCACTGTCGCTGGTGTCGACGTAGACGTCGCGGTACCGATGCCGGTCGGTGCCGCGCAGCACCAGCCCCTGCGGCAGCGGCTCCGTCAGGAGCGCCGCGAGCAGCTCGGCGGTGGGCACGTCGCACCGGAACTCGGCTGGGGGCGGCATGCCGGTCAGTCCCCGATCGCCGCGCGACGGGCCCGGAGCCGATCCTCCGCCGTCGCTCGCACCCGCGCGAAGCCGTCGCGGAACTCCGGCTGGTTCCGGACCCTGTCGAACAGTCCGGAGCTGAGCTGCCACTCGTTCAGCATCGGCGAGTGCGCCATAGCCCGCTCCATCCAATGCACCGAGCGCTCGGCGTCGCCGCGCCAGGCGTAATAGGCGGCGAGGTCGCCGTACTGGTACATGAACACGTAATGCTCCGCATCCAGCTCGGCGCCGAGCGAGTCGGCGAGCGCGGCGGCCTCACGGGTGCGGCCGAGCTGGTACAGGCACATCGCGCGCACGGCGGCCCAGGGGCCTGGGTCCCGCTCGGCGCAGCGGGCCGCCTGTCCGGAGAGGAGCTGCGCGTAGCCTTCGAGTACCGTCGACACCGGATCGATCGAGCCGCCCTCGAGAGTGGGGCGCACCTCGCGCAGCGCGACGTCGTACCGGCGCGCACCGATGGCGAGCGCCACCAGCTCGTGGCGCAACCCGGGGGCGAGCGGGTCCAGCGCGAGCGCCCGCCGCGCCTGCGCGAGCGCCGAGTCCGATGCCCCCGCCCGGAAGAGCGACCACGCGTAGGCCATCTCGACTTCGGCCGAGTTGGGCTTGAGCCGGCGCGCGCGCAGCACGTCGGCGCGGACCGAGTCATCGGGGAAGAAGGCGATCGCGCGCGCATCCGCCCGCGCGTGCCAGGCCTCCGCCGCCGTGGAGTCGCGCGCGAGCGCTCGATCGGATAACTGGAGCGCCTGCGCCAGCTCGGAGTACGGATCGGCCTCGCCGCGGTAGCCGTAGATGACGGAGTAGGTGTGCGCGGCGGCCAGGCCGGAGAGCGCCTGGGGATATCCGGGATCGTGCTCGACCGCGTCCTGGAACGCGGCGGTCGCGAGGCGAAGCGCCTCGGGCGTGCGGCGCTTGAGCCAGTAGGCTCCCTTGAGATAGGCCTCGTAGGCGGCCACCTGACCGGTGCGGACAGCCGGCGCCGGCATCGGGGGCCCTGCGCCGGCCGTCATGAGCACGCCGGTCACGCTTCGGGCGATCACGTCCGGGAGCTGGAGCAGCTCGCCGGCTCCGAGCCGGTATGTCTGCTGCCAGACCACGGCGCCGCTCCGGGCATCGATGAGCTGCACCCGGGCCTCGAGCCGCTCGCCCGAGCGCAGGAGCGAGCCGTCGAGCACGTGTCGCACGCCCAGGGTGTCGGCCACCTGCTGGACGGTGAGCCTCCGCCCCTTGAGCCCCACCACCGACGAGGGAGAGATCACCTTGAGCCCCTGCACCTGCGCCAGGCGGCCGATGATCTCCTCGCTGAGGCCCTCGCTGAGATACTCGTCCTCGACGTTTCCGCCCCCGGTGGCCAGCGGCAGCACGGCCACCGAGGCGGGGCCGTTCACCGACGCGAGCGAGGCGGCAGAGCGATGGCCGGGCCGGAGCCGCGTGGCTCCGAGCGCGAGCAGCACGACCGCGGCGGCCGCGAGCAGCACCAGTCCCCACACCGTGCCGGCCGGTGCGGTGGCGGGCTCGTCCTGCTCCCACTCCGCGGGGACCGCCGGGGCCGGCGTGCTCAGCCGCGCCGGCTCCCCCATCGCCGCGCGGAGATCGGCGGCCATGTCGCCCGCCGTCTGGTAGCGATCCTCGGGGCGCTTCGCCATCGCACGCGAGACGATGCTCACCACGCCCGGCGGCACCTCGGGCCGGAGCTCCGTCACCGGGGTGGGCTCGCCCGAGGTCTGCTTCGCCAGCACCTCCCGGAGATTGGCGCCACCGAACGCCATCTTCCCCGTCAGCATCTCGTAGAGCACGCAGCCGGCGCCGTAGACGTCGCTGCGGGGATCGCCGCCGCTCACGCCCTGTGCCTGCTCCGGGCTCATGTAGGCCGCGGTGCCGATCGGGAGGCCGCGAGCGGTGAGGGAGTTGCCGCTGGCCAGGCCGATCGCGCGCGCGATGCCGAAGTCGGCGACGATGGCGTGGCCGTTGGAGAGAAGGATGTTCTCGGGTTTGACGTCGCGGTGGACGATGCCGCGATGGTGCGCGTAGTCGAGCGCCTCCGCCATCTCCCGGGCGAGCAGCAGCGCCTCGGGGATCGACAGCCGCTCGCTCAGCAGCCGCTCGCGCAGCGTCTCCCCGTCGACGAACGGCATGACCGAGTAGAGCAGCCCGGCGGCCTCGCCGGAGTCGATCAGCGGCAGGATGTTCGGGTGCTGGAGCTGTGCCGTGATGCGGATCTCACGCAGGAATCGCTCGCCGGCCACCGCGGTCATCACGCCGGGGCTCAGCACCTTGATCGCCACCTCGCGGCCGAGCTTGCGGTCACGGGCGAGAAACACAGTCGCCATGCCCCCCCGCCCCACCTCGCGCTCCACCACGTACCGCTCGCGGAGCGAATCCCTGAGCACCGTCAGGAGCTCACGCATGGGCCCCCGTCAGTTGAGCTCCACGCCCGTGACGTGCGGCGCGGCCCCGGTGCGGAGACTCTGGACCAGGCTCTCGGCGGGGACGCTCTTCTTGAGCCGCACGCGGTACTGCAGCCGCTCGGCGCCTGCTTCGCCGCCGGGCGCGACGCGCACGAACTCCCATTTTTTGGAGGTCTCCTCGAGCACCGACTCCGCGGCGCGGCGGGCCGCATCGACGGATCCTTGGATCCGAAGATCGAGGCGGCGGAACTCGACGGGCTTCTTGACCGGGAGGCCGTCGTCGGGGGTGCGCGCGCGACGCCGCTGTGCCCGGTCGGCGAGCGCATCGAGCTGGTCCGGCGTGAGCGACTTGAGAATCTGTTCGTCCACCAGCGAGACGAACGCGCTGGTCCGGTTGGAGAGCGCCAGCGCCCGATCCAGGCGCCGCTGCGCGATCGGGCGCTGCAGGTCGGAAGCGGTGCGGCCGAAGTCGGTCCACCAGAGCAGCAGGATCACGACGTTGAACGTGATCGAGAGCGCGGCGGCGAACGACACCGATTGGATGCCGGCCGCGAGGCCGACGCCCGTGGCCAGGAAGATGTAGACGGCGTCCTTGGTGTCGCGGAGGGTGTTGCGGAAGCTGACCGCCGCGACGATGCCGCCGAGGCTGAAGGCCAGGGCCAGGCTGTTCTTCACCATGAAGACCACGCCGGCAACCACGATCGGCAGGATGACCAGCGTCTGCACCACCGACTGCCGGAACCCCTTCCGCCGCCGAGTCATTATGTAGATCCAGGTGACTGGCAGCATCAGCGCGAAGGCCGCCGCCATGGCGAACACCTCGGAGACCGGCAGGCCCGTGCGCGCGTCGAGGACCGGGATCTGACCTTCCAGCGCACTCCGGATACCGGCCGAAACGTCGGCCGGCGGCTCCTGCACCCCGCCGCTCACCAGTTGGCCGGCGCCCGGCACGAGCTCCACCAGCAGGGCGGTGGCGGCGAAGAGGAGTACGTAGTAGGCGACGACCCGCGCGATCGGGTTTACCGACAGTCGGCTCAGCGAGCGGACCATTCGGGTGCTGTTCATCGGACGCCTCCATTCCTAGTTGGCCCCGTCGCGCGTCCGCATTGACGGGCCTTGGCAATGTGTTAGCCTTTGACCACTAAACTGCGACAATTCGGGGATTTGCGCCACACCGGGAAGTCACGCATGAGCCAAGCCGAGCTGCTGGAAACCCAGCGTCCGAGCACCGCCACGCCATCCTCCGGCGCGGGGAGGTTCGAGGACCTGCCCGAAGACCTGCTCCGTGAGGCTTCGCAGCGGCTGGCGATCGTGGCCACGGTCTGGGCGGGACTCTTCGCCATCGGCATCCTGATGAACGACGTGATCGCGCCGTTCGTCGATTTGCCGATGCGGGACCTGATCCCCTGGGGGCGGCCGGGCGACGTGGTCGCGATCCTGAGCATCACCGTCTCCCTGGGGCTCGCTTGGCACGTCCGCAGGCGGACCTGCAATCCCCGGCAGGCCCTCGACCTCGCCCTGGTGTACGAGGTGTTCCTGGCCCTCGGCCTCGGGATCTTGAACCAGTGGGAGCCACACCGAGTGCTGGCTGGCCGGCTCTCCTGGATCTGCGTGCTGGTCCTGGTGTTCGCGATGATCGTGCCCAACACCCCACGGAAGACGCTGATCGCCTCGGTCATCGCCGCGTCGATGGACCCGGTTGGACTGTTCGTAGCGCATGCGCGGGGACTCCCGGTGCCCCCTTTCTCCGTCATCCTGTGGAACTACTTTCCCAACTACGTCTGTGCGTTGCTCGCGGTGATTCCGCCGAAGATCATGACGCGTCTCGGCCGGCACGTGCAGCGAGCCCGCGAGCTCGGCAGCTACCGCCTGGTCCAGCTCATCGGCACCGGGGGAATGGGCGAGGTATGGCGGGCGACCCATCGGATGCTGGCGCGGCCGGCCGCGATCAAGCTGATCAAGCCGGAGATCCTCGGCAGCTCCGGGCAGAGGGAAACAGCCGGCGTCGTGGAGCGCTTCCGGCGCGAGGCCGAGGCCGCGTCCTCACTCGAGTCGCCCCACACGATCAGGCTGTACGATTTCGGCGAGACGGGGGCCGGCACGTTCTATTTCGTGATGGAGCTGCTGGACGGCCTCGACCTCGAGACGCTCGTGCGGCGGCACGGTCCGCTTCCTCCCGAGCGCGTGGTCCATGTGCTCCGGCAATCGTGTCACTCGCTCGCCGAGGCGCACGACCGCGGCCTGGTGCACCGCGACGTCAAGCCGGCCAACATCTACCTGTGCCGGCTCGGGCGGGACTACGACTTCGTGAAGGTCCTCGACTTCGGGCTGGTGAAGTACGGCCGGGACGAATCGATTCTCGATACGATCAAGGAGACCTCGGAGCTCACCACCGGCACACCGGCCTACATGGCACCGGAAATGGCCAACGGCGATCCCGTCGACCGGCGCACGGACCTCTACGCGCTCGGCTGCGTCGCCTACTGGCTGCTGACGGGAGAGCTGGTGTTCCAGGCGGATAGCGCGCTTCGGATGCTCATCCAGCACATCCAGGCGGAGCCCATGCCGCCGAGCCGCCGGACCGGGCGGGCAGTGCCGCCCGCGCTCGAGCGGCTGATCATGCGCTGCCTGGAGAAGGATCCGGCCAGACGGCCCGCGACCGCCGACGAGCTGATCGTGGAGCTCGACCGGATGCAGCTCCAGCCGGAGTGGGACCAGCGGCGCGCAAGGGAGTGGTGGGAGAGCAACATGGGCAGCGTGCCCGCCAAACCCGACGAGGAGGGACGTAGGATGCTCGCGGTCAGGTGATCGCGCATCGCCTGCGCCCGGCGATCCGGCGGTGGGCCGGCCTGCTGGCCGCGGTCATGACTTCCCTGGGAATGTCGGCTTGGCCCCGCGCGGGCTCCCGGCCGATCAGCGTGCTGGCCAGGTACGACTTCGGCGCGCCGCCGGCCGACCGGTGGGAGCTGCCGAAGGCGCTCGACGAGCTCAGCGGGCTCGCGTTCGACCCCGACGGGCGGCTGTTCGGGCACGGCGACGAGCAGGCGATCATCTACCAGCTCGACCCCGCCGCCCACCGCGTCGTGAAGCGCTTCGCCTTCGGACGGCCGGCCATGCACGGCGACTTCGAGGCGATCGCCATCGTGGGGAATCGGGTGTTCCTCTCGACCAGCGACGGCGTGCTCTACGAAGGGGCGGAAGGACGCGACGGTGAGGCCGTGCCATTCGTCACCCGCGGCACCGGCGTCGGCGGCAGGTGCGAAGTCGAGGGTCTTGCCTACGATCCGGACGACCGCTCGCTGCTCCTCGCCTGCAAGGAGCCGCGGGTCCCGCTCCTGCGAGGCCGGCTTGCGGTGTTCCGCTGGTCGCTCGACCGGCGCGCCCTCGACCCGGCGCCGCGGCTGCTGGTGCCGCTGTCACGCGTCACGCGGCCGCTCCACTCCGCGCATTTCCATCCTTCCGAGATCGTCCGTGATCCGGCGACCGGGCACTTTCTGCTGCTAGCCGCGCGGGAGCAGGCGATTGTCGAGCTCACCCCGGACGGGGCACTCGTGGCGGCGGCGCGGCTGCGCGGAAAGCTGCACCGGCAGCCGGAAGGCCTGGCCGTGGCGGCGGACGGCTCGCTGCTCGTCGGGGACGAGGCCGCGGGACGACGGGCCACGCTCACGGTGTATCGGCCGGTGCGGTGAGCGGTGAGAAGTGAGTCACCCTGAGCGCAGCGAAGGGGGCATGCCCTGAATCATGCCCCCTTCGCTGCGCTCAGGGTGACTCACTTCTCACTTCTCACCGCTTACCGCCGTTCGTTCACCGCCTCCCCCGCACCGCCCATCCCCCCGCCCCGCCGCCGGCAGTGTCTCCGCATACACCTCCCGCGGCTCGCCTGTCCGGGTCGCCATCACCACGCCGAGCCGTAGCCGACCGTCGCGGAGCAGGTCGGCACGCATGAAGCCGCCCTTCGACAGCGCGAAGCGAGTCTCGGGAATCCGCATCAGGTGCTCCTCGTGCCCGTAGATCCCCGCGCCGCTCACCGCCAGAAGCGGAGGGCGCCCTCGATCGAGAAGCTGCAGCCCATGGTCGTGGCCCGCGGCGTAGATCGCTGGCGGATTGCAGGTGAACACGCTGTCGAGCGCCGCACGGAGGCGGTGGTACGGAGCGCTGTTCAGGTCCTCGGGACTGATGCCGAAGCTCCGAGCGAGGGGGTAGAGCGCCCCGAGAACCGGCAGCGGGAGGAACAGGGCTGGATGGATTACGCGAAGGGGGAAGATGTGATCCGCGAGGGAGAGGTAGCCGGCGTGCGGGCCGCCGCTCAGCACGGGGTGGTGCGCGGCGACGATCACCTGCCGGCCGGCGGACTGCTCCAGTAGCCGCGCGAGGCGGCCGGTCACCTCGGCCGGCGAGTGCGCCGCGCAGGCGGAGCCCTCACCGGGCTTGTGGTGCGGAAACAGCCACCATTCGGTGTCCAGCAGGAGCAGCCGCAGCCCGGGGCCGATGTCGACCGGCTCCGGGCCGGGACAGCCGTCCGCCGGAGCGAGCCGCGCGCGCCCGGCGCTCTCCCGAGCGATGAAGCGCCCTTGGCGCTGAATCCGCGCCAGGCCCTCCGGACCCGAGCGGTCCCAGTCGTGGTTGCCCGGCACGAAGATCACCGGAACCTGGCGGGCAAAGGCGAGCTGCGCCTTCAGCCGCCGGGCGGACTCCCGGAACGAGCGGTCGCCGCTGTCCGGCAGTCCGAGCGGGTAGACGTTGTCGCCTATGAAGAGGATGACGGTGGAGTCGGCACGATCGGCGAGCGAGCGTGACAGCGCCTCCAGGACCGGCTCGCCTGCCGGGTTCGGCGCGCCGGCGTCGCCGATCAGGAACACCGTGGCGACGGCCTCACCGGCCGCGAGCGGCGGGACGCTGCTCGGAGGAATGATGCGGGCGGCACAGCCGGCGACGGCGAGCGCGACGAGTAGCAGCCGGCCGTATGGCATGGGGGACACGCGAGGCCGGCGCCGCCCCGGCGCTTTCAGGCCGAGCTGATCGCGATCCAAGTCCGATCTCCGGCCGAAAGGTGTTACTGGCGGCCTGAGTTGGCGTCCCAGTTGATGCCCTGCCGCGTATACCGTCCGATCGGCTGGCCGTTGGCCCGCATGACCAGCGTGGTATAGGAGCCGCTGGTGAGCGTGGCGCCATACGCCAGAAAGAGCCGAGTCAGCTGATATTCGAGCGTCGGCCCGGTCAATGCGGTCGCCGAGAGCTCGACGTCGAGTATCCCCTGGTCCGTTTCCCGGTAGCCCAACAGGAACCCTTTCCGCTGCATGTCACCCACCGCTCGGCGGAAGCCTTCGTAGGCGAGCAAGTCGGCATTCGATCGAAGGTCGTGGGCCGCGGCCGGCGGCACGGTCGCATCGGAGCCGAGCTGGGACGTGTGGCTGGACTGGTCCGGGGCGGGCCCCTGGGCAGGCTGCAGAGGGGATTCGGCCGCAGGCGCGGGCTCGGTGCCCGAAACCGGCGCCATCGTGTCGGCAGGCGCGTAGCTGTAGGCCCGAGCAGAGGCCACGCCGCCCTGCTCCGCACGAGTCTTCACGTCGTACTCGAAGTCCTGCTCCCATACATGTGTCGTGGAGCATTCGATGAGCCCTGTCTTCTCGGTCGACCCCACCCAGCGCACCGTCGCGTTCACCGTCGCCGTGGAGGAGTCACCTCTCACCAGGACGTTGTAAATCGCGTGGTCGGGCGACAGGCGCCCGCGGCTGCTGGTGCCGCAGTCGGCCCAGCGGCGGCCCTCCGGCCCGACCGAGAGCTCCTCGGTGGCGATGATGCCCGAGACCCGCTCGATGGTACGGATCGGGATGTTGCGCGCGGCAAAGATGTCGATCACCGCATCCCAGGTCCGCCCGCTGGAGGCGCTGACCTGGGTGCCGTCGCGCGGCGCCGGCGGCGCGGGCGGCCGGTACGCGTAGCAGCCGAGAAGCAACGTGGCGAGCGCCGGGAACAAGCGCGGCATGGGTCTAGTCTCGAGAGGGGGCCCACGAGGCCGGCAGCACGGGCTTCCCGACTGCAGGACCGGAGGTGATCCCCGCCAATCTAGGGCCGGAACCCGACGAGGCTAGGGCCCGCCTCCGCCGCACATAAATTGTGTTGACCCCCTCTACATCTCGAGGCTGTCGCCATGAGCCCCGCCACTCCCGCCCCTCGGCCCCTTGTCCTGGTCGTCGACGATGCGCTTGCGGTTCGGTTGGTCATGGCCAGGACCCTGACCGACGCCGGGTACGACGTCCTCACCGCGCCCGACGGGCAGAGCGCGACGACGCTGATCCAGGGCCTCCGCGTACCGCCCGATGTCGTGGTCACCGACGTCAAAATGCCCGCCATGGGAGGCGAAGCGCTCGCCGCATGGCTCTCCCAACATTACCCGCAGCTTCCGGTGATTTTCGTCTCCGGGTTCGCCGGAGACTACGAGGATCTGCCGGGACCCCTGCTGCCGAAGCCGTTCACGTCCGAGACGCTCAGTGCGCTGGTTGGCCGGACGCTCGCCGGAAAGTCGAGCGCGGCCGACTCGGATGCCCCCGCCGCCTGAGCGCCGGCGCCGGCACGCTTCCCGAGTGGGCGGGGTCAAAATCCCAGCGTCCTGACCAGACGCCCTCCCATTGGCGGGCCGTCGTCGTTCCGCCGTCACTCTCTGCCGAGCCACACCGACTCCCCGACCTCCACCGTCCGAAACCGCTCCGCCGGCACACCGCGTTCGCGCAATGACTTTGCCAATTCGCGAACCGGTTCTTCGATTCCCTCGGGGGTCAATTGAAACGTGCCGAAGTGCATGCCGATGCTCTGGCGCGCCGCAAGATCGAGGTGCGCCTGCACGGCTTCCGCCGGATTCATGTGGATGTCTTTCATGAACCAGCGTGGCTCGTAGGCCCCGATTGGGAGTAGCGCCAGATCCACCGGGCTCAGCCGAGCGGCGATCTCCCGGAAATGCGGGCCGTAGCCCGTATCTCCGGCGAAGAATATTCGGTGCCCGCCGGCCTCGATGAGGAACCCACCCCAGAGCGCGCGGTTCCGATCGAACATGCTCCGCGCCGAGAAGTGCTGAGCGGGCGTCAGCGTGATCGGGAGTGGTGCGGCGCTCGCGGTCTCCCACCAGTCGATCTCCTCGACCTGACGGATGCCGGCCGACCGGAGCAGCCGGCCATTGCCCAGCGGTGTCACGATCGGTGGCTGAAAGCGCCGCTCGAGTAGCTGCAGGGTGCGCAGATCGCAGTGATCGTAGTGATTGTGACTCAGGAGCACGAGCGAGATGGTGGGCAGATCGTCGAAGCGCACGCCCTGCGCCCGAACCCGACGGGGTCCCGCGAACGTTACCGGGCTCGCCCGCTTGGAGTACATCGGATCGATCAGGATGCTGGTGGCAGCCACTTGAATGAGAAACGTGGCATGGCCGACGAACGTGACAACCACCTCGCCCGGTCCGGGGTTGGGCGGCCGCCGCGGCTCGACCGAAAGCTCCGGCGGCCACCGGGCCCGTGGCGTGAGCAGCATGCGCGGCACCATCCAGAGCGGTTGACCATTCGCGCCGTTCGGATTGAAAAATCGGCGGCCATCGAAGTGATCGGTGCGGGGTAGCATGTACTGACAATAACAAGGTTGGGGCAGCCCATTGACTCGGGCTCCAAGGCCATCGGCTCCACGATCCACGCCGCCACTGGCGGGCCGGATGGCACGCGCCGAACAACAGGGGAAAGTCATGCGCCTCGAATACCGTCGCTCCGGTTATCGAGAGGAGGTATTCGTGTATTAGAAGTACGACACGGTCTGCGACATCAAACGGGGTCTGCGGTACCGGTGCGGTCTTGAGCAGCTCAGGAGGGTTGACCTCCTGTAATCTCGAACCACGAATGTAAGAAACCACTTGAACGCGAACGCCCAAGTGGTTGTCTGGCAAGTAGCAGGGGCGGGACTCGAACCCGCGACCCCGGCATTATGAGTGCCGTGCTCTAACCAGCTGAGCTACCCTGCCCCGACCGCGACGCGAACTCTAATCCCCAAGGTAACAAACGCAACCCCGCGCGGCACGCTCAGCACTTTCCCCCGCGCCGACCCTTCAGCAGCCGCTCGATCTGCTCGCTCAGGGCCTCCGGCGTGAACGGCTTCTGCAGGAACGGCTGCTCCTTCTCGAGCAGTCCCCGCCGCACGATCTCGTCGTCCGTGTAGCCGCTCATGAACAGCACCGCGAGGTCCGGCCGGCGCTCGCCGGCCCGCCGTGCCAGCTCGGGGCCGTCCATCTCCGGCATCACCACGTCGGTCAGCAGCAGGCGGATGCTGCAGTCGCTGCGCTCGAGGAGCTCCAGCGCCTCGCGTCCATGGCTCGCCTCGAGCACACGGTACCCGTATTCGCGGAGCGTCCGCGACGCCATCTGGCGGACGGCGGGCTCGTCTTCGACGATCAGGACCGTTTCCCCGGAAGCCAGCGCCGGCGCCGCCCGAGCGGCCGTGACCGCCTCCGACTCGGTCGCGCGCGGAAGGTACACCTTGAACGTCGTGCCCTGCCCCACCTCGCTGTACACCCACACGTACCCGCCGCTCTGCTTGACGATGCCGTACACGGTCGCGAGACCGAGCCCGGTGCCCTGGCCGACCGGCTTGGTGGTGTAGAACGGCTCGAACACGCGCGCCGTGGTCTCGCGGCTCATGCCGTGGCCGGTGTCGCTCACCGACAGCACGGCGTAGCGGCCCGGGAGAATCGCGATCCCCGGGTGCTGCCGGGCGTAGCGGTCGG
>WNFR01008225.1_pt2 | contig 15861 bp, 15 predicted proteins | sample 5400221 | NCBI WGS metagenome assembly WNFR01 (sample SAMN13153357, study PRJNA577476) | soil metagenome | isolation source: 40 cm soil under Madrone tree | place: USA:California | collected 2016-06-14 | reverse complement strand
AGTTCGCTCTGCGTCCGGCTTTTGAAAATGAACAGCTGTAAGGTGGGGGGCCCGCGCGGCGGCTAGGTCAAGAGATTATGGATCGCTTTGATTATCCAGAAAGATAGCGCCGCGATAGTGGCGGCTGCCGGAATTGTCAAAACCCACGCCCACACGATACGTCCGGCAACTCCCCACTTGACTGCGGACAGGCGTCTGGTTGCGCCCACGCCCACGATTGCGCCGGTGATCGTGTGAGTAGTCGAAACGGGAGTGCCCGTCAGAGTTACGTACGCAAGTGTGATGGCCGCTCCGGTTTCCGCGCAAAAGCCACCCACAGGCCTTAGCTTGGTAATTTTAGATCCCATTGTATGTACTATGCGCCAGCCGCCTGAGAGCGTCCCCAGGGCGATCGCCGCATGCGCTGAAAGAACGACCCAGAGCGGAATCGGAGGCAGCGTTCCCTTCGGTCCGTAGGTAAGGCCAGCCACGCCGCCGGCAGTGAGGACTGCGGTAATGATGCCCATCGTTTTTTGCGCGTCGTTGCCGCCGTGACCCAACGAAAAAGCCGCGGCCGAAAAGAGCTGTCCCTTGCGGAAGATGCTGTCCACGCGTTTCGGAGTGAATCGCCGAAATATCCAGTGGACCGCCACCATCAAGACAAAGCCCAAAATCAATCCAATCAGGGGCGACAGCACTATAAAAGTGAGCGTGCGAACCCAGACATCCGTTTTCAGCAAGCCGCTAACTCCGCCATACGCGGCAATGCCCGCTCCGGCATAGCCCCCAAGTAGCGCGTGCGAGCTCGATGTAGGAAGCCCGAGATACCAGGTGATGAGGTTCCAAATGATTGCCCCGAGGAGAGCGCACAGTAAAACATATAGGCGCAAATCGGCAGCAATCAGGTCCATCCTGACGCCATCGCCAATCGACTTACAGAACGCGTGTGGACACCACAGTCGCGATCGAATTTGCGGCGTCGTGAAAGCCATTAATGTAATCAAAGATAAGTGCGAATAGGACCAGTACGAGGACAAAGGCAAAGGTGGCTGTCATGGAAATTGTCAGTAGTCAGTTGTCAATCGTTAGTGGTGGTTACTATCTGACGCCTTAGCTACAATCGAGGGATTCAATGTTCAACTTGACAGCCGCGGCCTCTGACCACTGACAACTAAGTATGCTTAATGATGACGCTCTCAATGATGTTGGCGACGTTTTCGCAACGATCGACCGCCGCTTCCAGTTTCTCGTAAATCTCTTTCCACTTCAGTACGGTGAGGGGATCGTGTTCTTCGTGAAAGAGCTGGGCAATCGCAGCGTGATAGATATCGTCACCCTCGTTCTCAAGACGATGGATCTCCACCAGTCGCTGGGTAACATTCTTTGGCTTCTTCAGGATGGCTATGATTTCGCGAAGTTGTTCTGCCATGCGCTCAATCACAACCGCGAACTCACGCGCGTATGACTTAATTTCCTGAACGTCAAAATCGATTATGGCCCTGGCCGCGTCGTCTATGAGATCCACGATGTCGTCGAGTGCGGTAGACATCGTGTATATGTCCTCTCGGTCAAAAGGCGTGATGAAAGACTTGTTTAGCTTGGTCGAAATAGTGTGAGTAAGCTCGTCGCAGGCGTGTTCAAGACCCTTAATCCGTCTTGAGTACTCTTGATAGTTGTGGTCCTTGTCTGCGAGCATTTCCTTCAGCTCGCGAGCGGCGTCGCAAATGTAAAGCGTCATTTGCAGGAAGAGATCAAAATACTGTTCTTCTTTCGGCAGGAAATTGAGCAGACCCATTCAGACTTTCAACTCCATTTTGGCGATTGTAGAATCGAAGAATCGGCAATATAGCCCACGGGGTCGTAAAATGTCCACGCCATTTCGTTAACATAAAGTTAAGACCCCTGTAAGACCGATTTAACTTTCGTCCTCTAGGCTGGTTCTTCCGATTGCCTTGAATTGTGAACTTGTTGATTTCCGTAAAAGCACGACGTGCAGGTGTGCAATGTCGAGCCGACGAATCTGTCGACTCGGAACCAGTCCCAGGAGGACGAACATGTCTAAAACGCCGTTTGGTCTATCCCGCCGCCTAGTGCATCCTCTGCTTTCGTCCATAGTCCTATTAATCGCCCCGGGAATCGTCTTTACTCAGTCGTTGACAGCGGAACAGCCAGCCGTCACTGAGCGCTCATCTTCAGCACTTGTTTTGAGAGATTCGGGCGTCACTGTAGATGACCGCCTGAAAGCTCTGGAAGACCAGTTGCGACAGCAAAGCAGCGCGCTCTCGGAAATGCGCACCATTATCGCTGAACAGCAACGCCTGATCGAATCGTTGTCGGCCAAGGCGCCAACCAGCGGACGCGCCGAGCAGAAAGATGCAGCAATAGTCGCTACCGTAGCCGGGCCTTCGTCGTCCCCAGCGGCTACAACGACGCAGGCGCCCACGGTGGAAGACCGCGTAAAGAAACTCGAAGGCCAGGTTCTAAAGATCGGTCCGCTCCGCTTCGGCGGAGATTTTCGTCTGCGCTTTGACGGCATCTTCCGCAAAGCTGATCCGACGCCGCCCTTGGGTTTTGCTCCTCTTACCCATCAGCAAAATGCGCGCATGCGTTATCGACTGCGGCTGAACCTGGATACGGATATTAATTCGAAGCTCAGCTTTCACGGCCAACTGGCAACCGGGCCCGCCAACAATCCGCTCACGATGGATCAGGATTTTGGCGAGACCACGACCCGACATCCTTTCTTTATCAGCGAAGCCTGGGTCGACTTTCATCCGAACAAAGCCGTGCAACTTCAGGGCGGGCGGGTGCAGGAAGTCTTTGCCGACAACTCACGCTTTTTGTTTGACGACGACGTGCGATTCAACGGCTTCAACGAAAAGTACACCCTCTCATTCAGGAACAACGGGTTGAAAGTATCCAGCCTGGAACTGCGCGCCGGACAATACATCTTCAGTAATCCGAACGTGGCAATCGTTACCGCCGGCAGTCCTCTGGCTCAGGCCGGCGCGATCATCGGTTCGACGGGACGAAGTTCAAATCTTTTTCATCAGGGAATACTGCTTAATCAGAAGTTCAACGACCGCTGGACCAGCCAGTGGGGCGGCGACGTTCAGCTCTATCGCAATCCGAATCAAATCCAACTGGCTTCGACGGCAAACGGAGTGGCCCTGATCGTTCAGAACGGACTGGGAATAGCTCTTTCGGGTCCGGTCGCCGGAACTGGCAATGCGACGACAACGGCCGGCGGCGCAATTTACACGGCGCGGAATTTTCAGGTTGCGCGCCTGACCTATCGACTCAATTGGGCTGGGTTTCAAAGCGGCGGCCGCACTTATCCGGTCACCTTTAACTTTCAAGCCGCGCGCAATGTTGGCGTTGGCCTGAAAGAACGCGACGCGCTGCTGGCTTCAATTCAAGTTGGCAAAGTAGCCAACCGCGGCGACATGTCTTTTCTATACATCTTTTCGACCAAAGGTGCGAACGCTTTGATTTCACAGGTCACTGATGACGATCTTGGCACCATCAGCGGTGTGAACATTCGCACACACCACCTGCGGTTCGACTATGGACTGGCGAAGAAAGTAACGCTGCAAAGCTTGCTGTATATTCAGAGCGAGCTGCGCAACAGCGGAGACTTTCCAAACTTCTTCGTGCCGCTGAATGCCTTCACGCCGCGCCAGTATCGCGTGCAGGAACAAATCGTCTTCAACTTTTGATCGCATTCGGAGTACCACCTTCAGGCGGAACTCTCCAGCTCAGGGGATGCGCCGCCTGAAGGCGGTACTCCAAACTTTAGGAGCAAAGCTGTGACAAGGCGCAGTAACCCAAAACCACTTAATCGGAGGATCTCCATGTTTTCACTAAACAAGATTACGCGCGTAAAGTTCGCCCTCGTATTCGCCGGGATAGCTGTCCTGTCTTTTGCCGCATGTGGCAGAAATAGTGGTTCCGGCGGCGAGATCAGACTTCAGGGCGCCGGCGCGACTTTCCCCAACCCGCTCTATCAAAAATGGTTGAGCGAGTATGGCAAGCTCCACCCGAACGTTAAGATTGATTATCAGTCGATCGGGTCGGGCGGCGGCATCAAGCAAATCCAGGCACGCACGGTAGACTTCGGCGCGTCTGATTCGCCGATGAAAGACGAGGATCTAAAGGTCGCGCCCGGAGAGATTCTTCATATTCCGACCGTGCTGGGCGCGGTCGTACTCACCTATAACCTGGCGGGGGTCGCGCAGCCGCTACGTTTCACGCCGGACGTGATCGCCGACATCTATCTTGGCAAGATCAAGAAATGGAGTGACCCTCGGCTTAAGACTGAAAACGCGGGCGTGAATCTTCCTGACTCCGACATCACCCAGGTTCATCGTTCTGACGGCAGCGGAACCAGCGCCATCTTTACGGACTACTTGTCGAAGGTAAGTCCGGAATGGAAAGAGAAAGTCGGCTCCGGAACTTCGCCCAAATGGCCCGGAGGTATCGGCGGCAAAGGAAACGAAGGCGTCGCCGGCCAGGTCAAACAGACGCCGAACACGATTGGCTATGTCGAGCTCGCTTACGCCGTACAGAACAAACTACCCGTGGCGCTAATCAAGAATAAGGCGGGTAGTTTTGTCGAGCCGACCATCGATGCGGTAACCGCAGCCGCCGCTGGATCGGTCGCTACAACTCCGGAAGACTTGCGCGTCTCTATCACCAACGCCGATGGCGCCACGGCGTACCCAATTTCCAGCTATACCTACATTCTCGCCTACAAGTCGCAACCTGACGCGGTGAAAGGAAAAGTGCTGGTCGACTTTTTGTGGTGGGGAATTCACGACGGCGAAAAATTCGCGAAAGAGTTGCACTACGCGCCCTTACCCGCAGAGATCGTCAAGCGCGCGGAAGCAAAGATCAATTCGATCACCGCCGGCGGTCAGCCTCTGCGCGGAGCGCAATGAAGGGAAAGGGTACAAAGGTAAAAGGCAAAAGTGAAGAGGGCAAGATTTTTCCTTTTGCCTTTTTCCTTTTGCCTTTCTCAGGCTGGCCACGACGACTCTCTCCCAGCGGGAATACGGGCGACGCGATTTTTCGCGCCGCAATGTTTGCTGCAGCACTGTTCGTGCTATTAATCGTCGTCGCAATGATCCTGGCGCTGGCGTCGCACTCCAGGCTTTCGATTCGCCAATTTGGTTTTGGCTTCTTGACCAGTCGTGAATGGAATCCCGTCAAAGATCAATTTGGCGCGCTTGTCTTTATCTATGGAACGATCGTGTCGTCGTTGATCGCTCTGATTATCAGCGTTCCTTTGTCGCTGGGCGTTGCGATCTTTCTGGTGGAACAGGCGCCGCATTACCTGGCGCGGCCGATTACGTTCCTCATAGAACTGTTGGCGGCGATTCCTTCTGTGGTTTACGGACTATGGGGAATCTTCGTGCTCGCGCCTTTTCTACGCGAGCACGTGGAACCTCCGCTGGCGCGCTGGTTTGGTTGGCTGCCTCTGTTTCAGGGGTCGATCACGGGAATTGGATTGCTCACTGGCGGAATAATCCTCGCGATTATGGTCACTCCGATTATCTCCGCAGTGGTGCGCGATGTGCTATCAGCAGTCCCGAACAGTCAGCGCGAAGCCGCGCTTGCGCTGGGCGCCACCAAATGGGAGACGACGCTGGTGGTTTTAGTAAACGGCGCACCGGGAATCGCCGGTGCGGTGATCCTGGGTCTGGGCCGAGCGATTGGGGAAACCATGGCGGTCACGATGGTCATCGGCAATCGGCCTGAGATTAGCCTCTCGTTGTTTCAGCCCTCATACACTCTGGCTTCTGTAATTGCCAACGAGTTCACGGAAGCAACCGCTGACATTTACCTGAGTTCGCTGGTTGAGCTGGGCCTGATTCTTTTCTTTGTCACCTTTGTGGTGAACGCGATCGCCCGGCTACTGGTCTGGAGAGTCACTCGGCGAACAGCGGGTGTGGGAATGGCCGTGTAGCGCAAATTGAATTTGCGCTCGCAAGTCAAAAACTTGCGCCACAGTGCAATGAGTTTCATTCTACGAACGGATCAAACGCGACGCGCCGCCAGCGGCGCGATGACTATGCTAACGGCGTTCTGCACCTTTGTCGCCGTCGGGATTCTTTTGGTCATACTGTCATACATCGCTATGCGCGGAATCAGCGCGCTCAATTGGCGCTTCTTAGTTGATACTCCTCGCCCCGTAGGTGAGGGCGGCGGCATCGGCAACGCGATCGTAGGTTCCGCCGTACTGCTCTTGCTCTCATGCGTGGTTGGTATACCGCTGGGGATTGCCACGGGGGTTTATCTCTCTGAATACGGAGGCGGAATGTTCGCGGGCGTAGTTCGTTTTCTGGTGGACACTTTGACCGGCATTCCTTCAATCGTGACGGGCGTCTTCGTTTACGCGGTCGTCGTGCTGCGCATGAAACACTTTTCGGCCATCGCCGGCGGCATCGCGCTGGCTTTGATCATGATTCCGATCGTCGCCCGCACCACGGAAGAGATGATCAAGCTGGTGCCGCACAGTTTGCGAGAAGGCGCGTTAGCGTTGGGCGCTCCGCAGTGGAGAGTCACGCTGGGGGTAATTATTCCGGCAGCCGCTTCAGGAATCGCGACCGGCGCGATGCTGGCGATCGCGCGCGTTTCCGGAGAGACTGCGCCGCTGCTGTTCACGGCGGTTGGCAGTCGGTTCTTTCCGCGAAATCTGAACGAGCCGATCGCTTCGCTGACTGTCCAAATCTATAACTATGCGATTTCACCTTACGACGAATGGCATGCGCAGGCCTGGGCGGCAACGCTGGTGTTGATGACGCTAATTCTTAGTATCAATATTCTGGTAAGATTTCTAACCCGGCAAAAGTTTTGAAGTGTCAATGTCCACTCCAACACAGATAATCGCGCCGAAATTCGAGCTTACGAGGCGTGCCACCTTGGCGCAGCGCGAAACGAAAATCGCCGTCGCGGGCCTCAATTTCTATTATGGCCGGGCGCAGGCGCTGCATGAAATCACCCTCAGCATTCCCGAACAAATGGTCATGGCTTTCATCGGACCATCGGGCTGCGGCAAGACAACTTTTCTGCGCACGCTCAATCGCATGAACGATGTGATTCCGGGCACGCGCGTTGAAGGAAAGGTCTTAATCGATAATCAGGATGTCTACGCTCCGGGCGCCGACGTGGTGGAGTTGCGCCGAAGAGTCGGCATGGTATTTCAAAAGTCCAATCCCTTTCCCAAATCTATCTTCGATAATGTCGCTTACGGACTAAGGATCAACCGGTTGACTTCCAGCAAGAGTGAACTCGCGGATCGAGTAGAAGAAGCCCTCACAGACGCGGCCCTTTGGTCCGAAGTTAAGGATCGGCTAAAGTCCTCGGCGCTCGGCCTATCCGGAGGGCAGCAACAGCGACTTTGCATTGCCCGGGCCCTGGCCATTCGGCCTGAGGTGATCCTGATGGATGAGCCGGCGTCGGCGCTGGATCCCATCGCCACGTCCAAAATCGAAGAGCTGATCTTCGATTTGAAAAGGCAGTACACTATTGTGATTGTTACACACAACATGCAGCAGGCGGCGCGCGTTTCTGACTTGACTGCATTCTTCCTGCTCGGCAAGCTGATTGAAGTAAACGCGACTGAAAAGATGTTTACCGCTCCAGATGAGAAACTGACTGAAGATTACATCACCGGAAGATTTGGCTAAACAAGAAAGATCGATGGAAGTCCATAGACATCTTGACGAAGAACTCGACGGGCTGCGAGACAGTGTCTTGCGTTTGGGCGGCGAGGCGGAAGCAGCCTTGAAACGGGCAATGCACGCGCTGACCGAGCGTGATAGCGACGCGGCCCGCGAAGTCCTCGAGCATGACGACGCGATCGACGAACTTGAAATCGAAGTCGATCGCCAATGCGTAGATATATTCGTGCTCAGGCAACCGGCAGCGCGGGATCTTAGATTTGTAATGTCTGTAGCCAAGATGGCTCCAGTGCTGGAACGCATTGGCGACCACGCCTGCAACATTGCCCGCGCCGTCTTTGATCTCAATAATGAACCCCAACTTAAAAACCACATTCGGCTGCGCGAGATGGGCGAAATTGCTTCGTCGATGTTGGGACAGGCGCTCGATGCATTCACGAAAAACGACGCCGGCGCGGCCCGCGAAGTAATTAAGCGCGACGCTGAGATCAATGAACTCTATAACCAAATCTTTCACGACCTGATCGAAATGATGACGAAAGAGCCGGCTACCGCGACCCGCGATGCGCGTCTATTGTTCGTCGCAAAACACCTGGAGCGAATTGGTGACTATGTCACGGACATCTGCGAACTGACCGTTTATATGGCTGAGGCTGCTGTCATCAAGCACCGGCATTGAGGGCAATTGACTTAGGTTATTTCAGGTTATTTAAATTAAGTTGGGCCCCTTTGATGAGTCGCGTTTACCTTACTTTCACGTTTGGCCCACCAACGGTAGCTTTTTAGCGTCCATGCCGAAATCTGCTCTAATCATTGAAGACGACACGGATATTGCCGAGAGCGTCAGATACAATCTCGAAGCCGAAGGCTTCACCACAATCGTCGCATCAAGCGGCGAGCAAGGCTTGGCGCTCGCTCTCAACTCACCGAGCCCGCCGATGGTCATCGTTCTGGATCTCATGCTTCCCGGTATGAACGGAATGGAATTATGCCGTCGCCTGCGTCGCGAGAATCAAACACGCCGCGTTCCGATCATTATGCTCACCGCTAAAACCTCAGAGGCAGACCGTATCGCCGGACTCGATCTGGGCGCGGATGACTATATTGCTAAACCATTTTCGGTGCGTGAGCTAATGGCCAGAGTGCGCGCGGTGTTAAGGCGCGCTGACGATGAAGCCGGTGAACGCTATGACGACGGTCATTTGGCAATCGATTTCGCGGATGTGCGGGCAAGCTGCGCCGGTGTGAGCGTGAAACTGACGAACAAGGAATTCCTGTTGCTGGCAACTCTGGCTAAAAAGCGCGGCCGCGTTATCACCCGCCAGCACTTGCTTGACCAGGTGTGGGGCTACAGTTATTACGGTGATGCGCGAACGCTGGACGTTCACATTCGACGGCTGAGACAGAAGCTGGGTGCCTGTGGAGATTGCATCGAAACCCTGGTGGGCGTTGGCTACCGGTTTCTTGGCTGCGCTTCTGAGCCTCGCTCCTCCGCTGATACCGCTCATGATTAGCATCCGTTCTCTTTTCGCAATCTTCGGTGTGGGACTCGCATTGACGTTGGCCCTGACGATCTTTCCGTTCGGCTTGCCCAACTGGATTCCAGTTTCGGGCCTGACACTTTTTATCGGACTAATCGCGGGCTTGCTTATCGGAAAGCATATTCGTCGGGCGGTGCGTAACGACACGGTCGCGGCACAATCTGACGCCGCGTCAAGCAAGGCAAGCAAGATTGACTTCTCACCTATATTACTCGACGCGACGCTCAATGAAATGAGAGAAGGCTTGCTGGTTATTGATCACGAAATGCGCGTAGTCGCTTCAAATCGCACCGCTCACGACCTTTTCTCAAACGTCGACGATTCGATCAATTCGCGTCGCTTGACCGAACTCACCCGAAACCCGGCCATTTACGATGCCTTCCTCGACGGTGTCCGCGGAACAGAGCGCGCTGGAGTGAAAGTGGAAACACATGGCCGCGAGCGGCGCGTGTTCGACCTCAGAGTGGTTCCTTTCCGCGCGGCCAACGGTCGTGAGGCGCACGGCGCAGTTGGTGTCTTTTTCGATGTGACGAGGCTTGAGCGCCTGGAGGTCGTGAGGCAGGAATTCCTCTCGAATGTCTCGCACGAGTTGCGCACGCCCCTGACCTCGATCATTGCCTTAGCCGAAACCCTCGAAGCCGGCGCCCTCGACGATCGCGAACACAATAGGCGGTTCCTTTCAATCATTCAAAAGAATGCCGCGCGAATGCACCGGCTGATCGATGACATTCTCGAACTCAGCGCAATTGAAGCAGGGAACGTACCAGTAAGACCAGAGATCATTGCCCTGCGACCATTGGTGGAGGACGTTGTCGGCAGCCTCTCCGCGGCAGCTGCGGCGCGCACAGTTATAGTCCAGAACCTGGTCACGCGGGAGGCCGAGATTCTTGCCGATCCACATCGCCTGGTGCAGATGCTGACAAACCTGATCGACAACGCGATCAAATTCAATCGCGATGGAGGCACCGTCTCGATCAGCTATCGCGGTAATAGTCGTGACCAAATTCAGGTCGAAGATACTGGCGAAGGTATTCCCTCACATCATCTTGATCGTTTATTCGAGCGATTTTATCGTGTGGATCGCGCTCGCTCGCGCGAACTTGGCGGGACCGGTTTAGGATTGGCCATCGTCAAACACCTGGCAAAAGCGCACGGCGGCGAGGTTACCGTCGAGTCGCGCTATGGCGAAGGAACGCGCTTTACAATCGAGCTGCCGCGGAGATCTTCCGATGGCTCGAACTAACTCAGGTTGACCAAGATGCTTTTGGTTAACGACCAGACGAGTTTCAGGGCTGATAATATTCGCGGAATTTCGTGAAGCCTTCGAAGGGAACACTGGTTCGGAGAAGACCTTCCGCCAAGCGCCGAAGCGGTGTGGGCATTTCGGCAAAGGCATATTCTTCAATATCGCTGCGATGAAGTGTCAGCAATTGCAGTTCGGCGTTACAAAAGTCGCAGATAGCCAGGTGAGAATCAATACGCGCGCTGTCTTCATAGCTCAAATGCGACCGACGAAAAGCAAGCAGAGTTTCCGATGACGGGCAACTGACTCTTTTGCGGAACGCGGTCACTAATGATGAGGGCATCGGTTCTTCCTTCGCTGGCTTTTAACTAGGGCGCCAACAACCAAAAAGTTTTAATAGACGCCATATTCCAGAGTTGATCCCTCCTTCGTCACCTCCTTTCTCCAACCAAGTCAGTGATTTGCAGGGAGTGTAAAAACTTGTTGCCCAATTTTCAATTTGTTGCTAAGATGGCCGTGGTTGGATGAGGAGGCTTTTTACTCCTCGATTCTCCTCTTCGATAATGCTTAGCGTTTAGGGCATTAATCGAACCGCAGGTTCCCGCGTTTGTCCGGCTGAGAAGAGTCGGTACAAGCAGCATCTTTCCGGGATAAGAGTTAAAAAGATTAGCTGCCCGCGTCTCGATGAGTCGCTTTGGATCTGCCTTCAGCAGGCTAGATCCGCCCCGAGTTTCTCAACTTCCTTACCGCGAGCCATCGGACAATTCAAGGCAGTCCATACCGAATGTCAGCGATCCTTTCGATCGAATCAAGCCGCAAACTAGTTCCTACATTCGTGTTCATCCTACGGGAAACATCGTGAAATCAATCACTCAAAAAACGACGCCAGATACTCCTGTCAACGTGCCGCGTGAAGTATCGCGTCCCATCGCATTGTTAGCAATCATCCGTTGGTGCGAGCTTCGCGAAGTGCCGGCCTCTTGATTGAAGAGGGTGCGAGCAGCGCTTATACCGATCTCACACAGGAATTATTCGTTCAACTGCTAACCAAGTCGCGCTTTCAACATTATCTTGATACCGCGATGACTGACGCCGAGATTGAATGCGAGATTGGCCAGATCGAATTGACGAATTTGCTAACGGCCGAACTGCGCAAGCGACATCCGGAAAGCTATCGACTTGCTCGTCGCATCTCCACTCTGATCCAGTCCAGCACAAATTTTCGACGCTTTGACAGTAGCGGTCTTTCCGAAGAGCACCAACACCGCCGGCTGGCAGATCGAGTTTACGGGTTGAGCGAGTGGCCTAGCAGCAAGCCTGGCCGCAGCTCGCACGAACTTGAGCAACGCGCGCATATGATTCCGGTTCGCCAGCGTGACACACGCATGGTGGGGTGCACAGGAGACGCCCAGATTGTAATCAGCAACTCGGACCTCGAAGACTTGATTGTCTCAGTTTTGGACGCCATCGATGCGCCGGCCGACGTGCGCACTCTGCGCAGTCTGGTCATGTCGCGTCTGCCGGTCATGGATATTTATTTGGTTCCGCTGGGCGGCGATGACGGAGATTCCGACGGCCCACGCTACGATCCGGCGGATCTGCGTGAAAACCCGGAAGAGAGTTTGTTGCGGCACGAATCTGAACAAGAGGCGGCCGGTTCCGTGGACAAATTCCTGACCAATCTACAGGGCAATGTCCGCAACAAGATGAAGCAATACAATCGCATGCTGGGCGTGCTCTGGCATTGCTACCTGAGTCCCGATCACGCCACGCAACTGGAAGTTGCCGCCACATTAGGCGTCGCGCTTTCGTTTACCGAAGTGGAAGAGGCGCGAATGTTCGAGCTGGCTCTGCGTGAGCACGTCCGTACTCTGGTAGCGATCGGTGACGAACAAAGTGTAGCAATCTAGTTGCTCTTCGTCTGAAACTTGAGATAGCGATGCATACCGAAGAAGCGCAGGGTACTGCGCTTCTTCTTGTTTTGACAGTAGCGTGCGTTCCAACTCAAACAGGGTCCCACTGAGTGCCAGACATGCCACGGCGAAATTTACTGAATTATTACCAACCCGTAACGCGATCGCGACGCGAAGACGCGGTCCATAGCGCGGGCGCCAAAGTCTCGCGTGGCAAAGCCGCGAGCCGGCGCAGTGCCCTTCACCGTGCGGTTTCAGGCAAGACGCCGACGCTACCTTCGATGAAAACAGCTTCGACCGCAACATATCTAAAGCCGGGCCATGTTTTTTCTTATGCGGCGCTCTTTCTCTTCACTGCCATTCTTTACGCGCGGCCCGGTGAATTTTATCCGTCGCGGCTAACAGCCTCGATTGCGCTGGTCGTAGGTATCGCTACGCTTGGTTTTTTCCTACCTACTCAATTGTCTTTGGAAGGCGCACTGACTGCACGTCCCCGCGAGGTGCATCTGGTTTTGCTTTTCTCGCTGACGGCGCTGCTTTCAATTCCGCTGGCCATCAATCGGCCGGTAGCATGGCAGGAGTTCAGTGGGACATTCATACGATGCGTCGTGATCTTTATCGTAATGGTAAATGTTGTCCGGACTGAGTCCCGACTGCGGGGTCTAATGTTTCTGGCGCTGGCGGCCGCTATGTGGCTGAGCGTCCAGGCAATCAACGAATATCGACTGGGCCTGATGACAGTTGAAGGTTATCGCGCCAGCGGCAGAGGTACAGGCATTTTCGGTAACACGAACGACATGGCGCTTCACCTCGTCACCATTCTGCCGATCTCCGTTGCCCTTCTATTCCTATCAAAGGGAGCAGGCCGGAGAGTCTTCTACGGCGCTTGTGCGACCTTGATTATCGCGGCCATCGTACTTTCGTATTCGCGTGGCGCCTTCCTGGGTTTGGTAGTAGTCTTCATCTTCTTCACGGTAAAGCTCGGCGGCCGTCACCGGGTCGAAATTCTACTGGGCGTCCTCGGCGTAGCGGTCATGGTCGTCCTCCTGGCTCCCAGCGGATATGGCGGCCGTTTACTCTCGATCTTCAACCCCAGTCTTGACCCAGGGGGGTCGGCTGATGCCCGACGCGGCGAGCTTTTCCGATCGATCTATGTCGCGCTCCGCCATCCACTGCTCGGCATTGGAATGGGGAACTATCAGCCGGAAATGTCTTATCGTGGTCTGGTCACCCACAATTCCTACACTCAGGTCGCGGCTGAACTGGGCATGTTGGCCTTGGTCTGCTACCTGATGTTCATCGTCTCGCCGTTGCGAAAGTTGGGACAGATCGCTCGCGAAACCTTCAGTGCACGCCGCAGTTCGTCTTTTTACTATCTGGCCGTGGGCTTGCAGGCGTCTGTGATTGCCTACATGGTTTCGAGTTTCTTTCTTTCCGTGTCATTCAATTGGTACGTTTTCTATCTGATTGGTTACGCAGTTTGCCTGCGCCGGCTGTACGAATCGGAAACCGGACAATTTGTCGTCGTCGAAAATCGTAAAGAGCGAAGGCAAAACAAACGCGCCCAGGCGTCCCTGGTAAGCGAGCGCGAAGCAATAATGACATGACGTTAAGATTGGCAGCAGAGATAATTTTTGGCTTGAGCGCGGCGGCGCTCTTCTATACTTACGCCGGTTATCCGTTGCTGCTAGTAATAGCCAGCACGCTGCGACCCAAGCGAGTGCGTCGCGACAAGTTTGAACCAACAGTTACGATCCTCATCACCGCCTACAATGAAGAACGCGCTCTGGCCGCGAAGCTCGAAAATACTCTCGCCCTCGATTATCCGCGTGAGCTTTTGGAGATAGTCGTGGCGTCAGACTGTTCGAACGATCGCACTGACGAGATCGTGGAGGAGTTTTCAGCGCGCGGCGTGCGGCTTTGTCGCCAGCCTGAGCGTTTAGGCAAGACCGCAGCGCAGAACGCAGCCGTGGAACAAGCACACGGCGAAATCATTATTTTTTCTGACGCCACCAGTCATTATCAGCCGGATGTCATCCGCACAATGATGCCGAACTTTGCGGATGCCGCAGTCGGCTGTGTCGCCGGGCGGCTCGTCTACGTTGACCCTGCCGATTCCCGTGTCGGGCGCGGCACCCGTTCATACTGGGGCTATGAAACCTTTCTCAAGAAACACGAAAGCCGGGCTGGCTCTCTAATTGGCACCTCCGGCTGCCTCTATGCAGTACGAAGATCAGCTTACGTGCCTCTCTATCATGAAGCGTGCAGTGATTTCATTATCGCCACCAAGATGGTCGAGCGGCGACTTCGCGCCGTCTACGAGCCGGACGCCGTATGCACTGAACAGACTAATCGACGCAGCGACGCCGAATTGAAGATGCGAGTGCGGGTCATCGCCCAGACCTTCACCGACCTGTGGCGACACCGTCCAATGCTCAATCCATTTCGCAGTGGCTTCTATGCTGTGCAACTTCTTTCGCACAAGGTGATGCGTTATCTCGTACCGTTCTTTCTAATTGCTCTCTTCGCTGCCTCGGCTGTGCTAGCGCCTGCGTCTTTTGCCTATCGAATGCTGTTCGCGGGCCAGCTTCTCGGTTATGGCTGCGCTGTACTCGCGTGGCTGCTGGAAAAAGTTGGCATCCGCAGCCGTCTGCTCGCGCTGCCACAATATTTCGTGCTCGCGAATGTGGCGTCTTTGATTGCCTGTTATCAGTTTATTCGCGGCGAGCGCTATGCCCGTTGGGAACCTATTAGGTGAGCCTAAAGTGAAGCCGAACGTTCTATTTATCATCGACAGTTTCGAGCAAGGCGGAAGCGAGCGCCAGGCGTTACAGCTTCTGCGTCAGTTGCACACCAGCGGCCAGTGCCGGGTTTATCTCGCCTGTTTGCAGGATCGCGGTTCGCTCCGTGCTGAGGCTGATCAGCTTGGCCTCGGAGAGATCCACGAATACGCGCTGACCAGCTTTTATGATCTCAACTTCGCCAGGCAGATCCGGCGGGTGATGCGTTTCATCAAAGAGAAGAAAATCGACGTGGTGCACACGCATTGCTTTTACACCAACATCTTTGGAATGACCGGCGGATTTCTGGGCCGAGTGCCCGCGCGCGTGACTTCGAAAGGCGAAACCGATGGGTTCCGCACGCCGTTGCAAAAACGCGCCGAACGCGTGGCGTTTCGTCTGGCCCATCGCGTCATCGCGAACTGTCAAGTGGTAGAAAACCAGTTGATCAAAGAGGGTGTGGATCCGGCGAAGATCATTCAGCATTACAACGGTCTCGATATGGAACGTTTGAAAGTGCGCCCCGGTTTGCGGAAAGAAGAGGCGCTGGCCGCCTTCGGCTTGCCGGCGGACCGGCGCTACGTTTCGATCGTTGCGAACCTCCACAATCCGGTGAAAGATCATCTGATGTTCCTGCGCGCCGCGGCACGTGTGCGGGCAAGAGCTCCCGACGCCGGATTTGCGATCGCCGGCGAAGGTGAACTGATGGAAGGCCTGCGG
>WNFR01008806.1_pt1 | contig 15864 bp, 13 predicted proteins | sample 5400221 | NCBI WGS metagenome assembly WNFR01 (sample SAMN13153357, study PRJNA577476) | soil metagenome | isolation source: 40 cm soil under Madrone tree | place: USA:California | collected 2016-06-14 | reverse complement strand
AGTCGTCGCACATTCGCGGCACTGGATTCGGCCGCAGCGGTCACCGCGCTGAGATTGCTGACCGCCTGGTCGGTTTCCTGCTGGGACACGGAGCCTGTGCTCACCAGGTCTTGCCAGCGGGCGGCGGTGATCTTGGCTATGTTCAGGTTGGCCTGCGCGGTATGCAAGTCCGCTCGAGCCTGCTGCAACTGCTGGTCGACTTCGGGAGTTTCAATCTCCGCGAGCAATTGGCCCTTCTGGACATGCGCGCCAATGTCGAAATACCACCGGTTGAGATAGCCACTGGTTCGCGCATAGATTGGTGCGTCGCTGAATGCCTGGGTGTTGCCGGGCAGGACAATTTCCTGTGTGGGTGCGCCTTCTCGAGGAAAAACCACAGCGACGGTGGGAATCGCGGCTTCTTCCGTTCGTTGCTTGAGCCGCGATTCGGCTGCTGCTCGCGAATGGATGCCGGAATAAATCAGGAGGGCAAGTGCAGCGAACGCGGCCGCGGCGACAAGGATTGCGGTTCGGCGCCGGGCTCCCATGCGAGGGTGAAATCCATCGGGACTCGGTTGCACGGGCTGCGCTTCGATCGCTTTTGATTCGGGAGTGGTCGTCACATTTTCCTCGTTCGATGCCATTGGTTTAACTTTAAATCATGCTGAAATTGGTTCAGGGTCGCCGTTGGAGCGTTCTTAGGCGACGGAGGTATCGCGCCCGCGGTGCAGCAAACTGAAGACCGCAGGGACGAAAATCAGAGTGGCCACGGTGGCACACAACAGGCCACCAATGACGGCGCGCCCGAGCGGCGCATTCTGCTCGCCGCCCTCGCCCAGCCCGAGCGCCATGGGAATCATGCCGATGATCATGGCCAAAGCAGTCATGAGAACGGGGCGAAAACGTGTGAAGCCTGCTTCGATGGCAGCTCTGACGGGATCTCCGTGCTGCAGCAGCAATTCTTTGGCAAAAGAAATCACGAGAATACTGTTCGCCGTTCCGACGCCCATGCACATAATGGCTCCCATCAAGGCGGGAACGCTGAGTGTTGTGTGCGTGAGGAACAAGAATCCAACGATGCCGGCAAGGGCGGCAGGAAGCGCGGTGATGATGATGAAGGGATCAAGCCAAGACTGAAAGTTCACGACGATCAAGAGGTAGACGAGAACGATGGAAAAGACGAGTCCACCCAGCAAACCGAGGTAAGAGCTGCGCATCGTTTGCAGTTGGCCCCGAACGGTGATGAAGCTGCCGCGCGGCAAGGACTTGCGGTTGGCGTCCACAATGCGCGTGACCTCGCGGCCCACCGCACCCAAGTCTCGGCCCTGGACGGCGGCGTAAATATCGACAACGCGCCTGATGTTGTAGTGCGAGATTACTTGCATCTCGTTCGTTCGCTGGATAGAAGCGACATCCGCGAGAATTTCAGGGCGCGCGGCAGCCGCGGCATTGAGAGGAGTGTTCTGAAGGTCTCCCAGGGATTGGATCGAATATTGCGGAGTCTGAGTCACCAGGTTGTAGCTGACGCCGTTCTTGAAATTCAGGAAAAACATCGGAGTGATTTGGAAGCTGCCGCTGAGTGAGTTCAACAGGCTATTGGCTACATCGCGCTGAGTGTAGCCGCCTTGGGCCGCCTTGGTACGATCCACGGCTACATCGAACTCAGGGTAATCAAACGCTTGCTGAATGCGCGCATCGGCAATACCCGGAACCTGCTCGATTTCATGCAGCATGCGGGCTGCGACTTCGCGATTGCCTTCGACATCGGTTCCCTCGATTTGGACGTCGATAGGCGCCGGCAGACCAAAGTTTAGAACTTGAGTGACGATGTCCGAGGGTAGGAAGTAAAACGTGGTCCCCGGGTATTCCCGGGGCAGCTTCTCTCGCAGGCGCTGAACATAGTCTGCCGTGGTGTGGTGATCTTCTTTGAGAGACACCAGAATATCGGCGTCGCCCGCTCCTATGAGACCCGATGTGCTGTGCATAAAATTGATGGCGCTGTATGGCAGGCCGATGTTGTCCAGGATGTTGTCCACCTCGCGCTCGGGTATCTCACGGCGTATCGAGCCCTCGACGAGGTCGCACAACTTCGCGGTCTCTTCGATTCGCGTGCCGCTCCTGGCGCGCAGATGGAGGATGAATTGACCGCTGTCCGAGTTCGGAAAAAAGTCCTGACCGAGCCACGGCACAAGGAGAAACGCCGCAACGCAGGTCAGAAGAAAGATGGGGACGAAGAGGACACGACGATGGACAAGCGCTGCGAGGAGGGCCTGGTAGGCATTCCGAAGCCGTTCGAACACGCGTTCGAATGCTCGCTGGAACCGCACGAGAGGATTCCGTGAACCAGCAACGTCGGCCTGCTTTGCTTTCAGCAGGTACATGGCCAGCGTAGGCACGAGCGTCCGTGACAAGATGTACGATGCGAGCATGGCGAACACAACAGCTTCGGCGAGAGGAACAAAGAGGTAGCGGGCCACACCGCTCAGCAGGAGCATCGGCAAGAACACGATGCAGATGCAGAGCGTGGATACCAGGGCGGGAACCGCGATTTGCGCCGCGCCTTCCAGGATGGCGTCGCGCTGGGCATGCCCCTCTTCGAAGTATCGCTCGATGTTTTCGATCGTAACCGTGGCGTCATCCACGAGAATTCCGACGGCGAGTGCCAATCCCCCGAGCGTCATGATGTTGATGGTCTCTCCAAGAAAGCTGAGGGTCATGACGGACGTCAAGATGGATAGCGGAATGGAGATGGCGATGATTAAGGTGCTGCGCCAGCTTCCCAGGAACAGCAAAATCATCAACCCCGTGAGACACGCGGCGACGATGGCCTCGCGAATGACGCCGTTTACGGAGCCTCGGACGAAAATGGACTGATCGGACAGAGGCAGAATCTTGAGTTCCGGGGGAAGCGTCTGCGCGACACGCGGAAGAAGGGCGCGAATGCCCTTCACGACGTCGAGCGTGGAAGCGTTGCCGGCCTTGAGGACGGACACCAGAGCGCCGCGACGGCCGTCCTGGCGCACGATGTTGGTCTGCGGCGCAAAGCCGTCGCGCACATTTGCTACATCACGAAGATAGATCGTGGAATTCCCAACGACCTTGACCGGGAGGTCGTTTAGCTCAGGGACTGTTCTCGGACTGGCGTTCAATCGAACGTCGTACTCGAAAGGGCCCATCTTGGCCGTCCCGGATGGCAAAATCAGATTTTGCTGCTGGACTGCGGTGAGAACGTCTTGTGGCGCCAGCCCTTTCGACTGCACCAACCCTGGATTCAAATCGATCATGATTTGGCGTTGTTTGCCGCCGTACAAGAAAGGAATGACGGCCCCTTGCACGGTCACCAGTTGGGGCCTCAGGAAATTCTGTCCGAGGTCGTTCAACTGTTGCTCCGTGAGTCCGTTTCCGGACAGGCCCAGCTGCAGAATGGGCACGCTCGAAGCGCTATAGTTGATGATCAGGGGAGGCAAGGTCCCCGGCGGCAATTGCCGAAGGGCGGTTTGGGATATGGCCGTCACCTGGGCATTCGCGGTGTCCAGACTCGCACCGTGTTGCAGGTAGATCTTGACGATGGCTTGACCGCTTACCGTAGTCGATTCGATGTGTTCGATGTTGTCGACCGTGGTGGTCAATACTCGTTCATACCCGCTCGTGAGCCGGCCTTCTAATTCCTCGGGATTCATGCCGGTGAACTGCCATGCAACCGCGATCACAGGGATATCTATGTTTGGGAAAATATCGGTCGGCGTGCGCAAGATCATGACCGGGCTCAGAACCAAAATGAGTACGGCCAGAACGATGAAGGTGTACGGCCGGTCCAGCGCGACACGAACAATCCACATAAGTAGAACTCCTTACGCTCCAATCGCGACCTGATCGCGTGAAGTACAAGCATAAGATGAGACCGCACGGTCTCTTGCTACAACAAATTTTCGTGTTGCGGCGCGACCGTAAAGTCTGTTTTGGGGACTTCCAGGCGGTCGCATGGCCCGTTAGAGGGCCTGGAACCAACGTTCATCGGGACATCAGGACCGGGAGGTCCGCCTCGTACAGGACCGTCCGCGTGACGCCACCGAATATCCACTCTCTCAATTGGGAGTGGCCATAGGCGCCCATGACAAGGAGATCCGCACCGAAAGCGTCAGCCTGCGAAAGCAGCAGGCGGCCCACGTCTTTTCCGCCGGACGACAGGCGTCGTACCTCCACGTGCGCACCGTGACGCGCCAGGCGGCGCGCGATGTCCGCTCCCGGCTCCTGGCCGTGACCCGCCGGGTGGCGCCGATGGTCGACGACTAAGACTTCAACCGCCTCGGCCTTCGCAAGCAATGGCAGGGCGTCCGCCACGGCACGAATGGACTCGCGCGTGGCATTCCACGCCACCAGGATGCGGCGGACTTGGGATACCGTGCCGCGTGGTGGGAACACGATGATCGGCCGGCCGGAGCTCAAGACAAGGGACTCCGCAAGGCCAGGAGGGCCAGCCGTTTGGCTCGCAGATTCCGGGCGGGCGATCACCACCAGGTCCGCGTAGTACGCATGCACGCCCACCTCGCTGCTCAAGTAGGGCAACGATCTCCACTCCGACTCTGACCGGATCCCGTGACGACGGACCATGTCCTCGAACAGGGCCCGGTGGTGCGTCTCGATCCCCTCAAGTTCTGCTCGGTGCACCTCAATCAAGTTGAGCATGCCTTTGCCGCGGGCGAACGTCTCGGCCGGGGTAATTGTGGGCTCCGGCTGCATGAATACGCTGATGAGGCGCGCGCCGTGCTCCTGGGCGAGTATGCCGGCGAACTCCAAAATGCTCGCAGTCTCGGTGCGCCCATCGATGAAGACCACGATTTCCCCCAACTTAGCGGCGCCCTTGCCAATGCTCAAGGGGGCAGGCTCAGGCGAAGACCACGTCGATTGCTCATTTGCCATAGCCATTCCTCCTTCTCGTCGTGCGTTCCCTTAACACGCTGGCCGAAGCTCGAGAATCGCCTGTGAACGATCACGAACTGATCTCTGCGTTCGTAACGCCTGGTTCCCGTACTTCCGCGTGGACTCGACATAACGCTTCAACGTCTTGCGCAACTTCCTCCGCCCGTGGAATATTCGTGCCTTCACTGCCCCCACCGACAAACCCATGACTTGAGCGGTCTCTCCTGTGGATAGCTCGCCAAGTTCCCGCAGTTCGATTGCTTCCCGCATTCCCGGTGTTAGCTCATTTACAGCCGCGGTGAGAATTCGCTCCTGCTCTCGCCGCAGGCAACTATCCTCAGGGTTCGGGCCCGAGTCCGGGACATCCAGCGGCAGCGCAGTTTCGTCCTCCGTAGTCGATTCCGCGATCGGCACCTCACGCGATCCACGCTTTCTGCGCAACAACATAAGCGCCTCGTTGATGGCGATCCGTGTTAACCAGGTGGAGAACAAAGATTCGCCCTGAAAATCCTTCAAATGAACGAACGCTTTCTGGAAGCTCTGCTGCACAACATCTTCGGAGTCCTCTCGATTGCGTGTCATGCGCTGAACCACTAAAAAAATCTTCCCCTTGTGCCGTTGGACCAGTAGCTCGAATGCGCGAGCGTCCCCGGCTTTCGCGCCGGCAACCAGCGCTGCATCTTCCTGGCCAACCAAAGGATCGGGGGAAGAGCTCGCGGCGTTAGCTTCGCCAATCGCGTCCATGAGTTCTACTGGCATAGTGCCTCCCCTTCTCAGCTCGCATTCAAACTGCTCCCGGTTTACCGGCTCTTCGGATTGGCTAAATTGAATCGCAACCCGGAGAGCCCATTTTTCACATTCGTCTAGCCACGCGCTTGGAACTAGCTTCCCAGATTGAAATGAACAGTGACTTCCATTTCGACAGCCACGGGCGTTCCATTAAGTAGCGTCGGCTCATACTTCCACTGCAACACGGCCTTCAATGCCGCGGGTATCAACAATGGGTGGCCGTTCAAAGCACGCGCTCCCACCACATTTCCGTGCTCATCGATCACCGCGTTGACTACCACGGTGCCCGAGACGTGCGTTTGCCTTGCGAGTACCGGATATTCGGGTTGGACCGAAAAGGTCTGCCGCGGTGCTTTGAGGCTGGAGCCAACGCGAACAATTCGCTTCACTGCGGGCTGCTGCGGAGGTGGAATCGGTGTGGAAGTTCCCGTGCCACCAATAACTCCGCCGAGTGAACCGTCGAGTTGTCCCCCGGCCACGCCGCCAGGGACGCCGCCCACGACACCTCCCAGGTCTGGCGCGGCTGCTGCGCTATCCAGCCAGACCGTCCTCGGAATGGAGGCCGGCGGAGTTACTTTTCCTAGCGTATAGGAGAGATTTGGGCGCATAGTTGTAGCGTGGGGAGCCACCGCACGCACGGCCGCCGGTGGAGGCGGTGCAGGAAGCGTTACCAAGGGAGTCTGTTCGTAATCGCGCAGTTGGATCGTCTCAGTTGTGTACAGCGGCACGATGATCAACGTCGCGAGAATCACAAAGTGCAATCCGGTCGCAACGGCCCACTCGAGTGGGCTTCTTCGTGCGGTCATTGTGGTGCCGGCCTCGAGTAAAGCGTTCAGAAAGACATCGTTCCCTGTTATTGGAGCCAGACGAACAGGTCGCGCGGGCTTCCCTACGAGGCCCTTTAGTCTCGGATCGAAAAGACGCATAGGTTGAGTAGTCATTGGTCCCCCGTTCTTGCCGCTCGATCGGCGGAAAGGCTCGTCGCATTTACTCCGCCGATCGCCTTCATCAGTTCTGCTGGCGCTCCTACTCTGCTTGCACTCAAACTTTTCTCGGTTGACCGGCTCCACGGATTGGCTGAATTCAACTGCAACCCTGAGCCGTCCTTCGCTTTCATCTCTATACGTGCCGATGGCACTGGCCCGTGTGTTACCGGGACAATTGCGTTCGTCTGGAGTCCCGCGAACAAACAGACAATCAGCGTGATCAGGCCGCGTTTGCCACCGGTCTTCATTTGCTCAAGCACGTGCTGGACGTACAGACCCTTGGCTAAGAGCTGTGCGCCTTTCTTGGACATGGCCCGCAGCAGTCGTTCCCCGCTTTTGTCGATGAACGTGACGTCGTTGAGGTCGATGATGCAGGCTCGCTTGTCCTTGCTCCTATGCGTCCTCTTCCAGGTTGTTCTCAGCTCGCTGACCCACGGCCCAACCAAGCGGCCCTGCACGGTCCATCTCCTGTCTGTTGCGGTCTCCGTGATAGTGATCTTGAGCACATCCACCTCTCAGGTCTGCCAAAACGGAACCTCACACTCAGCTCCGTGCCAGCCACAGCCCGTAGCGCACGGACTCAAACAGTCCAAATCCTTTGCGGCGGCGCAGGACGCGGTACCACCTGTTCCACTTGCCGGTGAAAATCAAAATCGTTGACATGGCGCCCTCCGCTTATCTGCGTTCCATTCGGGCGACACTGGGAAAGGCAACACGAATGCCAGACCGTAACTTGTTTCAGCGACGACGGAACTCCTTGATTTGTCTTGAGTTAACCGCAATGCGAGAGGTTCGTGAGATCAGAGTGCCGGCGTGCTACTGCCAACCGTTTAGCACACTGCTAATTCCTCGCACACGAAAACAGCGGTGTTAGGAGTGGCAGCCCTTCCGAAAAGACACTGAAGTAAGAGATGAAGCCGTGGGATTACGCAGAATCGCGTGAGATTCCGAGTTTGCGTATTCTTACTTGGAGGGTCGATCGATTCATTCCAAGTCGTGCCGCCGCACCATGGGGACCTGCAACAACCCAGTTACAGTGCTTGAGCGTTTGGAGAATCTGCTGACGTTCGGTTTCCGCCAAGAGATTGTGCAGTGCGCCGTTTGTTGTGGGATTCGGAGCAGCGGCTCTTTCTTCCGGATGACTGACCTTGGGAAATTTCAGATCAGCCACATCGACACTCAGGGCCGGGCCAGCCGAGATAATTACGGCGCGCTCGATCACATTCTGGAGTTCTCGAATGTTTCCCGGCCAATGATATCGGCACAGGGCATCCATCGTCGCTGATGGAATTGTTTCGATGACCTTATTCATACGCCTGGAAAACTGCTGCGTGAAGTGCCGCACAAGCAGCGGAATATCTCCCTGGCGTTCTCGCAACGGCGGAACGTGTACGGGAAAAACATTCAAGCGAAAGAAGAGATCGGACCGGAACTTCTGCTCGGCCACCATCGCTTCTAAATCACGGTTCGTCGCGGCAATCAAACGCGCGTCTGTCCGAAGCGTGCGCGAGCTTCCCAGCCGCTCGAACTCCCTCTCTTGCAGCACACGGAGCAGTTTGGTCTGCAATTCGAGAGGAATTTCTCCTATTTCGTCCAGAAAAATCGTGCCGCCATCAGCCACCTCGAATCGCCCAATCCGTTGCGCGATCGCTCCCGTGAACGCGCCTTTCTCGTGTCCGAACAGCTCGCTTTCGAGCAAGCCTGTCGGAATTGCCGCGCAGTTGAGCTTGACGAAGGGCTTTGAGCGTCGCGGACTCAAATCATGAATGCCGCGCGCGATCAGTTCTTTTCCCGTGCCCGTCTCACCATAAATCAGCACCGTCGAATCCGTCGGCGCAACAGTTTCCACGTGTTTGAGAACTCTGCGCAGAGAAGCGCTATTCCCTATGATCTGGGCAAAATTCATTTCCGTACGGATTTCATCTTCCAAATAGAGTTTTTCCTTCGAGAGTTGTTCTTTCAGTTCCCGAATCTCGCGGTAGGCAAGCGCATTCTCGACGGCGAGAGCAATCTGGTTTGCAATCTGGCTAAGGAAACTGATATCAGCCTGACTGAAGGCATCGTCTCGGAGCCGGCCGAGAACCAAGACGCCAACCGCGCGATTCCGGCTGATCAAGGGTAAACAGCAGACGGACTTCAAACCTTCCCGCACCGCGATCTGAGCGATTGGGGAATCGAGCCAAGCGGTGAAGGGGCTCTGGAGCCTCAGAGGCTTCATCGTTCGAAATGCCGTACCGGAGGGCGATCCCTCGATCGAATAAACCAACTCTTCGTGGAAGAACCCTTTGCCCTCCGGAAAGTCAAGCGCGTAAAGTCGCAGCTGCTTGCTTTCCGCATCCTGGAGCGACAAGCCGGCGTAGTCGCACTGCATCACGCGCCGGACGTCGTGCGAGATGGCGCGCAGGAGATCGCGGAGCTCCAAATTTGAGACAACCTGATTCGTGACGTCGAGGAGCAGCCGGAGACGGTCGTTCTTGCTCTGCAGTTCCTTAGACGCCCCCCGCAACGCCGCAAAATTAAACGCGTCGTCGAACGCTAGCGCAATGTAATCCGCCACTTGGGACACGAACCGGATCTCGTTTGGCGAGTAGGCATCGACCTGCTTGCTACCGAAAGTGATTGCCCCCAGTTTGCGGTGCGCTGTCCTCAATGGGAGCGCGCAGATCGAGCGAATAGAGAGCCTTTTCAGGATCGCCTGCAGCCGGCCATAGCGCGGCTCCAATTCGTCCGTCGACATCAGCAGAGGTTCTTGCCGCTCGTAAACCCATAACGTAAGCGTCTCCTCGGGCGTTAGCTTCTCTTCGGGAACCAGCTCTGATCGACTCGTCATGTCGATGAAATAATTCTGAAACGTATCGGAGTCTTGGTCACGGAGAGATACCCCGATTAAGTCAAACTGCACTACGCCGCGCAGCTCGTCTATCAGGATGCCAAAAAGTTCCTTAGGGTCGCTGTGCGCTCCGATGGCTTGGGACACGCGGACAAGCGTTTCGTACCGCATGGCAAGGGTCGGCGCTGCGAGGACTTCCAAGTCGTTGTTCACAGCCGTGCACCACCGGATTACGAGGATTCCACTCCATCTGATGCCCGGCGAGGCACAGTTGATACACATCGCCGAACGCGAAAAGGATGTCTTTGTCGCGGTGCTCGCCCTTACAAGCTTTGGGAGTACCGAGCTAACGGCGCGAGACTCCGAGTTTATGCATTGTCCCGTCACAGCACTAAACTCGAAAGAACTTCCAAGACGTTAGCCAACGAAACGCGACTGCCAATTTTCGAGGCTCTGGATGGCTTTCATGCTGGATTTTCTTTTCTCTACGGACGCCCCATGACATGCACGTGGGCATAGGGGGAGCCAGCCCACATGATGTAAGCCCCCTTCTCCCTGTGTGTAACCGGTAGTCCGGTGGCTTTCGGATCGAAGGGCCATATGATCATCCAGTGCGGCCCTACCTGAATAGGTGGGCTCGTCGTGTCGAAGGGGTCAGTATCACTGCGCTGTGTGGCTCCCGCCAACATGTAGGTAATACCAGGGACGGTGTTGGTCGGCTTTGGTTTGCGAGCTTTAAAGTCTGCCGCCCATTGCATCGACGCCGCATCCGCGCACATTGGCGGGTCTCCAATCACTTTTGGATTGCCGGGCATACAGGTGAAACCGTTGCTTCCTTCGCGGAGAACGATCATCTTGCCTTGGGCATCCGTGTCAACGACGCGCGCCGACTTCGCGACTTCTGGCGGGCCCGCTGACAGCGCCCGTGCGATCTGGGCTTGTGTCGTCTCGGCAGCGTCTGTCGCCGAACTGTGATCAGGCACCTGCGCATGAGCTGCGTCTCGCCGATTCGTTTCGTTTACGACTAGCATTGTTGCCGAAAGTGTGACGAACCCAAGACGGCATTTCACGAAACTCATATAACCTCCAGCCGCAACTTGTTCATGCATTCCCATCTTCTCAGATTGTGAGGACGACCTTGCCGAAGGGGCGGCTCTCAACCAGGTAACGGAGAGCATTCGCCGCTTCTGGCAGCGGGAACGTCTTTGCCACGATGGGCTTGACTACACCGGATTGAAGTAAATGAAAAATGACGCTCCATGCGGTGCTCCATACCTCCGCGGGTTGTGAGAACAGGGAGAAGCTCTTCATGCTCGCGCGCTTCCAGATCAGATCTGTGACGTCTATGGTTGTCTTGCGGCCTGCGGAGTAGCCCAATGTTGTCAGACTTCCTCCGATCGCGAGTGTGCCGAGAGCCTCGCTCAAGATTTCTCCGCCGATTGCGTCGATCACGATGTCTGCGCCATAACCTGCCGTGATTCGGCGAACGCCGTCGCTAAGCTTCTCCACAGAAAGGTCGATCACCTCGTTGAAACCCAGAGAACGTGCTTGTTGCGCCTTCGCATGATTAGTCGTCGTTGATATCGCGTGTTTTGCCCCTTGCGCCTTCGCAATCTGAGTGACTGCATTTCCGACCGAACCTCCGATGGCAGGTGACAGCACCGTCTTGCCCTTCACAAATCCTGCGAAGCTCAGTGTCATTTGGGCAGTGAGATAGGCAACGGGAACACCGGCAGCCGAAACATCCTCGATGTTGTCCGGAATCAAGCAAAGGTTCTCGTTTCGGACGGCAAGCCACTCACTGTAAGCTCCATTCTCTGAAACGCCATACGGCCCGGTGAACATCACACGTGAACCGACAGGAAAGGCCGTTCCCCCTCCCTCCTCCACCACGCCCGCTCCTTCTCCGCCCAAGACCAGCGGCGCTTTCGCTTGTGGGTATCCCCCCGACAGAATGGTGTGCTCGAGTGCCGTGACCCCAGCTGCTGTAATCCTTACCAGTACCCGGCCATCCGAGACCGCCGGCTTTGGAATGTCGACTAGCTTCAAATCCTCGTAACCGCTGAATCCTTCTGCTCTCATTGCACGCATAATATTTACTCCATGCTTCAGCAAGCGATGTGCGATTCTTCACTCCGCTCAAATCACGGTTTGAGCGCGCGCGCCGAAATCCAGAGCGCTCCCCCCGGATTGACGCGATCCGGATAGAGCTCCAGCATCTTGTCGTAGAGCTCGCGCGCGGTCGTCGTCGTCCCGGCTACCTGGTCGAAATCGCGGATGTACTGCCGGGTCTCTTCAATGATCTTGGGGCTGTCGTCGTTCCCAGGTCGCTTATGTCCGGCGATCACGACGCGTGGGTTGAGCGACTCGATTGCGTCGAGCGCAGAGATCCACTCACGGCGGGTTTGCGCGTTTGACTCGGCGAGCCACTGGTGAACGTCGTTGTAAGCGGCATCCCCGGCTACCACCAAACCGACTGACGGGACGTGCAGACATGTCGTGTAGTCGGTGTCGGTATGTCCGAGTTCCACGACGACCAAGTCGTGCCCTTCGAGATCGATCACATTTCCCTCCAGCTCATCGGCGATCACCAGCCGCTCCGGGATCTGGTCGGGAAACCGCGCGCTCCAGAAGTTCGCGACGACGTCCGGTGAGGCCTGCTGGCGCATGAGTTTCACAACATCGCGCGTGGCGACCGCTCGAGCATTGGGGAAACGATCCAGGAGCGCTCGGATGCCAAAGAAATGGTCACCGTGACCCTGCGTAGAGGAGATCGTTGTCAGGTTCTTGCCGCTCGCCGCCACCCAATCCACCAGGGCGTCCGCCTGCTCGACCGTGATGAAAGCGTCGACGAGGACGGCGTCCCGCTTGCCGTAGACGAGGGTCGACGATGTCGGCGACCACATCTGCTGTTTCGCGCCCGGGGGCAGGTCACTCGTGACAGTAGGTATGCCGGGCGTCACGAACACGTCCCACTTCAGCGGGAGGTCTCGCGTTCCGACTTCAGTCATTTTTTTGGCCATGTTGAATCCCTGTAACTCGTTTGTTCGCACCTTAGAACCTGTTATGAGGGCCTTCGAAGCCCTGTAGCAGACGTAGCTGCATTGAAACTAAGGTCATTGGAGGTCAGGGGCGCGCCGGTTTGCTTACGGTCATAGTGATGCTCGTACACTACGAGCGCCCCGTTCCATTTTCGGAGGACACGCCAGCTCACAGTGCAGGTCCTGCCGGAGACACCCGACCAACTCAAGCGTCCACGCGGATTGCGTCTCGCCTGCAACATCTCCAGGAATCGCGCTTTGTCGAATGGATATCAACAGACCATTGAGTTCGGCCATTACATGAAAGGGCGCTAGGAAGTTGGCCAAAAGCGAGCGCACTCGCGCCTTTCCACGAATCGGTTCCTCGCCGGTTTCCCTAGTTATCTCGATATCGTCGTCGTAGAACATGTCAAAGATACTAAGGTACTCTTCGAAGCTTTCGCTGATGTTAACCTGGACGATGGCCGCATTTAGGGTGCGTTCTCGGGTCTGGGAACTTGTAAATGGATCAAGATCGATGTGATCGGCGGAGACGAAGCTCGGTTCCTTGGTCATTGAAGTTCCTCGATGTAGCAACCTGGATCGAAACGGATACTGCCGGTTCTGGGCTCAGTCGTCAGTGAGCCGCAGGCAACGTTCCGGACAGCCTGAAACGCACCGAACCGTCTCGCACAGTCAAGCTTTCCTCAGCGCTTCGATGCGCGATGAGACCGAACGGTTTCAATTATTTAATATGTCCATCTCTGCGCGTCCGAGTCCCCACTGGGGCAATCGCTTTTATGTGAGATGATTTGCGGAGCGCGGCACGGGCGTGATGAGGCCAGAATCGGGAGCAGGATTGGTCAGAGCTGACGCGGCGCTTCTAATTCCTAACGTTTCTAACGCGCTTTCAACCGAGCCAGCGAGGATTTTGATAGGTCCCGTCGAAGTGGTGAGTCGTCTTATAGAGTTCGTATTTTCCGTGCTGCGCAGCCCGCTTGGTCTTCGCAAGAAGAGCTTCGATTTCGTTTGACTTCATAGGCCGGAAACTCCTTGCCGCATTCAGAGCCTGCTCGAGTATTTGCATCGAGTCACAACCGGTGATCACGACGCTGGTCGGAAGATTCATCGCGTAGTGCAAGCATTCGACCGGAGTCACCGTCTTGCTTTCCAGAATGAAGGGATCGCCCATCGGCTTCATCCCAAGCACGCCGATATCGTCCTTCACGAGCACCGGCAAGACCTTCTTTTCGAAGCTGTCGTAGTGTGCGTCCATCACGTTCAACGGCATCTGAACGGTATCGAAATGGAATTGATGGCTCGCGGCCGTATTGAGCATCTTCAAGTGGATGTCGGGACTCTTGTGCCCGGTGAACCCGATGTAGCGGATTTTCCCCGCTTTCTTCGCTTCGAGCGCCGCTTCCATTGCTCCGCCCGTCGCAAAAACGCGGTCCGCATCGTCAACGCGAATAATTTCGTGAAATTGCAAGAGATCGATGCGATCGGTCTCCAGTCTGTGGAGCGATTCTTCAATCTGCTGCGCAGCCGATTTCTTGTTGCGCCCGTCGATTTTGGTCATCAAGAACGCTCGCTGACGATAGCCGTCGCGCAGCGCCTTGCCCATGCGGATTTCACTCTGCCCCTCGTTATAGTCCCAGCAATTATCGAGGAAATTAATTCCGTTGTCGATCGCGGTGCGGATGATGCGAAAACTCTCAGATTCTTGGAGCCCCGGCTTGCCAAGGTGAAATCCGCCGATGCCTATCGCGGAAACCTTTTCCCCTGTGCGGCCGAGCGTCCGATACGGAACTTCTCCCTTGACTTCTCCCTCCCGGGGGTGCCAAGGGAAACTCATCAACATGGAGGCACCGGCAGCGACTCCCAGAAATTGCCTGCGAGTAACCGCTGAGTCGTGACCGGACTCGCTTTCCTGTTCATTCTCGCGCCCAACTCCCGCAGCATTACTGGCATCTTCACCGCTCATCGCGCTGACATCCTCCTAACGCATTCCATTTCGGGTTGGCTCTTGACAGCGGCTACTTGTTTCCAACGGCTTCCATTCGATTCTCTTCCTGGCGTCCTGCGAAACGTTCTACCAGTTCATTTGGTTGGGCCGCCAGCACTAGGCACCTGTTTTATGGCTCCGAACTCACCGCGCAGAGTCTGGAAGCCAGCTATTTCTTTGCAGCCAGCGAGCGAATGTACGTCACAAGGCCGTGTATCTGATCCTCGTTGAGCGAACTCTTGAAGGGAGGCATTCCGGCCTTGCCGTTGGAAATTACTTGAGCGAGTTCCGCATCGGGCTGCTTCTGGACGGCCTGTGAGCGAAGGTCCGGAACGTTCATACTCTTTCCAACGTCAGAGCCAGCTCCGTCTTGGCCGTGGCACATTGCGCATTTCGTTCGAAACGTCGCGCTGCTGGCCGCGCTGCCTTGACCGCCTTTAGCCCGCGCAATTGAGATAGGGAAGAGCGTTAGGCCGATGACAAGCGCCGTCAGAGTTGTAGTGGTGCAAATCACATAGTGTCGAGTTCTGTCGCGTAACATAATTTTCCCTTTTTTTGATATTTACAAATTCCGGCCGCGTCTGGTTTTCCTCTATAGGCTCAGCAACGTTAGCCTAGGCCCAGCTTTGTAATCGGCAGATCCCGGACTCGCTTGCCGGTTGCGGCAAAAATGGCATTGCAGAACGCCGCCACAAAGGGCGGCACCCCTGGCTCACCGACGCCCGCCGGGGGAGCGTCGCTATCGACGATATACACGTTCGTCTGATAAGGCGCTTCACTAATTCGAGCCACCGGATAATCCTGAAAATTCGACTGGTTGATGACGCCCTTCGTCGCCGTAATCTCGCCGCTTCGCACAACGCTGGTGCCGAACACCGCGGCGCCCTCGAACTGGGCGCGGGTCGCCTCTGGATTTACGACCAAGCCCGCGTCCAGAACCGTATCCACGCGAGGGATCCGCACCTCACCATGGTCATTGACTTCGACTTCAACGACTGTGGCCACATAGGTCAAGAAACTGCGGTGCGCCGCAATCCCGACGCCAGTGCCCTTGCCGTGCTTGCGCTTTCCCCACCCGGATTTTTCCGCGACCATCTCCGTAACATGGCGCAGACGGCCGGTTTCCCATGGATAGGCGTCATACGGAGCTCCGTAATTCGGGTATTCCACACCCTTGAAATCGATGGTGCGGGGTTTCCCGATCAGGTCGAGCAAATAATCGAGCGGATCGCGCCCGGCCACATGTGCCAGTTCATCCGTGAAGCATTGAACAGCAAACGCGTGATAGATGTTCGCCACCGAGCGCAGCCAGCCGATGCGGACGTGAGCTTTCGC
>WNFR01003663.1_pt1 | contig 15866 bp, 11 predicted proteins | sample 5400221 | NCBI WGS metagenome assembly WNFR01 (sample SAMN13153357, study PRJNA577476) | soil metagenome | isolation source: 40 cm soil under Madrone tree | place: USA:California | collected 2016-06-14 | reverse complement strand
TCGTGCCCAACACTTGCCGGAATCCCTGATACTCCCCGAAATAAAATGTCTTGCCCCGGCCATCGTAAATTTCCGGCAACGCCACCGGCCCGCCAATGGTGACCCCAAACTCATTGCGGGCAAATGGAGGAAGTCGCCGCCTGCTCAAATCGCTCTTGTGGTCAAAGTAATTGCGCGCGTCGAACGCGGCATTGCGAACAAACTCGAAGACACTCCCATGGATGTGGTCCGTCCCGGATTTGGTAATCACGTTGACGAAGCCCGACGCCCCGTGTCCGATCTCAGCCGGCATCACTCCGGAACTGGATTGCACTTCCTGAATCGCGTCCACGTTAAAGTTTGCGAACGTAGCGCCGCCCAATTCCGGGTCGGTGGTATCGGCCCCATCCATGGCAAAAACCGAGGCCGTGCCTCGCTGCCCATTGACCGCAAATTGCTGCGTGAAGTTTGCGGCGCCATTGGTATCGGTCATTGTGCCCGCAGCCAGCAGCAGCAATTTGCTGAAATCGCGCTCGTTGAGCGGAAGGCTCGAAACCTCTCCGCTTGACAGATGCTCGCCGCCGCTACCCTGCGGAGCAGTACCTTTATCCCGCGCTATGACACCAAGTGTTTGGTCCTGCTCATAAATCTTGAGGTCAGCGGTTAAGGTGCTCCCCTCTTTGACGACCAGAAGGTCGCCAGCTGCCCAGGTCTTATCGTTCACGTTGACTGTGACTCTGTACCTTCCGGCATCGATATTCGCGAACAAAAACTCGCCAGTCGTGGAACTCCTAACGGAGTATTCGCGCGCTCCCGATGAGGCATGCAGTGCGATCGTCGCATGGGTTGCCGGTTTTCCCGCGCGGTCGTATACCACCCCTGTCCACGAGGCGGCGACAAGAAATCGGGCGGAGAGCCCGAGCAAGAGGAGAACGGCAAAACGACACCCGCGAACTAAGCTAACCGGGACATTGAACATGGGGCGAAGGTAGATAATCCGTTCTTCGCCCACTAGTGTCAACCGTTGAGGATTAAAGACTCAGGATTTAAGAGTTTTAACCTTGAAAACTAGGCACGCCAGGCTGCCCCACCCTTTGTGGTTTTCAAAGGGTGGGAACCACGGTATCTATCGTACCGCTGATTTTTCACCACAAAGACACAGAGTCGCAGAGAATTCTTTTGCGGCTTTATTTCAGGTGGTTCTCTCTGTGCCCCTGTGTCTCTGTGGTGAGAAGGGCCCTGGCCGGGGGCAGGAACAGCTCGCTGCAGGCTACTGCCCGGCTCCTTGAAGACTCGGCACCCCTGAAAACTGACCATCAAGCCACGAATCCAAACGCTTTTGCATTTCCTCCCCGGCGCACTGGATACTCAGTCCAGTCTTCCCATGTTTATCGTCCCAGATCACGGTGCCGCCAGCACGAACTGTGCCCGCCGCATCGGGTAAGGTCAGGTCAAGAATCAATTCCTCGCCGGACTTGAACGTAGCAGGCGCTTTGAGGGCCATTCCGCTGCTGCTGATGTTCGTGGTCACGCATTCCACACTTGTTCCGGAACCCTTTCGGAACGCGCGCACCGGAAGCTCGGCCGCACATCGAAAATAACGTCTGCGCTCGCCAATCATAAGATCGTACGCCGCGGACAACACCCGTCGAATCTCAGTTTTCTCGAATGGCCGTTCGAAGACGAAATTCGCGCCTTCCTGAAGCGCTTCTTGTTTCTGTTTGTGCGTGGTCGCAACGGCCATAACCACAGCGTTCTTGTTCGACCGGCTTTCCCGCACACTAGCGATAATCGGCAGCGCGTGTGAGACCGTATCGAAATCCACAATCAGCGCCTCGTACTTCGTCCGGCTCAATTCGTTTGGCACGCCAGGTGTCTCCACACTCTTTTGTGTCTCAATACCCACTTCCATGGAAACTTCCGTAAAAGTCGTGACTAGCCCCGGATCGAGCGTCACCAGAAGTGCGTGCATAATAGCCTGCGTCATTGCTATCCTCTTTCAAGAATCCTAATAGTTTCTTCGACCCAATGTCCCACGTACAGCACCTATCTTTAGTAACTACCTCACCTTTGTTACGGAATCCGGACACAGTTGCGGAATTAGAACGTAGTTGATCTGCCTCAAATTTCGCTGTTGGATCTTGGAGCGCCGGGCGTCCCCGCCCGGCTTTGAACGGGCGAGACGCCCGTTGCTCCACAATTTTCAGATTGTGACGAACTCTCGACCGAAGCACATTAGGTGAAGCCCTTCCCTACTCCGCAGCCTAAGCCTAAAATGTTCACACTGCGGATAATCCGCAGAAGACCCCCATGGCAACCGCCGTTACCATTGACCGCGAACAAGCAGCGCACCTCGGCAATGCCGCCGGCCCTTGCGCCATGGTGCTTTTTGGCGCGTCTGGTGATCTCACCAAGCGTAAGCTCATCCCCGCGCTCTTTAATCTGGTCAAAGCATCCCTGCTCCCCAAAAACTTCGCGATTCTGGGGATCGCTTTCGACCAACTGGGTGAAGACCAGTTTCGTAGCCAGGTCACCTCGTTCTTGCCTCCCGAGGATCGAGGCAGCGAGGCCTGGGATTGGTTCCAGCAGCGCCTCTACTACCAATATGGCGATTTCGGCGACCCCGCCACTTATGCCAGCCTCAGTACACGGCTCAAACAGATCGATCAGCAGCACAACACCGAGGCCAACTACCTCTTCTACCTGGCGGTCGCGCCCAGATTTTTTGCTTCCATCACGCAGCAATTGGGCGCCAGTGGACTGTCAAATCAGGAGAATGGCCACTGGCGGCGAGTCATTATTGAGAAGCCATTCGGCCACGACTACGAATCCGCTCACGCTCTGAACCGTGAGATTAAAGCGGTGCTCTCTGAGAATCAGATCTACCGCATTGATCATTATCTCGGCAAAGAAACCGTGCAGAACATCATGGTGTTTCGCTTCGACAACGCCATCTTCGAACCCATCTGGAATCGCCGCTATATCGATCACGTGCAAATCACCAATGCGGAGACCGTTGGGGTCGAGCAGCGTGGCGGATACTTCGATACTGCCGGCACTTTGCGTGACATGGTCCCCAATCACGTGATGCAACTCCTAAGCTTGATCGCAATGGAACCGCCGGTGTCATTCCAAGCCGACGCCGTCCGCAGCGAGCAGGCCAAGGTCTTGCATGCCATGCAGCCGCTTCTGTCGGAAGATATCCTCCGCAATAGCGTCCGCGGGCAATACGGCGAAGGCTCGATCACAGGCGCGCACGTTCCCGGTTACCGCACAGAAGCAGGAGTCTCCCCGGAGTCGAAGACCGAAACCTTCGTCGCGCTCAAACTCAACATTGATAATTGGAGATGGGTGGGCGTGCCCTTTTATTTGCGGACTGGCAAGCGTCTGGCCAAGCGCCACACCGAGATCACCATCCAATTCAAGCAAACTCCCTTTGTGCTTTTCCGCAACGCGCCGGTGCACAAGCATTCGAATCAGCTCGTGATTCAGATTCAGCCGGTGGAAGGCATCTCCCTCAGCTTCGGAGCGAAAATTCCCGGCCCTATTCTTCACGTGGGATCAGTGGAAATGAGCTTTGAATATTCCAAGTACTTCGGCGCGGACGCTTACACCGGCTACGAAGTTTTGCTTTACGATTGCATGATTGGCGACGCCACCCTCTTCCAGCGCGCCGACATGGTGGAAGCCGGCTGGAACGTCGTTGATCCTGTCCTCGACGTCTGGAAGGCGCTTCCGCCGCGGCGATTCCCCAACTATGCTTCCGGCAGCTGGGGCCCAAAGGAATCCGACGAACTGATGCAACGCGATGGCCGGGAGTGGAGGACAATCGAATGATTCTCGCAGGCGATATCGGCGCAACCCGCACTCGTCTCGCTGCCTTTGAAACCGAAGGCAACAAGCTGAAAATTGTGGTGGAGAAAACCTACCAGAGCCTCGAGCACCAGGGCCTGCAGGAAATCATCAGCACGTTCGTGAAGACCGAAGGCATCCCGGTGCACAGCGCCTGCTTTGGCGTGGCTGGCCCAGTGCGCTCAGGCAAAAGCAAAATCTCCAATCTTCCCTGGACCATTGATTCTCGCGAACTAGCAGCACAGCTCCGGCTCAACTCCGTCGGTCTGATCAACGACCTCGAAGCCTACGCTTACGGAATTGATGCGCTCGAATCCAAAGACTTTGTCACGTTGAGCAAAGGTGTCGAGGACGCCGAAGGAAACCGCGCCGTAATCTCCGCGCGCACCGGCCTTGGAATCGCCGGGCTTTACTGGGACGGATTCCGCCACCATCCTTTTCCTTGCGAGGGTGGCCACGCCGACTTTGCTCCAAAGAGCGAACTTGAATCTGAGCTCGCGGCGTATCTCCGGAAGAAATACGGCCACGTAAGCTGCGAAAGAATTCTGTCTGGCCCCGGGATCAAGAACATCTATGACTTTCTCCGCGATTCCCAAAAAGTCGAGGAACCGCCGTGGCTGGAGAAGCAAATGGCCGAGGCCAAAGATCCTCCCGCCCTGATTTCACAACTTGCTAGTGAAGGCAAGGCAACCATTTGCGATCAAACCTTAAAGATGTTCGTGAGCGTCTACGGATCGGAGACGGGAAACTGCGCCTTGAATTTCATGGCGACCGGCGGCATCTTCATCGGCGGCAGCATCGCCGCCAAGAACCTCTCACATATGCAGGACCCGGTCTTCATGAAATCTTTTCTCGGCAAAGGCCGGATGAAGCCGCTTCTCGCCGACATGCCCGTAAAAATTGTTCTGAATGATGATTCCGGAATCATCGGCGCCGCACGCTACACCCTCATCCAAAAAGCCTTTAGCACCCCAACCCGCGCCTCAGCTTAATCGAAAGAGATGTCATCCCGAACTCGCCCCCCAAGGGCGAGAGAGGATCTTACGTCAGATCGCGCGTCCGTTGTCGTGGTCAGGATCTACCACACCATGTGCAGTCGCACGCGAACGAGGGTGCCCCATCCTTGACGTTCTTTGTCAAGGGTGGGATTCCACGGTCCTATTCCCCTAGGATTTATTTTGTGGTCGCAGGATGCCAACCGTTAGTGACACTGGCCGCTCCCCGAATCCGTAAACGTCTTCCCTTCCTGAGGAACGAACTCCCAATCGTAGCTTTTCGGATGCAACGTAAGCTTCAGCACACCAAACGTGTCCGCGTTTCGAATTTCACTATTAGCCCTGGTCGCCGCAAAAAGCCGATGCGAATTCTTGCCGCCACTTCCCACCACGAACTCGCGAATCCCGTGCTCCGGATTAGCCTTCCCCTCCGGGTCCTGCGGCGCAAAACGTTCGTAGTCGTGATCGTGCCCATTGATCACCACGTCGGCTCCGGCGTGGTAGAGCAAGTCCCACAGAAACTTCATTTGCAGATCATTTCCGTGCGCCAGCCCAGAACTGAAAAGCGGCTTGTGAAAATACGCCAGCGTGCACCCGGCGACACGATTTTTAAGATCCTGCTGCAGCCACATCCCTTGCTCGGAGGCCGCAGCGCACCCACCCACCTGCTCGCACTCACTGTTCAGCGCAATAATGTGCCACTGCCCAAGATCGTAACTGTAATAGCCTTTTTTCGGATCGCCCGCAGCTTCGCCGAAATACTTCACATATCCGGTAGCTCCGGCGCTGTTGTATTCGTGATTTCCCGGCGCCGGACGCGTCCGGTCTTTAAACCGTCCCCACGTCGGCCCGTAACAACTGGCAAATTCCTCGTCGGTTCCAGCCGGATACGCCAAATCTCCCACGGCAAAAACTGTGCCAGGAATTTTCTCGATCAATTTCGCCGTGGCATATGCGCCGGCAAGGTCATCACAGCTCGCGATGTCTCCCGCCCCCACCAGCACCGGATCCGAACTCGGACTCGTTGTCGCAGTAGCCGCAGATACGGTCTTCGTTTTTTTTCTTACGCCACCAGTTGCCTGCGACGAAACCGCAGTAACAAGAACAAGAACTAGTAAGAGTGTCCCGTTCCTTATCTCTCCTGTACCTAGTAATGCGACGCTCATTTCCGCTCCCCCGCCAAAGTCCACCGTAGGCCGGCCGAAACAGTGCGGCTGTAATACTCCCGCTGTATCGGAAATCGCTCGCTTCCATTGTAGAAACCGAAGACCTCGTTGTTCAGGTTGAGCACCGAGACGATTGCCTGCAATCCACGCGCCCGCGGGATCCAGTAGCTAACCTGCGCGTCGACCTGTGTATGAGGATACAGGTACGTATCTCCCAGCTGCCCGTGAATTCCCCCAGCATTTCCATCCTGGAAACCGTAGGACCAGAGATTGGCGTCGTTATGCGTCAGACCCATGCGCGCCGAGACGCCTTTCTTGTCATAGGTCGCGTCGAAGTTCCAGTTGTTCGGCGCCGTGCGTTGCAGCGTGGGATGGTCCGTGCGTCCAAAGCCCGCAGGGAAATTGGCCCGGGATGTCGTGTAGCTGTAATTTGCTCTCACTCCCATGCCATTGAGTGCGCCCGGCAAGAACCGGAGCGGTTGTTGCCAGCTCATCTCGATTCCGCTGATGTGCGCCTTCGGTCCATTGATGGGCGCGTTCTGGTCCAGCCCCGAGTATGGCCCCGAAGTCAGGGTGGTGGTCACGTTGTAGATGGGGTCAGTCAGGTACTTATAGAATCCCCCAATCTGAATGAGTCCGACCGGTTTGATGTAATGCTCCAAGAGAAGATCAAAATTCTGAGCGTGAGTCGGCTTCAGGTTGGGATTGCCGGCAGAAATCGGAACGCTCGACGTTGGATCGTCAGTAATAAAGGGAGCCAGGTCGCCGAAATTCGCCCGGGCAATGCCCATTCCGTAAGCTGCGCGCAGCACCGTGTCGGAGCCAAATCTGTACTGGGCTTGAATGCTCGGAAACACATCGGTATAGCTGTTTTTACCAGTCGTCGGCAAAACTGAAGCAAAATTCCCACTGGTGTCCAGAGTAACCACATTCCCAACCATTGAATCTTGCGTGGCCTCGATGCGTACCCCGGTTTGCAACCGGAATTTACCGAAGCTGAGCGTGTTCATCACGTATCCCGCCCAGATTCGCTCACTGAGATTGAAATTGTTCGGCAACGACCGCACCGGGTCATAGCCACCGTTGAACTGACCCGGGTTCGCATTGAAATAAGCAAGCACCTTCTTGTAATCGGTGGTTGGCCCAAACTTAAACTGGCCAAAGTAATAGTTTGGATCGGTATACGAACTCAGAAACGAACTCATCGGAAGGCTCGAGTTCGCGCCGAAGCCGTACTCGTTATCAATCGATGACTTTCGTGCATCCCAACCCTTGAATCCCACTTCCAATCCGCCTGAATGTGAGCCAGCCATGTACTGCTTGTTCAGGGATATGTCTCCCACCACATCGCGTTCAAAAATGCTCTGGTTTTGATTGGAAAGACCGCTCAACGTGTACTGCGTGGGATCGTAGATGTTCACTCCGTTTAAAACCGGGAACTTTGGAATAAACGGATTCGTCGTATCGACGCCAAATGCGACCGTGTTGTCGCTTGCGCCGGGACCGTCGAAACTCGCGCGCGGAAAGCCGCCTTCATATTTGGCTTGAGAGAGCGCCACTTCGTAGGTCACCAGCATGGTTCGAATCGGATGCCTTGCGCCGGCTTGCACGCTGAAAATTCGCTCCGCCGGTTGCCGATAGACATCGGTGAAGCCAACGCCGCCGCAACCCTGCACACCGCTTGAACTGGTAATGCCGCAAGTATTATTGGGGTCGCTCGGACCGGAGACAAAAGCGTTAACCGTGGGCGAGTAGATCCAGTCTTGCCCGTAATCGTTGAACCTGGAAAACAGTCCGCGTAAATAAACCGACGACATGTCGCTTAGCTTGTAATCGAGCATACCGTCGAAGCCGTAACGCGTGCGGTTATAGCGGTAATTGCGAAGGTCCTCGGTATTAGGCACGGCTGGCGGCGGGTCTGTGTAGGCCGGTTCCAGGTCATTGATGCCGCGGGCGTTGTAATCGTAACCTCCGCCAAATAACACTCCGAAGCGCTTCTGCTCGCCCAGACGCTGGCCGAAAGTCCCATCAAACTGGTCCTGATACCGCCCTCTGGTAATCGGAGTGTAGCCGCCCATCCCCAGCACGGTCAGATAAGGTCTGTCCGTCGGAGTCTTAGTGACCAGGTTGACCGATCCCCCGATGGCATCCGCGTCCTGATTGGCCGAAAGCGTTTTGCTGATTTCGACCGAATCCACCAGGTCCGCAGGAATCACATCCAGCTTCACGTTCCGCACACTCTCCGGAGATGGCAAGTGGATACCATCCACGGTCACGTTGCTGAGCCGCGGCTCGGTGCCGCGAATCTGTATGTATTTGCCTTCGCCCTCGTCACGCTCCAGCGAAACGCTGGGCAACCGGCCCACCGCGTCGGCGATGTTCGTATTCGGCAGGCTGGTGATCACATCCGCAGGCAGCACCTGCACAATGTTGTCTGCAGTCTCTTCCCGGTTGATGGCTTCCACTTCGCCGCGTTCACGCGCGCCGCTGACGGTGATCACCTCATTGTTTACCCCGACCTCGAGGGAAATATCCAGACGCGCCGCCTGGCCCGCGACCACGGTCACGGCGCCGGAATACGTTCCGAAACCGACGTACTGCACCGTCACCGAATATTGGCCCGCAGGCAGGTCCGTAATGCTGAATTCGCCTTGTCCACTGGTCACCGCTGATGCGCCCCTGGGCTGCAAGTCGACTCGCGCGCCGGGCAAGACCGCTCCCGCGGAATCCACCACACGCCCGCTGACTGCGCCTTTGCCAGTCTGCGCGAAAGCTGACCACGCTGATGTCATTAGGAAAACGCCAAGAATTGTCGCCGCCAAAACCACTCCGATCACACTTTTCCGAGCCATGGGATCTCCTTCGCCCCTGAGAAATTCGATCACTCTTGCGCGAGGTATATTCCCGCATTCTAAGAAGCTCGCGTGAATGCTTCATTAACTCGGAATGAATCGCGGGTTAAAGTTTTGGAATGGTGGCTGGTTCGGGAACCTTCGGCAGTTCCTTACAAACATGGGAGGATGTTTACGGAGTGGTGAATTTAAAAACTAAGAGATGTCATCCCTCTCTCGCCCCCTCAGGGCGAGAGAGGATCTTACGTCAGCTCGCGCCGGCGATGTGGTGCTCAGGATCTACGACACCCGTATGCAGCCGTCCGCTGCTCATCCCGCATACGCCGATGCCGATCCGAAAGCATCGTCGGATCCCTCTCCCGCTTGGGCAGCGGGTTCGGGATGACATCATTTTGAGAGTTGAAAATGGACAGCGACGAGAAATTCCCTACCACGCAATCCGCACCAACGAAACCGCCTGCCGCGGCAAATCAAATTGCAACCGGACACTCCCCTTTTCAATTCGAATCCATGCGGGTGAATTCAAAACCTGCAATTGACCCGCGTTCTCCAATTGCTCGTACTGCGCTGACGAAGGCGATTGCGGAGACCCCATCTCCTTCCAGACTGCAAATGCATTGCTGTGACTCGAATCAATACGAAAATGTTCCACCGCCCTACGTTTCGCATTTCCCGGCAGACCGGTAATTGTTAACTCAATCGGAGCAGCCGCAGCCTCAAGATCCTCATCGTGGTAATTCCAAATCAGAATTTCTACCTCATGCTCTTTTCGCGTAGCAATTGCATTGATATCTGGTTCGCCGCGAACTCCACTGCCGACCATCTCATCATTCGCAAGAGCTCCTGAACTGGTAACCGCCACGCGCGTCTTGCCTAACAACCCAAACATGCGGAAAGCATTGAACACCGGCTTGTCGATTCCATTGGTCGCCAGCTCGCGGAAGCCTGCAAAATATGGCTGATCTTCAAATTCAAACGACCAGGTCACCGCGCCCATAAAATTCACGTGTTCGCGGCCGGCCAAATAAAAAATCTGGTTCAGCACTTCAGCCGTGTAGCTGGCGAAAAGCGGACCGTTGCGATATGAGTTCTGCGGATTCTCTTTCGCCGAACATGCCGCGCAACCCTCCGGATCAGACTCGCCCAGGATGATCGGCGTCCGCCGCCATTCCGGAAAGCTTGCCACGATCTTGAATCCCTGCTCTATGGCAGCCAACTGATGCGCAATCCCCATCTGAACATGGTCGCCCTGCCACTTGGGAGCGCCCTTGGGATGAAAACTGATGAAGTCCAAACGGCAACCGGTCTTGCCGCTGACGTAATTTTTCCCACGCGCACAGTGCTCCAGAAACTGCCGCAGGAATTCGGCAGCCTTGGGAGACGCCGGGCCAGTGCTGTCGGGCCCGCCGATACGGGCCTCTGGCAACACGCGCAGCACTGCATCCACGCTAACGTCATAAAGCTTAAAATATTCCTCTGGAGTCCCCTTCCAGTAATCGATATCAGGCTCATTCCAGACTTCCCACAGCCAGCTCTTCACCTCAGCATCGCCGTAGCGCTCGCGCAGATGGTGGGCGAATTGAAACACCAGCTCCGACCATTTCTGATAATCCTTCGGCGGATAGGCCCATCCCGTGTACACGCTCCCCTGTGGAAAATTGTGGCGATACGGCTCCGGATGGGTGGAAAGCGCTTCCGGCATAAAACCGATTTGGACAAGTGGCTTTACCCCGGTTGCGCGAAACGTGTCGAAGATGCGGTCCAGAATTTGCCAGCTATACACCGGCTTTCCTTGTGGATCTTCCGTGTAAACGTTCGTCGATCCCCACTTCAACGACGCAGATCCGTCCCCCGTAGTCAGGAGATTGTGCACCCGGATATATGCCGGTTCGGGACTAAGCGCAGCAATTTCACGCAACAGCTTTTCGCCATTCGGAGCGTAAGTGTAGTTGGGTTCGTCGTATCCGAAATAATTCCAGATTCGCGGGAAGCTTCCCTGCTTTTGATCCACCTCAACGCGGATGTCTACGCTCCTCGCAGTTTGTTGTGCCCCAGCGGCTTGCGCCAGCCCAGAAATGATCCACACACTCACCGCAATCCAATGGCAGAAGTTTCGAACCATTCTTGTCCTCTTTTTTAATCTCTTGACAGATGAAAATGTGTGGCCAACCCAGTCTGAGTTTCATCTAATCAATGTGTGTGCCTGCAGCGCTAAATGTGTGTGCCTGCAGCGCTATGAGAGAAGAAGCCATTGTAAACTTAACTTTTTAGCGCAGGCGCTCATCCAGCTCCGTCCAGGAGGTCAGCCATGGATCGCAGAGATTTTCTCAAAAAAGCTACGGCAACCACCGTCGTCTCATCTTTAGCTTCCCGCCTTTCTCACGCTACAGACGCGGCAATTCACTATCGCACCCTGGGCCGCAGCGGAGAAAAGGTGTCCATCATCGGTCTCGGCGGCTACCACATTGGAATGCAGTCCGATGAGCAGGAGAGCATCCGCATTATCCGCACAGCTCTCGATAACGGCGTCAACTTCCTCGACAATTGTTGGGATTACAACGGTGGTAAGAGCGAAGATCGCATGGGGAAGGCCCTGCGCGACGGCTATCGCAAGAAGGCGTTTCTCATGACCAAGATCGATGGCCAGACCCGCAAAGCTGCCTCACAACAGTTAGACGAATCCCTGCGCCGACTGCAAACCGACCACATCGACCTGTTGCAGTTTCATGAAGTGATCCGCGAGACCGATCCCGACCGAATCTTTGGCGCAGGTGGCGGAATGGAGGCGGTGGTCGAAGCCAGAAAACAAGGAAAGGTCCGCTACATCGGCTTCACCGGACACAAGAGTCCCGACATTCACGCCAAGATGCTGGAAACCGGATTCGCCCACCAGTTCACCTTCGACGCCGTTCAAATGCCGCTGAACGTGATGGACGCGCACTACAACAGCTTCGAAAAGAAAGTTCTGCCGATCCTGGTTAAGCATGGAATTGGAGTCCTTGGCATGAAGCCCATGGGGGACGGCATCATTTTGAAGAGCAAGACCGCCACCCCAATCGAATGCCTCCACTACTCGATGAACCTGCCCACCAGTGTCGTGATCACCGGCTGCGAATCGCTGCCGATCCTCCAGCAAGCTCTAGAGGCAGCCCGCACCTTCAAGCCCCTTGGCCAGGACGAAGTCGCCAAACTGCTGGCCAGGACTTCCCCTGCGGCAGTAAAAGGAGAGTTCGAGCTCTATAAAACAACCCACAACTTCGACGGCACCTACCGAAACCCGCAGTGGCTCGGCTGATCGTTGCAGTCCATCGCTGGGCACGATAACATTGAGAACAGCATTCCTCATTGCGCCAGCGCCGGAACTGCCGTGCTGGAAATTGGTTGAAGTAGTTGAAATTGCGGAAGTGGTGGAACTGGCAGACACACCATCTTGAGGGGGTGGCGCCGAAAGGCGTGGGGGTTCAAATCCCCCCTTCCGCACCATTGCAAATTCGAAATTAGAAAAGGCTTCTGACTTCATGCTGATGATATTGATCACCATCATTCACGTTTTTGTTTCGCTATTCCTTATTATTGTCGTGTTACTGCAGAGCGGCCAGGCAGGCGACATCGCCGCAGCCTTCGGCGGCCAGGGCAGCCAGACGGCGTTCGGCGCCCGCGGAGCTTCGACCGTCCTGACCAAAGCGACGACCTGGTGCGCCATCATCTTTATGGTTACTTCCATCACGCTCTCGGTGGCCACGTCGCGGCGGAGCGGCCCCGGTTCGGTGCTGCAAAATGAAAAGACCGCGCCGGCGAAAACTCAGTCCGCCCCAGCGAAGCCCGCAACTCCTCAGCCCCAGAAGTAAGGGTTCTTAATAGGGTGCCCCATTTCTCGCCTCCTTTGCGAGAAGTGGGCATGTTCAGCCTCGAACATTAGGGATTCAAAATTTGATCCACGAAATTCTCCCCGTCGGCCCGTTGCAGTGCAACTGCTCCATCATCGGCGATGAAGCCACGCACGAAGGCATTGTCATTGACCCTGGCGACGACATCGCCGATGTTCTCGCGCTAATCCAGAAACACAATCTTCAAATTAAGCAGATCGTGATCACGCACGCGCACATTGACCACGTAGGCGGAGCCATGAAGCTGCGCGCGGCGACCGGCGCCCCCATCCTTCTTAATCAAAACGATTACACGCTTTTGAAGATGCTCGACATTCAGGCGGCATGGATCGGCATGCCGGCGCCGGGCAAAGTTGAAATCGATCACAGCCTCGCCGAGCAGGACAAAATCCAGGCGGGGCCGCTAGTCGCCAACGTGTTGCAGACGCCGGGACACACCGAAGGCAGCATCTGCCTCTACTTCCCTGCTGAGAAAAAGCTGATCGCCGGGGACACTCTCTTCGCCGGCAGCATCGGAAGAACCGACCTTCCCGGCGGATCATTCGACAAGATCATCAGCTCACTGCACGAAAAGGTCCTGGCTTTGCCGGACGAAACCGTCGTCGTCCCCGGACACGGCCCACTAACCACCATCGGCGAGGAGCGCGAGAACAATCCCTTTCTGCGAAAGTGAACCAGAAGAGATCTTACGGGGGTGCCCCGATTTCTCGCGTCCCTTGCGAGAAAGCCTGCCCTGAGCGAAGTCGAACGGGTGGGGCTTTTCGTGGGCAAATTAGTTATTCGCGGCATGGCGATCCTAGGTGTGAATGAGGAATCTCATCACCCGCGATATTCCCTCACGAAAATCACCTTCCCGCGGGATCAAGCTCAACACCAAATATCCATCTCGCGGGAAATCATAAAAATGTCCGGGATGGACGAGCACTGAAGTCCGCTCCAACACTTCAATCGCCAGGTCGTCATCTGACCGCGTCGCCGGAACACGCATCAACCCATACCATCCGCCTTCGACTTCGAGCCGTGTACAACTCTGCTGTCCGGCCAATTGCCGATCAAGTTCCGCCAGGTTCGCGCATACCCGCTGCATCAATTGCGGCTGGATCTTCTTCCTCTGTTCCAGCAGTGTGCCCGCCGCAAGGTGTACCGGAGCACTGAGTGACAAGTAAGTATCCGCGATAACTTCCAACCGCTCGATCGCGGCATTCGCTTCTTCCTCAGGCCCGCTTACCTCAATCCAGGCCAGCTTCATCTGCGGCAGCGCCGAGATTTTTGACAGTCCACTAAGCGTGAACGTCAGCGCAGCCTGATTGGTCACAAAACTTTTCAGCTCTGCCTCAGTCTTTATTTTCCTCGAAGGGCGGAAAACGTCATGCTCATAATCCAAGAACACTTCATCCACGATCAGCGCCAGCCCATGTTTCGCGCACAACTCATTCAGTCGATTCCGCTCCTCTGCGCTCACGTACGATCCCGTAGGATTGTTCGGGTTCACCACGACAATCGCGCGAGTCCTCTCACTTACGGCCCTCTCCAGTGACGGCCAATCAATCTGCCATCCGTGGTCGTAGATCAGCGAATACCCGACCAGCTTCACATCCTGCAAATCCGCCAGAAAATCAAAAAGTGGGTAGCTGGGCTTGGGAACAAGCACCTCGTCTTCCGGATTGCAGAGCAACCGGAACACATATGAATAACCTTCACTGGTGCTGGTGGTAAGAATGAACGATTCGGGATCTACATCGTGCCTGGCTGTCCCACCCTTTGCGTCTTTGAAAGGCTGGGTCACTCCCGTGTAATACTCCGCCACCGCCTCCCGCGCGCATCGCAATCCCTTGGGTTGTGGATCGTAATCAAGCGCCTTCGGATTCCTGAGCGCATCCAGAATCGCCGCTTCGTCGTATTCAATCCCGACCCGCGTGGGATTCGAGATTGTCAGATCAAGAATTTCCCTGCCAGCGCTCAGCATCTCTCGGTGCGCCAGCGTGAACCGGTTCGGCTCCAGCTTCCACTCGGTGCGGCGGGAAAACATAGGTGAACATGATAGCGTGCCAGGGTCATGAGCCCGGACTTCCTCGTCCGGGCAGGCGGGTGAGGGCACACACCCGCCGCTACACAAGGCATGTACGAATAGCGCGTAGGAAGGGCGAGTAACTTTACTTGTGCTTCTGCACGCTGTCGAATCCGCGTTCAAACTGGGTGACCAGCGGAGTCTCGCCGGACTGCAATCCGTCTCGTCCCATAACACGCCAGAGAAAATTACCACTTGGCCAAGCGTGGGCGTCATACACCGCCATCACGTCTTCGGAAGGCCGGCTGGTGACGAGGATGATGATGTCGGCTTCAGAAGGCCGATATACGATTTTCAGTTTGTCCCACTGCTGAATGGAATCCTGCACGGAGTTAATTGCGTTTCGATCCTCGGGAAGCAGGTTCGGATCGAACTGATCTCCGTCATAGGAGGCAACGTACACATATTGTGCATTCGCCAGAACCCCCGGAAACGCTGGTACTTTCGTCGTACTCGGATTGGGCGCAGCCCAGGCGGAAATAGCCGCCAGCACAATCAAGCTAATCGCCGCGAGAGAAAATCGCTTCATATAAATGCCTCTGTTACTTAGATGCCCTCAGAAAGGGCGTAGATTCTGACCGTCTCCGAAGCGACCGTAACTTACATCTCGCCGATTTCCCCACTGACCTCATGCGAGATCGGTCACTGCATTTCATGAACCTTAGTGACGTGTTCCGCTTTGGGTTTTCGATCTACAGTCCATCTCAGCCGCTTCAGAACCGCCCCCGCGCGGAAACCCGATTTCCATATGGAGGAGTCCATGAAACCGCGAGCCACAAGCAAGGCATTCGTACGAACCCTGGTAGGAATAATCGCAGTTGCATTTCTAGCGGCAACTGTCGCATTTGCGCAGACCGCAAGCTCAAAGGCCACAGCAGCAAGTACCACAGCAGTAGGCTGTACCAGCACCGGCCAGACCACTATTGGCGATACACTGCCGGTAACCTGCCACGACGTGTTCAGCGGCGCGTCGGTACCTGTGACCGCCGATAACTTCGTCCAAATCATGGCAACCACGATGAAGGTTTCGAACAGCCAATCAATATTCGTTTCGCCTTCGTTGGTCA
>WNFR01011536.1_pt1 | contig 15867 bp, 11 predicted proteins | sample 5400221 | NCBI WGS metagenome assembly WNFR01 (sample SAMN13153357, study PRJNA577476) | soil metagenome | isolation source: 40 cm soil under Madrone tree | place: USA:California | collected 2016-06-14 | reverse complement strand
TAAAGGCGTCTCAGCCCTTTGTGCCGGATCGACCGAATCACCAGCCAAGCGTAACGCGTTACGTAACGCACGTCAACGGGAACTCTACGAAGAACGTGCGGTCCGGCTTGGACGGGCTCGCCTGGTCCGCACGCGAACTGAGAATCGAAAACCGCGTGGAAGAGGGAGGGCCAAATTTGTGGGGGCTGACTGCGCGCCTAATGAGCCTGGACCGTCGATTTCTCATCAGGCGCCGCTTCCGCAATCGCATCGGCGAGTTGTTGCCATGAAAATGTCTCGCCAGGACGAATCGCAATGTTACGCTCGGCCATTTCCTGCACGAGCCAATCCTGCCGCTCCGCCGTTGAAAACGCAGTCAATGGTTCCAGTCCAACATTTCTGAGCGTCTCGGCTGCTTCGCGCATTTCGGCGGCACGGCGCTTGCCATGTTCTGCAACGCGGCTGATGAGGTAGTCAGGAAGCGAACCGTCCCAGCCCATGTGTGGATACGTCGCGGCCAGCGACGCGAGAACTTCCTTTTCGGCGCCGTAGCGGCGCGCCGCGAAAAGCGATTCGACCGCAAGCGCTTCTATACCTTTAATGATTACACTGCGGCACATCTTCACAGCCGATGCCACGCCTATTCGGGTGCTAACAGGTGTTACATTTAGTCCGATTGCGCGCAGACGCGGAGCGACAGTCTCCGCTGCGGCTCCGCCGAGCAACATGGGAACTTTGAGCCGCTGCGGCGAGACAGGCGCCATCACAGCGGCCTCAATAAAAATTGCCTTCGATGATTCCAGAATTTGCGCGATCTCGCGTTTCGTTTCCGGCGAAACAGAATTAATATCCAGGTACGTCTGGCCGCTTCGAAGATATTGGACGGAGTTTCGAGCCACATCAGCAGCCGCCGAGCAAGTTACGGCGGAGATCACCATATCCGCGGACCGAATTGCCTCTTCCAGTCCGTCGCACGCGCGAACATTCGCGTCCTTCGCTTTTGCCAGCATCGCTGCCCGCGATTGCCCCGAATTAAAAAGAATATCGAACACGGACACACGAATCCCCGAGGCTGCCAGATCGGTTGCGAAGATCCCTCCAAATTCTCCAAACCCGATCAATGCAATTTCGCGTACCGGGGCAATTTCCCGAACCGGATTTTCACTCATGGCAACTCCATACGTTTGCATCACCGTTTCAGCGCCTTGCCGCTAGGCGGACATATTCGATGGTATCTCTGATCGCATCCTCCGTGAATAGGGCCTCGTTTATACTAATCAGTGAATAGAATAGCGATAATTGTTCCAAGCCATTTTCTTACTCCTGACAGTCTGCGGGATCCCCGTCCCAGTGCTCCGTGGCCTCCATGCGATCGTTCTCGGAAGAAGTGACCCGCAACCCCTTTATCTCCAATCGAGTTCCATCTCCCTTGTACCATTGCCAACGTGGTACCTTAGGGTGGAAAATACAAGGGTGGGGGGAACCAATCCTTGCTAACGGTGTCTAATCAAATGAAGCGCTCACCAACTGATTCGGTTGATCAGGTTTCCGGGTCTGGAGATCCAAAGAGCGGCTTCAAGGCTTGCCGCGCATGGCACGAGGCGATTTCCGCGAATTCCCAGCGGGAGCGCTTGGCGCAGACAGGCGAGAGAGGTGGTAACCGTGTCTGACTTGGCGCGCGTCCTCCCCTGGTCCAGCGACGAAGCCGAGCTCGTTACAGAATTGCAGGGCGGCTCGGGCGCCGCCTTCGACTGGCTGGTCACGCATTACTCAGGGCCGGTTTATAGCCTGGTAGCGGGAATGACGTCGGAGTCCAGCGATGCGGCCGACATCACGCAGGACGTTTTTCTGAAGGCCTTCCGCGGTATTGGCGGGTTCCGTCGCGGCAGTTCGCTGAAAACTTGGCTCTACCGCATCGCGGTCCGTGAAGCGCTGAATCATCGCCGCTGGTTATGGCGGCATCACCGGCAGCAGGCTTCGATTGACGCGGAACCGGTGGAGGGACACGCACTTCTGGAGATCGAGGACGAGAGCAGGACACCATTCGAGGAGGCCGCCACACACGAAGTGCAACAGGCGGTCCAGCAGGCTCTGCGCGGTGTTCCGGAAGTTTTCCGCAGTGCCGTGATTCTCAGAGATCTCGAGGGAATGGCATACGAAGAGGTGGCTGAAGTGCTGGAAGTATCGGTCGGAACAGTGAAATCGCGCATCCTGAGGGGCCGGCGATTGTTGCGCGATATCCTGAAGCCGATACTCGGAGATGCGCATGTCGCGCACCAGCCTGTAACTCATCCAGTCGTAACGCGCCCGACGCGCACTCCGTCTAAGACGGTGATGCATTCGCCACTCTTTTCGCAAGTAAAAGAAAAGGTTTGCAGCCAGCGTGATACTGTCGACTGGGCGCTTCCCGGCAAGCCGGGCGACGCCGAAGGAGGTGTCTGATGGAATGCGACAGAGTAAAGAGCCTTCTACCAGGCTACCTGGATGGCGCGTTGCATTTGGACGCCGAAACCGAAACGCATTTGTCGATTGGGCAGCATCTGGAACGCTGTGACGATTGCCGCGAAGATCTGGAAAGTTACCTGGCATTGTCATCGCTCATGTCGCGCGTGGAGCGTCCTACTCCCCCCGCGGATTTGGCTCTGCGGATTCGTGTGGCCGCTGCGCAACGCCTCTCGGAGAATCCCTGGGTTCATTATGCGCGTCGAGCCCAAACTCGCGGACAGTTGATCCTGGAAAATATCCTTGAACCGATGGCTCTGCCTGCAACAGGCGGTCTTACCGTTGCCCTGGTGGTGTTTGTGCTGGTCTGTCAGCTGCTTGGAATGGGCGCGCCGCTTCGCGCGGGAGCGAATGATTCCCCAACCAATCTTCTGCAGCCTGCTCGCCTTGAGGCATTGGGGCCCTTCGCCGTCACGGGGATAGAAGAAGCGGGGCATTCCGGCCCGCACGGACTGGTGGTAGCAACTACGGTCAACGCCCAAGGCCAGGCAGTGACCTATGAGATTCTCGCGGGCCCGGACAATCCTACAATCCGCCGCCAGCTTGACCTGGTATTGATGTTTTCCCGTTTCCGCCCGCAGATGAGTTTTGGACGATACACCTCAGGCGGCCGCGTCGTCCTGAGCTTTAGCGATATGTCGATCAAGGGATAGTCGCAAGCGTTCGCATTGGCGCTTATCACACCGTAGTACCCACGTACTATAGCTGCCGTACTCCCTATCATTTGAAAATGACCTTGACAGTCAGTGTCGCGTCTCAAGCGCTGAACTCTTCAAGACCGATACGCCATGACGCTGACGATCGAGGAATCCTCGCCATTGGAAAATTTGACTAAATCGGGATTGAGCGCAGTCAGTTCTGAAACCAAGCCCAATCAGAACTCGCGATCTAATCCTGTTTGTTTGGAAGTGGGCGTAACGATTCGAAGTTTGCCCGGTGAAAAAGACGAATCATCTCCGGGCTCCGCTCAACCCGCACGGCAAGAAGCCAGAACCGTCATCGTTTTCGATAACGGAGCTGTTCTTCGCCTCGCGAATAATCTCCCGCCCGGGCAAGCCGTCATCCTCTCGAACCCGCAGGGACGTGATGTTGTCTGCCGTGTAGCCAACACCCGGACTTCGCCAAATGTAAAAGGGTATATCGAAGTCGAATTCCTGGAAGCGACCATTGACTTCTGGGGCATCCACAAACCCGAGGCGCAACCGCATGTGTCCAGCGCACCGGCTGTGGTTGTCGCCCAACCGAAAGCCGTAACGCAGCCGCAAATTGTTCCGAGCGCGCCGTCACCAGCAGCGGCCGCGCCCATTCGAGTGGAGCCTGCAGCCCCCGAGGCAGTCGCCCAGATTGACAGGGCGCCATCGTTCGACGACATCGCCGAACTCGTGCAGGTATCGCCCCCGCCGAGCGCTCGCGTCAAAACACCGCAACAAACACCGCGCATCCCCGATTCGAAGAAACCGGACGACTCCACACTCCACACTCTTGAAGCGGAAAAATCTTATTCCCCGGCGGGTACGTCCGCACCTATCACGGAACTGACTGCACTATCTACAACATGGGACGGTACGCATCCGAGTGCGCGAAAACCCTCTGCTGCCGGCGATGTTCTTGGCAAGTTTTCCCATACAACTTCTGAGTCTGCATCGAACGGTTCTTCCGGGAAGATGGCACTGATCGTGGGTGGGGTGGCTGTAATCCTGATTGCGCTTGGTGCTGGAATATTTTTCATGCGTAATGGCAACTCCTTGGCACCGCCAGTCGCTCCCGTGGCTGCAGTGGTTCAACCGACGCCGCATATTCCCGCGGCCCCCGTCAGTGCTCCGGTCGCCGAAACACCGGTAGCAGTCGATCAGCCGGTCGCGGAGCAAAGACCGCAAACTTCGCCATTGTCTCCAGCGATCTCTTCAACCTCCACGATTCCCAAGGAAAAAGAAATTGCCGCTACGGCAACCCCGTCCGTGCAGCCGCCTCCTCGGCCCAAAAGTGACGATGCGTCTGCAACGCAATCCAAGCAATTGAGTGTTAAGCAACCAGACACTTCGATGCCGCGGCCGCATGCGGCTGGCAACTTGAAAATGAATACTCCGACGGTCGAGAGCCGGTCGGGGAGGCTGGTGGACGGCTCAGTTCCCAACATTGAAGATGCCGCGGTATCCGGCGCAGTCAAGGTGCCCGGCGCGGGATTGGTCGCAACAGTTTCTCATCCGACCGCACCGCCCCCGCCGGGCGCGTTTCTCGGAGCAGGCTCTTCAGCAATAACAGCAAGCGAGCCGAAACTGATTTCCTCCACGCGACCCGCGTATCCTCAATTGGCGAAGCAAGGCAACGTCGAGGGTGACGTCGTTGTGACAGCCGATATCGATGCCACCGGAAAAGTGATTGCTGCGCGCGCCACCGCTGGACCGGCGTATCTTCGCCAGGCCGCAGTCGATTCCGTCAGGAATTGGAAATATGAACCTGCAAATCTCAATGGAAAGCCAATCTCCGCGCAGGTAACCATAAAGATCCAGTTCCGCCTCAAGTAGCCCTCGAGATTTCTTCCTCCCATACCGCGTGTCCACGATTATCGTTCACTGTTACAATGATTTCGAGACAACCCGGATAACCAACCCCGCCTTCAAATAACCGAGGGGAGTTTTCTTGACGGGGCTTCGGCGGCCCTGTAAATTCTTACACGCTTACTTGGGGAAATCGTTTGCGCTTATTTGCCAAAATGGCTTCATTTATGCGATTCGCGATGCTTACTCTGAGCATGCTAGCCGCCTCTGTTGCAATTGCTCAAACGGCGCCGCCGCAAAACAAAAAGGCGGAAGCACCGCCCCAGAGGGAATCGCGCCGAGCTGTCGCTGTGGAAACACGCCAGCAATTGTTCGCGACCTTGTGCGCGCTGGACGCGGCGGGCTTTGATTCCAGCGTAGTCGCGACGAATCAGAGTGCGGGTCGCGCGCAACTCCGCGAGCGCATGCGCGCTCTTCAGGGCCCGGCGGTCGAAGCTTTGCGCAAATACTACCAGGAGCACGCCCTCGCCGATCCTGGAGTCACGTTTTCGCGGTTCGTTTCCTTCGCATTGGCAGCGGGACCCCCTCCAAAGTTTACATTTGAAATGCGCCGTGAAGATTTGCCTCCCGACGCGCTCGCCCTCGAGAGCTTCAACGAAGTTCTGGCAAATTTTTATCGCGAATCTCAACTCGACCAGCTCTGGCAGCACTATCAACCGGATTACGAGCGCGGCGTGGAATTCTATAGCGCGCCTCTTTCGGAAGTTGCATTCACGGCCACCAGTTATTTGCGCGAAATCCTCAAATCCAATTCTCCCCGGACATTTTCCTTGTACGTTGAACCGCTCGCCGGGCGAAAAACCAATTTTCGCAATTATGGCGACCATTATGAACTTGTCGTAGGGCCGATTGCTGACCCGCCCATGGATGATATTCGCCACGCATTCCTTCATTTTCTTCTCGATCCGATGGCCATCCGGTACCGCACTCAGGCGGCCAGGGCCGCGCCTCTTTTGGAATACGCAGCTCACGCGCCGCTGCTTCCGGTTGAATTTCATGATGATTTCTCCGCTTTTTTTGACGAATGCCTGGTCCGCGCCGTGGAATTGCGCCTGCGCCACCTCTCTCCCGCCGATCTGGCTTCCGCAATCGATCAGGCGGAAAGTTCGGGCTACGTGATGGTTCGTCCCATTTATGCGGGTCTCTCCGGCTTCGAGAAATCGGAACCCGCGATGAGCTATTATTTGCCGGACTTGATCAAGGGAATTGACGTAGCCGGCGAATCGCGCCGGTTGCGTGGAGTGAAATTTGCGGAAGCGGCGCCGGCTGGTCAAGCCCCAGGGAAGCACGGTGCCGCCGTTGCCGCTGCGCCCAAGGTTTCTGCCGATCCGGTGGAGCAGGATCTGGCCGAAGGGCAACGCCAGATTTCCGCGCGCAACGGTCCGGCGGCCGCGGCGTCATTTGAACGCGTTCTGGCGGCTCATCCGGATGATTTGCGAGCGACCTATGGCTTGGCAGTGGCCGCAGCACTTTCCGGAAACCCGGACCGCGCGCGGGAATTGTTTTCCAAGGTCATCGCTGCGTCCAAGAGTCCCCAGGTGGGAGGCTCGGCGCAGCCGGACCCTGCGAATGTTTCGTGGTCGCATATTTACCTCGGAAGAATGTACGATGTAGAAGGACAGCGCGACCTTGCCGTCGCCGAGTATCAGCAGGCGCTTGCTGTCGAGGGAGCGCCGGAGTCAGCACGCACGGCGGCGCAACGAGGAGTGGAGACTGGATATCAGACGCCGTCGCGACAGAATAAATCCGACGGCAAGTCCTGAATTTTTCCCTGCGTCTCTGAATTGTTAAGGATGACTCGCATGGCAGCAGACGCGGGGAGCGGTGGCAGCAGGCAGTTCACTCGGAGCATTAATTTCGTCTCCGAGAATAATTTTTCCGAGGAGATTTATATATGAAGGCAAAGTTTTTCAGGTCAACGGCAGCATTCCTCGCTTTCGCTGCGGCCATTTCCATCGGCGCGACTGTTTCCGCGGCGCGAACTGGGTCGCCGGAAAGCCAGATTCCTTTGTGCGAAGATTTCATCGCCAAATTCCCGCAAAGCCACTATCTCATGGGCGTCTATTCGCAGCTGACCACCGCATACTACGCCGTAGGTCAGGAAGACAAAATGTTCGTCACCGGTACCAAGGCGATCGAACTCAACCCGGATAACGTTGACGTCCTGGCTCTGCTCGCCATGGCCATGCCACGACGGGTCAAGGCAAACACGCCGGACGCCAAGCAGCAATATGAAAAGGCGGAAACGTATGCGCGCCACGCCATCGAATTGATTCCGAATCTGGCCAAACCAGACACGGTTGACGACGCTACGTTCGAGAAGGCGAAGAACGACAAGTTGTCCATGGCACACAGCGGCTTGGGTCTGATCGACCTGCAATTGCACCAGAAACCCGAAGACGCGCGAACCGAACTGACGCAAGCCGTTCAGCTCGCGACCAATCCCGATCCCGTCGACTACTACCTGCTCGGTAATGCCGACGTCATGGCGAGCTATTACAACGATGCGGTTGCCGCGTACGAGAAGTGCGCGACGACCGGCCCACTTGTCGCACAGTGCAAGGCTCGTCAGGAAGTCGCCAAGAAGGACGCTACTACGAAGATGGGCAGGTAGCGGAGGTATATGCCGATCACTGTGAGTGGATTTGCGGAGCTGGAATTGGTTCTCGGACATGAGTTCCGCGATCCACGGTGGCTCTTGCAGGCCCTCACTCACAGCTCGCGCATTCCCGAACGCACGGCGGACGACTCTCCCGGCGATAATGAGAAGCTGGAATTCCTGGGCGATGCCGTGCTCGAATTGCTGGTGAGCGAGGAACTGGTTCGTACATTTCCGGACTGGCGCGAAGGCCAATTATCGAAGAGCCGTTCGCGATTGGTGAATGCGGCCTCGCTCTGTATCGCGGCGCAAACGCTTGGTTTGGGCAGGCATTTGCGCCTCAGCCGGGGAGAAGAGAAAACCGGCGGACGGTCGAAGTCCGCCATTTTGGCTGACGCCTACGAAGCTGTGGTGGCGGCCATTTATCTTGATGCGGGTTTGGAAGCTGCCCGGCGGTTCGTAAGGAAATCGCTCATCGAAGGCGCGCTTACCGCCGCGGCAGATGCTCTGGGTCGCCCCGACCACAAGTCCGCGCTCCAGGAATTGCTGCAGGCTCGCGGTATGCCGCCATGTAATTACCGCGTCATTGAAGAAGCCGGCCCCGACCACGAGAAAACTTTTCATGTCGAAGTTCGCATCACCGCTGAAATCGCCGCCGCCGGGACCGGCAAGACCAAGAAGGAAGCCGAACAAGCCGCAGCCGTAGCCGCGCTCCAACAATTGTGCGCCGATGACGAGGGAAGGGAACAAAGATCATGAATGACACCGCACAAGTCGCGGACGTGCGGGACACCGCGGGGAATCGGGAAGAAGCCCGCCCCGCTACGCTGCGCGAATACATTGAGTCCCTGCTCGTCACGGTGATCCTGGCGCTGTTCGGCACAACGTTTGTCGTGCAGGCCTTCAAGATTCCTTCCCAGTCCATGGAACCCACGCTTCTGGTGGGCGACCATCTTTTGGTCAACAAATTTATCTTCGGAGGACGTGGCCACTGGTACGATCATGTCCTGCCCTACCGTGAAATTCGCCGCGGCGATATCATCGTTTTCAAGTTTCCTTTTCAAGACCACCCGCATTACGTTAAACGCGTCATTGGCATTCCGGGAGATCACCTCAAAATCGTCGACCAGCAGGTCTACCTGAATGGCAAGCGGCTCAGTGAACCCTATGTAGCTCGCGATTCGGCCGCTCCGTACGATCCCTTCAGGGACAACTTCCCGCCGCGCAACGAACAATTTCTGCAGGCCAATATGCAGCCGGAATGGGCCGAAGAAATTCTTTCCAACGTTCATGACGGCGAAATCGTGGTTCCTCCCGATAAATATTTTGCGATGGGTGATAATCGCGACCATAGCTGGGACAGCCGGTACTGGGGTTTTGTGGATCGCGATGCCATCATGGGACGCCCCGTGGTTATTTACTGGTCGGTGCAAGGCACGCGCGAGGATGAAGCCGCTCCCAGCCTCAATAGCTGGCTGCTGAACCTGCTCGATACCATTCTTCATTTGCCGTCGCGGACGCGCTGGTCCCGCATGCTCCACGAGGTTCACTGACACGCACCTTTTCTTCTGGTCGTTCTTTTGCCACAATCCTTGATGTCATCATGCACAAACGAAAATGGCTGCGTTGGATTTTCATCCTTGCCATCGTGCTGTTTGCCTCAAGCATGGGGCTCTCGCGCGCTCTGCGGACCAGCGCTGCCCGCCGTTTCCTGATCGCACATCTCGAAGCCAGCTTTGGCCGGCCCGTGGAAGTTCGCCGTTTTGATTTCAGCCTGCTCGATGGCGCGCGCCTGGAGGCGAATTCCGTCACCATCTCTGAGGATCCTCGCTTCGGCAATGAATATTTTCTTCGCGCGGACACTCTGCGCGCGGGCCTTCGCTGGAGAGCATTGCTTTCCGGACGCTTCGAGTTCGGCACTCTTTCTCTTTCGCGGCCCAGCCTAAATCTTGTGCGCAATGGCCAGGGCCGCTGGAACATTGAGCAGTGGCTCCCGCCCGCCTCGCCCGATCAATCTCGCACCGGTTTCGTGGGTCCTTCCGCGGCCCCGCGAAGTATCTCGACTGCGCGCCTTTACCGCATTGCAGTGGATGGCGGCCGCATTAATTTCAAGCAAGGCGACGACAAAAGTCCTATCGCTCTTGTCGGCGTGTCCGGTCGAGTGGACCAGGATTCCGTAGGTCGCTGGGCGCTGGATCTTGAAGCGCAGCCCATGCGCGCTGGAGTCGAGCTTCAGCAAATTGGCACGCTGCGCGCGCGCGGAAATATTGCGGGAACTTCCGCGCGCTTGCAGCCCGCCGAATTGAATCTCACCTGGAAAAATGTTTCTCTTGCGGATGCTCTCCGGCTTACGCGCCGTTCAGACTTGGGAGTCCGCGGAGAACTGTCCGTGGACGTCATCGCGCGAGTCGCTCCCGTGAATCCTGATTCAAAAGTCACCGTCACAACTGGCGGCGCTCAATGGTCCATTTCAGGTGGCGCCCGCCTGACAGGATTTCACGGTTGGAGACTTCCCGGACGCGGCACGGATCCGGCTGCGAATCTGACATTCGCCGCCGCCTGGCGTTTGGGAGAAGCCCGCACGCAAGTCCCGAAATTTCTTGTTGAAATGCCGAATTCGCATTTGCAGGGAGCGGGTGAATTGGACTGGACGCGCGGTTTGCGTCCGGAGTTGCGCATTAATTCATCTACCGTCGGCTTTGCGGATATTCTCGCGTGGTACCGCGCGCTTCGTCCGGGTGTGCCGGGAAATCTGGAATTTGCAGGAAAGCTTGGCGTGGACGCCACTCTCGGCGGATGGCCGCTGCAACTCGTACAGGGCGCTTTTTCCAGTACTGGAGGAAGACTCACCGGATCGTCGCTGCCGTCTCCCGTGAAAATCGGCGCCATCAGCGCCAGAGTTTCCCGAGAAGCATTGGACATTGCCCCCACGGAAATTTCATTTGCTCCGCCCTTTTCCGGCCGCGCGGCTGCAGCTGCCGCGGACGATGCTTCCCCCAATTCTTTCACGGTGCGCGCAACAATTTTTCCGGATAGCTCCGCCATGTTCCAGCGGCGGCCGAATTGGAATCTCATGATTCAAGGCGCAACGCCGCGCGTCGAAAATTGGCTGGCGCTCTCGGAAGCGCTTGCGCAGCCGCTGAAGGCGAACTGGATAGCTACAGGCGGCCTCGCCGTCAGTATGCAAGCGGTACACCTCGCACAATCACCGGCCACGGCCTGGCTTGGCACAATCGATTCTCGAAACCTCAACGTCACCGCGCCGTACTTGAACCAGCCTTTGCGTTTCGCAACGGCGCGCATCGACTTCGCAAAGTCGCAGAGAGCTTTTACCTTGTCCGCCGCGCAAGCCTTTGGCACAACGTGGCACGGCACCGCTGTGCGCAACAATGCTGACGCACAATGGACATTCGATCTTCTCGCCGATCGACTGGATGCGGCTGATCTCGACCGCTGGCTGGGACCTCGCGCGCGGCCCGGCTTGCTGGCGCGTCTCGCGGGTTTATCGGGGAAGCCCTCTGCTGACAATTCGGGTCGCGATGCTGCCATCGCGGGAATCGCCGCGCATGGCCGCCTGCGCATCTCTGAAGTTGTGCTAGCGCCATTGCATGTCGAACAATTCGACGCTCAGGCGGAACTGGCGGGCCGCTCCATTACAATTCGCAAAGCGTATGCTGGATTTTTTGGCGGCAAAGCAGCCGGCACATTTGTCGCGCGGTTGCAGCCCGATCCCTCGTACGAGTTTCAGGGCCGTTTCGACCGCGTGGATTTGGCGCGCCTGGGGAATGCGCTGCCTTCGCTCAACGAGCGCTTCACCGGACTTGCATCCGCCACGCTCACGCTTGCCGCTCACGGCGTCGGCCGGGAAAGTCTTGCTCGGTCAATTCACGGAGAAGGCAACCTGGACGCTCGCAACGTGACACTTCGCGACCTGGATTTTGCCACTTTGATTTCGGGGGACAACATTTCAGTGGGCAACCAGGATCCGCAAACCGGCCGGTTCGCTTCCCTGCAGGGAAATTTCCACGTCGCTGCGGGCGGAGTCGAAGTCAGCGATTTTGTCTTCGACAATTCGCAGGGCCGTTTTCAGGCGGAAGGCCGCATAGATTTTTCGCATGCCCTGACCTTGCGCATTCATCCTTCGATTTTCCACGCCACCACGACGCTGGCAAGCGCTCCGCCCCCCAGTTTCATTTTAGGCGGAACCATCGAGTCCCCCAGCGTGGTCCTTTCGCCACCGCCAGGCAGAGTCCCGGCCAAGCCCGGTACCCGCGCGCGATGACAGGTTGGTGATCACAGCAACTAAATTTTCCGCGGGCACCGATATTATCGACAAGCCGCTTTCCGTGGCGCCGGCGTCCCGCCGGCTCTTTGCTCTCACGTAAATTCCAAAACCTCCGGCCCTTCCGTTGTCAGGACAAGCAAGATGCCGGCGCCACCTCACGATAGGTTCCTGTCGCGTTGCAACCGTTCGTAGGGCGGCTTACTATCGAGGCGTGTTTGCCAGCAACATATCAGCGCCAAGGCGAATCAAATTGGTAATGCGGAATGCAATCGTGCTCATCGCGCTGTTGTTGCAACCATTCGCTGCCGGCGCCAAAATAAAACCCCCGGGTCTGACGACCCGGGCTACAAATTTTGCTCCGGCGGTTTGTTGTAGCCCGCCTCTCTTGCCCAGAGCGACGGCGAAGGGTCGGAGGCCGGGGTTTTTCTACGTCGCTGCCAGGAATTCCCCGTTCGCCTCCGGCGGATTCGCTGCGCAAGATGCAGGTGCGAAGGAAAAGAAAAGCAAACACGCGACACTGCCAGCCGAACCCCGCGTTTCTCTCTCTCCACGATTTTCACCTGGCCAGGCGTTCCGCTACTCCATGGAATTTGAGACGACCACCGCTACCTCGCGGTCCGGCCTGGCCGCGGATCCGCAAGGCCCGTCAAAACTGGTGATCACCTGGAACGCCGCGATCCTGCTGCAGGTTCTTCCCGCGGAAACAAATGCCCAGGGCACTATTCGTCTCCGCACCACCTACGAAACTTCCACGGCGCACGTCACCAGCGATACTTTCGATCCAGTGGCCGCAGCGACCGAGGAGCAATATAAAAAACTCCAGGGAAAAGTGGTCGAATTCACCCTCGACGCGAATGGAAAAGTGATTCTCGTGGCTGGCCTCGAGGATATCGTTGAAGGCGAGAAGGCGGCGCAGGCCGCTCGTGAATGGATTGCGCAACTCGATGCCGGGTCGGGAGCCCCCCTGGGAGGCGTGACTGTAGGGCAGACATGGTCGTCCGAGAAACCAGCGTCATCGTTGCCGGTTGCCGGGCTGGTCTGGCGAACAGAATCTGAATATCTGCGCAACGAGATCTGCCATCCCCCTAATCCCGAGGCATCGCCGGCAGCATCGAGCACCGATTCCGCACAAGACGCGCAGTCCGCCGAAACCTGCGCCGTGATCCTCACACGCTTGAATTTGCTGCGCCCAAAATCGGTTCGCAATTCGACTCCGGAGGATTACCGCAAAAAAGGAATCCAAACCGCCGGAAAATGGGATGGTTCGGCGCAAAGTTTGAGCTACATCTCATTGCGGACGGGCCTCGCGGTGAGCGTCACACAAACGGGAACCGAGAAAATGGATGTAACGCTGACGACAGGGAAGGACACCTCAATGCATTACGCAGGTACGGTGCTTTCACGTTCTCAGGTTGCATTGGTTTCCAGTGAAATAGGCGAGAAATAATTCTTCGACAATTAAGCTGATGGCTGGCTTCCAGTCGTCTGCTTTCTCAGGCTCTGTACCATTGCGCGACGAACCTATCCGCCGGCTCTCAGCTGCCTCTTATCGGAAAGGTTCGCTCGCCGCTCTTCAAGCAAACGGTTAATTTCTCTGATCAAATCCAAGAATTTATCGGGATCTTGCTCGGTCGCAGCCTGTTCGCAAAGCTCTTCCCAACGCTGTTTCGTTTCACCTTGCATAAAGGCGCCTCCCGGTCGATCGTCAAAGCTAGATGTATTTGTTATATAGCAAACGTTAGAAGCGATTGCAACGAAGCGACAGTGAATCTTCGGCCCTCGATAAAAACGTATCGTAGTGCGTCCTACGTAAGACGAAAAGCAGCCTCCGCGGAATTCGGAAATCGCGCATCTCCTTTTTCCCCTTCTCGTGTTCAGATCTTTCTTCCTTCCCGCGTGCAGTTCATGTTTGCCACCTTTCTGTACTCAAATCGTTCCGGTACTCAGATCCTGCACTCAATCCCGTCTTAAGAAGAGTCCCGGAGGGACGAAACAACGTAGCCCACCGCGGAAGCGGTGGGAAATGCAGTTTTAAACGAACAGAAACCCCGTCAGGGGTGACACATGGAATTCAACTCAACCAAATAAACCATTCGCCGCGGAATATCCGGGCCTTTTTCGTCCACCGCCCGACTGCGCTATAATAAATGGTTCTGCGCGGTCCAATGACCGCGCTGTGCTTATGGCGATGAATTTCAAACTCATGAGCGACTACGAACCTCGCGGCGACCAGCCGGAGGCCATCGAAGAACTCTCGCGCGGCATCGAAGCGGGGGAGAAGCATCAAGTCCTGCTCGGCGTCACCGGCTCTGGAAAAACATTTACGGCGGCCAAGCTGATTGCACGCGCCAATCGCCCCACGCTCGTTCTCGCGCACAACAAAACGCTCGCGGCACAGCTCTACAGCGAATTCAAAAATTTCTTTCCGCAGAACGCGGTCGAATACTTCGTCAGCTACTACGATTTCTACCAGCCGGAAGCGTATTTACCCTCGTCCGACACCTATATCGAAAAAGAATCCACGATCAACGACGAACTCGACAAGCTGCGCATGAGCGCCACGCGATCGCTGTTTGAACGCCGCGACGTCATAATCGTGGCCTCGGTCTCGTGTATTTACGGTATCGGCTCCCCGGAAGCTTATTACGGAATGCTGCTGCAGATTGACAAGGGGCAGAACGTCGCGCGCGAGTCGCTGCTGAGAAAACTGGTCGACATTCAGTACCAGCGCACCGAGGAACTGCGCCGCGGGACTTTCCGTGTGCGCGGCGATCGCCTGGAAATTTATCCGCCCTATGAAGACAACGCCTACGCTGTGGAACTCTGGGGCAGCCAGGTCGATGCCATCCGCCAGATGGATCCGCTGACCGGTGAAGTGCGCTCCGGGCAAAATGATTTGTCGCGTTTGACGATCTATCCGAAGTCGCACTACGTCATGCCCGCCGCGCAAAGGGAACGCGCAATTAAGACGATTCTCGAAGAGCTTGACTGGTGGGCGCCGGAGCTTAAAAAGCAAGGCAAGTACGCGGAGGCGCAGCGCGTTTGGCAGCGCACCATGTTTGACATTGAGATGATGCGCACCATCGGGTATTGCCACGGCATCGAAAATTATTCGCGCCACATGTCGGGCCGCCTGCCCGGCGAAGCTCCGCCTACGCTGCTGGATTATTTCCCGCAGGATTATCTGCTTTTTATCGACGAATCGCACCAGACCGTCCCGCAACTCCACGCGATGTATCACGGCGACCGTTCGCGCAAGCAGACGCTCGTGAACTACGGTTTCCGCATGCCGTCCGCGCTCGATAACCGCCCCCTGAATTTTGAGGAGTTCGAGCATCGCACCGGACAAATTGTTTACGTCTCGGCGACTCCCGGGCCTTACGAACTGACGCGCTCGGCGGGCGTCGTCGTGGAACAAGTGATTCGCCCGACGGGACTCGTCGATCCGGAAATCGAAGTGCGCCCAGTGAAAGGCCAGGTCGACGATCTGCTGGAAGAAATCCGTATCCGCGCGGAACGCAATGAACGCGTGCTGGTCACCACGTTGACCAAGCGCATGTCCGAGGACCTCGCCGAATACTTCGCTGAAACTGGCGTTCGCTGCCGCTACATGCACTCGGAAATTGATACGCTCGAACGCGTCCGCATTTTGCGCGACCTTCGCCGCGGAGAATTCGATGTCCTGATTGGCATCAACCTGCTGCGCGAAGGCCTCGACCTGCCGGAAGTTTCACTCGTAGCAATTCTCGACGCTGACAAGGAAGGCTACCTGCGCAGCGCGACGGCCTTGATACAGACAATTGGCCGCTGCGCGCGCCACATCGAAGGCCGCGCCATCCTCTACGCCGATCGCATCACAGGCTCCATGGCGCAGGCGATGGAAGAAACCAGCCGCCGCCGCGCGAAACAGGTGGCCTACAACGACGCAAACAACATCACTCCGA
>WNFR01007976.1_pt1 | contig 15871 bp, 10 predicted proteins | sample 5400221 | NCBI WGS metagenome assembly WNFR01 (sample SAMN13153357, study PRJNA577476) | soil metagenome | isolation source: 40 cm soil under Madrone tree | place: USA:California | collected 2016-06-14 | reverse complement strand
CCTTGTCACCGTAAAAAATGCAGGTGGTGTCCGGCGTGATGCCGTTGCGACTGCAAAGCTCCGCGAATTTTTTCGGCGAAATGTAATCGCGAATCAGCGGGTCTTGCAGATCGGCGCGCCAATCGATGTGCACCGCGCCCGGAATGTGCCCAGTGTCATACAGGAGCACGTCTTCATTCGATTCGACGATCTGGATACCCTCATCTTTTAGATGTTTCTCCAGCCAATCGGTTTCCACTAGTGCTTCTGGATGCGCGTACTCGGTAGGATGCATTGCCATAATAGAAAAATTTTACGCCGCTTTTCAGCGGCGGCCAGAGATATTGCTCTCGGTCGCAGCGGCGACCGCCGGTTGCTAATCTTGGCGTATATCGCCCGGTAGCCGCGGCGACGCGAGCAACTGCTCAAACTCGCGCCAGCGCTGCTCCGATTGCTCCGTCGTGCCGCCGCGCTTCTCGATGTAACTGCGCACCATGTCTTCGCCGAGATTGTAGTTAATGACGTAGCTGCGGTACTTCTCGATAAATTTCGTTGATTGTTTCGCCCGCTTCTGATCCATCAGCGCATATTTCTGCAACCAAGTCGCGGCCGCGTTCGCGTTGATCTCGCCATTCACGTACTGCCGGGCCGCTTCGTTCGTGGCATATCCCAGCTTCTTCACCAAGTCCTGCACGGCGTAAAATTCCTCCGCGCGCGATGGGTCGATCCCCGCGGCCGGCCAGAGTACTTCTTTTTCGAATGCTAACCGCTTCGCTTTCGTAAATACAACTTCTCTGCCGACGATGTACACAGGCAGATCGGTATTCACTTGGATGACACTGCGATAATTCCCCTTGTACCAATTGTACCCGCCCCAGGGTTTATTCGTGACGTATTCGACGCTGAAATTTTCGGTGGGGGGCAGTTTGATGTGCGCGAGCGTGCGTTCGCGACACGCCTTGATCGCGAGCTGAAACACCGTATCCAGCTTGTCTTTGGGAATCACGAACGCTCGCCGCCAATTCTCGTAACGCTGCAAGAGCGATCCTTCACCTGGAAGTTTCGGCTCGAGCCTGGCGAGGATTTCCTGGAAATGCGCTTCGGGAAAGCTAGGTGCAACCGCGTCGTAAAGGGCCTGCGATTCCTCATCAAACTTCAAATGTTCGCCGTTCAAGAGCCGGACTCGTGCCTCGAGTGCGGAGAGTTGCTTTGTTAGATAACGACGTCGCAGTCGCTCCATCTCGTCCGTCGGCTCGGAAACCTTCGCCAACTGGTCGCGTAATCGCCTGGCCTCAGGCGCGATCGTATCGAGCGGCTTCTTTTCCTTCGACTGTTTCTTCCATTCGGGCGGCCCATAGTACGCGTCAACGTAGTCCGAATCATGCTGCCCCATCGCGAGCACCAGTTTCACATAAGCTTCTGCGATCTCGTTGACGCTTGTCACCGTCGCTGGCGCCGGCGATGGAGTGGCGCCGTCCGCGATCGAGACGGCAAGCAGCGGTAAACAAAGGACGACAAGCGACGCGCATTTCATGATTTTCCGCTGGGCGATCAGTGCAGAATGGAATCAGCCGGATAAATGACGCCGTTCTTGATAACGGTGTCGATGTCGGAAGCGTGCGCGATGTCGTCCAGCGGATTGGAATTGAGAATCACCAAATCCGCGAAGTAGCCATTTTCGACACGGCCAATTTTCGCGCCGGTATCGGCTCCGAAAAGTTTCGCCGCATTAGCGGTGGCACATTGGAGAATTTGCATGGGCGTTAGTCCGGCTTCTTTCATCAACTGAAACTCGCGAAAGAGCGCCGGCCCGTGAATCGTGCCGATGTTTCCTGCGTCAGTGCCTGCGGCAATCGTGACGCCGGCGTCTTCTAATTTTTTTAGATTCGGCAGCGCGACTTCATAGGTCTTGTTGATCTTATCGAGAGCAGCTTTCGGATCAGCCAACGCATCTTTGATTCTTTGGGGCAGTTTGTCCGATGGAATTTTCGTCACATCGAGCGACGCGATCACCTCGGGATTGCCCCATTTTTGTTCCTCCGGCGTGAGATTAAGCTGGTGCGAAAACGTTCGACCGTAGCGTTCAAACACCACCAGCGTCGGACACAAAATTACGTGCCGATCTTTCAGTAGCTTCACAAACGCCTCGTCGACCGGCTTGTCGATCACGCTGTGGACAAGAATGTCTGCGCCTTCTTCAACCGCAGCGCGTGCGGTCTCCAATTCCGTCGCGTGAACTGCGACGCGAATTTTGTTCGCGTGACTTTCTTCAACCGTCGCGCGGACAATCGGCCGGAAAGAATCGACCGGATGATCTTTGTCGACAATGTACCAAATCTTCACCAGATCCGGCTTTTGTTCGGCAAGTTTGCGAACGAACTCGCGCGCTTGATCGGGAGTATCGATCTTCACAATCGGCGGATCGCCCAGATCAAGTTTCTCGCGCGAAACACTGGAAATTAACGGCCCGGCTACTGCAACGCGTGGCGCTTTCGTCGTCGCATTCGCCTTCTTGCGGACCTCGAAATTCCACATCGGTCCGCCGACATCGACCACGCTCGTGATGCCGCAGCGGATGTATCGCGCGAATACGTCGTCGAGATGCGACTTGATCCACGCCACCTCGTCTTTGTACGGGCGGACACTGTTTAGATCAGCGCCATCCGGTCGCGTGAACAAATCGCCCGATTGAAAGAAGTGAACATGCGTGTCGATATAGCCCGGCAAAATGAATTTGCCGGCGCAATCAATCTGCTTTCCGAGCGCCGCCGCGTCTTGTTTGCCCATCGAAACTCGTTCGATTTTGTCCCCGTTGATCACCACCGTCGCGTTCGGCAACACCTTGCCGTCCGCAGGATTGATCATGGTCGCGCCGACGAGTGAAATCTTCTCAGCGTGAACAGTCGCCGCCGCGAAAAATGAGAGCGTGAGGGCTATAGCTGCTTCGGATTTCACGATTAGAGATTCCTCGACTCCGCTCGGAATGACAAAGGTTATTCCTTCGATTCCGGCACGGCTTTCTCAGCGGCTTGGAACCCGATCTTTGAATGCGTGCCGTCGCAAAACGGTTTCTCAGTCGACGCGCCGCAGCGGCAAAGTGCCATTCGTTTCTCCACCGGAAACTTGTTTCCATCGGCGTCGCTCAATTCCACTTCGCCCGTCACGATGTAAGGGCCGTTCTTGATTGTCTCGATTGTTACTTGAGCCATGTCCGTACTCTACTGTCATGTCGACCGAAGTGGAGACATCTCTGAATATTTTTCTGATCGGAGACAGTCAGAGATTGAACTCGTTCGTCTCCCGACTCTCTCGCCGCTACCCTTCGCGGCATAACCGTCCATGTCGCTCGTCCCGCTCGCTCCATTCCTTGACTTCGCTCAGAATGACAAAATAGGAGACGTTTAGCCATGAAGACATTTATCGCACCTTTGCTTCTGTGCGTCGGCTCAATGCTCGCTCAATCGCCCACGCCGCCGCAAAAACATCCGTTCACGTTTGAGGACATGATGAGACTTAAGCGCGTGGGCGCGCCGGTGCCATCGCCGGATGGGAAATGGGTCGTGTTCGACTGTGAAGATGTCGATCTCACGGCGAACACAAAGATTTCACATTTGTGGATTGTCCCGGCGAGCGGTCCCGCAGCCGCGGGACGGCGGTTGAATCCAACGCCGAACCACGAGGAGCGGCCGCGGTTTTCGCCGGATGGCAAACGCTTGATCTGGACATCAAAAGCGACCGATCCAACGCAAATCTGGATGTGCGACTTCGATTCCGGAAACGGAGTGCTGGTTGGGAAACCGCATCAAGTCACGTCGTTTTCGACGGGTGCCGACGGCGCGATTTGGTCACCCGATGGAAAGAACCTCGTATTCGCGTCGGCGGTTTATCCGGAGTGCAAGGATGATGCGTGTAACAAACAGCGCGATGAAGAGGTAAAGAAGAGCAAAGTGAAAGCGAAAATCTTTTCACGCCTGTTCTATCGGCACTGGAACGCATTCACTGAGTTCAAGCGCAGCCACTTGTTTGTGGTACACGCTGATGCGACTGGGGAAACTGTAGAGGCAGGCGTGTCGCCTGCACCATCTCCAGAATCGCAGCCGACACGGCTGCCGCTACAGAAAAATGCGAACGCGCCACGCGATCTCACGCCGGGCGACCACGATGTGCCGCCGTTCTCGTTAGGCGGGCAGGATATGTATGCGATTTCGCCGGACGGTCAGGAACTCGCGTACACGAGCAACATCGACGAAGTCGAAGCGACCACCACGAACAACGAAATTTTCGTCGTGCCGATGGCAGGAGGCACGCCGAAAAGAATTTCTACGAGCGCCGGCAACGACAACACTCCCCAATACTCGCCCGACGACGGCACTAGAATCGCGTGGCGATCGCAGTCGCGTGGCGGTTTCGAGGCCGACAAACAAAACTTGCTCGTATACTCACGACGAACGGGCGAGACACGGAACGCAACCGCACATTGGGATCGATCGGTGGGGAGCTTCGTCTGGCGACCAGGCGGTGCAGCGTTCTACTTAACTGCAGAAGAGCATGGCCAATCGGCAATTTGGGAGCTTGTGCTGTTTGACGAGCAGCCAATGGACTATGCGCGCGGGCTGCACGCCGATGACCTGGCGGTGATCGATCATGAAGGTAACGACCTATTTTTCACGATGCAGTCGATTCGCGCGCCAAACGAGATTGCTTGTTTCAACACTGCCAATCTCTCCATCAACGGTCCCGATTTACCGCCAACTCAGCTCACCCATATGAACGACGCGCTGTTGTCGCAAATTGCGATGCAGCCATTGGAATCGTTCACGTTCAAGGGCGCGAGCAACGATGACGTCCAGGGGTTCTTAATCAAACCGCCGGGATTCGATCCGAACAAAAAGTATCCGTTGAAATTTTTGATCCACGGCGGGCCGCAAGGCGCGTGGGGAAACGAATGGACGTATCGCTGGAACGCGGAGTTGTTCGCAGCGACGGGAAATTATGTGGTGGTGATGATCAATTTTCACGGCTCAACCGGTTACGGGCAGAAGTTTACCGACTCGATCAGCGGCGATTGGGGCGGCAAACCGTATGTCGATCTGATGAAGGGCCTCGATTACGTGGAGAAGACTTACCCATTCGTCGACAAGGACCGCGAAGCGGCGCTGGGCGCGAGCTACGGCGGTTACATGGCCAACTGGATCCTCGGTCACAGCGACCGGTTCAAATGCATCGTGTCACACGACGGAGTTTTTAACGCGGAGTCGGCGTATGGCACGACGGAAGAGCTTTGGTTCATGAATTGGGAATTTGGCGGCCCGCCATGGAAAAAACGAGATGTTTATCGAAAGTGGTCACCGCACGAGTACGCGCAGAATTTCAAAACACCGACGTTGGTCGTGCACGGCCAGAACGATTACCGGATCGATGTTTCACAAGGATTCGATCTTTTCACTACCCTGCAAGTGCTGAAGGTGCCGTCGAAGATGTTGTATTTCCCGGACGAAAGCCATTGGGTGCTTAAACCGCAGAACAGCCGGCTTTGGTACAAAACGGTCAACGACTGGGTCGACGAGTGGTGCAAATAATCCTCTGTCATGTCGACCGCAGTGGAGACATCTCTCGATCTTTCTGATCGGAAACAATCAGAGATTCCTCGACTTCGCTCGGAATGACAAAGAGGAATCGTGAATTGATATCTTTTGATGCGCAACCGCACCGCCTCGCTTGACTTTTTGCGCGGGTTGCGCATTAAGAACGCCGTCGAAAACTCTATGGATTATTCGTTGTCGGGCATTTTGCGGGCAGTTTTCTCTGTTGGTCTCGTTTTACTGGTCACAGGTTGCGGTGAAGACCCGCGCTTTTCCGCGAGGACGCAGTATCTAGGGGGCGGCACTTACGGCGGCGCACAAGCCGGTCCCCCGCGCGACACTGTTTCCTATTGGGATGGAGACAATGCTGGCGGAAGCCCCTCTGTGAAAATCAGTCTGGGAGAACAGCGCGCCTATTTTTACAAGAGCGGCGTGCTCGTCGGGGTGTCGCAACTATCGACTGGCCGCGAAGGGCTGAACACCCCCACCGGAACTTTCAAAATTATTCAGAAAGACAAGGACCACGTCTCCAGCTTATTCGGGGACTATATCGATTCGGCGGGTAATGTGGTAGTGCCCAACGTCGATGTGAAGAAAGATCCGAAACCACCGGGCGCTCACTTTAGAGGCACGCCCATGCCGTACTTCATGCGCATTGTGTCAGGAACGGGCATGCACGCAGGGTATTTGCCAGGCTATCCGGCGTCGCACGGCTGTATCCGAATGCCCGAATTCATGGCCGAAAATTTCTTCAGATCAGTCTCGGTCGGAACGCCGGTCACGATCACCCATTAGAACCCTTCGAAAAGCTGCTCGCGAGTTCGACGCATTCCGCCACAGCGTTCCTCGCCTCCCCCTTGTGCAAGGGGAGAAGACTAAGGTGAGGGGTAGAAGCCTGCGACGCGCACTTTGTGCTGAATGAACCCTCACCAACCCTCTCTCTTTCGAAGGGAGAGGCGACCAACGTTCCGTTCGAGCTGAGCGTCCAAATAACCATGGATCTAGGCTTGCAGAAAATTCCGGCTAGCGGCATTCTGATCATCCCGCTACCAAAAATATGATCGTTATCACGCAACCTAACGCCACCGAGGAACAGATTCAGCGCATCGTTACGCGTGTTCGCGAGTTTGGCTTGGAAGCACAAATCAGCCGTGGCGCATCTCGCGTGATCATTGGCGTGATCGGGCCTGAGGCGCTCCTTCGTGAAAAGCCGATTGCAGCGATGGCGGGCGTGGAAGCCATCATCCCCGTGTTGAAGCCATACAAACTTGCAGCGCGCGATTCTCGCGGTGCGTCCTCGGTGGCAATCGGCAACGTGCGACTGGGCGAACACGAGGATGTTGTTCTGATCTGCGGCCCGTGCTCGGTCGAAAGCAGAGAACAAATTCAGTCGATCGCGACAATGGTGAAAGAATCTGGCGCAAAAATTTTGCGTGGCGGCGCGTTCAAGCCGCGCACTTCGCCTTACAGTTTTCAGGGGTTACGCGAAGACGGACTTCGCTTTCTCGCGGAAGCGCGCGCGAAAAGCGGCCTACCGGTCGTCACCGAAGTCATGGACCCGCGGGATCTTTCCATGATCGAGAAGTACGCAGACTGTCTTCAAGTGGGCACGCGCAACATGCACAATTTTTCTCTTTTGAAGGAAGTGGGCCGTAGCAGACTTCCCGTGCTGCTCAAGCGCGGATTCAGCGCCACAATTTACGATCTGATCATGAGCGCCGAATACATTTTGAACGAGGGCAACCCGAACGTCGTTCTCTGCGAGCGCGGCATTCGAACATTTGAGACTGCCGCCCGCTACACGCTCGATCTGAGCGCTGTTCCAATCTTGAAATCCAAAACGCATCTTCCAGTGATTGTGGATCCGACGCATGCGCTAGGCCTGCGCGAGTTTGTCCCGCAGATGTCTCTCGCGGCAGTCGCCGCCGGCGCGGACGCGCTCATGATCGAGGTGCACGATTCTCCTGAGTTGGCCAAGAGCGACGGCAACCAGGCGCTTACGCCACAAATTTTTGCTGAGCTCGTTCCGCGTCTGAGCGCCGTGGCCGCAGCCATCGGGCGGGCATTGTAAAATCCGGCCGAAGCATTCGAGCCATTGCTTGCCAACGCGTTGAGGACAACGCGTTCCACCTTTGCGCACATGGTGGATCGGCTTCTCCTGAAGACGATGCCTGAACTAATCGCCGAAAAGCGCGAGAATGCGGACGCGGCTACAACTGTGCCGGAATTCGGGGTAAATTCTTTAGTGGAAAAATCTATTCGTGCAGAGCTGCTGGAAGCTGTCGCGGCTAGCGAGCCGATCGCGCGCAAACTTCGTGCGATCCAAAAAGCTCAGTGGCCAGTACGATTTTCACACGTCATTGAACCGGCCAAAGCGTTTCTTGCGGCCGTAATCGCACAGGCTTGGCAGCAGCGATCACCGGATGATCGGCGCCGCGCCGATTCCATCGTGTGGGTCCTCTGCCCCAGCGTTCATTCTCAAGAATTGCTATACGAAAGTTTGCTCAACTGGCAGCCAGACGCGCTTTTCCTGCCGGAAGCGGAGCTTGCGGCAGTGGAAAATGTTTTGCCCGATCCGGAAATCGCGGCGGAACGGCTGGCGCTACTAATGGAAATCGAGCGCGGCACGAGTCCGCGTATCATCGTCGCGACGCGGGCGAGTCTCGATCAACCTGCGCCAAAGCGCGGCACGCTCCAATCTGTTGTTACCCAACTTCGGCGCGGCGCAAACGCAAAGATGGAACAGCTTATCGACCGGCTCGTTGGCAGTGGTTATGAGCGTGTCGCCCAGGTAACTACCCGAGGGCAGTTCGCTGTCCGTGGCGGCATTCTCGATCTCTATTCGTGGCAGGCGGCGTTGCCGTTCCGGCTGGAATTTTTCGGCGACCAAATCGAATCGCTGCGCGAGTTCGACATCGACAGTCAAACGTCCGTGCGCGATGTCGCGTCAATCGAAATTCTGCTCGACCAGGGAACGGCGGATCAGAGCGGTTTCATTCGCGATTATGTCGAGCGCGATCACCTTGTGATCGACATCGAACCAGGCATGGACGGCGGAGCTCCTGCGACGCGGGGCCCGCAGGAGCTCGCCCCTTCACACATCCAGATTAGCGAAGGCTGGATTGAAACTGGTCCGGAAGATTTCAGCGGGGCGTTCCAGGATTGCGAGATCGGAGAGTTTGCGGCCGGCGACCTCGTGCTTGCCGAGGCAAAACGTGCGCAGTTTGTCGATCGCTTAAGAGAATGGCGGGCGGACAACGCGAGAATCGTCATTTATTTTCAGACCGAGGGCGAGATTGAGCGGTTTCGGGAAATCATGGCCGGCGCCATCGGGGGCGTCGATTTTGTCGAAGGAACCCTCGCGCGGGGATTTTGCTTCCCCGCAGGCAATCTCGTCGTCCTCTCGGCCGCCGAATTATTTGGACGATTCGCGGTCCATCCGCGCAGGCATCTGCGCCGCGCGGAACGCCACCGCGTCCAGATCGATTTCAGCGAACTGAACGAAGGCGATTTGGTCGTGCATCTCGAGCACGGCATCGGGCGATTTCTCGGGTTGTTGAAGATGCCGGTCCCGGAGGGGCGAGCTCTTGCGACCCCGGCCTCGCTGGAGCTCCGCCCTCCGGAGAAAGGGCGATTCGTTGAAACCGAAGTCCTCGCGCTCGAGTTTGCAGATGAAGCAAAACTCTATGTTCCGCTCGAGCAAGCGTATCTCGTTTCCCGCTATGTTGGCGCAGGAAAAAAATCGCCGCCGCTAAGTTCACTCGGCGACGGGAAATGGGCCCGCGCCAAAATTAAAGCCGCGGCTTCCATCTTCGATTACGCCGGCAAAATGCTGGCGGTCCAGGCGGAGCGGCAAATGCATCCCGGTCATGCATTCGCCCCGGACACAAAATGGCAGGCAGAATTTGAGCGTTCGTTCCCGTTTCGCGAAACGCCGGACCAAATGAAGGCGATCATTGATGTGAAGATCGACATGGAACGGCCTCGACCGATGGACCGCCTGATCTGTGGCGACGTTGGTTTCGGCAAAACCGAAGTGGCCGTGCGCACCGCGTTCAAGGCGGTCATGGACGGCAAACAAGTAGCCGTGCTCGCGCCAACCACCGTCCTTGCTCAACAACATTTCGAGGTCTTCCGGCAGCGCATGCTCGATTATCCGGTACGCATCGAAATGCTCAGCCGCTTTCGTTCGCACTCCGAACAGAAGAAAGTGCTACAACTGCTGCGCGAAGGCGGCGTCGATATCATCATTGGCACACATCGACTCATTTCCGGCGACGTGTTATTCAAGGACCTGGGTGTGGTAGTGATCGACGAGGAACAGCGCTTCGGAGTTCTGCACAAGGAAAAATTCAAAGAGCTCTTCGAGCTGGTCGATGTGCTGACACTTTCGGCCACACCCATTCCACGCACTCTTTATCTTTCACTCGTGGGCGTAAAAGACATGTCCACAATTGAGACTCCGCCGCTCAACCGCCTGCCAGTAGAAACAGTGGTGTTGGCCTACGATGAGCGGATCATACGCGCTGCAATCGATCGCGAACTGGAACGGCAAGGCCAGGTGTTCTTTTTGCACAATCGGGTAGCGACCATCGAGCGAGCGCGCGATCGGATTGTGCACCTTTGCCCGCAGGCCAGAGTTGAAATCGGCCATGGCCAGATGGACGCGGACGAACTCGAAGCGGTCATGGCACGATTCATTGCGGGGAAAACCGACGTGCTCGTTTGCACTACGATCATCGAAAGCGGTCTCGATATTCCGAATGCAAACACCATCATCATCGATCGGGCGGATCAGTTTGGTCTCGCCGATCTGTATCAATTGCGTGGACGCGTGGGCCGAGCCGAGCACAAGGCATACGCCTACCTGCTTCTTCCGCGCGAAATGATGACAATCGGCGCCGCGCGCAAGCGGATTAGCGCCATCAAACAATACAGCTCGCTGGGCGCGGGTTTCCGCATCGCCATGCGCGATTTGGAGATTCGCGGCGCAGGCAGCATTCTGGGCACGGCTCAGAGCGGACACATCGTGACGGTAGGTTTCGATTTATATTGCCAGTTGCTCAAGCAGGCAGTCGCGCAGCTCAAGGGCGAGAAACCGCGGCTCCGGCTGGACGTCGATTTACAACTCGATTTTGTCGCCACCAATGAAGCGGAGTTCGTGCAACACCCAATGTCTGTAGAGGATGCTGACAGTTTCCCCTACAAAGCGCGCGTGCCCGCATTCATTCCAGTCACGTATGTCAGCGATCCTGCTCTGCGAATACGCGCCTACCGCGACATTGCGGAAATCACTTCGCATGAACAATTGGATCGTCTGCGGCGCGACTGGTGTGATCGGTTTGGCCCGTTCCCTCCGGCAGTTGACAATTTGTTCGCTCTCATCAAAATCAAGCTCGCCGCAGCCGAATCAGGAGTGAGTCGGGTGGAAGTACGTGAGCGAAAATTGATATTGACGCGGCACGGGGATTTTATACTTGTCGCGGGCAAATTCCCCCGTTTAGTTGCAACGAAAATCGATCAGCAGCTCGGGGAAATTTTGGAATTGATTAAGAAACTATGAGGACTCGCATGCGTCCATTTGCCACGGTTTTACTGGCTGGCTGCGGGCTTGCTCTATGGGCTTTTTGTTGCGCTGCATTTGCCGAGGAGTCACAGGTTGTGGATGGCATCGCTGCAGTTGTGAATGGCGAAGTCATCACTTACTCGCAAGTGCGCGCGTTATCCAAAGATTTGATTGACCGACGCCTTGTGATCCAGGCGTTCAAAAAGGAAAGCTACCAAATCCCGGATCACATTGTCGACGAGCGGGTGCATCAGATCATCCGAGAATCCTTTGGCGGCGACCGCAACACGTTTATCAAGACGCTCGAGGCGCAGAATTACACGTTGGGCGAGTTCAAAGAGAAGGAACTGGAAAGAATAATGGTGCAGGCCATGCGCAGTCATAACGTCAAGCAGAACGCGATTATTTCCCCTACAAAAGTAGAAGATTACTACAAAAAACATCGCGACGAATTTACCAGCAAGGAGCAGATCAAGCTGCGAATGATCATGATTCCTGGCCAAAAGGACACTGCGAGCGCACCCGCGCAAAAGGCGCTGGCGGAAGAAGTGCTCGGTAAACTGGCCGGCGGCGCGGAGTTCGATCGGACGGCGCAGGTTTATTCCGAGGACAGCACCCGCGACAACGGCGGCGACTGGGGGTGGATCGAGCGCAACACTCTGGCCGCCCCGCTCGAAAAATTCGCATTCAATATGCCAGTCGGCCGAATCAGCAACATCATCGATTACGCCGGCAATTATTACATTCTCAAAGTCGAAGATAAACACGGCGGCACTACGAAATCGCTCGCCGAAGCGCGGGACGATATCGAGAAGAGACTGATTCAGGAGGAAGCACAGGGTATTCAGGAACGCTGGATCGCCGGCCTGCGCGCAAAGGCTTACATCAAGACGTTCTGACGCGCATTCTGTTCTTCCTCTTCCGCTCAACCTTTCGTCTTCTCTCCATCTCCTAATCCTGTTCGTGCTCGATTGAGCGGATTCGATTACGATCACGAACATGAGCACGAGCACGAAGGTTCGCATCGGGATCACAGCCGGTGATTGTGCCGGGATTGGGCCGGAGATTGTGGACTTTGCACTAAAATCCGGACGCGTTCCTGATTCGGCCGAATACGTAATCCTTGGGCGGCAACCGAAGTGCAAACCGGGCGAGCCGACAATCGAAACTGCGAGGGCTGCGGCCGCCGCCCTCGAAGAAGCGGTTACGCTTGCCCGGCGCGGGGAGATCGACGCAATCGTAACCGGGCCGGTTCACAAAGCGCGGATGTACAAAATCGGTTTCAAGTTCCCAGGACAGACCGAATTTTTCGGCGAGCGCTGTGGCATCAAAAATTTTGCTATGTGCCTGACCGGCGGAAAAATCACGGTCGCGCTGGTCACAACGCACATTCCGCTGAGCGAAGTTCCACGCGCGCTTAAACAATCTGAGATCGTGCGCGTCGGTCTGTTGCTCGCGGATTTTCTTCGTGACCGAGGTAACAGCGCACCGCGCATTGCCGTTGCCGGCTTAAATCCCCACGCTGGCGAGTCAGGCAAACTCGGGCGCGAAGAAATCGACATCATCGCGCCAGCGGTCGCAGAATTGCAATCCGCAACACGAAGTGCGGGGACGCCTTCGGGTGGACGGGCAGGCCATAAGGCCGAGCGATCGGGAGATCGCGAGTCAATCCCCAATCCGCAATCCGCAATTTTTGTCGGCCCAGTTTCCCCCGACACGGTCTTCCATCGAGCGATCGAAGGAGAGTTCGACGCGGTGCTTTGCATGTATCACGATCAAGGATTGATCCCACTAAAGCTGCATGCCTTTCACGAAGGTGTGAACGTGACGCTGGGCCTCCCGTTTCCTCGGACCAGCCCCGATCACGGCACTGCGTTTGATATTGCTGGCAAGGGACTCGCGCGACCCGACAGCATGATCGCTGCGATCAATCTCGCTGTAGAACTGACCGCAAGGTCATCCTGAGTGAAGGGAACCGGAGTCGAAGGATCCAGTTGCTTGCCTAAGGTTCGCCACGCGTTTCCTCGACTTTGCTTGGAATGACAACAGCTTCTTTAGAGAAGCCGCTACAAACAATCGGCCTGCGCCTGCTCGACATTTTTTCATTTCGATTACGATTACGAACATGAGCACGAGTAGGATCGCGAAGTACGTTTCGGTCTTTAACATCGGGCTGCAAAACACGTTCGTTTATCGGTGGAATTATTTTCTGCGCGCGCTTTTTGGCCTGATCCCGCTCGCTGGGACGGTGTTTCTCTGGGCTGCAGTGTTCAAAGAGCGCGGCGGCGAACTGCACGGGTACGATTACAGCTCGATGATTTATTACTATCTGCTCACCATCCTGGTCAGCAATCTGGTCGTGCCAACAGAGGATGAATGGCAAATTGCCGCCGACATTCGCGAAGGCCAGATCAATGCGCTTCTCACCAAGCCCATGAGCTACCTCGCCTACCGGCTCAGCATTTTTTTGAGCGGCCGACTCGTTTACACCTTCGTCACACTTCCGCCGATCGCCCTGATCTTTATCTATTTTCGAGACTACATCGTACTGCCTACGGATCCGCTCACCTACGTGTTTACGATCGTATCAATATTGATGGCAGGATTCATTCAGTTCTTTATCACCTACAGCCTGGCCATGTTCGCGTTCTGGATTTTGGAAATTTCCACCATCGTGTTCATCGTTTATTCGTTCGAATATTTCCTGGGCGGCCAAATGTTCCCCATCGACATCATGCCGTCGGCGATTCAAGCCGTGATGAAGTGGCTACCGTTTTACTATGAATTGTTTTGCCCGGTCGCGATCTTTCTCGGCCGATTAAAGGGAGCCGAGCTTGTGCAGGCATTGGCGATCCAAATGGGCTGGCTACTGCTAGCGTGGGCCTGCGCGAAAGCTATGTGGAAACGCGGTCTCGGCCATTATCAGGCCGTCGGCGGATAAGAGCGGCGTACGTGGGTAGCGTACACGCGTGGAATTCATCTCAGGGTCCCGAACTCGTGCATCATTACTTCGCATCGTTTGGCGCGGGCGTGGCGGCGAGTTTTTGGAAGCGCGGATCATTCCGGAGCGGATCGAACATTGGATCGAGCCGGAGCAGCGCGGGAGTGAGCGGCACGTTTGCAGCGAGTGCTCCCTCGTACGGAATCGAGAGCAGTTTCTGTAAAGCGGCGATGGCGCGGTCGGGTTCCCCCATGCGCGCCGCTACCCGGGCGAAGATCTCGATCGGCATGGGACCATCCGCCGCGTCTTTCTCGATCGGGTTCGCAGCGATCGCCCGTTCGGCCAGAGCTAATGCCGCGGCCTTGTCACCAAGGCCCATATTCGTCAGCGCGAGATCGCCAATGAGGAGATCATTTTCCGGCTGTTCTTTGAGGAAAGATTCCAGTTCGCTGCGCGCCTGGCGCCAAGTTTCTTGGGCGACAGCGTGATCACCGGCGACTTCTTGCGCCCAGCCTAACTCAAACCGCAGTGCGCCATTGACGTAACCCAACGCTGGATCAGGCTTGGCCAATATTTCCTTTAGCCGAGGGATGATTTGTGCAGGGCGGCGCTCCAGGATCGCTTGGTAAACTTGTGTTTCCAAGGCGCTGGCGTCGTCGGCGTTCGGATGCAGCGGCGCGAGTAGCGCAGCGGCGCGCGGCAGATCGCCCTCGGCTTGTGCAATACCCGCCTTTTCCGCGAGGGTATCCACGTCGTCCGGTATGATATTGAGAACCTGATCGAGCTTTCGCAGGGCTTCGGGGAAACGACGAAGACAGATATAGGAATACGCGTGCTGAGTGAGCAGGTAAACGTTGCGCGGGTCGAACCGCTCGGCTTCGTTGAAGTAGGCTTCGCTTCGGTCCCACTGGCCTCGCCTCCGTGAGACATAAGCGAGCGACTCAGGAATCCGGCTGCTATTCGGCAGAAACTGACGTGCTTGCTCAAAGTAATGCACCGCGGTGTCGTAATCTTTTAGGCAAAAGTAGTGGTAAGCTCCCTTGGCCAGTATGGCCTCGCCAAGGTTGGGCTGAAGAGTGAGTGCGGTTTCAGCGGCCTGCCGTGCCTCTTCACGCAGGGCGACCGTTGGTTGAAGACTCTCTCTGAGGTAGCCGCGCGCATCAACGTATGACAGGAGCGCCCAACTAAGGGCGAACTTCGGGTCCAACTTCACCGCTTCTCTGAGATATTTCTGTGCGCCAAGGGCGTTCGCGGGTGAGTTTAGAGTCTTCAGTGTATAAGCCAGACCACGCAGGTAGGCATCGTAAGCCTCCGGATTATCTGTCGGTCTGGCCGCAATGACCTGTTCTTCCTGACCAGTAAGTTTCGCCCGTAATTGATCGGCAATGGCTTTGGCCACCTCACTCTCGACGGAAAAGATGTCAGTTAGTTTGCGATCAAAGGTCTCTGCCCAGAGATGTGAATCATTCGCGGCTCTAATCAGTTGCACATTCACCCGCACCTGATCATTTGTTTTCTGGACACTACCTTCCAGGAAATTGGCGACACCGAGTTGCTTCGCAATGTCAGAAAGTTTTTGAGATTTATTCTTATAACGCTGCGTGGACGTGCGCGAGATCACTTTGAGATCCGCGATCTTGGAAAGGCGAGTAAGAATCTCATCCTGGACGCCGTCAGTGAAATAAGCGTTCGATTTGTCTTCACTGCGATTCTCAAATGGCAGAACGGCGATGGATTTTTCATTTGGTAATGGCGCCGGGGCGACAAAGAAAAAAGAGTAGGCAACCGCCGCAGCCGCCAGGA
>WNFR01003659.1_pt1 | contig 15875 bp, 12 predicted proteins | sample 5400221 | NCBI WGS metagenome assembly WNFR01 (sample SAMN13153357, study PRJNA577476) | soil metagenome | isolation source: 40 cm soil under Madrone tree | place: USA:California | collected 2016-06-14 | reverse complement strand
CGAAATGGTCGAGAAAGAATTCCGTTGTCTCGTAAAGCAGCGGCCGTCCGGGAATCTCAGCGCGTCCTGAAATTTTCACGAGCCCGCGTTCCATCAACGTTTGCAAAACTCCGTCGATCGTCACGCCGCGCACCGCCTCGACATCGGCGCGCGTAATCGGTTGGCGGTAAGCAATGATCGCGAGCGTTTCGAGCCCAGGCGAACTCAAGCGCGCTGGCTTCGGCGCGGGAAAAAGTCCGCGAACCCATTGCGCGTACTTCGGATCGCTGACGAGCTGCCAGCCATTCGCTTTCTCGACCAGCTGAAAGCCGTGTTCGTTCTGAATGTATTCCACTTTCAATTGCTCGATCGCCGCCGCGACGTCGGGCTGCCGTACTTTTGCGAATTCGTTAGGCGAAAACTCGTCCTCTGCGCCGGCACCGTGGAGAAGATCGACAATTTCCTTGGTCGAGAGCGGTTTGTGCGCGCTGAAGAGGAGAGCTTCGGTAACGTGAGAGAGATTCATCAGTTTTCTCCGATGGCGCTTTGGATCGCGTCCGCGATCCGGTTGGCGTGTTTATCGATCTTCTCGAACTCGCGGCCTTCAATCAACAGCCGGATCTTCGATTCGGTGCCGGAGTAACGCAGCAGGACCCGCCCTTTGCCGGCGAGCTCGCGTTCCACTTCATCCCGTAATTTCACGACTTCGCGCAACTCTTCGATCGGTGGTTTCGATTTCACCACCAGATTGCGCTGCGCCTGCGGATATTTCTTTAAACACTTTTTCAATTTACTTAACGGCTCGCCGGTCTCGCGCATGATCCGCAGGATCTGAAGCGCGCTGATGATTCCATCGCCGGTAGTTGTGAAATCACGGAAGATAATGTGACCGCTTTGTTCGCCGCCGAGGTTCAGACTTTTCTTCATCATTTCCTCGATCACATACCGATCACCAACTTTCGTGCGAACTATCTGGCCGCCGTTCGCCACAAGCGTCTCGTCGAGACCGAAATTGCTCATGACCGTCGCGACCAGCGTTTGGTCACGCAGCTGACCGGATTTCAAGAGATCGAGCGCGGCGATGGCGAGAATCTCGTCGCCATCGACGATTTCGCCATCCTCATCACAAAGGATAACTCGGTCGGCGTCGCCGTCATGAGTGATTCCGACGTCGGCGTCGCTTAACTCCACCGCGCGCCGGATCTCTTCCGGGTACGTGCTGCCGCAGCCGTCGTTAATATTTATGCCGTTTGGCTCGTTGTGAACGATTGCGACTTCCGCGCCGAGCTCGCGCAGAATGCAGGGCGTCGATTTGTAAGCCGCACCATTCGCGACATCGACCGCCACGCGCATTCCTTCGAGCGACATGTCCCGTGGGAAACTGCGTTTCGCGAACTCAACGTAACGGCCAAGCGCGTCATCGATGCGCGCCGCGCGTCCGATTTTCCCGGCGGTCGGCCGGATGTTGTCGATCTTGCCGGTAAAAACGAGGTCTTCGATCTGCGCTTCGACCTGATCGTCGAGTTTGTAGCCGTCGTGCCGGAAGAATTTAATGCCGTTGTCTTCGTAGGGATTATGCGAAGCGGAAAGAACAATCCCGGCATCCGCGCGAAGCGAGCGAGTGATGTAAGCAACTCCAGGTGTGGGGAGCGGACCAATGATCAAAACATCGACCCCGAGCGACGTGATTCCGGCGACGAGCGCATTTTCGAGCATGTAGCCGGAAAGACGCGTGTCCTTTCCGAGAACAATCTTCGGCCGGGCGCCTTCAGGCAGCGTCCGCGGGTTCAGTTTTGTGAAAACATGCGCGGCGGCCCGGCCAAGCTTGAGCGCAGTTTCGGCCGTCACCGGTTCGACGTTGGCGACTCCACGGACGCCGTCGGTCCCGAAAATTTTTGTGGCCTGTTGTTTCACGATGCTACTGAAACGCCGCGATGCCGGTTCGTAAACGGGAAAGTGCGGCCGTTCATTGTGCGCCGGCTTGCTCGCGGCTGCGGTCGTGGTCGCTCAGGAAGATGCACTCGTTGTCGAGACCGAGCGCGACGGTGTTCCATTTCAAAGAAAACTTTTCCAACTGTTGAGTGCGCTGAATCACCGCCGACCAATCCTTGTATTCGCCTTTGACGATGTCGCGCAATTTATTGTCGGTGCCGCTCACCGGCGTGAGATAGAGAGCGTTTATCGGCGCACCGAGAAGGTTGTAGTCGCCAAAGTCCGTGAAAACGCGCACCGTTTCCGGCAGCCACAGACTGCGACGGTCCGCATACCACGCGACCGCCCATGGCATGTCGGACGCGGTGATTTCGTCCGGTTTCATCCAATCATTAATCACGCCGATAAGTGCCGGCATATAGGGCGGCCAACGGACAAACGGATGCGCGGGTGCCAGCCACGGCGTGGCGAAGATCATCGGCAATGAGCAGAGAAGGTAGAGCAACGTGATAAAGCCGGCGCGTGCGAACGGAATCGTGACGCCGAGTCGGTTCCACTGCACCAAAAGATAGGCGAGTCCGTAGCAGGTCATCACCGGGATAAAAATCAGATGGAGCTGGTTTGCGGCGACGCCTTGTTCGTCATTAATTCCGTAAAGCGTCATTCCGAGAAGAGCGCCGCCCCACATTGCGAAAACAATCCAGCGCACGGTTGCGGTTTCGGTTCTCTTGAATGTGTAAAGCAACGCAGCAAAAAACATCAGCGCCACCACACTGAGCCCGAAGTATTCGAACAAATGCGCGGTCTGTCCGGTCAGACCGGCTGCGATCTTGTCCCGGAATGCACCGAGTAACCCGGCCCCTGGATCGAAATTTAATTGCCGCATCCAACCCCACTCGTTATGGCCGATGCCGTTGAAGATGGAGTAAATTGCAACTCCGCCGGGATTGCCGCTAATGATCCAGGTGCGGATCACCCACGGCAGGTAAATGATCGCCCATGGCGCCGCTATGAATGCGGCCGACCATCCGCGCGGACGAAAATAAAACGCGATGAAAATTAACGCGCCGACAAAAATCCAAAATGTCAGAGCGTGGGTCAGGGCGAGGAGGCCGAAGACAGCGCCTGCCGCCGCGAGCCACATCAATGTCGGTTCATCGGCATGATGTGTCTCGACCGCTCGAATCAGCAGATAGATTGCAAAATTGAATAGCAACAGCAGCAACATCTGCGGCAATCCGGAAAGTGAATATTGCCACATCGCGTCGCAAAGAAGGATGAGACCACAAGCTAGAAACGCCAGCCGGCGATCGAACAACCGGCGCGCGATAAAAAACAAGACGACGACCGACGCGATGAACAGCAACATCGACATCATCGCGATCGCGCGGTCGCCGGCATATATGAGAGTGCGCTGCGAAATTTTCCAATACGGCTTCACGAGAAGCAGAGCGACGGCGTCGACGAATGGCGGAAGCGGCGCGTTGTAGGTATCGGTCCAAATTTTGTCCGGCACCGATCTGCCATGCGTCTGGAGTTGGCCGACCGCGCGCGGCCGCGCTATTTTCGTTTTCCAACCTTCGCCGCGCGCGATTGCGCGTCCGATCTGCGCCTGGTCCATTCCTTGCGAAGTGGAGAGGCCGCGAAACTGGTAAAGATAAATCGCCGCAATCGCGATGATGCCGAGGGCGACCGCGCTGCGGCGAATCCAAACCGCGAGCCCGCCGGCTTCCAACGCGTGAACCGCGCTCTGAATGAATTCTTCGCTACCCGGCATTTTGTTCTGCGTTCGCCGCAGCCTCTTTCTTATTCGCGTTCAATTCGTTGATCTTTCGATGAAGTGTCCGCCGACTGATCCCAAGTTTCTTCGCCGCGGCAGTGACATTGCCGTTCGTTGTCGCCAGGGCCTGCAAAATCAGCTTGCGCTCAGTTTCGTGAAGGTCGAGCGGGCTCGCTTTTTCGCCGAAAGCTGCTTTCGCAGAAATTCCGCGCGGCAGAGTCCCGGCCGCTGCTTGCCGAAGCGAAGGCGGTAAATCGCGGACGGTAATTTTCGGCCCCATCGTCATCACCACGCCATGCTCGATCGCAGTGCGCAGCTCGCGCACGTTGCCCGGCCAGTTGTAAGTCAAAAGTGCATTCATCGCTTCAGGCGTAAGATCGGCAACTTGCTTGTCGTTCGCCTTCGAGAACTGTCGCAAAAACGCGCGCACCAGCAGTGGAATATCGTCTTTCCGTTCGCGCAACGGCGGCATCACGATTCGCACGACATTGAGTCGAAAATACAAATCGTCCCGGAATTTCCCTTCCTTCACCAACTGCTCGAGATTTTTGTTGGTGGCGGCGATGAGTCGAACGTTGGCCCGCAACGTTTGATTGCCGCCGACGCGCTCGAACGAACGGTCTTCGCTAATGACGCGCAATAACTTCACTTGTGTCGCGGGCGGAATCTCGGCGACTTCATCCAGAAAAATTGTGCCACCGTTCGCCTGTTCGAATCGTCCGATCCTCCGCTCGTGCGCGCCGGTAAACGCGCCCTTCTCATGGCCGAACAATTCGCTTTCGAGCAACGTTGGCGAGAGTGCGGCGGAATGCACCGTGACGAATCTGCCTTTATTGCGCCGGCTCAAGTTGTGGATCGCGTGGGCCGCGAGTTCTTTTCCGGTACCGCTTTCGCCTTCGATCAAAACATTCGCCGATGAAGGCGCGACTTGTCGGATCGTTTCCAACACTTCGTGCAGAACCGGCGAGTCGCCGATGATATTCTCAAGGCCGTAACGTTCGTTGACCTGTAGCCGAAGTGTCTGATTTTCCTCGACGAGTTTGCGGTCGCGCAGTGCGCGAGAGATCAACAGTTCAACTTTGTCGAGGTTCAACGGCTTCGTCACGAAATCGTAAGCGCCGCGCTTCATCGCCTCGACCGCGGTGTCGACCGATCCATAAGCGGTCATCATGATACAAATCGGCGGGTCGGGCATTTTCAGCGCGCGATCGATGAGTTGCATTCCATCTTCGCCGGCGAGCCGCAGATCCGTCAGCAAAAGATCGACATGTTCGCGCTCGAGAACATTCATCGCGCTCGCGATGTCGCCGGCGACGTAAACGTCGTAATCGTTTTCGAGGAGACGGCGCAATCCATCGCGCGTGTGTTTCTCATCATCGACGATCAGGAGCGTAGGTTGGACTGAGGCCATCAAGGTTTGGGCGTGACTGCGCCATTTATTCTCACCGAATCGAGCAATCTCTCAACGAGAAGATGAGAGTTATTGTCGCGCCGTTGAATCCTCGTGATAGGCCGAGTGCGACTGATAGAGCGCGATTTTGCTGCGAAGTGATTCAGCGAGGGAGGTAATGCCGTTGGCGTCCGCGATTGCAAGAGCGGCAGTGGCTGCGTTCGTTGCGCTGTCGAAGTCGCCATTTTCAGCGTAGGCCGCGGCCAAAGTGTGCAGCAACACTGGATCGCCTCCACCCGTGTCGCGCACGGCTTGTTCGGCGAGTTGGACCGCTCGAGCGCCGTTTCGAAGAGCCGGGTTGGCGGCAGTGGCGAGCAGCCATGCGAGATTGTTTTCGGCAATGACGGATTTGGGCTGATAATTCAAAGCAGCTTCGTACTCACGAATAGCGTCGGCGATTTTTCCTTGTTGCCGAAGTGTATTACCGAGATTGTTATGCGCGTCGGCGTAATCCGCCCGCAATTCCAGCGCGAGGCGGTAATGAAGAACCGCGTCATCGAGATCGCCTTTTTGGCGAAATGCATTGCCGAGGCTGTAGTGAGTCTCCGCGTAGTCGTAACGAAGTTCGAGCGTCGCGGAGTAGGCGGCGATGGCGGTATCAATCTCGCGCTTCTGCAGATATGCGTTGCCAAGATTAATGTACGCCGCGGCGTTGCTGGGCCGGTTTTCTACCGCTTTGAGCAAATGTCCGATCGCATCGTCCAATTCCCCGGACTCTAAAAGAGCGGCGCCGATGTTGTTCTCGGTGTCCGAATCGTTGGGCGAAATCCGGAGTGCGGTTTGAAATTCGCCCATGGCTTCCGCCATTCGCCCTTTTGCCTGAAGGGCCTTGCCTAAATTGTTGTGGTCGTTGCTTTGGTCGGGTCGCAACTCGAGGCCTTTGCGAAAATCGGCAACCGCCTCGTCCACATTTCCACGCGTCAGCAAGTATGAACCGAGATTGCTGAACGCCATCCAGCAATTTGGATTTTTCGCAATCGTCGTGCGCCAAAGCGTTTCGATGTCGATGTATTGCCGGCTTTGTTGCCAACTCAAGAACCCGAGAATGATGAGCGGCAGCGCGTAAATTGGTCGACGCAAAGATTTTTCTTTCGCACCAGCCTTGTCCAAACCGAGTGCGATGCCGGCGCCGGCGAACGCAAGCGGTCCAGCGCAGGCGAGGTACTGAAAGTGATCGGCGACGAACGAGTAAAGGAACGGATAGACGTTGATGAAACCAAGCGCCGGAAAAAGCAGACCGGCGAAAATTAGCGCGACCGCCAATGGCGCGCGCATTCGGGTTCGCAATTTCCAGAGCAGCGCGAACGTCACGAGCATGGCGATCGGGAACAACCATTGCCACCAAATGCGCGCGTCGATTTCCCACCGTGGATAAATGAAGGTGAGTTTTTGCGGCCAGATGAGCTTGAACAAATAAAACCAGAAATCTCGCCCGGCGATCAAACAACGATCCAGAATCGACAAATTGAATGCGGGGCCTTGTGCGCCGACAAGATTGCGCTCCACCAACGCTGTTAGCAATCCCGCGCCGATGCCGAGTCCGAAAAGCGGCAACGTTGGGACGACATCGCGTTTCCACGAAATGCTCCCTCGCTTCCACCAAAGGACGACCAACAACACGGCTGGCAATGGCGCGACGACGGTTTTGCAAAGCAAGCCGGCTAGAAACAAGACGCACGCCGCGGCGTACATGCGACGACTCCGCGTTTCATCGAATCTAAAATAAACAAACGCACTCGAGAGAAAGAAGAATCCTGAAAGGGTGTTTTTTAATTCCGAAATCCACGCGACCGATTCCACCTGGACTGGATGCAGCGCGAAAAGCGCAGCGCCGAGCCACGCGCCGGGAACTCCGAGTAGCCGCAGAATTCGATAGAGAACGAATGCGCTCAGACCATGCAGCAAAATATTGAGCAGATGATACGGCAGCACCGCATCGCCCCAGAGCGCGTGCTCGATCCAAAAGACGGTGTGAACGAGCGGATAATACTGCTGCGTCGCGCCCGGCTCCGTCCAAATGCGAACCAATCCGCGCATCGAATTGAGCCAAGGATTCGTGATGTGCGCGTTATCGTCCCAAATCGGTTTGCCATTCCACGCCGGCAGATATGCGATCGCGACCGCGGCGATCAACAAAACGCCGAGAACAAAGATCTTTGCCGGTGAAGATGTCGATCTATCGAGCGACGCAGCTACGTTGGGCCGCGATTGTTTTTCTTCGCGCGCGCTCATGAACTCTAGCCGCGGTTGTTCGCGCGATCTGCGTCTCCGGCTTCCAGCATCCGGACGCGTTTGTCGATGTAAGGCAAACGAATCGTCAAGGTGAGACCTTTGCCTTCGCTGCTTTCGATCGACAATTCGCCTCCGTGTTCGCGCACAATTCGCCGAACGATCAACAATCCCAGGCCGGTGCCGCTCGCTTTGGTGGTGAAATACGGCTCGAACACGTGGCTCAAGTTTTCCGGCGACATCCCGCCGCCGGAATCAGTAAATCGCACAATCACGTGCGAATCATCCTTGTCGGTGCGAATCCGCAAAATGCCGCGTGCCTTCATCGCCTCGAAGCTGTTTTTGATCACGTTGTAGAACGCCTGCTTCATTTGGTCGCGATCGAGCTCGAGCAGCGGCAGATCGGAGCGCAATTCCTGCTCGACCACGATGTCGCGGTCTTTGATTTCCGGCGCGAGAAAGCGCACCGCTTCTTCGACAATCGAATTGACGTTTTCCGGACGCATTTGTGGACGCGTCGGACGAATCGCGCGCAAGAATTGAGTGATGATCGAATCAAGCCGGTTCACTTCCGCGCGCGCAACTTCGACCGACTCCTGAAGCTCGGCACGGTTCGCGCCGTTCCCTTTGCGCGCTGCGCGTTCGATCAATTGCAAATGAATATTGAGCGAGTTGAGCGGGTTGCCAATTTCGTGCGCGACGCCAGCTGCGAGCAAAGTCAGCGCGTTAAACCGTTCGGATTCGAGTGTCTGCTGTTCGCTGCGGCGAGTTTCGGTGATGTCGCGCAAAATGATCGCGTGCCCGACCGGTTCGGCGTGATTGTCGATCTTGTCGTCATTTGTTTGACGCTCAATCAGCAACGGTACGATGTAGAAATTAATGAACCTGTTGGCCGGATAGAAAATTTCCATGTCCCGGCTCACCGCGACTTCGCTTTTCGAGAGCGACTCCCAATCAAGGCCGCGAACGCGCTGGTCCAGGCGTTTGCCTAGCGAATCGTCGGCTTCGAGTCCGAACAATTCACAAGCCGCGTCATTCAAGTAGGTGATGCGGCCGTTGGAGTCGGTGACGATGATTCCTTCCTGGATCGAATTGAAAACGGTTTCGAGAAAACCTTTCTCCTGAGCCAGGCGCAGAAAATAATTCTGCACTTCCTCCGGCCCGATCTTGCCGAGGCGGCCGATTAGTTTCTCAACGAACCCGGCTTTCATCGCGGCGTAATGTAGCGGCGGTCTATGACCGTCGCACTAATTTGTCCACCGCGATAAACGCGCAACTACCTTCGCGTCGGTTCGTAATCTTCCGCCGTCGGCGCTTCTTGTCCGGTTTCTTTTTCAGCGCGCTCTTTCAAGGCGGCTTTGCGTGACAGTTTCACACGTCCTTTGTCATCGATGCCGATGCATTTCACCCAGATCATGTCGCCAATCTTAACGACGTCTTCGGTCCGTTTCACTCGGAAGTCGGCCAACTCAGAAATGTGCACCAGACCGTCCTTGCCAGGCAAAACTTCGACAAATGCGCCGAACTCTTTGGTGGAAACGACCCGACCCTGATACGTCACACCAATCTCGATCTCCTTCGCCATCCCGCCGATGATTTCCTTCGCGCGGGCCATGCTTTCGGGACTGGTCGCATAAATGTGGACCGAGCCGTCGTCTTCGATGTTAATCTCCGCGCCGGTTTCGGCCACGATGCCCTTGATCGTCTTGCCGCCGGGACCGATGAGCGCGCCGATCTTCTCCGGATTAATTTTGATTGTCTCAATCCGCGGCGCGTACTTCGACAAATCGGCGCGCGGCTGGTCAATCGTGCCGCGCATGATTCCTAAAATTTTCGTGCGTGCTTCTTTCGCGCGCTGGATTGCTTCGGCCATGATTTTGTGACTGACGCCGGGAAGTTTCAGGTCGAGCTGGAAACCGGTGACGCCATTATCGGTTCCACAGAGTTTGAAATCCATGTCGCCGAAGTGATCTTCCGAACCAATGATGTCGGTCAGAAGCTCGTAGCGCTTCAGTTGTCGATCTTCGCCATGTTCGGTCACGAGGCCGACGGAAATTCCCGCGACCATTCCTTTGACCGGAACGCCTGCGTCCATGAGCGCGAGCATTCCGCCGCAGACGCTCGCCATCGAGGTCGAGCCGTTCGACTCCATGATCTCGCTCGAAATACGGACGGCATAACGGAAATCGTTTTCGCCCGGCACCACCGGCTCGAGCGAGCGCTCGGCCAGCGCGCCGTGCCCGATCTCGCGTCGGCTCGCGCCGCCGGTCCGTCCGGTCTCGCCCACGCTAAACGGCGGAAAGTTATAATGAAGAATGAAACGCTTCGATTGTACGCCGCCGCCGTAAGCATCGATGTTTTGGGCTTCTTCGATCGGCGCCAAGGTGGCGAGCGCGAGAGCTTGCGTTTCGCCGCGCTGGAAAATGGCTGAGCCATGCGCCCGCGGGAGCACGCCCACTTCGCAGGTGATCTGCCGCAAATCCTGATAACCGCGGCCGTCCATCCGCTTCTGTTTCTCGAGAATACTTTTGCGGAACGCCTTCTTCTGGACGTAATCGAACGCTTGCGAAATGGCGAAGGCGCCGGTCTCCGGATGTTTTTCCAGGATCGCCTTTTTCACATCTTCGCGCAGCGCTTCGACCGCCTTGGCGCGTGCGACTTTGCCCGCGGTGTAAAGCGCGCCCTCAATTCGATCGCCCGCCACTTGATAGGCAATCTCGAGCAATCCCGGCTCGACATTTTGCAGCGGCATCTCGCGTTTCGGTTTGCCGACCTGGGCCGCGAGCTCTTTTTGAATTCGAATCATCTCGCGCGCATGTCCATGCGCGAACTCGAGCGCTTTCACGAAATCCGCTTCCGGAATTTCGTCGCCCGCGCCTTCGATCATGATGACGTCGTTCTCGGTGCCGACGTAAACAAGATCGAGATCGCTCTCGACCCGCTCGTTATGCGTCGGGTTGGCCACGAACTGGCCATTGACGCGCCCGACGCGCACCGCGCCGATTGGTCCGGCGAAAGGAATGTCGGAAACGCAAAGCGCGGCCGAAGCGCCATTGATCGCGAGCATGTCGGGATCGTTCTGGCCGTCCGCGCTCAACAGGATCGAGATGATTTGCGTGTCGTAAAAATATCCCTGCGGAAAAAGCGGCCGGAGCGGCCGGTCCGTCATCCGCGAGGTGAGCGTTTCCTTTTCCGACGGTCGGCCTTCCCGCTTGAAATAGCCGCCGGGAAATTTCCCGACCGCCGCCGCCTTTTCGCGGTAATCGACCGTGAGCGGGAAATAATCCTGACCTTCCTTAATGGCGGTGGCTGAGACTGCGCTCGCCAAAACCATGGTGTCGCCGCACGAAACGATGACCGCGCCGTCGGCGAGTTTGGCGATTTTGCCGGTCTCGACTGTTATTTGATTAGCCCCAATTTGGGCTGTGACCTTCTGTTGCATATAATTTTCCTGGATTGTGCGAGTTCCAGGTCGGTCACCCTGACTGTAGGTTTTAACTCCGAAATTTGCGGACGGACCTAAAACCTAAATTCAAGGTGCCTGGCGACCTGGTTGTCGCTTGTTAACTAACTTTCGAATCGGCGTCGCACTGAAAACTGGACGCTTGGATCGACAACAAACTGCGATTACTTCCGCAGGTTTAGTTTGTCGATCAGCTTTTTATAGCGTTCGGCTTCGGACCGGCTCAAATAATCGAGCAGACTCCGGCGTTGGGCCACCATTTTGAGCAGCCCGCGGCGCGAAGAATGGTCTTTGGCGTGGCTCTTCAAGTGTTCGGTCAATTGCCCGATCCGGCGCGTCAACAGCGCGATTTGTACATCGGCGCTGCCGGTGTCCTTCCCGTGCAATTGGAACTGCTTGATGTCCAGCGTTTCCGTACTCTCAGCCATTTCGAAGCGCCTATATTAGACGAAGATCATGGAATCGCAAGGCCGCGCCTCGGCTTGCCGCCTCTGCCAAGACTGACGTCGCGACTAATGCTGATCTGGCTGATCCGGCCCGAGCTCTGGCGGCGGACCATCCAGTGCTTGCGAGAGATCCTGGTCGTTGAGCCGAAACACAAGAATTGAGTAATTCACGTTGTCGTTCGGCTCGCGGTGACGAAGGAACGCAGCAAGTCGATAAAACCGGACGTAATCATAATCGCGGATGACACCGCCCCACGTCTCCGAATGATATTTCGCGAGCGCAGCCTGTCGCGTGGCGATATCCTCAGAAAGCAGGGGGGCAATCAATGCACGGCCTTTTTGATATTGTTGTTCGCTTTGTGCGTTCCACGGACCAAACGCTTCGCGCGCGACCTTTGTGACAGGTTGCAACATGGTCGCACTGATGAAGTAGGTGCCCGGTTGCAACCGAAGCAGAGCCGGCTTTTTCACAACCGTGGCAACCACTTGGTCACCTTCATTAGTACGGAACACAACGTCGGGATCGTAGTCGGGTGCGTCGTGGAAGAACTGCGTTAGCAATTGTTCGGCGGAGTGCGCGGGAATTGTCAGGGTCCGAACCGGATCCACCGTATACAACGGCCCGGCTCGAATCCCGTAATACTCTGGGCTCGCGCTACCGAAGTAGGAAAGATAGCAGCGTTCACGAGAACAATTTGCGGCGCTGTAACAAGCGAGACTTGGCAGGTCCTGGCCCCAATCCAGCGAGCTGTCAACCAAATGGCGATACGCTGTGGCCGGTCGAACGATTCCATTAAAGTACGCGATGTAGTTTGGAAATCGGTAGAGCGTTTCCGCGACCAGGAGGACGATCAACAACATCACCGCCCACGCCGCCGCCGTCGGCTGCTTTAGTTTACCGGCGATTGCGGAACGAGATTCCGTCGCGCGGTCAATCCAGTAAGCAGCGACACCACAAAGAACAAAGATTGGCGGATACACGGGCAAAATGTGCCGGTGTCCGATGTTGATGTGACTGCTAATTGCCGCAGTCCAATAGGCCGCGAGCAAAGCCCACAACGGCAAATAATCATAGGCGCGTTGCCACCGCGTCTGAGCAGGTGTTGTGGATCGGCGCGATTTGTCGAGCGCCGCGCCAATCGCGAGAAGCATCAAGGCGAACATCGCGATCGGCGTTTTGACGGCGAACGTGTACGGGAAGAATAATCGCGACCCCGTCGGGCTGAAGTGCCCATTTAAGAATGCAGCATGGCCGTGCGAATCCCACCACGTTACAGCCGCACCATAAATATAAGCTTCGGGGAGTGCGCGGTATTCTCGCAGTAGATCAAGCACTCTCGGAACGAGATGCTCCGAATGTTCCGACAGGGCCGAATCGACTTCGGTCGCTTGTTGCGCAGTTAGGGCTTCGCGCTTCGCGATCTTCAACGCGGCCAAAGACTCACGCGTCCACGAGTTCAGATCGCCACTTTCGCGAGTGAAAATCGCTTGGAGGTGCTTCTGTTCGTTCTCATCCAAATGCAGTCGATCAAGAATTTCGCGCGGCGTCGGTTTTTCCAGAACGCATTCCCATGTTGGGTCGGTGAACTCATTTGGCATGGATGGAGCAAATGCGCTGTATCGAAAACCATAGAATCCCCAAATTAGAACTAGCGTGATGGCGGCCTCTACGAATGCCGTTCCACATATCGCGGCCATTTTAGCGCTCCGACTGTCCAAATCTCGCTCGCCGAAAAGCGCGAATCGCATCGGCCTGCTGTCGACAATTACCGCGAGCATCAATAGCAATTCGATCGGCACGATCAAAGGCGCGGACATTTTGGACAGACACAACCCCGCGATTGCCGCACTGCTGATCAGCAGACGTGTCCACGTGATTCGCTGGAGCATTCGCCAGCACGTCCAGATTGCCGCCAGAAAAAATAAGGCAGCGGCGGTATCCGAAGTCATCAATGCGCCATTCGCGAGAATTGACGGATCGAACACGTACAAGACGAGCGACAGCATTCCGCCGACCGGTCCGAACAAATGCCGTGACCAGCGCCAGACCAGAAAGCCCAGTGCGACTGCAATTAAGCCGCTGGCGGCGCGGCCCCACTGCGTCATACGTTCGGCGTTGTTCCCGAGTGTGAAGAAACACTGGTACGGCACCTCCCATTCATCACCGTCCCGCCACCTTTCGGAATTCGTGTCAGGGAATGTGTACTTCCCCAAGAACAGCGGAAGACCAATTACGCGCTGGGGTAGGTTTCCGTTTTCCGGGTCGAGCCGATAATCGTTGAATCGCCAGTAACTGTATCCCGCAACCGCGTGCGTTGGCTCGTCATAGGTTGGGCTCTTACTTCGCAGACTTGCCAACATGCCGACCCAAAATCCGAGCAAGAGAAGCCCCGCGGCCACTGGGCCGAAGAGCTGCGGATACTTACCTGCAAATGCCGACATTTACGGACTCAGTCCGCAAATCTTCGATGACTTGAAATCGTCTGACAAGTCGAAAGCAGGGATTAGCGCCAGCGCAAGAGCACTGGTGCATTCGCGGCGGCCGAATTCAAAGTGTGATCGCAGATGCGCTCTTACGGTTGATTAATGAGCCATTGAGCCGCCGTACTTGCCCCAGAGCCAGAGCAACAGGATCGCGCAGATCACCGACATGATGAATCCGGCCGGATGAAAAGCGGAGCCGGGTGCGGGTTTGGAAAATATTCGTCCGATCAAGCCACCGATAATCGATCCGGCAATGCCCAGCACAGTGGTCATAATAAACCCGAGGTGCTGAACGCCGGGCAGGATCGCGCGCGCACACAAGCCGACAATGAAACCGATAATAATCGACCAAATGATGTGTAACATGAAGTTGATGCTAAACAGCTTATCGGCCTGGAGGCGATTCTTTTTTCCAGTAGGGCGAGGGCTTACTTACCCTGGAGATTCGCGTCGTCGATGGCGATGTATTCGTCGCGCGGCGGACTGAACGTGTCGAGCACGCGCGTCTCCTCGATCGTTTCTACGCCGTGGGGAATATTGCTCGCGAGATAATGTGAGTCGCCGGTTTTCAGTTGGTGCGGCGTTCCGTCGACAATCAATTTCATCCGTCCTGACAAGATGTGGACGATCTGCTCCTGCGGATGTTGATGCGCGGGCATCTTGCTGCCGGCTTCGAGCGTGGCCAGCATTTGATACATGGTTTTTCCGCTCGCTTTGGTTTGGCGTTTGATGCCGGGGCAAAGGGTAATCCAAGGATTTTCGTTTTTCATAATTCAGGCTTCCGGTTCGATTTTGATTCGAAAGTGATACGACGAAATGCTCATTCGCTTGGCAAAATAAAACCGGTGCGCGTCGAATCGCTGCACACCGGAATCGAGCTCCAACGTTTCGCAATTTTGCTTTCGCGCCTCTGCGATTAGCCAATCGAGTAGTTCGCCGCCGAAGCCGCGCGAACGGTCGGCCGCGCGCGTGACCAGATCGTCGACGTAAAGATTTCTGCCGGAAAAGAGCGATTCGAGAAAACGATAGCCGGCAACGCCGCAAACTTCGCCGCCCGATTCGAGAAACGCCAACTGATATCCCTCCCTTTGCTGACGCTGCACGCGATCGACGAATTCCTGTTCGCCCGCGATATGCGTGCGCAATTCGTGCATGACGGGATGACAACGCCGAATTTCTTCGGGCGTGTTGGCGATCGCGATGCGCGAATTGGTCATGTGATGGATGTCGATCTTGTTTCGCGTTTGCCATCGTACCAAATATCAAGCCCCTTGCGCGAGCGCGCGACTCGCGGCCCCAGCAGAAGCACTCGCGATAAATGTTTCAGGATTTCCCAGCTGGAATATATTCGCAGTTTCCGGCCGGAAGTGACGATCGGCTCGCGCAGAATCCGAAACCGTCCAAGCCTTCGCAAGGCGAGACTAAAATAAACTTCTTCTCCGATGAACAAGCTCTCGTCGAAACCGCCGACCGCGTCGAAGTTTTGGCGGGTGGTAAAAAGGAAAGCGCCGGCGCCGAAATTGAAAGCAAAGTAAACTGCGCAAAACAGTTTGAGCGTGATGCGTGCCCACAAAGGAACTGTCCCGCCAATCATAACGCGCGCACCGCCGCCGGAGCAGCCCTTTTCGAGTGCGTCGACCGCTGCGGTAACGTGCTTTTCATTGATGCGAGTGTCGGCATCGACAAAGAAAAGAATATCGCCGGTTGCTGCGCGTGCGCCGGCGTCGCGCGCCGCGGCAATTTGCCGGCGATCAATTGAAACCAGTTTTGCGCCCGCTTCGCGCGCGACGGTCGAAGTCTTATCGGTCGAACCATCATCGACGACAATGATTTCATGTTGTCGATCTTGCGCGGCATTTCGGATGGAACGCAGCGTCTCTGGTAATTCGAACTCCTCGTTATATGCCGGAACGACGAATGAGATCACACTGCAGCAGTAACGCTGCAATGCCGCGGCGCAAGCTCGACCCGGCTAATGAATCTGGAGATCGCCGGTGGAGAGGTTTCCGGATGCGGAGTAACCGTTACTCAGGCTGATCGAGAAGAAGTCATTGTTGCCGGGAGTGCCGTTGTCGGTCACGTCCACGGTAAAGCTGAGGGTAGATCCTCTCC
>WNFR01011096.1_pt1 | contig 15876 bp, 13 predicted proteins | sample 5400221 | NCBI WGS metagenome assembly WNFR01 (sample SAMN13153357, study PRJNA577476) | soil metagenome | isolation source: 40 cm soil under Madrone tree | place: USA:California | collected 2016-06-14 | reverse complement strand
GTCGCATTTGCGGTTCTGTCCCGGGACCCCTGGCGGTAATTCCAGCTTGGGATAGTCAATGCTTTCGACGCTGACCTTTCCAGGCTCCTCATAGACAACGCACCTATTACCTGGCATAGTGTTCTCCTTTTCCTTTACGCTGAAAATATGTGCACCTGACTCCATCGCATCGACCTGGTGCGAGGAGCTTCTATCACGGGGGTTCGAGGCTTACAGAACCCCTCTCTCCAAGCACAATATACTGGGTCATGGCTGAAAGTACATAGGAAAACGGCTTGTAACGCGCTACAGGATGGCAGTACCTTTATCAAGATGTGCGATGAGCTTGGGACGCTGAATCAAGACGTAATGTTCGCCACCTTGTTCCCCAAAGATGGTCAGCCAGCGCTGGCTCCGGAACCCTCATTATGAAACAAAATGACACCATGCAGCTGTCGGTAGAACCAATGTCCTTCTCATCTCAGGAATTTCTCGTACCTTCTGTGGGAATGGTTCTCTTGTTCTGTTCTCAGCTTGCTCGTATCTCGTTGCACATCTCGTGGGGTTTGTATGTCCAAATGAGCGAAGCATGTGGACTAGCCCGTGCTCAATGTGGTCACAGTAGATGAGTGTAGCACAAAATACTGCATTTATCAAGTCAACAATTGACTTGTAATGTATAAAAGTGATGAAAATGCTTTTTCTATGAAATTCGTGCATTAATAATAGAAAATCTGGGATAATTCCGCTTTTGCATGTTTTCTCTCAGGTCTTGTGAAGAGGCTTTCATTGTTCACACCTCGTACAGGGTTCCACCAACAAGCAGGTGCCTACGCGTGGGCCCGCAACGCGCGCAAGGGTCGGCTCGACCAGGCACCCGATTGTTGGTGGACCATGGCGGTGAAATCAGGGCTATGCCATAACATGGCTTATAGGAACCCAGCCGCGCTTTCCCTGCTGATCGCAGCACCAGAACCACCCGCTTTCCTCGAGCTCAATGGTTAGTTCCTGACCAGCAGTAACCGTCAGTTCTCTGGCATTGTAAGTAGCAGGAGTGGTTCCCGTCTGACCGTCTGCATCCATCTGGATGATATTTTTCGGTACCCAGCCGCTTTTTTCTCGCTGATCGGTACACCATACCCAAATCCATGCAGGATTGTTCTCCCAGGCACTGTTTCTTTCGCTCACAGCAAAAGCTTCGCCAGCTTCAACAGCAATTGGGTCAGGGAACTCGGCCTGATAGTCCTTTGCAACCTGGCATTTTCGTTCGGGGTCTGTTTGCGGTCTGTTCATAAGGCATTCCTTCAAACCTCTGAGGTTTGCATGGTTCTATCTTACCATATCGCTCGACACTTCTGCTCTCCGCACTAGGTCTTCCCTTGCCGCAGATGTAGTGGTCGTGTTGTTAACCTATCAACTCAGCCAGCCGGTCAATCTGGTCAAGGTCGGGAATGCACGGCCAGCAAATCAGTTCATCCACACCGATGTCGGCAAACGCTTGTATTGCTCCTTTCAGTGCTTCCGGGGTCGAAGGAACTGAACTGGCCATCTGCTCAACCGCCGGTCCCATAAAAGCATAGTAGCTGCGAATGTACGCTCCGACCCGCTCTGCTGCATTTGGACCGAGACCCCAGTATGTGGCTGCGACGAACCGTGGTTTGCCAGCTCTGCCGGCAGCCTTCCAGGCTTGTTCAGCAAGAGCATAGTTTTGACGCGCCATAGGGGGTGGGGCACCACCGGAAATGTATCCATTTCCCCACCTGCCGACTCGCTTGATCGAGGCGGGAGTATAGCCCCCGATCAGGAGTTCAGGCCCTCCCGGCTGCACTGGCGATGGGCCTATTGGTCCAATATTCTCGGCAAGCGGTTGACCAGACCATGCCCGCTTCATCGTGTCCAGTTGTGCTTCAAAACGCTTCCCTCGATCATGAAACGAAGCAGAAGCAGCCCGGAAGTCGTCCTCTCGCGCGCCGACACCGACCCCGAGAGTGAGGCGGCCTCCGGAGATCGCATCCAGGCTAGCTGTTTGTTTTGCGAGCATACCAGCGTTGTGCAAAGGAACAAGTAGAACCGTGGTCATCAGACGGATACGTTGGGTCACAGCAGCAGCGGCTGTCAACGTAATAAGGGCGTCGTAGTTGGGGTAGACCAGGCGATCAAGGCTTCCGAGACTGGAAAAAGGACCGGCATCCGCTTGTTTGGCCCAATCCAGGATAAATTGACCTTTCACACCAGGGATGGTCCCTGGGTGACCGATACCGACTTGCATGATTTTCTCCTCACCGGAATAGCTATGCCTTTGGTTTTGAGTAAGATGCTGTTCTTCCAAAACGTATTGTATTTCTGACAAACCAGTGTGGCAAGCTCATAAAAAAGAGTAAAAGAGCGTGTTGCCGCTGTGGCGCGGGAGCGCCACAGCGGCAACACGCTCTTGATTCATCTGGGGTGGGGAGGCTTGCTGCCAAGCAGAGCGACGTTTGAGAAGCCCTGGAGCAGTTGATGATATTCTCGCATGTCCCTTCCAAAGCATGATATGATTATAGAAATTGTACAGGACTCCTCGACGCCTGCAGCGTCTCGCTTTTTTCTGCTGGGTATGCATTGAGTAGCCCGCGGGCTACTCAATGCATACCCAGCAGAAACACCCTTCTTGCGAAGCGCCGCAGGCGCTGAGGAGTCAATCAGAACCTTTTGTTGTGGCAAAAGAAAGGGCCAGCAGGAGTTGGACGCGCTGATTGAACGCACAAAGCTGAGTCTTCTCTACTTTCTGTTGCTCCTCATGCTGGGGATTCTAGCCTTTACTGCTGTAAATACCCTTGAGGCAGTGCGAAATTTCCAGCAGCAGGAGAGAGCTCTCCAGGCAGGAGATGTGAAAACTATTCACTCCTGGATGACCATTCCTGTGATCTCCCATATCTACCATGTTCCCGAAGACTACCTCTATTGCACGCTGCATATCAGCAATCCTGGTCAGCGTAGTCACGCAACGCTCGATGAGATCGCGATAAGTAAACGGCAGCCTGTAGATCGTGTTATACGAACCACCCAGCAGGCCATTTTGACATATCGTAAAGAACACCCTCATGTTTTAACGCCGACGTCGACGCTGCATAGGGAGATGAAACCTCGTGCACCAATGCCAGGGAGAACGTAACTATTGAACGCTTTCTTTATCGATGTGTTGCAGCTGTACGGCTACCCGGCATTGTGGTTGATCGTTTTCGTCGCTGCCGCTGGCGCTCCCATTTCGGGATCTCTACTCCTCTTTGCTGCGGGAGCATTTGCTTCCCTTGGCGATTTCAACATCTTCATGCTGTTTCCAATTGCTCTGAGCGCGGCCGTGATGGGAGACAATCTCGGCTATTTCATCGGCCGGCGCGTGGGGATGCCTCTAATAGGCTGGCTTGAGCGACAAAAGCGCTTTCGTTTCATCACGCCGCAAGCTCTGGAGCGAGGCCGCGCTTACTTCAGGCGTAGGGCGGCCTGGACAGTTTTTATTACACGGTTTCTTATCGTTGTTCTTGGTGGCCCGGTAAATCTCGTTGCAGGATTGGAGCAATACCCTTACCATAACTTCCTATTCTGGGATATAAGCGGCCAAATACTCGGGGCGATCATTCCTCTGGGCCTGGGTTTCGTCTTTGCAAAAAGCTGGGAGGAAGTGGCTGGTATTTTTGGGGCCTTATCAAGCCTTTTTCTCGCGCTCCTGGTCGTTATGATTCTCCTCGCCGTGCTTATGCGAAAGATGCGCCAGAGAAGGCGTGCCAGGTCTGCCAGTATTATCAAGGCTGAGGAGAAGGACATGCTCATTCCTGATTAGGAGACCGGTGATGAAAGCATTGAGGCCCACCGTTTTGATTCTCACCACTCACACCGGAGGTGGACATCTAAATCTCGCGCAGTCTCTCAAGGATAGGCTCGGAACACACTATGAAGTCGCCATTATGGATCCACAGCCTGCTAGTGCTGATCGTTGGTATGCGGCAGTATGCCGGCATTTTTCAAAATTATTAGATTGGCAGTTCACCTGCACTGACAATGAAATCGCCGCATTATGGTTGCACCGCGTACTTACGCTGTTTAGTCGCAGCCGGTTATGCGAAATTATAGAGCATGTCCAGCCCCAGCTAATCATAACGACACACGCGTTTTTATCCTATGCAACTGCTCGTGCCAATGAACGCCTTCGAAAGCGCGTCCCGCTCGTCTTTCAGCTCACCGACCTGGGGCAGTTGCATATGACCTGGTTTACTGAGAAGCAGGCCGATGCCTACCTTGCTCCAACGCGCGAAATTTTTGCCCAGGCCCTGGAACAGGGTATCGATAAGAACCGTCTCCACCTTACTGGAAGGCCGGTGCGACGCCAGTTTTTAGAAGCCTCTGCATACGGGAGAAGTGAAACGCTCGCTGCCCTCGATTTTGATCCAGCCGTATTCACCATCTTTCTTCAGGGAGGGGCGAAAGGGTCCGCCGGAGTTGATCGGACTATCGAGAGCCTGCTGAGTTCGGGCGTGCCCATGCAAATTATCCTGGCAGTTGGCAACAACAAGAGTATGGCAGCGCGTTACGCAGGCATTGAGCGGGTACACGCTCTGCCTTTTACTGAGATGGTCGCTCCTTACATGGAGGCGGCGGATGTGATAGCCGGTAAAGCGGGGGCGAGCTTCATATCCGAAGCATTCATGTTGGAGAAACCGTTTCTCGTCACTGCCTTTATTCCAGGTCAGGAGGCTCCCAACCTTCAATTCATCGAGCATCACAACCTGGGTTGGGTTTGCCTGGAAACAACAGCCCAGAAAGAACTGCTTACCAGGGTAACAAGCGACCCGGTGATGATCGCTGAAAAGGTGGATAGCATTCGAGCCTACAAAGCCTGGAATATGCTGGCGAATCAGGATATTTGCTCAATCATTGATCGGTTGCTCACTTGAAAAGGAGGCTGGTGGTCAGGAGCCGGCCTGAGAAATCTCATTTTTCGTCGTGCGCCAGTTGACAGTAGGCATAATCAGGTTTCTGTCAATTTGTTCGCGGCGCTTGATGGCAAGATCGATCAGCGATTCAAGTACAGTCCCGTTCAGGAGATGCGGCTCGAGCCCAAGTTCGATAAGCCTGGTGTGAGAGGCGTTGTAGTAATGCTGCTCTGCCTCAACGCGCGGATTCGGTAGGTGTTGAATCTGCGCCTCCAATCCGAAGCGCTTACTTTGCTCGGCAACCATTTCTGCCAGTTCAATGAGTGAGAATTGCTCGGTGAACTGGTTGAATACGCGGTACTCACCTTCTCTGGGCGGTGCTGTAATGGCCAGTTCGATGCACCTGATAGTGTCCATCAAATTGATGTACCCACGAATTTGCTGGCCTTTACCATAGACACTGAGAGGATAGCCTGCGGCGGCCTGGACGCAGAAGCGATTCAGAGCTGTACCATAGATCTGGTCGTAGTCGAAGCGGGTTGCCAGGCGTGCATCTTGCTTAGTCTCATCGGTCTCAACGCCATACACAACGCCCTGATTCAAGTCGGTGGCGCGCAGTCCCCAGACTTTGCAACAGAACATGATGTTATGGCTGTCATGCGTTTTACTTAAGTGGTAGAATGATCCCGGCTGTTTTGGATAGGGAAGCACATCAGTGCGTCCCTTGTAGTGGATTTCAATAAAGCCCTCTTCGATATCGATATTTGGCGTGCCGTATTCGCCCATCGTACCCAGTTTCACGAGGTGGCAGTCGGGCGCAAACTCTTTCATAGCATATAGAACGTTGAGCGTACCAACGACGTTGTTTGTTTGCGTGAAGACGGCGTGCTTGCGGTCAATCATAGAATATGGCGCGGAACGCTGTTCGGCAAAGTGTACGACTGCTTCGGGACGAACATCTCGAAAGGCAGCGGCAAGCGCTTCATAGTCCGTCGTATCACCGATGCATACCTGGATCTGTCGTCCAGAGACTTCATTCCATACTGCAACCCGTTGCTGAAGTATGTGGATGGGGATCAGGCTGCTGAAGCCGCTTTCAAGGTCGAAGTGCCTGCGCGACAGGTTGTCGAATATTGTGACATCATGCCCTTTGCTGGAAAGGTAGAGCGATTGCGGCCAGCCGAGGTAGCCGTCACCTCCCAGTATGAGAATACGCATAGTTCCTCCATCATTGATGTGTAGGTCACCGGGTATCCCTCTTGCGATGGATGGCCCGCTGGAGGAATGTTCCGGCTAAACACCTGACGGAGCATTCCTCAGTTAAACCTTAGCACATTGCGCGCATTTCGTCACGGGTTAGCGTCAAGCTTATGAAGGACGTCCCTCGCTCAGTCGTGGTGCATCTCGCAACTGTCTATGCAGCATAGCGGCAAGCGCCAGTACGAATTGTGGAATGAAGAGCAGCCCTAACGATAGACCATAGTCTTGAACAGCTGCTCAAGAGCAGCCTCGGGATTAGAGCTCAGGCCCGTATGCACTGGAGAAGTCTGAATGACCGTGCTACTTGGAGACACCAGCCAGTGAAAACGCTCCGACTGCGACATTTGCCCCATCGACTCTGCTTGCGGTCCCCCCTCACAAATTTGCACGATGTCATCCAGTTCCTGTTGGACGGTGGCAAGGTCGAGATCGGGTGACAGGGCGAGAAGGCGTGCCTGATCCAGGTGAATACGCACGCCGAGAAAGCGTTGCGTGCGGCAAAAGAGGAGCACCCCCACGTTGAGACACTCACCGCGCTCGACGCTGGGGACGACTCGGATAAGCGCGTAATCATAGGAGTTGAGTGCGTGCACGTAGAGCCTCCTCCACGAAGAAGTGCGAGGTGACCAGGCGGTCGAGCAGGTAAGCCTGATAGGCCTCGCGCTGAGCATCGCTGTCAGCGAAGAACGCGTCATGGTCAAGCCAGCTAGCGGGAATCGCGTTGACCGTATCCTGTATTGTCTCTGGCGTCAGAAGCCCTCTCAAGAGAGTGTCGGCCTCCTCCAGAGCACTGGCCACCGGTAAGAGTACATGCTCCTTGATGAGAGGGAAAAGGCTGCGGCTACGAGAAAGGTAGTCCCCGGTATTATAATGAAAGTAAAGCGCAGAACCGTGGTCGATGAGCGTCAGCCGCCTGTGCCAGAAGAGCATGTTGGTGTTGCGCGGTGTGCGATCTACGTTGGTCATGTAGGCATCGAACCAGACGATTGAGGAGGCAAGCAGGGGATCAAGCCCCCTTGCATCGAGCGGGTTGAAGTCGAAGGCACCAGGTAAGAAATCCAGGGCCAGATTCAAGCCTGCACTCGCCTTGATCAGGGATCGAATCTCATAGTCTGGTTCAGAACGGCCCAGCACAGGATCAAGTTCCATGAAGACGATCTCGGGAACAGGCAGGCCCAGGGCGCGGCCAAGTTCTCCCGCCACCAGTTCGGCAATGAGGGACTTTGTGCCTTGACCAGCCCCACGAAACTTCAGCACATAGAGGCCGTCGTCATCCGCTTCGACGATAGCCGGCAGAGAGCCGCCTTCCCGCAGAGGAGTAACATAGCGAGTGACCGTCAGGGTTCTAAGCATGATCCTATTGTAGCACACAGTTGCAGCGATGTTGATATAATAGACTGAGATCCCCTCATAAAATAGGGGTGCAGGGGACGAAGTCTCCTGCCGGGGTTTGGGGTGTCCCCAAGTTTTTTCTTTCTTCGGGGCGGGTGGGTCGGGACGAAGAGGAATTATGAGGGGATGTCAGAATAGATGCTTGGTGAGACAGATGTGTACACATAGGGAACGAGAAAAGATGGTATACGAACCGAGCCGCTGGCTCAAAGAAAGAGATGCTTATTGGAACGCTATTCAGATTGTGCATCCAGGAGAGACATTTCCACTGTTTCACCTGGCAAGAAGTGGCACGACCATCCGCTATGCTGATGATGGGTCGTTCGGGGCCATCGCATCACGCATCCGGCTTCAAATTGGACATTTTGACCCTCTGAATATCTCTATTGCAACTGCTCCGTATGCTCTGCAAAGAGCGGCGGTGATTACTCCCTTTGATCGCAACCAGGGATACCCTCTTGATCAAGTGGACCTCCGCCTGCGCAATAGGTACGAGAAAGTCGCGAGCATGAACCGTGAACTGGCTAAAATTGTAGAAGGCATGGGCCTCGTCGTGTTTGTCGCCTTTGAGGACTTGCCATTGTATAGCATGATGCGCTCTCTCCAGGAGAATGGCTCATCCCTCCTCTCCCCGGAAATAATTTCCCTGCTTGAGCACGTGTTCCTAACGCTGACCTTCCCTGGCGGCTCATCTTTTTCGGCGAGGGCATTATACAACAGCAACCGGCTTTTTCTACTGTTTCGTACATTTTTCCCCACCGATACCGGACCCTTGCCTGTTGGAGACCCCGTAGCAACAGAACTGGGTCCCTTGAGCATAGAAGAGGGTTTTCGGGTTCTTCTCCCTTTTGATCTAGAACAGGTGCAAACAATACGCGCGAAATTTCTCCTGCTTCCCAGCCTGGATGACTACAGGGCTTCTCAAACGTCGCTCTGATTGGCAGCAAGCCCCCCCACCCCAGATTAGTAAAGAGCGTGTTGCCGGTTGGGCGCGGGAGCGCCCAACCGGCAACACGCTCTTTTCCTCTTTTTTGGGGCGGGGAGGGGAAGAGGAAAAAGAGGTTTGAGAAATCCTGGGATGACTGAGTGCAGGCTCGACAAGATATCCTCAAGCCATGTATAATCAAGCGTGTAAAAAAGCTGCCGCACATGATGAAAGGCAGCATCATCATATCTTGCTAGGAGGGGTGTGATGCAGCAACCTGCTCTCACCGATTTTCGTGCTCGTTACGGACCGTGGGCGCTGGTGGCCCATTTTTTGAGGCGACGCTTGAAGACCATTTGAACGAGATCGCTGTCAATTGTCGTGCCCCATTAACGCTGGCGTATCTGCTGGGTCAGCGCATGCTCAAGCGCGGACGTGGTGGGATCATATTGATGTCTTCTCTGGGTGCTTCTCAAGGCTCTGCGCTGATCGTCAACTACACGGCTACCAAGGCCTATAACCGGTTACTCGCCGAGGGACTCTGGGAAGAACTGCGCAAGCAAGGCATCGATGTGCTGACTAGTTCCCCCAGCGCGGTGAGTACTCCTGGCTATCTGGCCAGTGCACCTCGTCATTCCGGTCGCCTATCGGCCTCGACGATGACGCCTCGCGCAGTAGTCGCAGAGACACTTGCTGCGCTGGGTAAACAGCCTGTAGTGATTCCTGGTTGGACAAACCGCCTGGCGAACGTTTTGATGCAGCGGTTCCTATCCCACAAGGCCGCTATCAAGTTAATGGGCAGGGTGATGCGAAGTATGTATCAACGGTAGAGTTGTTTCTATTATCTTCTTCGCTTCTTCTTAGGTCTATCCAGTTTAGTAAAATTGGGCGCTTGCATAGCTTTAGCCAGGGTGAGTACCTGGCGCGCCAACTGGACATCCGGCGATTCTGGATCAATGCGCTCTGCCTTTTCGATGAAAATTTCTGCTGGGCGGTAGTCCTCATTTCTAAGGTAAATCGATGCCAGGGCCACATACAAAGTGGCTGAGTCGGGGTTGTCCTCGATAGCCTCCTCGATCAACTCAATAGCTTTCGAACCCTGTTGATTCCCTATGTACATTTCGCTGAGCGCAATGTAGTAGTTTTCGTTATCTGGTTCTAACTCGATGGCACGTGTATAGTTAGCCTCGGCCTCCGCAAAATTTCCGAGCTTGTTATGGGCCTCTGCTATGTCAAACCAGGCTTCCGCGGAGCTTGGATCATGTTCTGCAACATGCTGGTAGTGGCTCAGGGCCTCCTCATATTGCTCGCGTTCCATCGCGATCTCACCCAGGTGGAGTTCAATGTGAGCCTCGTCGGATGGTTCGGTGACCACGGTTTTGGCCTGGAGTAGGTGATCTTCTGCTTCGTCGAGACGCTCGTTCTCGTCTATGAGCAATTCTGCCAGGGAGATATGCGCCTCAAAACTGTTCTCAATAGCGAGTGACTCGCGCAGGGCTTCCGCAGCCAGTTCCTGGAAGCGCTCACCACGCTCATCATCTTCCTTCTCAAAGTACTGCTTGCTCAGTTCTATCTCAACCGCTGCGAGTTGTCTTAAAATCTCTGCGCGCTCCTCTGTAAAACGTCGTGCCAGCGGCTCCAGGTAGACCATGGCACGTTCATACTTATGGATGAGCACCAAACGACCGGCGGCTTCCAGATAGAGTGAGCGATCAAGCGGCAACTCCTTGATCAGCGCATCGGTATAATAGACAGTTGCCATTAAATGCCAGAGGATTGCACTTAAATCTAGCTGTGCCTCTTCTTCATCTATATCTGCTGGTGTGAGTTCCTGCGTAGACTCTTGCAGGTACTTATCATGCTCCTGAACTCTCTTCTGCAGCTCTGCGACGGGTAAAGCCAGCGCATTTGCTCCTTCATCGGTCATACTTTGGATGCGCCACTCCTCTTGTTCCTGGATCAGAGTATAACTTGTCCAGAACCAGTGCCTGTCTGTTTCTTCGTAGATGGCGGTCGCCTGGGGGAATTCTGGAAGTGTCTCGCTGAGGGGTGTCTGATCTAGCTCGATAGACCAGCCAACGTCAATCTCTTTACGAGTAGTCCCTTCTCTGGCACTAAATCGGTTGGGAAGCCAGAGCTTGGATTCCCGGGGTTCGCGTTCACGGATGAAGTCTGGTTCCAGGTCGCCTGGATCGGCTTCCTCTGCCCAGGTTTCGCGGCGTTCAATCCACTCCTCTCTTGAAAGGCCCTCGCGGAGAGCGCTATCACTAGAGAGGAGATCATAGGCGATATCATATTCGCCATTGATCCAGGACTCAACAAAGTTGATGACAACTGCCTGGGGCTCAAGGCCATGTAAATCGATACTCTCCTCGTTCTCTTCGTCAAGGTCAGCATCTTCTTCGTCAAGGTCGGGGGCCTCCAGAACCAATCGATTTACCAACGAGAGGTTATAGCGGTAGTCTTTGTGGGGGAGGGTACCATATTTTTTATTGATAGCCAGTGCATCCAGCAGTAAGCGACGCCCTTCAGCTAAGGAACACTCCTTGGTTTGAATATCGCCCATGCGTGTTGACATCTGCGTAATGAAATTCTCCAGGCCGCGCTTGCTTTCAATTCTAGTGAAGAAATCTTTGACTCCATCATGCCAAAATTCGAGCAAAAATCCGAGAACACGTATCTCATTAGTATCTTCACCTTGCTCAAAAGCAAGAACGAGTTGTACCTCACCAACATCGAGCGAGTCGGTCATAATACCTTTCCAGAAGTGCAGCGGGGTGTCCGTGACCTGAAGAGCAAAAGGCTGTTGAACGGGTGGACGCCAACGTGGGTATATTCGTGCCCCTTCGAGCTGTATCAGTGAGCGCCGTGCTTCCTTTCGGACGTCTTTTAGAGGGCTCAATTCGTTGATGGCAAGCAAAACATCTGCTGCATCGGTCTGATGTTCTTTTGATAATGCTTTGAGCAAAGCAACCTGGGCGCCTTCAGACATGTTGTTGATTTCAGTCAATGCCGATTCTGCCTGCTTTTGGTCCGTGCTCAGTCGCAAATTTTGCGCGACCTGGTGATAGTGCTCAAGTACTTGCTGCGCCTGTATGTTATCTTCCTGCGAAACAGGTACGGGTTTGTTTTTTTTCTTTGCCATAGCCAACCATCCCTTCTGACATCGTTCCGATTGTTTTACAAGGTGTATTTTACTCCTTCCGTGTGGACTATACAAGCATGTTTCACTATCCCTTCCAGGGTGGAACGCGGCCTTGTGCAGCAAGCATCGAATCATAGCCGGGTTGGGTAAATAGCGCATGCAATTGTCGTCGGCGCACACCCATGTTTCCCCCGTCATACAGCGGGAAAACGAGCGCATTCCGCAGCAGGCGCTCCAGCGGGGTCTTCTTCGTGTAACTTTCCACGCCGACGAGGCGCATGGCATCGTATACGACCTGCACAGCGAGTTCCGAGCAATAGACTTTGGTCATGATCGCCAGCTCTTCCCCGCGCCCGCCCGTTTGCTCAAGGTAATGGCAGGACTTCCAGGTCAGGTAGCGCGCCGCCTCAATCCGCATCTTGATATCGGCCAGCATGTAGCCAACGTTCTGGTGCTCAATGAGAGGCACTGGTCCAAGGCGCCGTTCGGATTTCGCAAAGTCAAGAGCGTATTCAAAGGCGGAGCGCATCACGCCGACACAGGCCGCCCCGATCAGCGCTGCTGTCCAGGAGAACGCGCCCGACACGATCTCGAGACCTTGACCCGGACGGCCGATGAGATAGTTGGTCGGTACCCGTACATCCTCAAAGTGGACTCGAGGTGTTATCACTCCACGATGCCCCAGCTTATCGTAGACATCGACGACCTGCACGCCAGCAGCGTTACCTGGCACCATCACCACCGCCAGCGATTCGCGTGCTCCCTTAGTCGGGTCGGTGCGGCATACGACCGAGTACAAATGCGCTCCCTTGCCATCCCATCCGGTACCATTGGTGGTGTAGTGTTTTTGCCCGGTGACGACCCATTCATCTCCATCGCGGCGGGCGAACGTCTGCACCCCCGCTGTAGTGTCGTTGGAGTCGAAGTTGGCACCGCCAGCTACCTCGGTAAACGCGAATGAAGCGAGCAACGCCCCGTCTTCGTCATCGACAAAAGGCTGGAGGAAGAGCTTACGCTGGGCAGCATCACCGAATTGAATGACAGGCTGCAGTCCCAGCCCACTGCCCAGCAGCGTGGTGGGGACATTGACATCCACGCGTGCTAATTCCTCGGCGGCAATGGCAAAATCCACGAGCCCGAAGCCGAGTCCGCCATCGGCCACGGGAATGAAGGACTTCGTGAAACCAGCCTTCGCCATCTCGCGGAAAGCTGCTCGCGTGGAATAAAACGCCTCGGCCGGATCAGCAATCGCATCGAGTTGTGCTGCAATGGGAGCCAATACTCCCTCTGCAAAGGCACGAGCATTTGACTGGAGTTGGAGTTGTTCTGAGCTGAGTGTGAAGTCAATAGCCATGGTTGGTTTCCTTTCAGGAGCCCGGCAACGACTTAGGGAACTCGGAGTGTCTGAAGGAGTACTTCGCAGCACTTTTTCAGACACTTTCCATATGCCGGACGTATTGCGAAGCTGTTAATTCAGTTAAGAGCTACTCGACTATAGCTACTTCCACCAGAGTATCGGAGAAAGTAGGGGCATTCCCCAGGTCAGCGAGGGTGGAAGAGTTTACCATATTGACCGTGCTGGCAGAACGACTCAGCTTACGCCAGTAGCCAAGTGGAGCTACTACCACTCCTGGCATCGTTCTTTCACTCACACGCGCCACTGCCTGGAATGACCCCCGGTCATTAAAGATATGGACAAGATGACCATCGGTGATCCCTCGCTTATTCGCATCTTCCGGATGGATGGTGAGATGTTGTTCACCGGCTACTCTTTGCTGAGCTGATAGATTCCCATAGCCGGAATTGAGAAACGCGTGCGACTTCGGAGAAAGCAGGTTGAGGGGGTAGTGCTTCGCTTTGGCAGGGTTTGTTTGTGGTGACTCACGCGGTGGAATGTAGTGTGGCACTGGGTCAACAGGCTCACCGGGCTGAAACTCGGTGGACCCCTGGCGGAATAACGGCAGGACAAAATTGCCACCCGCTGCCATAGAAGCAACGAACTCGCACTTTCCCGAAGGTGTTGGAAAATTACCTTCAGCGTGGGGAGCATAGGTATCTGGCGTACCCAACTTCAAGCGAGCATAACCCTCTCGCCTTAAGAGTTCCATATCGATGCCTTGTAATGCCGGAGCTGTCCAATCCATTGCTTCCAGCGCTATCTGCTCGTCGGAATGCCTGAAGCATTCATCCTCGAGACCCATACTGGCAGCTAAGCGCCGGAATAACTCGGTGTTGGGGACTGCTTCACCTAACGGTGCGATAGCGGGTTGGTTGAGCGTGAGATACAGATGTCCCCACGAAAACATCAGATCAAACTGCTCAAGCTGGGTAGTAGCAGGGAGAACGATATCCGCAAAATCAGCCGTGTCGGTCAAAAATTGCTCACTCACAACGGTGAAAAGATCTTCACGTGATAACCCCTTGACCACTTTGTCCTGTTCAGGAACAACTACCACCGGGTTAGAGTTGTAGACGACTAGGGCTTTAATAGGAGGATCAAGGCCAAGTTCCCCGCTTAAAGCTGGCCCGAGTTTGAACTGATTGATAACGCGCGTTCCTGGCTTAATAAAATCCGGTCGCATCAGTGTCTCCCACTTCACCGGAAAAGCCCATATAGGCAGTTGCAAAATACCACCGCCCGGTCTGCGCCAGGCTCCTACTAGCGCTGGAAGACAGGTGAGTGCTCGCACACACTGGCCGCCACCAGTATGACGCTCGACGGCAACTCCAATGCGAATGACTGAAGGTTGGATCGTTGCATACTCACGAGCAAGTTTACGGATATCCTCCACAGGAACGCCTGTAATTTCGGAGACGTACTCAGGAGTATAAGTGCTGACGCGCTCTTTCAGCTCCTCATAGCCAACCGTATATTTCTCGACGTAGTCTATATCGACGAGATTCTCGGCAATGATGACATGCATCATGCCAAGTGCCAGCGCGCCATCCGTGCCAGGCCGGATAGGGATATGCCAATCAGCACTTTGAGCGGTACGGTTGCGTACCGGGTCAATGACCACGACCTTTGCTCCTCGCTGCTGTGCTTCGGCGATAATAGGCCAGTGATGTAAGTTTGTGCTGATCGTATTGCAGGCCCAGAGGATAATGTACTTGGAATGAATGAAGCTTTCTGGCTCGGTGCCGGGCGTTGGGCCAACAGTCATGATGTACCCAACACAAGCTCCTGAGTCGCAATAGGTACGCTCGCTGATCGAAGCGCCCAGTTTATTGAAGAAAGCATCACCGGCATTGAGACCGTTCAGAATACCCTCTGTACCCAGGTAGCTGCACGGGAGGATCGCCTGCGGTCCATATTCGGCGACGATCTGCTTGAAGCGACTGCTGATTTCTTGCAGGGCCGCCTCCCAGCTAATGCGCTCGAACTGTCTGCTTCCCTTTGGGCCGGTGCGCCGCAAGGGGTAGAGCAAGCGGTCGGGACTATAGACTCGGTCCGTGTAGTTGTTCACTTTCACGCAGAGTCCACCTCGCGTGAACGGATGATCGGGATTACCACGTACTTCGATGGCACGCCCATTTTCTACAGTAATGAGCATGGAGCAGGTATCTGGACAATCATGAGGACAGGCACCACGAACAATAATTCGTTCGACGGTAGTAGGGCTGGACATAGTGGACCTCCCTCTTGCTAAACCACTGTTGAGGATGGACAATTCGAACGTCTGAACTCTTTGCAAATGGCCAGGGACGGAAATATACTACTAAGAAACCGACTCTCTGAGTAAAGGTTACTCAACAGAACGTAGTAAGTCAATAGCGAAGTTTCCCTTTGAGTGCTTGCTGCCACGCGTGCACTGGGGGCACCTCTTCCAGTTCCGACTTCGTTGGGACATCGATGAATACGGGTTCATTGCTGGCCAGCGCATCGGTGATGGCAGGAATCAGTTGCTCTGGATTGGTGATTCGCACTCCGCGTATGCCAAATGCTTCAGCAATGCCAACGGCGTCCATTTTGTTGGTGAAATCGACGCCAAGATAGCGTTCGCCGTGGTACAACCGCTGCAACATTTTGATCCATCCAAAACTGCCGTTATTGAACAGGATGATGGTGATGGGCAGGCGCAGGCTGGCGATGGTCGCGAGCTCGGTCCCCGACATACCGAAAGAACCATCGCCCACCAGGCCAACGACGCGTTCTTGCGGTCTGGCGAAGGCGGCACCGACCGTGGCAGGCAAGGCATAGCCCAGGCCCCCATGGGCACGCGGAATGAGGATGGAACGCCCGGGACGCCTGGTGCGGAATTGGG
>WNFR01012163.1_pt1 | contig 15877 bp, 15 predicted proteins | sample 5400221 | NCBI WGS metagenome assembly WNFR01 (sample SAMN13153357, study PRJNA577476) | soil metagenome | isolation source: 40 cm soil under Madrone tree | place: USA:California | collected 2016-06-14 | reverse complement strand
GTTCGGATCAATGCCCGAATCCTTGGAATCTCCAGCCAATTCATCATTTAAACCCTTCGCTAAGTTTTGGTTTCAGTTCCTCTCTGCGCCTCCTTCGGCGTGCTCGGCGTCTTCTGCGGTGAATGTTTTGAGCCCCCTGTTTCACCACAGAGACGCGGAAGACGCGGAGATTTCCGCAGAGAAATTCCAGGACACGACGCTTATCTTGAAAGTTTCTTGAGGGTCAAACAGTTTGTCCAAAATCGCTTTAGTGCACGACTATTTTGTCCAGACGGGCGCGGCCGAGCGCGTTGCCCAGGCGATGCACGACTCGTTTCCGTCCGCGCCCTTGTATACGACGGTAGCGCTGCCGAAAGGTTTGCCAGGCACTCTGCGCACCGCTGATATACGCACCTCGCCGCTGCAAAATCCGGCGCCGCTCGATCGCCGCTTTCGTCATTACTTCATGCTGCATCCTTTCGCAGTTGAGAACTTTGATCTTTCGGCTTACGACCTGATCTTCAGCAGCACTTCCGGATACGCGAAGGGCGTGCGTCGGCGGCGCAACGCGATTCATGTCTGCTATTGCCACACGCCGATGAGTTGGGTTTGGCGCTATGACGATTATGTGACGCGCGAAGGCTTCGGTGGCACGGCGCGCGCGGCCCTGTGGGACCTGCGGGCCTCGCGGCAACCTGACTACTACATCGCGAATTCTCGCCTGGTGGCGCAGCGCATCAAGAAGATTTACGGTCGCGAAGCGTTTGTGATTCCGCCGCCCATCGATGTGCAAAGATTCCAGATGTCCAGTGAAGTGGACGATTACTATCTGGTGTTGTCGCGCCTGATGCCTTACCAGCGAATCGATCTGGCGATCGAAGCATGCCAGCGTATGAACCGGCGGCTCATCATAATTGGTGACGGCCCGGATCGGGCGCGTCTGGAAAAGCTTGCCGGTGACCGCATAGAATTTATGGGACTCCAGCCGAATAAGGTCGTTAACTACTTTGCCGCGCGTTGTCAGGCGCTTTTGTTTCCGGGCGAAGAAGACTTTGGGATGGCGCCTTTGGAGGTAAACGCAGCCGGCCGGCCGGTGATCGCTTATCGAGGCGGCGGCGCAGTTGAAACCGTCGTCGAGAACGTGACGGGCGTCTTGTTTGATCAGCAAAATGGTGATTCGCTCGGTGAAGCAATCGAACAGTTTGAAGGCTTGAGCTGGAGACAAGACACGCTGCGCCATCACGCCGAAAAGTTTGACCGCAACGTATTTACCTTTCGAGTTCTGCAATTCCTCGGATCAGTCGCACCCGCCTCATGCGCGGACGAGCTATCGACCGGCGCCCGTCTGCTTTCCAATAATCTCTCGCAGCGCGTTTGGCCCAGATTGGCCTGGGCTGGGTAGAAGAGTATCTCTGATCAAGTGGGAAGTGAGGTCAGTACCGGAAGCGGTAGCGACCGGGTTAAGGTCCCGGCGATCTCGATCGCGTGAGTTGAGACCCGGTCGCTACCGCTCCGGCTACTGACTCCATCGTCATCATCGCTTCGTTACGGCCATGGGTTATTGATTGGTATAAGCGCTTCGCGCTTGATATATGAGCCCTCCGAACCGGGTTCACTCTAATTACTCAACGCTGAACCAGGCTATCGTTTGCTTTCCTTACCAACACAGCGCTCTGAGTGAAACTCCCGGGTACGGCGTTTCATCCCCACTGGACAATGGGATAAAAGGAGCGCATAAAGTCAGTCTGCGCGTAAGCTGGAAGGTTGCACTAGCCGCAGATCACTTGCCGGATAGAATCGGCAGTCCAAAGACTTTTTGAAGGAGGGAAGTAGTGAGCAAGAAAATCTGGATAGGAATCGTGATTACCGCATTGGCGTTGGCGGCGGTCGCGTGTAGTTCGTCAAACGAATCGAACGCGAATACGAATGCAAATTCGAACGCCAGCGACACGGTCAACACGACAACGACAACCGGGCCTGACAATTCCGAGATCACCACGACCACGGATAGCAATGGGGTTAAGACTGAGACGCGGACTTTTAAGAACAACCCGCGTGTTTCAAAGGTCGTCGTGACGACTCGCAACGGAACCCGCACCGCGAGGGTCTATTCGCCGAACGGTGAAGAGAAGGAAGTCGGTTCCGAGCCTGCTGCGCTTCACGCCACCGGCGATGCTATTGCTGACTCGGCCGGGTGGGTGAAAGACAAATCGATCACCGCGGCCGACAAAACCAAAGAAGGCGCGAAGACCGCTACTGATAAGACGGTTGACACTAGTAAGAAAGTCGCCAACAAGACGGTGGACACCAGCAAGAAAGTCGCCAACAAGACCGTCGACACTACAAAGACGGTTGTCGACAAGACTAAGGAAGGTGTCATGAAAACTGGAAACGCAATCAAGAAAGTCATCGTTCCATAAATCAGGTAAAACGGCGCGGTGAGGAGAGGGCGGCAGTTGGCCGCTCTCTTTCTTTGACCGAAGGCCGATCTGCTCGATGTTATTGAGCCCTCGCTGACGGTCGGGCTACTGCCCCGCCACCAGCTGAAGGGCGATTAGTCATTCTCGGGCTGCCTAATTTGAAAATGTATTAGGGCGTTCTCTGTGTTCTCCGTGCCTTCGTGGTGACAAAAGTGCCGAAAACCATTTCACCACGGAAACACGGAGAACACGGAGAACCCCGTGGGACGTGAAACCAGGACCCTACTCGCGCGCATGATCGGCTGGCTTCACTCTGGCCGTCGCTGCTATGATTGACCTCCCAAAAGACAAAGCCGCACCTTAGCAGTCGGGATTTGAAACTTATGAATGACTCAAGCCGTTTTACCATCATCTGTCCCTGCTGTGACGCGACCCTGACAATTGATGCCGAAACCGGCGCGCTACTTTCCCACGAGGAAAAGCACAAGGCGCTGGGCTCGTTTGAAGACATGGTCAAGGACCTCGACAAGCAGAAGCTGACTCGCGAGCAGATATTTGCCCAGGAAATGAGTTCTCATAAGGACCGCGGCCGGCTGCTGGAAGAAAAATTCCAGGAAGCCAAGAAGAAAGCCGAAAAAGATACCAAGATTTACCGGAACCCGCTGGATTTGGATTGAAAAACCCCGAGGGGTGTCTAAACACCTCCAAACCAGAACTCGAATTCATAGGAGCTAAGAGTGTATGCGAAGAGGTTTTCTACTAACCCTGATTAGCTGCGCGGCGATTTTGGCCGGCAGTATCGGCGCCACGGCCCAGACGAAAATGCCGCAGATGAGGTTTCGCGAGCGCACTCTGGCTAACGGCCTGCGGGTGTTGAGCGTCGTGGACAAGTCGAGTCCGACCGTGGCCATTAGTGTCTGGTATCACGTCGGGTCGAAGGACGATCCTGATCAACGCAGCGGCTTCGCTCACCTGTTCGAACACATCATGTTCAAATCCACGAAGAACATGAAGGCCGAGATGATGGATCGCCTGACTGAGGACGTGGGCGGAAATAACAATGCCTACACCGCTGACGACGTTACGGTGTACTTCGAAGTTGTGCCGTCGAACTATCTGGAAACCCTCCTGTGGGCAGAGGCCGATCGTCTTTCCGGTTTGACTGTTGATGAGGAGAGCTTTCATTCCGAGCGCGCCGTCGTCGAAGAAGAATTCAGGCAGAGCATTTTGGCGCCGCCTTACGGCAAGTTCTTCTACGCGCTGGAGCAGAAGTCCTACAACACGCATCCGTACAAACGTCCGGGAATCGGTTCGATCGAAGACCTGGACGCTGCCACCGTGGAAAACGTGCAGAAGTTTCACGAGACTTACTACCGGCCCGATAATGCAACGCTGTTGGTTGTCGGTGACTTCGATCCAAAACAACTCGACGCCTGGGTCGATAAATACTTTGCGTCGATTCCAAAACCGAATTTGCCGTTGCCCCGGGTGCAGACGAAGGAGCCGGCGCGAACCGGTGAAAAAAGATTTACCGAATACGGCGCCAACGTGCCGCTGCCTGGCGTAGGCATCACCTATCTGATTCCATCCGAAAAGAGTGAAGATGCTCCCGCGCTGACAATGGCTGACATCATCCTCTCCCAGGGTCGTTCGTCGAGGCTTTATCAGTCACTCATCTATCAACAACAGGTAGCGCAAAACGCAAATGCGAACGCCGATCTACGCGAGGACAACGGACTATTTCAGTTGACGGCGATCGTGGCCGCCGGCAAGAAGCCCGAGGATGCCGAGGCGTCGTTGCGCGCTGAAATAAAGAGACTTCAGGACGCGCCGGTCTCAGCCGCAGAGCTCGAGAAGGCAAAGAACCAGATCATCACCAGTGAATTGCACCAAAGAGAGACAAATCTCGGCAAGGCGCAGGCGCTGGGTGGGGCGGCGGTGCTGCTCGGTGATCCCAATCGAGTCAACACGGATCTCGAGAAGTTGCAGGCCGTCACGGCTGCAGACATCCAACGCGTCGCGCAGAAGTACTTCACGGATCAAAATCGTTATGTCTTGTACTACCTGCCGGAATCGCAGCGTCCCGCATCCGGAGTCAACAAGACTGCGTCGTTAACTGAAGCGAAAGGAGCATACCTGAAATGAAAACTGCAATCGTTATGAAACCACGACTGCTTATGCTGGCTCCAATCGCAATTCTCTCGTTCGCGATCAGTGTGTTCGCACAAGCACCGCAGGCCACTCCTCCGCCACCCACCGCGCCCCGCACGGTTCAGTTTCCGAAGCCGGTCGAGAGGACACTGCCAAACGGATTGCGGGTGGTGGTGATCCAGCGGTCGGAGATGCCTTTGGTCAGCGCCCAACTCTTGATCAAAAGCGGCGGGGAAGTCGATCCTGCCGATGTCGCGGGCGCCGCCGACATGACCGGAGCATTACTTACCAGGGGCACGACGACGCGCAGCGCTACCCAGATAGCCGAAGCCATCGAAGCGTTGGGTGGTTCCATCAACTCAGGCGCGCGCTGGGATTCGTCGGCAGTGACGGTCGATGTTATGTCATCCCGGATTGGGCCGGCGATGGAGATTCTCGCCGACGTGGTTCGCAATCCGGCTTTCAAAGACGAAGAGATCGATCGCCTCAGGCGGCAGTATCTTAACAATCTGAAAGTGTCTTTGGGTCAGCCGGGCGCCATCGCTCGTTTCGCGGCCGCGCGCCTGGTTTATCGCGATGCGCCATATGGTCATCCGCTTTCGGGAACACCCGAGTCTTTGCCGCGCATCAAGCGCGATGACATAACCAGACTGCATGGAATGTTCTATCGTCCGGACAATGCGATTCTGGTAATCGGCGGTGACATCACTCCGGAAAACGGATTTGCCATGGGGCAAAAATACTTTGGTGACTGGCAAAGGCCGGCAACTGAGCTACCCCGCATGACCATGACAACTCCGGCGAGCGAACCCGGCAACCGCCGGATTCTGGTGATTGATATGCCTGACGCAGGACAGGCAGCAGTGCTGGCGGTGCGCAGCGGGATCAATCGCAGCAGTCCGGATTACTTCCGCGGCATTGTTTCCAACTCGATTCTGAGTGGCTATTCGGGGCGGCTCAACTGGGAGATCCGCGTTAAGCGCGGGTTGAGTTATGGTGCGGGCAGCGCGCTGGACACTCGCCGCTGGGCCGGATCGTTTAGCGCGTCAGCTCAAACCAAGAACGAGTCGGGCGCCGAGGTGGCTTCACTGACGCTCGCAGAGATTTCCAAACTCGCGTCCGGCGATTTGCCCGACACTGAATTGACCACGCGTAAGGCCAGTTTGAACGGTGGCTTTGCACGGGGCCTGGAAACAACCGGCGGGCTGGTTGGCCAGATAAGTTCACTGGCAATTTATGGCGTGAACTTCGATCAGATCAATCAGTTCGTTAGTAGCGTGCAGGCTGTCAAAGCCCAGGACGTTAAGAGCTTTGCCGCGACGCACCTCAACATCGACAGCACCAGCGTCATCGTTGTGGGCGATGCCAGAAAGTTTCTGCCGGCATTGCAAAAGCAGTTTCCGCAGGTCGAAGTGATCAAAGCAAATGAACTCGATCTTAACAGCGCGACCCTGCGACGCGCTGTCAGTAAGAACTAACACAATGCTGGGCGCGATTGCGCTTGAGGCTCAAACTCCTAGAGGTAAACCCTTCAATGAGCCATCGGAGATGGCGGCAGGTAGTAGTCCCGGGCGCAAGCCCGGGGTTTAGGAGCGAATTGGAGTTCCAGCCCTCGAAGAGGGCGACAGAGATTCTGTCGCCCCTTCCGGGGCTTTCAGATTTTAATAAGGACGTTTACCCCGGGCTTGCGCGCGGGGCTACTAATCTGCCGCCCGCTTTGCCGGCTCGACACGGGGTTTCTTAGGTTAACCCGCAGGTCGGCCGTTAAGCGATATCGAGTTAATCAATGCACTCAAATCTTCGCTCCTTCCTCGACCTCCTGCGCCGCGAAAAAGATCTCATTAGTATCGACACGGAAGTAGATCCGTATCTCGAACTGGCTGAAATTCATCGGCGGGTGATCGAACGGGGCGGGCCTGCTCTGCTTTTTACTCGGGTGAAGGGAAGTAGCTACCCGGTAGTTACCAATCTCTTCGGCACGACGAAACGAATCGAGCTCGCCTTTGGACCAAAGCCCGAGCAGTTCGTAAAAGAGTTAGTCAGCGTTGCCGAAGCACTGCTGCCTCCCCAACGCTCTGAGCTTTGGAAACATCGATCGCTCGTGCGCGACTTTCTTAAGCTCGGTACAAAAACTGTGGCGCGGGGGCCGGTGACCGAGGCTTTAGATCGACCTGGCCGTCTTGATGAATTGCCGGTACTGACAACCTGGCAGGAAGACGGCGGACCCTTCATTACTCTACCGCTGGTCTACACCGAAAATCCGATCACCAAGAAGCACAACCTTGGCATTTATCGCATGCAGGTTTTTGACGCAAAGACGGCCGGTCTGCATTGGCAAATTCAGAAAGGCGGGGGCTTTCACTATCACGCGGCGGAAGAATTGAACCGGCCACTGCCGGTGACTGTGTTTCTCGGCGGGCCTCCGGCGCTAATGGTTTCCGCTATTGCGCCACTGCCTGAGGACGTGCCTGAGTTGGTCTTGGCGTCGCTTCTCCAGGGACAAAAGCTGAGACTGGCGAAGAATCCGGCGGGTGGACATCGCCTGGTTTCTGAAGCCGAATTCGCTCTGGTCGGCCACGCCCAACCACATGAACGTAGACCGGAAGGACCGTTCGGTGATCATTATGGCTATTACTCGCTGCAACATGATTATCCCGTCTTTCATTGTGACGCGATCGCCCATCGTCGCGACGCTATCTATCCGGCGACGGTGGTCGGCAAACCAAGACAGGAAGATTTTTTCATTGGCGACTATCTACAATCGCTGCTATCGCCCCTGTTTCCCCTGGTGATGCCGAGTGTGCGTCATCTATGGAGTTATGGCGAGACTGGTTTCCATTCACTGGCGGCGGCGGTGGTGCGCGAGCGTTACACCCGCGAGGCCCTGGTTGCCGGTTTTCGGATTCTCGGCGAAGGCCAGTTGGCGCTGACCAAGTTTTTGATACTCACCGACACGCCGATTGACCTTCATGACTTTCCGCGCGTGCTGGAACATGTCCTGGCACGCGTGCGTTGGGAGAGGGACTTCTTCATCTTCTCGAATACCTCCATGGACACTCTGGATTACACCAGCGGGAAAGTGAACGAAGGCAGTAAAGCGATCCTGATGGGCCTGGGTGACGCGGTACGTGATCTACCGCGAGAGTTTCACGGGGAACTGCCCGCCGGAACGACGCGCGCGGAAGTTTTCTGTGGCGGATGTCTGGTCCTGGAGAGCGCGCCGTATCTGGACGAACCTGATCAGGCCGCGCGCCTGGCGCACGAGGCAGTTTTTGCTGAATGGCCTCTGGTGATCCTGCACGATGATGCCACGGTCGTGCGCTCATCGACAGACTTCCTATGGTCAACGTGGACGCGCTTTGAACCGGCGGGTGACATCTATGCTGCCGAGACCAACGTCGTTCGCCATCATCTCGCTTATCGTGGCCCGATTGTGATCGACGCGCGAAAGAAACCGAGCCTGCCGGATGAGTTGGTCGTACGCGATGATTTTGCGGCGCTGGTCGATCGGCGTTGGCGGGAATATTTTCCGGAGGGCCAGGCCTGGGAGAATGTTTAGACTTCACCTGCTAGTTGTCTGCGGCTCGAACATAATCTTCTGATGAGGTGTAGGTTTCGGTCACCACCTGCGGACAGCGGAAGCAGGCTGACGGTCCCTCCTGATGCCACCAGCGGCACTCAGAGCGGATCGCACAGGGTGGCAATTCGTTGGTCACCCTGGGCAGGATTTGTACGATGCGCTCAACAAGGCCACAGGCCTGGCCGTCGAAATGCTTACAAGCATTGCCGGCGCATGTGGCTGCAAAGCGGAATAGTAAAGGTCCCAGTGTCCGGGCGATAAATAATACCGCAGAGGATGGGCCCACGGATTCCCGAAAGGTCCTGCCTGGCTAAGGCGCGATTAACGGCCGTGCCGACAGCCTTGCCCAACTGTTCAATCTTGACCAGCTTTTTTGCCTCGGCTGTGGTGAGCTTACGAGTAGCGGCCTTCTTGATTGCCTTCTTCTTTGCAGTTTTCTTGGTTGCCATATCGTTTACTCCTTCGCGTCGGTCGGAACCGATTAAGGTGGAAGATGTTAAGATTGGATCTGTTCGATTGACTGTCCTCGGTTTGCGGGAGCCGTGGCCAATCAAGGCAGATGAGTCAAACGAGTGACTGGAAGACTTGTGCGAGTATGCGAGAACGCAGGCTCGGGAGCGCCAGCCTCTCAACTTAAGCGGGCACAAGGTAATACCACTCCCAGCAAAAGTCAATACTTCTTTTCCGTAAAAACTGGAAAACATTCTCGTCTGTTGTAGTAAATTCTGTTTGTGACTTGGACGAATGACATCAATATAAGAACAGATTGACCCGTTTATGCGGATCGGATTACTGCCTGTCGGATCATGCCACCGCCTCGCAGGACGCCGCGATTCGATTTAGTATGATCTGACAATGCGTCAATCGTGGAAAAGGAGAATCCGAATTTCGCTTTTAGGGATCTTCTTGCTCGTCGCGGGTCTGGTAGTCTGGGCATTCCTTATCGAGCCTAACCGCTTGATAGTACATTCGGAGACTATACAGATCGATAACTGGCCACTGGAGCTGGGCGGCTTGCGGGTCGCCGTTATCGCGGATATTCACACTGGAGCGCCTTTCATAGACGACCAGAAGCTGCAACAGATTGTCGCCCGAACGAATGAACTCAATCCGGATTTGATCGTGTTGCTCGGCGATTACATGTCGCCGAATAGTTGGCACAGTCATCGGGTCGAGCCGGAAGTGACGGCGGCGGCGTTGCGGAATCTCAAGGCCCCGCTTGGTGTCTATTCAGTCCTGGGCAATCACGATTGGTGGTACAACGGAGAAAAGGTTCGGATCGCTTTTGAGCAGTGCGGTATTCATGTCTTGGAAGATGAGGCAGTAGAGGTCAAGTGGCACGACAAATCATTCTGGCTGGTTGGTCTGGCGGATCTTTGGACCAGGCCGCAACACGTCGGTGAGACGATTGCGAGAATTCCACCGGGCTCAACCATCATCGCGCTAACTCACAATCCCGATATCTTTCCTGGTCTTCCGCAGCGCGTGCCGTTGCTGTTAGCTGCACACACTCACGGCGGCCAAGTGAACATTCCGCTGATCGGCACGCCCATCGTGCCGTCACGTTTCGGACGAAAATACACGGCCGGCCATATCTTCGAGAACGGTCATCACATGTTCGTTACGACGGGTATCGGTACGAGCATTCTCCCCGTCCGCTTTCGCGTCCCGCCTGAAGTCTTAATTCTGACGATTAAATAACTCGGCGAGGTCCTTAATGAAGGCTTGGATGAAAGGGAAGTTATCGATCTCCTTCCCCTTTATCCCTGTGCCGGTATTGTTGAGTCAACGCCTTCCACTTGCTTCATCTCTGCTCGCCCCGGTGACCGTTCCGAGACTCACTAAGTGATTTTCACCCCGGCGAAGCGCAGCAGGTCAGACATAAAGAACTTGCCGTCTTGCGGCGCGCCGAACTGGTTTTTCTTTGGCTCCCAGGTCGGCTCTGCGCTCAGGAATGACGACGGGTCTCCGTCGAGCAAACCTATCAGCACCTCCGCCACGATGCGACCACCGACGGGCCCAAGCTTCTTGCCGCTGCAACGCACCTCAGCTTCTTTGAGGATGTAATACCACAGCGGTGTATTGTCATTGAAAGCGGTCGCCAGATTGCGCGGCGGGTCGCCCGGTTTGTCCGCTGGAGCGTTCGTGGGCAGATTCAATTCGGCAGGAGTCAGGATGATGTTCCCCTGCGTCATTCCCATGGCTCTTGCCACCGCCTGGCCGGAGGGCAGGCCGAGCGCTTTGCCGCGGAGGAGATTTCGTTTCGCGAGCGACTTGAACATGTCGGTAATGAAGGGTAATGAACCGAGACCGACGGCGATCTTCGCATCGATTCTGCGGGAGAGTTGAGGCTTCTGTGCCACGCCCGAAAAATCGAAGAAGCGAGCCCACTGGATTTCCAGGCCGGCCCGGCGCTCCTGAAAGCCGCGCAGGTCTTCACCTTCTTCGCCAAAGATTTCGACATCGTCGGGATCTTCCGTGTCCGGATTGAGCTCATAATCGGTGCGAATCATGCTGTGCCCGAAGCGATAAGCCGCGACTGAAAACTCGACCGGGATAAACGGCTGATTTCTGAATTTATAAAACTTCAGATCAACGTTCAGAGCTCCTTGAATATCTTTGGTTCCCCCGCCGAAGGGAACCTTATATTTATCCAGCTTCACGATGTCGTTGACCACATCGTCGCCGCCGAGAATCTTTCGCAGAAAGTCGTGTAAGACGACCCACTGGTAATGCCAGCGCACAATCCTGCGCGCCTCGTCAAAGCGATTGGCCGTATTGGCGGGCAGCGCGTCCACCACCTTGTTGTGAAACTTGATAAAAGCCAGATGGAGTTGAGAGACGATCGCGTTCTCGTCGTTGCGTGGGTCGCCGGTGAGTGCGCGCTTCTGGTCCGCGCTATTTCGCGGCAGATCATCTTCACCGGCCGCGTTCTTACCGATCAGCAGATGGATCCCGTCCGCCTCGTAGAGGTAGGGATTGTTGTCCGGCCCATCCGCATAGAGGGAATCAAGATCGTAGCGCGGCGTACGGAAATTGCGCAGGGCGTCAGGGTCATTGTCGCGCTGGAGCTTGGAGTTGGGATCGAAGGTGATGTCATGGTCAATGAACTGACCGAGGTAAGTAAAGCCGGCGGGAATATCCGGGTTGTCCAAATTAGCATCGTCGGCTTGCGCTTGAGTCTCGATCATCAGACCGCCCAGCGCCAGAAGATCAGCCTCTTCGGGGGCGAAAGGCGGAAGGTTGCGGAACATTCTTCCGAAGCGTCCTTCGTAGAGGGTCGAGCGCGGAACGTCTTCAAGGCCGCGTAGCGGCAGTACGCCGTGAAAACGCTGCGGCGGGCTGGGGCTGCTGTGTGGCGGTTGATTAGAGAGGTTCGTGTTTGGCATATAGTTTCTCCTTGTAGATGAAAGACGGAGCCGAGTCGGGGTAAATATCCAATGGGACGTAACGATTTCTCTGATACCCCGAAAGTGCCCGCAGGCCGGCAAACATCCCTACCTTGATCGTTATAGCGCGATTAGCAGATGTTCCCCCTCACCGGGGGTACTTTGTCTGACTGATTGTCCCTTACCTGTTATGCGATTGAGAGACAAAGTATTTCATGGACTACGCGCTGATCGCAAAGAAAGCTGACTTGACCTCAAATTGGCGCAACCCACCCTTTGAAGACGCGCTCCCCAGTCAATCCATTTGTTTGGATGACGTGCTATCTGCTTACTGCGGCAGTCAAATCTTAGCCGCTATTATTGTTTCGACTTCAGACGGCAACAAAATCGGCTCATGGGATTTGGTGAAAAACGCAAACCCTTTATGGCTGACCAGGTACTGATAGCTAGTCGAGAAGAAGCCACCCTCGGCATATATGACCAGCGGATTCTCAACTTTTCGGAGTATGGTTTGGAAAGCGGCGGGGGCCACTCGGACCACCACGCCACTGGCTTTGATCGCATTAGCGATTGCGGCTGCTGCCGCCGCTGCTCCTGCTGCCATAGACTAATCCTCCTTTGGTGGGTCGGATCAACGGAGTCAATCAAATGTAGAGTTAATGCTGCACGGCCCTTATAACGCCGTGGATTTGTGCGGGATACACGCGTGTCGGTTGACATGGTTCAGCCGCCCTGCTCCGCAGCCGTCACCCTGGAATTGCATATCTAGTTTATAGCGTTCATCGGTAACCGAATCGCAAATATCGCGCCGCCTTCAGGAGCATTTGCCACAGTAAGCGTGCCCCCGTGTTCAGTGATCACGCGATGGGCTAAGGCCAGACCGATTCCATGCCCTGCGGTCTTGGTCGTAAAGAAGGGAATGAAGATCTTCTGTAGTTCAGCAGCGGCAACTCCTTCGCCGGTGTCCTCGATCGAGATTGTCGCGAACGGTTTGCCTCGCTCGTTTTCAATTGAACTGTGAATTGTGACTCGTCGATCGGATTTGTTATTTGGAATCGCCTCGGCGGCGTTGCGCAGCAGATTCAAGAGAGCTTGCCGCAACAGGCGGGTGTCTGCCTGGATTTCAATCCTCTGCGCAGAGGAAAACGCCTTAATAACCAGCGTGACGCGGTGTTCGTCAAACAATGAATTCAAGTCTTTCGCACACTCCTGAATCAGTTCGTCCACTGAAACGTCTTCGGGTTGCAGGGGTTGCGGTCGCGCGAAATTAAGGAACGAGGTAGTCATCTCAGAGAGGTTTCTAACTTCCTGTAACAACCCGTCGGCGGCAGTCTTGCCTTGCTTGTCATGATCGATGCTTTGGAGAAATTGGGCATAGCCATGCAGTGCGGCCATTGCATTCTTGAATTCGTGCGCCAGGCCGGCGGACATCTCACCAAGGCTTTCCAGGTTTCTCTTCAGCGCGACCTGTTCGCGCAGGCGCGTGACTTCGGTAATGTTCTTCGCGCCGGAAAACACGGCCGCTTTGAAGACAAGCCTCAACCAGTTTCGCGAGCGCGGGGATGCTCGCGAAGATCGCCTGGAGGTGTTCGCCGGAGGAGCTCAGCTCATTTGCCAGCAGGTCGCGCGCCGGCGCATTCATCAAAGTGGTCTTGCCCGCTGCATCGAAGGCGATTAATCCGGTCGGCATGCTGGCGACAATGCGCTCGCTGAAACGCTCAGCGGAATCCGCGCGAGCGCTCGCTTGATCACCAAGGCGCTTGAGTTCGTTCTGTTGATCCTGAAGTTGGGCGATGACTGATTGAAATGTCTCCAGCACAAATGCGGCTTCGTTTTGCATCTTGCCCGAATGCGTGACGGGAGCGCGCTTTGCTTCGCCGATCAGTTGACTATAGGGACGGAGCAGGCCGCGCAGGAGCCAGGCAATGCACAGCAGACTGATAAAAAGCGTGACCACAAAGGACGTCAGTAGAAACGGACGGTAAACGACCGCGGCATCCGGGGCCAGAGCAAAGATCGCAAAGATCAGCACCGTGCCCAGCAGAAAGACGCCGGCAAGACTCGCAAGCAGGATTTGAGGACGACTGGCTTGCATGTTCGGCTAGTGTAGTCTGTTGAAAATAACTGTACAACGGACCGCGCTCGTCACGCTTGAGAGAAAATCAGAGAAGATTACTTTATGTGTTTCGTGAACCGCACGAAAGAAGCCGCGGAACAGTCAATTGAGAACCCTGCGCTAGCGAAATTGCGACGCGTACCATTCGATGATGCGCGAGCCGATCAATAACGAAACGATTGATCCGATGCCCAGGAAAATTCCGAACGGCAACATCATCTGCAGGTCTCGGCTTCCGCGCCGCAACATCACGGATACTCCGGCCAGAGAACCACTGAGGGCCCCGATAAGAATCGTGAGGATGGTTAGCCGCCAACCGAGATATGCTCCTACCATCAACATCATTTTTACGTCGCCCAAACCCATGGCCTCGACGCCGCGCAACTTTTCCCATAGAAAGCCCATCAGCCACAGCGATCCGCCGCCAGCCAGCGCTCCGACTACTGCGCCAATCAGCGAAACTGCCCAGGGCGGATAGGCCGGGGGAAGGAGGGTGATCAGTTGAGGTAAATCGTCGAAATGAGCCGGTCCCACGAGATAAGGGACAACTGCCCGAGTGATCAGCGCGAAGAGAATCCCTGGATAAGTAATCGCGTTCGGCAGGATCATGTGTTCGGCATCGATGAATATCAGCGCCAAAATCGAGGCCGCAAAAGCGAGATCGAACCCGAGCGCAAGAGACCAGCCATCATGCCAGGTCACGGCGACAAACAATAAGGCAGTCAGGGCTTCGACCGCGGGATAGCGCGGCGAGATTGGCGCGCCGCAGGCGCGGCACTGTCCCCGCAGAATTAGAAAGCTCAGGATAGGAATATTGTCATAAGCTTTAATGCCGGCGTGGCACCTGGGACAGGTGGAGTTGGGAAAGACGATCGATTGCTCGCGCGGCAGACGGTGAATGACGACGTTGAGAAAACTGCCAATCATTGCCCCGAGAACGCCCATCAACGCGCAAGCGACCGGCAGTGTTGGGGCCAGGGGATTCTCGAGCGAAAGGTTCATTCAGGAGAGCATTGTAGCGCGGCTATGATCTCGCTGCCTACTGCTTTTCTCGCGTCTGGTTTTGCAGCCCGGAGAGAATGGCGTGCTTTAGAGCAGCGTGGCGCCACGCGAAGTTGGCGATCGTGAGGCCGGCACGGCCATCGCGAAATCCGCCTTTCAAAAGAAAGCTCCGCAGAAAGGCAGCGGGTCCCGCTATCGCCGTACGCAAGAATGAAGTGCGTTTGCCGTCTCGCAGCATCTGGCGCGCGCCCAACGGCGCATAACGCTCTTCGATCATTTGCCGGTGATGACTGGTGTCGCGCATCGAGTAGTGCAGGAGATCGCCCTGAATCGTGCCCATCCGCGCCCCCTCATCCAGCGAAACAGATTCATGGATTAGGCGTTCGCCCCAGCGTCCGCGGGCGCGTCTAAAGAGCCGAAGTTGATAGTCGGGATACCAACCACCGCCCCGAATCCAACGACCCATATAGAACGCCCGCCGCGCGACGCGGTATCCGTCCAGAAGCATCGACTCATCGCTGTTGCGCAACGCGGCAATCGAATTCTGCAATTCAGTGGAGACGCGCTCGTCGGCATCCAGGCTGAAAATCCAATCGTGCCTGGCGGACTCAACGGCGAACTGCTTCTGTGCTGAGAAGCCCGGCCACGCGTTCACGATGACTCGTGCGCCACACTGAACGGCAATTTCGCGAGTTGAGTCGATCGATTCTGAATCAATGACCAGAATCTCGTCAGCCCAGGCGACAGACTCGCAGGCAGCGCGAATATTTTCAGCCTCGTTGAAGGTGATGATGGTCGCCGTGATGCGCATTGCCTATTGCCGATTTCCGATTGCCAGTTTCGCGTGCCGGTAACTGGGAGTATACACGGCCCAAATCGGCAATCGGGAATCAACAATCGGCAATGCGTCTACGGCTTGGTTGGATCAGTAACCACCACGTTGTTAACTCTCAGCGTGGCGGCGGTCGCATGTTGCAGATCGGCCAGGGCCTTGTTGTAGTCAGTTTGAGCTTGCAGTTCATTCGTCCTTGCGGTGGTCAGCTCGTTCTGTCGCTGCAACAAAAGAAAGGTGGTTGAGCGACCCACTTCGTAGAGCTTTTGTTCACCGGCAAGTTGTTGTTCGGCGCTCTCTCTGGCCTGGCGCGAAGCAACCACACGCTTCTGAGCCGTATCGACAGCCTGAGCGGCATTTCGTACATCCATTTCGATCGCCTGATCCTGAGATCGGTAGGAAGCTCCG
>WNFR01010769.1_pt1 | contig 15878 bp, 14 predicted proteins | sample 5400221 | NCBI WGS metagenome assembly WNFR01 (sample SAMN13153357, study PRJNA577476) | soil metagenome | isolation source: 40 cm soil under Madrone tree | place: USA:California | collected 2016-06-14 | reverse complement strand
CTGCGCAATACGAGAACACAACTCGGATCACCCGCGTGGAAGGCGAGCCGTTCAAGACGGAGGGGAAAATTCTCGTCGCGCCCGGATGGCTGGAGGTTTATGGACGCGAAGCCGCCAGTGAGAAGCCGGAAGAAAATCTACCCGCAGTGACGCAGGGCGAACGCGTCGAAACGGTGCGCATTGAAATAAAAACGGAGCAGACGCGACCGCCTGCTCGCTATAACGAGGCGACGATCCTCAGCGCGATGGAATCAGCGGGGAAACTTGTCGAAGATGAAGAATTGCGCGAGGCAATGAAAGAGAAAGGGCTCGGCACGCCGGCGACGCGCGCGGCCATCATCGAGACATTGATTTCAGCGCACTATCTGGTGCGACACGGCAAGGAGCTGCAGCCGACAGCGAAGGCCATCCAAACCATTACGCTTTTGAAAAATGCGGTGCCGGAGTTGACCAGCCCGGAACTGACCGGAGAATGGGAATTTCGCCTGCATGAGATTGAGCATCGCAAGCTGACGCGTGACGCGTTCATGCGCGACATACGCGAGCTCACGAACGACATCGTCGGGAAGGCCAAACACTTTCACCCTGACGAACACATGCCGGAGAGCGCGCCGTTCGGCAAGTGCCCCAAATGCGGTTCGCCTATTGTCGAGCGGTTCAAGAGTTTCACATGCACAAATGACGAATGCGATTTCACGATTTGGAAAACCATTGCCGGTCGATTGCTGAGCCGCGAAGAGTTCGAGACTCTTGTCCGTGAGAAACACGTGGGGCCATTGGGCGGCTTTCGGAGCAGGAAAGGGAAACGGTTCCATGCCCTGCTTAAGCTGAGCGACGACTTCAAAGCAGAATTCGATTTCGGATCAAATGGACAGGAGAACGGCGCTGCGCAACAAGTCGATTTTTCAGGGCAACAACCGCTTGGCAAATGTCCCAAGTGCGGCGGGCGCGTGTTCGAATTGGGAATGAGTTATGTCTGTGAAAATTCAACCGGGCCGAATAAAACGTGCGATTTTCGATCGGGCAAAGTCATCTTGCAACGCTCGATCGACCGCGAACAGGTGAACAAACTGCTCGAAACCGGCAAGACCGATTTGCTTGAGCGGTTCATTTCGCGCAAGGGCAGACCTTTCAAAGCGTATCTCGTGTTGACCGACAAAAAAGACGTCGGCTTCGAATTTGAGAAGCGCGAGCCGCAGGCAAAAAGAGAACGAAAGCCCAAAGAGCCGGTCGCTAAGATCGATTTCGCAGGCAAGGAGTCACTCGGCAAATGTCCAAAATGCGGCGGGAAAATTTTTGAAACTGAGAACAGCTATATTTGCGAGCGTTCCCAGGCAGATCGAAAGCCCTGCAAATTCAAGCTAAGCAAAACAATTCTTGGCCGCGACATTCCCAAAGAGCAGGCGCAGAAACTCCTCGTGTTGGGCAAAACCGATCTCCTCGACGGCTTCATTTCAAAAAGAGGACGGCCCTTCTCCGCCTATCTCAAGTTGGAAGACGGGAAGGTTGGTTTCGAGTTCCCGGAGAAAACGGCACCAGCCAGAGAATCTGGGCACGCTAGTTAGTTTGGTACAAGCGCGACTGCTCTGCCGGCGGCGCTACGCTCAGCCGTTGCGGGTGACCGTGCGTGCCGAAGCGAATGCATTGCACTGCAACGACTTTGTGCTTCACACGAGCGCCGCGCAAAACTAAAGATCAAGCTCGTGCGAAAAAATGCTGTCGTTGTCATTCTCCTCGTGGCGCTTTGTTACATACTTGGATTGGTTACAGCCTCTTATTTCACTCTCCACGGCGCCCATCTGGGCACAGCTATAACTAGGCTACTTCACGGAAAAGCTCAGCCCTTTATAGTCAGGAGAAACTTCAACGAAACGATCTATTACGTAACCGACCGAAAAGAAGGTCCCCGTAGCAATGGCAACGCTACCTATGCTAGCGACTATGCGGGACAAGTCTCGTATGGATTCATAAAGGTTCAAATACCCGAGGATCGTCTAGCAGGCTCTCAAATCAACGACGACATTATCAAGAAAGTGGAGTCGATTCCTTATGAGAATTTCATTAGGCTTCTTCAGGATCAGGCAGCGAAGCCATTAGTTGTTTGGATCCACGGCTATAGACCCTCATTTAACCTCAGCGCTATACATTGCGCTCAACTGGCGCACGACTTAAACATTGATGCGAATATACTCACCTTCGATTGGACCAGCAGTGAATCGGTCCTTGGCTATACGCGCGACCTCTTACAAGTGCCTCGGTCCACAAAGCACCTCGTAAACTTGCTGAACACGATTAGTAATGAAGTTAAGCCGCAAAAGATAATTGTCGTCGCACACAGTCTTGGCTGTCGGTTGGTATGTCTGGCGCTCCACAAGTTATATAACGATCCAAACGCTAAGAATCTAAAGTTGGACCATGTCATATTTTTGATGCCTAACGTTGATAGAGAAGAATTTGATGAAGACTTTAAATCTGAGCTCCAAAGCTTGGTAAACAGGATCACGATCTACGTCGCTTCTGACGACAACGTTTTATTGCTGGCTAAACTCCTGTACAATGTTGATTCAATTGGCCTGACAGAACACTTCTCTCCAGATACGAACCTGGATGAAATTCAAACGTTTCTCTACTATAAGAAACAGCTTCCCGATAAAATTGATCTCGTCGATGTTTCATTTTTCTCGAAGAAAGACTCTCTTAGGAAGCATCGCGTTTTTCTCGAGAGGCCCGTCGTCGACGACTTATATTGGTTAATTCACGATTATCCGGCTGCGAAACGGCATCTGTTAAAGTACGGCGAGAATAAGAGTCCAAGTAATTATTGGGTCATCCCTCCGTAATGCCTTTCGATGCGTGATACCCTGCGGGGAGCGGGTGTTGTTCGACGTTTCGCTGGACATGATGCACCATGGCGACGGCACCAATCAGTACGATGGCTGCAATGACTTGGTGCAGGTGAAGGCTGGCGTGGAAGAAACCCCACGTGATGCATACGGCAGCGAGCGTTTGCATCATTTCGAAATAACCCGCCGTCGATGCGCGCGTGAGACGCAGCCCTTGAAAATAAATCAAAAGCGGAATTCCGCCTGAGACTGAAGCGAGCAGAATCAGCCAAACAATTGCCTTGGTGGGGTGCGCCTGCGCCGCCCCCGGCCAGAGCGCCGCGCCATTCAGTTTGCCGTACGCCAAAAGAATCAGCGCCATGCAGGTAAGGCCGACGACAATGCGCATGCTGGAGGCGAGTCGGAGAGACATGCCGATCATGACGCCGCGTCCTGCAACGGTTGAAAGTCCCCAGAATAGTGCACACACGAGCACGTAGCCCGTGCCGAGATTCAGGCCAGCGCGTTCGAAGGAGACTGCGATCATGGTTGGATGCGCAACAGAGACGAAGATGCCAGCAACGATAGCGATGCCAGCGTAAAGAGAGAATTGCCGCGCAAGCCGGTCACCAAAAAGCACGAACGCGCCGATGGTAGAGATAACGGGTTGGATATTCAGGATCACGTTCACCACCGTTGGGTTCCCATATTTCAACGCCAACGTGAAAAAAATTGCGCCGACCGCTGAGCCGGCGAACCCGGAGAAAAGCAGGAATCCCCATGTGCGTGCGCGGATTTTTGGGATCTCGTGCAAACGCGGGATCAAGATCGGCAGGAACATGATGAGGATAAGCACATGCTCCCAGAAGACGATCACCTTTGCGTCGAAAAGCTCATTGAGCGGGATGCGCCACGCGCTTTCTGTGCCCCAAAGCGCCGCGCCGAGGCCGACGAGCCACGGGCCGTAAGCTGCGCTGCGAGTTGTACGGCTTTGCATCCTGAATCGGTGTAGCGTTGGGGCATTGCTGCGTCAACGCCTCGGCGAGTCAATGTATCCCACGGCGCGCCCGGCGGTCGCGCCCGACCAAGTAGTTCGGTCGTTTATTGAATGAGAAGGAATGAGGCAGAAACTTCAAAGAACCATTGACGCCACAACTTATGGTGTGGTAATTAGCCTCTTAACACTATGCGTTGCCCCAAGTGCGGGTCTCGTGATGACAAAGTCATCGATTCCCGTCAGTCGCGGGATGCCTCCAGCATCCGCCGCCGCCGCGAATGTCTGAAGTGTAAATATCGCTACACCACTTATGAGGAGATCGAGCGCTCTGACCTCCGCGTGGTGAAGCGTAACAGAACACATGAACCGTTTGATCGTCGCAAACTGGCTGCCAGCATCGCGAAAGCGTTTGAAAAACGTTCCACGAGTCTTCTTACGCTGGAGGATATTGTGGACGAGATTGTGCACGAAGTGGAAACCGGTGGGCGCGAAGTTCCTTCGTCGGTAATCGGTGCGAAAGTACTCGAAAAACTCCGGGCGATCGATGAGGTGGCGTATTTGCGTTACGCCTCCGTGTACCAGCAATTTCAGGACGTCGATCAATTTGTGGATGCCATTCAAACATTGGGACGTCGTGTAAAACCCAATGCGCTCCAGCGGGAATTATTTCCGCCTGAAGCCGCTCAGAATTCCACGCCAGGATCACGCAACATCCAGAACAAGAATCATGGTCGCGTTTAAGGAAGAATTTCCATATCTCCGCACAAACTCGGGACAACTCTTCGAGTTTAGCCGTGATTGGCTGCATGCTGCGCTCACGCGGGCAGCTGATGAAGCCGGTTATCCCAGTTGGTGGCTCACCGATCACGTGACTGAGAGCATTGCTTTTTATCTGCACCTGCGAAATGACGAAAACGTGGTGGCGTTTAACCAATTGTCGCAGACTGTGCGTTACGTGCTGAGAGCGATCGGCTACAAGGAAATTGTGCCGCATTTTTCACCCTCGCCACCGCCAATTTCCATTTCGTTACTGGATATCGCGCATCATGCCGGCACAGGTTATGAACTCGCGTTTTTTGATCTTCTTGAAAAGCGAATCAGCAGCTTGATCGAAACCGGCGCCGACAATCTTCGGCTTTGTTCGCTTCAGCCTTGTGTGAAGCATCTTCGCGGCGTGAAAACCTGGACGCGCGCCTGCGACGCGCTGCGCGAGGAAATTGTCTGCTTCGTCCGTGAAAGACTAACAGCGACGACTGATTTTGCGCGGTTGGATTGCTCCGTGCGTTAAAAATTTTGCGAGACACGCCGACACGGCTCCAGTTTTCGGATTTGAATTAGAATCAGATTGCGCAGATTTACAGCAATCCGGTGACCGGCACTCCAAGCTCTGAAGAACCATGACCATTTTTGAAAAAATTATCGCACGACAAATCCCGGCGAAAATCATTTGGGAGGATGACGACGCAGTCGTTTTTCACGATGTTAACCCGCAAGCCCCCGTGCATGTGCTAATCGTGCCAAAAAAGGTGGTCCCGCGTTTAACGGACGCGACCGATGACGATCGCGCGCTGCTTGGCAAATTACTGCTTATCGCGCGCGACATGGCGAAGAAACTGGAGTTGTCGAGCGGCTATCGTGTCGTGATTAACTGCGGGCCCGATGCGGGTGAAAGTGTGCCACATCTGCATGTCCATTTGCTGGGCAAGCGTGCGCTCGCCTGGCCGCCAGGGTAAAGCTGGAAAGTCTGGCCTCCCCGGCACATTGACTGCGCGGGGTCGAAGAAATCCGCTGAGCCCAGCGTATGCGACAGCGCTTCGTGCAACCGCGAATCTATCCAAGAACTCGACGGCTTTAAGCCGTCGAGTTTACTAAACGGCTACTCGCGAATGAGCGACCAGTCGATTCCAATGATCCGCTTGTCCGCGAAGCGTTTCAGCGATTTAGGAAAAACGAGATAGGTTGCGCCTTTTCTTTGTTTGAACCCGACGATTCCGAAGTCGGTCCCGCTCTCGCTCTTCAGGATTGTCATCACGCGATTTTTCTTTATTTGCGATTGGAGATAACGATCCGCAGCCGGCTTTTGCCAGAGTGTATAAGCCTGCGGCTTACCGCACTTTTCGACGACTCGCGAGAACCGCGCCGTTTTTACTTTAAGGAGTTTCATAACTGATACCAAGCAGTGTGCCTCCTTCGAGTTCACTCGGGGCAGGCCGTCGTTGCGCGGTTTGAAAAGTCCGCCAGAGAACTACGGCAAGGAGGATCAGACTACCGTTGCTGCATTCCTGCCCTGGCGGGATTTGTAAGTCCTCAATCCATAGCCCCTGACGGAAAGCAAATTTCCTCGCAAGAATCGGAACGCGCAACCCCGAACTCCAAAAGCTTTCGGTAGAAAATCGGCGCATTGACAAGGCATCAGGCTTCTGTTTGCATCGACGCCGTGAAATGGCTGGCGTTGCTTCTGGTTATTGTTCTTTTCGGTGCGTCGAACTCCTGCACAACTCTGGTTAATCGGCGCGATCTTTACAGTCCAGAACCCGCACCCGATTCGTTAGAGGCTGCCCGGCAGTGGTACGGCACCACGAGCACGAGCACGACAACTAGAACAAGGCGGCCAAGCGCAGAAGCGCTACCGCCGCCAGACGTTCCCCAATACTAAATCAGGAAAACTGGCGCGCAGTGTTTAGCCGAAAGGCAGGTTTGCCTTGATTCGCGCCACATCCGTATCGTCCACGCGCGCTGCTTTACTCAGCCGGCGCTTGCGCTTTGCATTTTTGGAGGACAACAAATGGCGTCGCGAAGAGTGCGCTCGCAACACTTTACCGCGCGCTGTGATTTTAAAACGTTTGGCTACTGCTTTGCGTGTTTTGCTTCGCGCAATTGGCTTCGGTCCAGAGCTTTGAATCTTATCCGCTGAGGACAGCGGACGCTACAGCGCGAATTGAATTTGCGCATTGAGTGTCGAGCGCTTGCTCTGAATCTTTTCGGAGTTGAAGCTCCAAGAATGAAGGAGTCGCAAAACGAAGTGCCGCGCGTCGTTATTGTCGGTTCGGGATTTGGCGGGCTCGAGGCAGCCAAAAAGCTTGCTGGTAAAGATGTGCAGGTCACGGTGATCGACCGCACAAATTACCATCTCTTTCAACCTCTACTCTACCAAGTCGCCACGGCCGCACTCTCACCCGCCGACATTGCTGCCCCGGTGCGCGCGATCTTGAGCAGGTGCAAGAACGTGGAAGTGATCCTTGCAGAAGTGGAATCCGTGGATGTCGATGCCAAAAAAATAAAAACGGCCGACCAGGATATTGATTACGACTACCTGATCCTCGCGACGGGCGCCCGGCATTCCTACTTTGGCCATAACGAGTGGGAAAAACTTGCCCCGGGATTGAAGAGTCTCGAGGACGCGATTGAGCTGCGCCGCCGGATTCTTTTGGCGTTCGAATATGCCGAAAAAACCACAGATGAAACGGCGCGCCGTGCGGCGTTGAATTTCGTCGTCATCGGGGGTGGACCGACCGGTGTTGAAATGGCCGGCGCGATCGCAGAAATCTCCCGGCACACGCTAGCCAAGGATTTTCGCCACATCAATCCATCAGAGGCGCGCGTCATTCTCATAGAAGGCGAGCCACGTCTGCTAGCTGCTTATCCGGAGGATTTATCTGCGAGCGCGCGAAAACAGCTGGTGGATCTCGGCGTGGAAGTGCGCACCAGCGCGCGGGCAACGAATCTTACCGAGGAAGGAGTGCAAGTGAACGGCGAATTTATTCCTTGTCGCGTGAAAATTTGGGCGGCTGGCAACAATGCGTCGTTCGTCGGCAAGACTCTCGGCGTACCGGTTGACCGGTGCGGCCGCGTCATCGTAAACGACGACCTTACGATTCCGGGGCACCCGGAAGTTCAGGTGATTGGCGATCTTGCAAATTTTCCGTATCAGACTGGACAGCCGTTGCCGGGAATCTCGCCAGTGGCAATGCAACAGGGACGCCACGCCGCGCGCAACGTACTTGCGATGATAGGAGGACGTAAACCACAACGCTTCCGTTATTGGGACAAGGGAACAATGGCGACGATCGGGCGGAACAAAGCAGTCGCGGATTTAAAGTTCATGCATCTCAGCGGCCTGCCGGCATGGCTGGCGTGGTTATTCGTGCATATTGTTTTTCTGGTCGGCTTCCGCAACCGGCTGGTCGTCCTTTTCCAGTGGGCATGGGCATATCTTACGTTCGATAAAGGCGCACGATTAATCACGCGCAACTTTCAATCGGAGCAAAGACCGCCGGCGTGAAAATGGAATTAACGACACTGTTCTGGTCGAGTTGTTAGTAGAAGCCGAATTGCTCAGACGGAAGTTGTTCGAGCCACTGATGAATGAATGTGAAGAGCTCTTGAAGATTTTTTCTGCCTCGCTCGCGACGGCAAAGCGCAATCGCTAAATCACTGAATCGTTAAATCGCTAAATGCGAAAGCCTCCCCCACAAATCAGTGTGCGCAATCTCCAACGAAAAATTCCCGTCAACACAGCCGACCTTCAAGAATTCGCAAGTAGAGCGGTGTGCCGTTGTTTGCCATTGCGAAAACGTCGACGGACGCATTTGAGCAAATTAGAGGAAGTTTTCGTCTGGCTAATTTCCGATGGCCGCATGTCGCGATTACATCGGCAGTTTCTCGGCCAAACGGGACCGACTGACGTGCTAACGTTTCAACACGGTGAAATTTTTATCAGCGTTGAGACGGCCAAACGACACGCTCGTGCGTTTGGAAACTCGCTCGTGCGCGAGCTTCAGCTGTACATCATTCATGGCCTTTTACATCTGCACGGATTCGATGATCGAACGGAGCCCGGCGCGCGGAGAATGGAGAAAATGCAGGCAAAAATTCTGGGCGCAGATAGCGGCACTGCGTGAGTGCCTAAAAACACAGTACAGCTTTTGCCTATCGCGAGCGCGGAAGGCCCCGCAGGTGTTTGAACTGAAGGCGCCGTATGTTAGCCTTTTAACCATGAGTTGCGGGCCATGGCAGGACACCGGGTGGCTGGCGCAGATGAAAGAAAACGAGGGGATCATTCACACCTCCAACGAGAAGGCGGGAACCCTAACGACGGCGGAGCCTACGATCGAAAAAGAAACGCGTTCGGAAGAAGATCTCGATGTTCCGTGGCAGGTGGTGGTCCACAACGATCCGGTGAACTTGATGAGTTATGTGACAATGGTTTTCCAACGGGTCTTCGGTTATCCCCGCGAGAAAGCAGAGAGACACATGTTGGAAGTACATCACAACGGTCGATCAATTTTGTGGAGTGGCATGCGGGAACGGGCCGAGCTATATGTGCAACAACTGCATGGTTACCTCCTGCTCGCCACCCTGGAGAAGGCGTGCTGATATGGAAATTCGCCAGCGTAACGACCAGATCGAACTCTCCGAACTCGACCCGTTCCTTGCCGAATTGCTTCGGCAGATTCCCACAAGCGCCGACCCAGGCGGTGTACCGGCTGCCGAACAACGCCTCTTCAGTCCCCCAACAACTGGAAAAGAATCCGAGATTTGCGGAGAGTGGAAGATGTACGTCGAACCTGAGTTACGGCGTCTTTTTCAGACGGCGACAGAGACTGTGGCGGCTGATTTGGAGCAACTAAATGGCAATGAAGAAACTTTCGCAAACCGCACGCTGCGTATTCCCTCCAAACATGCCGATGCCTGGTTGAGCGCACTTAATCAGGCGCGCCTCGTCATAGCCGCAAAAAATAACTTCACCGAAAACGAACTGAACGACCACTTTCGCTCACCCATCGGATCGCGCCGGGACTTGAGTCTGTTTCAGGTGAACTTCTACGGTTTTCTGCAGGAATTTATCCTGCGCGAGCTGGAGGGTTGAGAGAACGCAGGTCCGAGTGGTCAGGCTTCCTGTCTTGCTTTGACCATCGCCATCAGCCGGTTTTTGATTGCGGCAGATGATTTTGCCGGACGCAAACTCAGAGCAAATGCTTCATGCAATGCATAACATTTGGTGATGAATTCTTCGCCCTTTTTCCCGAATTTCTTCCGCGCTTTCTCGAATTCCTCCAATTCTTCTGCCTCCAGTGCGCCGATAACATAGAGCCGCGACTGGTTCTGGAATTCACTAAAGTTCATCTTTCAACTCCTTCAGGCCGTCATAGATTTTTTTGAGCCCAAGTTCAAGCCTAGTTTTTACTGTGCCTAATGGTGTATTCGTTTTGGCCGCGATTTCGCGCTGGCTCATGCCCCTAAAAAATGCGAGATCGATTGCCTGCTGCTGGGGCGGTGGCAGGCTGCTTATGACTTTACGAATGAGGCGGCGCGTGTCGCTCAGCACGATCTCTTCCTCAGTTGCATTATGCACCCACGCGTCAGGCTGCTGTTCAGTCTCGTTTTGCAGGCGTTCCTCTGCACGCGCATAAGCCTGCTTCTTCCGCAGGCCATCGATCGCGCGGCGCCGGGCCAGTGTCACCATCCAACCGAGAGGTTTGCCTTTTTGAGCAGAAAAATTTTTCGCCTGGTTCCAAATCTCCATGAAAATCTCCTGCAACAGATCATCGGCCTCGGCTTCGTTGTGAATCACCCTTAGGATAAGCGCCTTCAAAATGCCGTTGTATCGATCGTAGAGCTGAGAAAGCGCGTCGGCGTCGCCTGCTTGGATCGCCTTCATCAATTCGAAATCACTCGGCGCTCCAGGCTCGAGCTGCGGCACAACAGTGCGCGGTCGCGTACGCGACTTCGAGATGCGCACGCGTTTCTTTGGCTTAGGTCGCGCGGAAGCAACTAGTTTGGGTGGTCCCATGTGTGATCAGGAATTGCAAGAATTAGAAATAAGATCGAGCGCAGGATTGCAATCGCGTGTCTTAATCTGCACAGGCGACCTCGTCCACCATTTTTCCAAGTGCGAAATCGGTTGATTGCGCGTCGCGTTTTGTGCGTCAAGAGTTAATCGCATGGCACAGGGGCTGAATAACACATCCGTTGATCCGCTTTGGTACAGGGACGCCGTCATCTACGAACTGCACGTTAAGACCTTTTGCGACAGCGACGGCGACGGGATGGGTGACTTCCGCGGCCTAATCGAAAAGCTGGATTATCTGCAGGAACTGGGGGTCACTGCTATCTGGCTGCTGCCATTCTATCCGTCCCCTCTGCGCGACGACGGCTACGACATCGCCGATTATTTCGACGTCAATCCAAACTTCGGGACGCTCGATGATTTTCGTGCGCTCCTGGACGCTGCACATCAACGTAACCTGCGCGTCATTACGGAACTCGTGATTAATCACACTTCCGATCAAAATCCGTGGTTCCAAAAGTCCCGACGTGCTGTAGCCGCGGCAGCCGCCGGGGTCATCGACCCCGGCTACAGTGACGACCTTGGCTACAAGGACTTCTATGTCTGGAGCAACGCTCCGGAAAAGTACAAGGATGCGCGAATCATTTTCAAAGATTTTGAAACGTCGAACTGGGCGTGGGACCCTGTTGCAAAAGCGTACTATTGGCACCGGTTTTATTCGCACCAACCGGATCTGAATTTTGATAATCCGGCCGTGCACGATGCGGTAGAGAAGGTCTGCGACTTCTGGTTATCCATGGGCGTGGACGGGCTTCGTCTCGATGCTGTTCCGTATCTGTACGAACGGGAAGACACCAACTGTGAGAATCTGCCTGAGACGCATGAATATCTGCGCAGGCTGCGCGCTCATGTCGATGCGAAGTTCCCGAACCGTATGCTGCTTGCAGAAGCCAACCAATGGCCCGAGGACGCAGCCGCTTATTTCGGCAAAGGGGACGAATCGCACATGAGTTTTCATTTTCCGCTCATGCCGCGCATGTTCATGGGGCTGCAGATGGAAGATCGCTTTCCGATCATCGACATAATGGAGCAGACACCGCCGATCCCCGATAATTGCCAGTGGGCGATGTTTCTGCGCAATCATGACGAGCTCACCCTCGAGATGGTCACGGATGAGGAGCGCGACTACATGTATCGGGTTTATGCCACCGATCCGCACGCGCGGATTAATCTTGGCATCCGCCGGCGACTTGCTCCGCTGCTTGCAAACAGTCGCCGCAAAATCGAGCTGTTGAACACGCTGCTGTTCTCAATGCCTGGCACGCCCATCATCTACTACGGCGATGAGATCGGTATGGGAGACAATTTTTATCTGGGCGATCGCAATGGCTGCCGCACGCCAATGCAGTGGAGCCCGGACCGCAACGCGGGATTTTCGAGAGCGAATCCGCAGCAACTTTATCTGCCGGTCACGATCGACCCTGAATATCACTACGAAGCCGTCAACGTTGAGAACCAGCAGAAAAATCTTTCCTCTCTGCTGTGGTGGACGCGGCGGGTCATCGCCATGCGAAAAAATTTCAAGGCGTTCTCACGCGGCTCTCTTGAGTTTCTGTACCCGGATAATGCGAAAGTTCTGGCGTTCCTTCGCCGGTGGGAAAACGAGACCATAGTGGTGGTGGCGAATCTTTCGCGGTTCGCGCAGTCGGCGGAGTTGGATCTATCGCGATTCGCCGGCTGCGTGCCGATGGAAGTTTTTAGCCGTAACCTGTTTCGGCCGATCAGGAAGTCGCGCTACGTCATCACGCTCGGCCCCCATGCGTATTACTGGTTCGCGCTGCAAGCGCCGACCGAGGCTCGTCGCGCGCAAAAGAAACGTGTTGTGCCGACGCTGAAAGCACCGGCTAAGCTGGAAATCCTGCTTCACGATGGTCAGCGAGATCAGCTCGAGCGCGAAATCCTGCCAGCGTATATCCGCAACTGCCGCTGGTTTGGTTCGAAGGCGCGGACTTTCCGCGATCTCAGAGTGATCGAGCAGCTTCCTATTTCATCGGATGCGAATGGCGCGCAACTCTGGTTCATTGAGACCAACTACCTGGATGCTCCTACGGAAACGTATGCCATCCCGGTAAAGATCGCCTCGGACGACGTGGCGCGCTCGGTTTCCCAAAATGCCCCGCATGCGATCATTGCACGTTTCGGAGGCAGGGATGGAGCAGTTCTGTTCGACGCAATATGGGACGCAGCATTTCGCTCCCAATTATTCGAAGCGATTGCCCGCCGCCACGCGCTGAAGGCGCGGGCTGGCGAGTTTGTAGGCGTTATCGCCAGCGGATTCGACGGAGATCAAACCGTTCTCTCTGGCGATTCACACGTGGTAAGCGGAGAGCAGAGCAACTCGTCGATGCTCTTCGATAACAAATTTTTCCTTAAACTCTATCGGAAGATCGAGGACGGCGTAAATCCCGATGTCGAAATCAACCGGTTCCTAACAGAACAGACGGATTTTCCAAATGTGCCAGCATTCATCGGAGCGATTGAATATCGCCGGGCCAAAGCAGAGCCGGCTGTCGTCTGCATGTTACAAACCGCCGCTGCCAATGAAGGCGACGTTTGGACACGCAGTGTGGACGCGGTAGGTCGCTATTACGAGCGGGTGCTGGAGCGGAAAGCCGATCTTCAGAATGAAAGCGCGCCTCCGGGGCCGCTACTGGATGAGCTGATCGGCGGGGTTTACCCTGAAAAAGTAAAGCTGGCTGGGCAACGCACCGGAGAATTGCATCTCGCGCTGGCGTCATGCCCGGAAGATCCTGCGTTCCGGCCTGAGCCATTCAACGCGATGGCGCAGCGTTCTGTTTACCAGACAATGCGCACAACGTTGCGGCGGACGTTTATTCTTCTCGAAAAGAAATTGCCAGACCTCTCCCGAGCGTTTCGAGATGAAGCAAAAGAGGTGCTCACCGCGGAACAGGAAATACTCGCGCGCGAAAAACGACTGCTCGATCGCCGCACGAACGCCGCGAAAATCCGGATTCACGGCGACTATCATCTCGGGCAGTTGCTTTATACCGGAAAAGATTTTGTCATTCTCGATTTTGAAGGCGAACCGGCCCGAGCGCTAAGCGAACGCAAACTAAAACGCTCCGCGTTGCGTGATGTCGCAGGAATGATGCGCTCCTTCCAGTACGCCGCTTATACCGCCCTTTGGCAGCCGGCGATGCGCCATGAGGACGTGCCTTTCCTGGAGCGCTGGGCCGATCTCTGGTATCGCCAGATGAGCAGCGTCTTTCTGCAAAGCTATTTGAACACGACGACCGGCGCGATCTTCATCCCGAAAAACAGCGAAGACCTTCAGATCATGCTCGAAGCCTACCTGCTCGACAAAGCGGTGTATGAAATCGGCTACGAGCTAAACCATCGTCCCACCTGGGTCGTCATTCCGATTCGTGGCATCAAACACATTTTGCAGGCGGTCTAAGCCTAAGCCACGGATGCGACACAAATGAAACACAGATGAACGATTCTGTTTCCACATCTGTGAAAATCTGTGTAAATCTGTGGCTCATGAAACAAGGAATTGAATAATGAAAAATTATTTGGACGAAATCAACAATGACATCGCTGCCAAGCATCTCCTAAAGCATCCGTTTTATCTCGCATGGACTCGCGGCGAATTGAGCAAGGAGGCACTCACAGATTATGCGCGACAATATTACCACCATGTCGCGGCGTTCCCGACGTATCTCTCAGCAGTGCATGCGAAGTGCGATGATCAAGACACGCGGAAGCAATTGCTTAACAATTTGATCGATGAAGAAGCTGGCTCGCCGAATCATCCTGAGCTTTGGCTCAACTTTGCCGAAGGCCTCGGCGTCTCTCGTTCGGACGCGCAACGCGATGAACAATGGCCCAAAACGAAGAATCTGATCGACACGTTTCGATCAGTTTGCCGCGATGGATCGACCGCGGAAGGATTGGCCGCGCTTTACGCTTATGAGAGCCAAATTCCAGCGATCTGTGAATCAAAAATCGACGGACTGAAGAAACACTACGGCTTCACCGATCCGAAGCACTACCAGTATTTCGCGGTTCACATCGAAGCGGATCGCGAACATTCTGCTGCCGAGCGAAGAATGCTCGACGCCTACGTTAACGGGCAAAACTTCGAGTCGATAAAGGCATCAGTGAACCGCGTTCTCGACGCGCTTTGGGAAATGCTCTCCGGCGTTTGCCGGCGACACGCGATCGCGTGCTGAGGCGTTTCGCTCGAGGGTTGTAGCCACGGCGCTGTGTCGCCGTGCACATTAACGCGCAGGCAGCGCCTCGACACAGCGAGGCGGCTACAGCAACATCAGCGCGATCGCAGAACTAGGAACGACCGCATCCGATGCCGGCAAACCGATAAGACTTGCGGCTGGCTCGGATCAATTGAGGCAGCGATCTTGTTGTAATCCGAGACGGACGTGATTGGCTGCTGATTGATTTCCTCGATCACATCGCCTCTTTGCAATTCCGCCGCGCCGCTGTCAGGATCGACCTCGGTCACTAATACACCCTGCACATTGTTAGGAAGATCAAGCTGACGCGCCATCTGAGGAGTCAACTCATCGACGTGAATCGACGCCAGCGGACCGCTGCTTGCTTCTTGATCGTTTGGTTGCTCCGGGGATTCGGGCTGAGACTGGCCTTGCCGTGGCGTAACCCGGGCGGTTCCGTAATTGGCTGGCTGCTCTTTGACCTGAGTGGTCACACTCAGCGGTTTTCCATCGCGTACGATTTCGAGTTCAACATTCTTATTCAACTCTGTCTGCGCCACCATGCTCCTCAGCGCATTCATGTTCTTAACTTCGCGACCATTGAATTTGCGAATCAGGTCGCCGCGTTGCAATTTCGCTTGAGCTGCGGGCGACCCCGGCACTATTTGGTCGACCACCACACCTTCGTTGTCGGTGCTGCTTTGTCCTGGCTGCAACGCTCGCGTCTGGATGCCAAGGTAACCGCGAATGATTCGCCCCTGCTTCAACAAGCTCTCGAGGGCGGTACGAATCGTGTTCGACGGAATAGCAAAGCCAATGCCCGCGGAAGCTTGGCTAGGTGAAATGATAGCCGTATTGATCCCAATGACTTCGCCGCGAAGATTAATTAGTGGGCCTCCACTGTTTCCAGGATTAATTGCTGCGTTTGTTTGCAGGAGATCCCCGAAAGCGTCGGTGCGGTTTGGCCGCATTTTCGAACTAATAATGCCATCTGTTACCGTCTCTTCGAATCC
>WNFR01006032.1_pt1 | contig 15880 bp, 11 predicted proteins | sample 5400221 | NCBI WGS metagenome assembly WNFR01 (sample SAMN13153357, study PRJNA577476) | soil metagenome | isolation source: 40 cm soil under Madrone tree | place: USA:California | collected 2016-06-14 | reverse complement strand
ACGTATTCTCGAAGCCGTCCGCTCCGGAGCAGCAACACCGAAAGAAATAGTCGCTCGAGTCTATACCGACGTCTCTCCCAAGGCTCACGCCATGGCTGAACGCGCAGTGCAGGCACATCTGGACAAACTCGAGGCGGATGGTTTAGTTGTCAGGAAAGATCACGAACACTATCAGACCGCCTAAGAAGTCACAAATCAAAACAAAAGTGGCCTGAAAGCCAGTCATCTGCTAATCCAATCGCTCAACTCCCAGCAGTCTCTCAGGTTGGGAAGGTGTCCCCGCCCAAGTTTGAATGCCACTCAATGTCAAACCAGCAACCCAATTTAAGTCATCTCTCAGGTCAGGAAGGCGGACCCTGTCCCCGCCTCAACCTTGAATGCCATTCAAGCTCGGAGCGGGGACAGGGTCCGCCTTCCTGACCTGAGAGATGGCTGGAGTTGAGAGAACCAGCATGATGGTGTATGGCATTCAAACTTGGGTGGGGGACAGGTCCACCTTCCCGACCTGAGAGATTGCTAAAGTTGAACTACAGGACTGGAAGTAAATGGCTGATGAGCAAATCGGACCTACCGCGCCAAGCCCCTGTTCGTACTTTCTCTCCTTTTGCGGTTAGAATCTCTTTCGCATATGAAACACGTAGAAACTTTTGGGCAGTTAAAAAAGTCCGGATATCGCACACGCTCTGTAAAAAACGAGCTGCGCGAGAATCTGATCAAGAAGTTGCGCGCGGGAGAAAAACTCTTTCCGGGCATTGTGGGTTACGCGGATACGGTCATCCCACAGCTGATCAACGCTGTCCTCGCGCGTCACAATATCGTCCTGCTGGGTCTGCGAGGGCAAGCGAAAAGCCGAATCATCCGCCAACTAACCGAACTGCTGGACGAAAGGATTCCCATCATCGCCGGCTCGGAAGTTAACGACGATCCGCTCAAACCGATCTCCGCCTTTGGGCGCCAAACCATAGAACTTCACGGCGATATGACACCCATCGATTGGATCGATCGCGATGCGCGCTTTGTAGAAAAGCTCGCCACTCCCGATGTGACTATCGCTGACATCATCGGTGACGTCGATCCGATCAAAGCCGCAAAAGGCGGCCACCTGCTGAGCGATGAACTGACAATCCACTACGGTCTGCTGCCACGGGCAAACCGAGGCATTTTTGCAATCAATGAGTTGCCCGATCTGGCCGGGAAGATTCAGGTTGGTCTCTTCAATATCATGCAGGAGGGCGACGTGCAGATTAAGGGTTACCCGGTGCGTTTGCCGCTCGACGTGATGCTGGTGTTTTCGGCAAACCCTGAAGACTACACCGCGCGCGGAAAGATAATCACTCCGCTGAAGGATCGTATCGGCTCCGAGATCCTGACTCACTATCCAAAAGAGTTGCAGACAGCTGTCGAGATTACGCGCCAAGAGGCCTGGACGGAGCGCGATGGCTGGCAAGAAGGTGTGGATATCCCCGATTTTATTCGCGAGCTTGTCGAGCAGATTGCTTTTGAAGCGCGAGACGACAACCATGTCGATAAGCATTCTGGCGTCTCGCAGCGTATGCCGATTACCGTGATGGAGTCCGTAGTTTCAAACGCGGAACGACGAGCCCTGCTGACCGGTGAGGACACGATTGTGCCCCGTATAGCAGACATCTACGCCGCCCTTCCTTCTATGACCGGCAAGATGGAATTGGAATACGAAGGTGAACAACTTGGCGCCAATCGCATCGCCCGCGATTTGATCAAGCGAGCGGCGGGGGAGATTTTTGCCGGATATTTTGTTGGTATTGACTTTTCACGCGCCGTGCAATGGTTTGACGAGGGCAATAAATTGCTGCTCGCAGATACAGCGTCAGCGGACGAATGCCGGGGACTAATTGAAACTGTTCCTGAACTGCTCGAAACGGCACTCATTCCTTTTGATTTCAAGCGGACCGAAACGGGAAAACTCATTGCCGCCTGCGAGTTCGTGCTCGAAGGTCTTTACGCAGAAAACAAAATCAGTCGCAATGAAGAAGGCGGCTATGCGGCAGTTACAAAAGCGAAAAAAGATCGGCGCGGCATGATCTACGACGATCTGACAGAGACAGGAAAATATAGTTAGATTGCCGATTTTGGATTGTTGATTTTAGATCGTTGATGAACTCAAGACTCATCACTTCTATAAATCAGCAATCGGCAATCAAAAGTACCATCGTGAAGTTCACCAAGTACTCAAAATTCAAAGGGTTCGATGTTTCCTCGATCGATCTTGGCGGCCTAATGGACCGCATGTCCGATGCTCTGCTCGATTCGGGCTACGATGACGACTATTACTGGACCCGGCAACGGCAGCAGACCGATACGTCGCTCGACGCATTGAGGCGTGCTTTGCTCCAGGCGCTGATGGAACAGGGACTAGTTGATGAGCGACAGGTCCAGGAGATGCTTGCGGAAAATGAAGGCAAGTTTAAAGGATCGTTACTTGAGGACCTGCTCAATCAATTGATTGAGCGTCTCGTCGAAGAAGGTTATCTGACACTTCATGAAGAGCAGGAGTCGCGCGAAGAACAACAACGACGGGGAAACGGACGTGGCGAAATCTCTGAACCTCTCCCGCGGGATGTCCGATTTGAAGTTACCGAAAAAGGCCTGGATTTTCTCGGCTATAAAACGCTGCGAAACCTGCTGGGCAGCTTGGGGAAGAGTTCCGCGGGCCGACACGATACTGCGCATCTTTCAACCGGCATCGAGGCGGCCGCCGCCAGCAAGCCATATGAATTTGGCGATACAATGAATCTCGACGTAAACACCACGCTGCTTTCCGCGATTCAACGCGAAGGTTTAAAAGTGCCTCTGAACCTTGAGTACAAAGATCTGCACGTCCATCAGTGCGATTACCAATCATCGTGTGCCACCGTGGTCATGCTGGATTGTTCACATTCCATGATTCTTTACGGCGAAGATCGCTTCACGCCCGCAAAAAAGGTCGCTTTGGCCATGGCCCACTTGATTCGCACTCAGTATCCGGGTGATTCCCTCAAGATTGTTCTTTTTCATGATGCCGCCGAAGAGTTGCCCCTGGCGAAACTCGCCACCACACAGGTTGGTCCTTACCACACCAACACCGCTGAAGGCTTACGCCTTTCGCGGCGCCTGCTGCAGGCACAACGCAAAGAGATGAAGCAGATCATCATGGTGACTGATGGCAAGCCGACGGCCTGCTTTGTGGGTAATGATCTTCTGCAATTTCAAAACAAGTCGACAAAAAGAAACTTACAAAACGATATGGGTCCGACGCGCCGGCTGTACAAAAACTCGATGGGCGGCGACCCGTTCGTGATGGCCGAAACCTTCAAAGAGGTTCAGGCTTGTCGCAAGGCCGGTATAATGATCAATACATTCATGTTGGCCAGCGACTACTACCTCGTAGAGTTTGTAAAGCAGATGACGGCCATGACGAATGGCAAGGCTTACTTCGCGAATCCCGGCAACCTGTCGCAGTTCGTGCTGATAGATTCTCGGCTTGCTCTTTACATTTCTTGTGTCGTACTACCACAGGCATTTCCTCCCATATATTTTTGCCGCGGGCGTTCTCTTTAGTTTGTGGTTTTTCAGCATAGTCAGCTCACAGATGCGGGCTCGTTCTGCCGCCGAGCGTGCGACTTCGGAAGTAAGAGACTCTGAGGCTACGATCAGAAAAACCCTCGCAGAACGCGAACTCGCCGAAGAGGCCTTGCGCGAGAGCGAGGAGCTTTATCGTGAGCTGGTTGAGAATGCAAACGACATTGTTTTCACGCTCGATTTTGAAGGACAGATCACTTCAATTAACAGAGCCGCCGAAGTGACTACCGAATATTCTCAGAACGAACTGCTGGCGATGAAAATAGGGCAGATTCTTTCGACTGAATCCGCTTCTGCCGGTGAGCGGATGCTCAGCAACAAAATGTCTGGTCAGCGTCGAACCAATTACGAAGTGGAGGTCGTCTCGAAGACCGGCCGGATTCTGACCCTTGAAATAAGCAGCAGACTTGTTTACAGGTCGGGCGAGCCGGTGGGCATACAGGGTATAGCCCGCGACATCAGTACTCGCCGGCGTGCCGAAGAAGCATTGCGCGAAGCTGATCAGCGCGCTCTTTTTGAATACGAGAGGCTGCTGGAGAGAATCTCAGCTCTGGCGCAGGCGCTGGGAACCGCTCGGGATCTGACTACGATTTATCGGGGCCTGCGAGAGTTCACCAAGGTCTCGATTCCCTGTAACGGCTTCTTCGTGTCGCTTTACGATCCGATTCGCGACGTGCGCACCGCGTGTTATGGCTGGGGCGATGACAAGGAGATCGATATCTCCGCGCTGCCGCCGATGCCTGTAACAACATCGGGTCCGAATAGTCGCGCCGTTCGCACCGGCGAGGTGATCATTACCGACGACTATATGCAGACCACGCGTGGTCATCCTTCAGTCATCGTCGGACCCGATAACGGTTTGCGGCCGCAATCGTCCCTCGCAGTTCCCATGGCCGTGATGGGACGTATCATCGGCACCATTGAAGTGCAGAGCTACGAGCTCGGCGCTTATACACAGGAGCACGTAACGGCGATGATCATGGCCGCCAACCTTACGGCCGTCGCGATCGAGAATGTTCGTCTGCTAAAACGCGAAAGCAACGCTAGAGAAGCGGCTGAAGAATCGAACCGTCTCAAAGATGAGTTTCTGGCCACCGTATCTCACGAATTGCGCACGCCTCTCACTGCCATACTGGGGTGGTCGCGATTACTCGAAGAAGGATCACTTGACGATCAAGTGGCAAACCAGGCCATTGAAAGTATCAGGCGGAACGCAAAGGCCCAGACACGAATCGTCGACGACATACTGGACGTGTCGCGGATTATTACCGGTAATCTCCTTTTCGACTTGCACCCGGTTGAACTCGCGTCGGTGATCGAAGCCGCCATAAACGCGGTGCGTCCGACCGCAGACGCAAAAGGAGTTAGGCTCGAAGCGGAATTTGATTCCGCCCCTCTCGTAGTATCGGGTGATGCAAATCGTTTGCAACAGGTGATTTGGAACCTGATTTCGAACGGCGTGAAATTTACGGAGAAGGGCGGTTGCGTCAGCCTTTGTCTGCGCCAGGTGAACTCCTCAGTGGAAATCAAAGTAGCGGATACGGGGCAAGGAATTAGTCCGGAGTTTCTTCCTTTCGTGTTCGACCGCTTTCGTCAGGCCGACAGCACGTCCACGCGACAACACGGAGGGTTGGGTCTGGGACTCGCAATCGCCCGGCATCTGGTTGAGATACACGGAGGAACGATTCGTGCTGAAAGTCCGGGCAACGGTAGTGGCGCTACGTTTACCCTTAAACTGCCTCTTGTGAATTGCGGTGATAAGGCATCTGTATTGGGCACAACTGAGGTCGTGATTCCGGAATCGCCTTACCAGCCTCAGGAGTTATTGTCTGGCCTGAGCGTGCTAGTCGTCGACGACGATGTGGACACCTTGGAATTAATGGCGACCGCGCTTAAGAGTAGGCAAGCCAATGTTACAGCCGTGTCGTCAGCAGTGGACGCCTTGATAGCTATCAAAGCCAATAGACCTGATGTTCTCATTTCCGACATCGCAATGCCGAATGAAGATGGTTACGCATTGATCGAAAAGGTTAGGTTACTCGATCACGGTGAGGACCAGGCAATTCCGGCAGTAGCAATCACTGCCTATGCAAAGGAAGAAGACCGTGAGCGGGCTCTATCCTCGGGGTTTCAAATATACCTCCCTAAGCCAGTGGAACTTACTGAACTAGTTTCTGTGATTGCGCGGGCAGCAAGGAGGGAGTTCTGATCGAGCTTCAAACATGAGTCAAATGCGCGTCGACGATATTCAGATGGCCTACGACGAGTCGGGCGCTGGTCCGCCTGTAGTACTCCTGCACGGTTATCCCTTTAACCGATCAATGTGGCGCGAGCAGGTTGCTACCCTAAGTGCGAATTATCGAGTGATTACTCCAGACTTGCGCGGTCATGGTGACAGCGATAGCTCGGCTGGGCCGGCAACCATGAAGGCAATGGCTCGGGACGTCGGATTACTGATGGATGGCCTTGGTATCTCTCGTGCCATCATTGGCGGCCTATCAATGGGTGGGTATGTTGCTTTGGCTTTTTACCGCCTGTTTGCTCTGCGTGTGAGCTCATTGATTCTTGCCGACACACGCGCACAGGCTGATACCGAGGAGGCGAAACAAATTCGCGCGCAACAAGCTGAAAAGGTTATTGCGGAGGGAATGGCAGGAATGGTGGATTCAATGCTGCCAAAATTACTCGCTCCGGAAACGGTTAGCAAACGACCGGAAGTCGTGAAGCGCATCCGCGATATGATGTTGCGAACTAAACCTGAAGGCGCCGCCGCTGCCTTAATGGGAATGGCAACCCGAGAGGACCAAACCGAAAACCTCTCGCGGATAATTCCACCAACATTGATTCTAGTTGGCCGTGACGATTCGATTACACCTTTGCAGGATGCCGAACGTATGCATCAGCAGATTGGTGGTTCGCGTCTGGTCGTGATAGAAAACGCCGGTCATGTTTCGAACATTGAACAACCAGAACAGTTCAATAAAGCGCTGACGGATTTTTTGCATACATGAGAGGCCTAATCAATTGCCGATTGGTGGTTTGATGTCGTCTGTTGATTTCTAATTCGCTGAGTGTGATTCTTATCGTTGAATCTACTTCAGAGCTTTGACAATCGGGAGTCGGCAATCAGCAACCAGAAACGGAAATCTAAAATCACACATCTAAAATCCAAAATGGCCTCGAAGCCCGAATTCAAAAAATTCGCTGTTGAGGAGCGTGTACGCTGGGGCGACGTCGATGCGGCACGCATTATTTTCTACGGCGCTTATATTCATCTCTTTGAGTTTGCGGAGACAGAACTCTTCCGCGCTGTGGGATTGCCATACGGTGTAATGTTTGACGAATTGGATATCTGGTTACCCCGCGTGCATCTCGAGTGCGACTTTCACCACGCCGCGCAGTTGGATGATCTGCTTGAGGTATCTGCCTACGTCGGCAGTTTTGGCAACAAGTCGATGCGTCTGAATTTTGAAGTAAGGCGGAAGGGCGAGGATAAGTTGATTGCGGACGCGCATTTTGTTCTTGCAGCCGTCCGGCGCGACACCTTTGAAACTGTCCCCATCCCCCGGGAGTTGCGACAAAAACTCGCCCCCTACTGTCAGAACCGGGAGCGGTAGCGACCGCACTCAACTTAGGTCATTGACTGCCACGAATTCACCAGGCTTGACCGATATTAGTCAGGCGCGCTGTCGGAGCATTACAGAACCGGGAGCGGTAGCGACCGCACTCAACGACACAAAGGACCAAGCTGCGAATCAAAACCAATGCCGGGATACATTTAAGAAAAATGGCTAAAAGTAACACCTCAGAAAACAAGATTGGGGAGGGCCTCGACGAGAAGCTGGTCGATCCCAATCCGGTGAACCAATTTCAACGATGGTTGGACGAGGCGATCGCTGCCCACATTCCATTGCCGGAAGCGATGACCCTGGCGACGGCCACCGCTGAGGGTAAACCTTCAGCGCGTCTCGTCTTACTAAAGCGTGTGGATGAAAACGGATTTGTGTTTTTCACAAACTACCAGAGCGACAAGGCCCGGGACCTGGATAACAACCCTTTTGCCGCACTGGTTTTTTACTGGCCCCATTTCGAACGACAGGTACGCGTGGAAGGCCAGGTGCAAAGAACATCGGATGCTGAATCGCGAGAGTATTTTCAAACCCGTCCGCGCGAGAGTCAGATAGGAGCGCTAGCTTCGCCGCAAAGTGAAGTGATTTCAGGACGCGAAGTGCTGGAGCAGCGAGCCGCCGAACTGGAGCAACTCTATCGCGATCGAACGATTGAATGTCCGGCACACTGGGGTGGTTATCGCTTACTGCCCGAGCGAATTGAGTTTTGGAAAGGCCGCGTGGGTCGTTTACACGACCGCATCTTGTATGAACTGCAGGCTGACGGCTCCTGGACCATCAAACGCCTTGCGCCTTGAAAATTGGTACGGGCTAGGGTGCGTCAGCAATAACTTTAGAGCGGTCGTAACGCACTCCGCACAAGTTTCTTTTTCAAGTCGGTATACCCCTGCTCCCCGGCGACTAGATCACCGAGCACCCGTTTGACCCCTCGATGACCGCGCGCAAATTCGATCATCCGTTCCGTAAACGGAGCACCCCAAAAGTTCCCGTAGAAGCGCCGGCGCATGCGTGCCGCTCGCCGCAACTCCTCGCCAAAATCTTCACGCCAACGCGCCTCGTATGAAAGCGGTTGGCGTGCAAGATAACACTCCGCGAAAAGTTGGGCCGAACGTAGAGCGTAATAAATTCCCTCGCCCGTAACCGGATCCGCAAAGCCCGCAGCGTCACCCAGCAAGGCCCAGCCTTCGCCGCAGACGCGCCTAGTGTCCCAGGTTTTCTCCGCCAGACCCGGAATGCGTGCGGCGTAGCGCTCCGCGGTTGTTTGCAAATGGTCCTTGATGCGAGTGCTATCTTTCGAGCTTTTGTTGTGGCCCCAAAATTTTACATTGGCGCCTTCACGTTGTTGATAGTAACCAATCATGAAACGCCACAAGAGATCGTCAAGCGGTTGATGTTCAAAAGCGTCCTGCGTAGTGGCGATGCCAAACGAGATATGATCCAGGCGAGGAAAGGCCCACGCATAACCCACCCAACGCGGCAGAAAGGCTACGACAGTTGGAGGTGCCTCACGGTTTGCGGGCAGCGGGGCCCGGTAACCGAACGCGACTTCCATATCCGAGGGTGGTAAAGGCCCGGCCAGCATCTTCCCGATAGAACTGTTTGCGCCATCAGCACCCAACAACATTTCTCCGGCGTATTCGTTTGTGCTCGACTTTAAGAGCCATGTTGAGCCAGTTCTCTTTATTTTCTTTCCCGAGATCTTCTCGGAAAAAACCCCCGCCCCCGCATCTCTGGCGCGATTTCGCAAATAGGAGTCAAATGCCACGCGAGAGTAGATCGCAAAAGGCTCCTCCAATTCCAGATGTAGCCGCTTGCCGGAGGGCGAATACATCTCGAGTTCATTTACCGTTCGGCCGACTGCGTTCAGCAATTGTGGCCACGCTTTCAAAGCTTTCGCAGTCACACCGCCGCCACAGGCCTTCGGCTCACCTTCCGGCCGGCCATCAAACAAGGCCACCCGGGCGCCGCCTCTGGCCAACAATTCGGCAGCAAAAGAACCGGCTGGTCCGGCTCCCACGATCAGTAGATCAAAGCTCTTCATTGCCAAACAATAGTCTTCTTAAATGAGCACCATCATAAGTGCCTTTCGATCTTGAGAGCAATTGGATAAGATACGAAGCGTTCCCTGAAAGATATTTACCCAATTTTTCTGTCGCTTCGAACGGCGCCGGGCGCCGAAGCGGGGGAACCTGCTTGTTCAATATTTTCACGTTGACGTGAGCAGCATGCGTAATCCAAGCAATCTTGTTTTCTCGGGCATCGCTCCACACCCGCCGATCATGGTCCCGGAGGTAGGCCTGGAGTCTATCGCGGAGGTCCGCGGCTCAATTGAGGCGATGGCGGAACTCACCAGGCGTCTCATCGCCAGCGGCACGGAAACCGTTGTGCTGGTTTCACCTCATGCGCCTCTCGACGTGGATTCCTTTGTTGCTTATCAGGGATCAGAGCTTTACGGAGACTTTTCCAACTTTCGCGCGCCGGATACACAAATACACGTTGCGCTTGATGGTGAACTATTGAGCGCGATTGCCAGGAACGCGGCAGACGAAAACTACTCAGTGGTCGGAATTCCAAAACATGACCTCGATCATGGCACGAGCGTCCCGCTGTATTTTCTACTGCGGAATGGGTGGCAGGGTAACGTGGTGGCCCTCGGTTACAGTTTCCTTTCAGACGACGACCACCTCCGCTTCGGCCTCTGCATCAGGAAAGCAATCGACGAAGTTGGCCGGCGCGTCGCATTTATCGCAAGTGGTGACCTGAGTCACAGACTTAAACCGCAAGCCCCGGCAGGTTACAACCCTAGCGCCTTTCTTTTTGACGAGGCGATTGTGGATGCTCTCTGCAGTAATGAACCCGAACGAATCGTCCAGATTGATCCCGATCTGCGAGCACTTGCTGGCGAGTGTGGCTATCGATCGATGCTTATCGCCATCGGCGCTACCAGGCACTTACCTTCAGCTTGCGAAGTGATTAACTATGAGGCCCCTTTCGGTGTCGGGTATCTGGTTGCTCAACTTACCAGTCAAACAAACTTCGAAGGAACCGAGCAGGTTGAAGTTGAGCGCGACGATCTAGATCCGAATGCCCGTCAAGACCTCGCCGGGCTCGCCCGCAACGCCGTTGAAATCTTTGTCAAAAATGGAACGCTTTTACCCTCACCGCCAAACATCGTCGGGCTCCTGGCTGCACGTGCTCCCTGTTTTGTCTCGCTCAAGACTTTGGAAGGAGACCTGAGAGGCTGCATTGGCACAATTGAGCCTGAGAAGGACACCCTCGCCGAGGAGATCATTACCAATGCACTCAGCGCAGCCATACGTGATCCGCGATTTCCACCAGTAGCCAAAGATGAGCTGTCGAGCCTCAGCTATTCCGTAGATGTTTTGTTTCCGGCTGAGAGCGCGAGTTTGGCAGATCTCGATCCAAGAATTTACGGCGTGATTGTGGAAGACGAGATAGGCGTCCGACGTGGCCTGCTGCTTCCTGATATCCCAGGCATCGACACTGCTGAGCAGCAAATTGAGATTGCCGCAAGGAAGGCGGGCATTGCCGTCGGAACACCTTTGAAGCTTTCACGTTTTCGCGTTGAACGATTTCGTGAAGACGAGTAGTCAGAGCTAGACATCGAGGTTTCGGACGTCGAGCGCGTTGTCCTCGATAAACTTGCGTCGCGGCTCTACTGCATCGCCCATTAGGACAGTAAAAATCTCATCGGTTTCCACGGCGTCGTCAATTCTTACCTGCAATAGAGTGCGCTTCTCGGGGTTCATCGTAGTCTCCCAGAGTTGTTCGGGATTCATTTCCCCAAGGCCCTTATAGCGTTGAATGCTCAAATCCTTTTTGGCAGCTGCCAGGACCTTTTCAAGGAGAGCATCACGCGTCGGAATCTCTTCTTTCGTGCCGTTCTCACCCGTAATGAAGGGAGGCGCTAGCTTATCTTCGAGGGCCATATAGAGTTCAACCGCCTTCTGAAACTCTACAAAGCTCGCAAAGTTCCAATCGACTGAAAGATTAACGCCTGAATTGGTCGAGGTCTCTATCTCCCAAAGGCCGTGCTCTTCGTCAGGTGAGAGTTCTGTCTTGTAACCTGCTCCTGCCAACACGGTTTCGACTCGACCCATGAGATCGCCATCCTGAAATATCTTGCGAAGCGTTGTTCCCTCTTTTCGTAACACGCCTTTCTTGCCACCAAAGGCTTCGAGGAGCGTATCGAGCAGGTGAGAATCGCCACCAAGCCGGCGCGCGGCGCGCTCGCAGTAATGTTTAAAATCGACCATCTCTTCCAATGACCTTGCAAGATCCTTGCCTTCGATCACTTCCTTTGCGCCCACTGAATTAACAGTCATGTCCGCTGTCGCCATTCTCATCAAATAGCGGATCATCGAGCCTTCGTCTTTGATGTACTCCTCTTTCTTGCCTCTCTTCACTTTGAACAACGGCGGCTGGGCAATGTACACATACCCCTTTTCCACCAACTCAGCCATTTGCCGATAGAAGAACGTCAGCAACAGGGTCCTGATGTGCGAGCCGTCGACATCGGCATCGGTCATCAGAATGATTTTGTGGTAGCGCAACTTGCTCGCGTCAAAATCCTCTTTGCCGATCCCGGTTCCCAGCGCTGTAATTAGAGCTTTTATTTCGCTGTGACCAAGCATCTTGTCATAGCGCGCTTTTTCGACGTTGAGGATCTTGCCTTTCAGGGGAAGTATCGCTTGATTTTTGCGATCGCGTCCCTGCTTCGCAGACCCGCCGGCCGAATCTCCCTCGACAATGTAAATCTCAGACAACGCCGGATCTCGCTCCTGGCAATCGGCCAGCTTGCCAGGCAACATGCTGGAACCCATCGCGCCTTTGCGCACGATCTCCCGCGCTTTACGCGCGGCTTCTCGCGCCCTCGCGGCATCTAGTGCTTTGCCGACTATTTTTCTCGCCACGGTGGGATTCTGCTCAAAAAACTCTGTAAGCCGATCGTTCAAGAACGACTCAACCGCACCCTTTACATCGGAATTCAGCTTACCTTTTGTTTGGCCTTCAAACTGAGGTTGCGGCAACTTCACCGAGATTACCGCCACCAGTCCCTCGCGAACATCATCTCCCGTGAGAGAGGTTTTGAAGTTCTTCGCCAGACCTGACGATTGTGCGTAGGCGTTGATAGTTCTGGTAAAGGCCGAGCGAAATCCGGATAAGTGCGAGCCACCATCGACTGTGTTGATGTTGTTGGCAAACGAATAGACCTTTTCGTCGTAAGCGTCGTTGTATTGGATAGCCACCTCGATTGAGAGTGCGTCGCTTTCCTTCTCAAAGTAGATCGGCTTATCGTGCAGAACGCTCTTGTTTTTGTTCAGGTGTTTGACGAATTCCGCAATCCCGCCCTTGTAATAGAATTCGTGCGAGCGCTCCGGCTCTTCGCGCTCGTCCTTGATGGTGATGCGAATACCCTTATTGAGGAAGGCCTTCTCCCGCAGACGCTCCGAGAGCTTGTCGAAGCTAAATGCCGTCTCAGTAAAGATCTGAGAATCGGGTAGGAAGGTGATCTTGGTGCCGCGTTTTCGCGTCTTTCCTGTCTGCTTTAGAGGTACAACTGGAACCCCGCGCACGTATTCCTGTTCGTAGGTCTTCCCGTCGCGCCAAATCTCCAGGTGTAAATGTTCTGAAAGGAAGTTGACGCATGAAACGCCCACCCCGTGAAGCCCACCGGAAACTTTGTAAGCGTTGGTGTCAAACTTACCGCCGGCGTGAAGTTTTGTCATAACCACTTCAGCGGCAGAGCGCTTTTCTTTCTTTATTTCGTCAACCGGGATTCCGCGTCCGTTATCAATGACTGTAATCGAGTTGTCTAAATGGATGGCTACTTCAACGGTGTCGCAATAACCCGCCAGTGCCTCGTCGATCGAATTATCAACTACTTCATAGACTATGTGATGAAGACCGATCTCACCGGTGGATCCGATGTACATTGCGGGCCTCTTACGAACCGCATCACGCCCTTCCAATATAGTGATCGAAGACCCATCATAAGCTTGTACTTTTTTGTCTGTTACTGTTGTTCCTACTGTTGCCAAAATCTATTCTCCTATCGACACCCACTCTTCATTCCGAGATTACGGGAGGATGGTGGAAGCCGCCACAACTGCGTCGGATTTGGTGTGACTGCTTCGGACCTTGCCATCCTCGATTTCGTAGACATTTGCCCTGGATAAAAACCCTTCAACGTGACTTCGCTTTGAGGTAGTGATGAAGGTCTGCGTACGATTTTCAAGATATTCGAGAAGATGTCTTATCCTTCCTTCATCCAGCTCCGCGTCGACATCGTCGATGATAAAAACCGGATGGTCGTTTGAGGCTAAATTATACAACGAAATCGCTGCTAAGTCTAATAGTAACAATGTGCTACGTTGTTGCCCCGCGCTGCCGTAAACCCTGATTTCCCTGCCGTCCAAAAGTATCTCCAGATCGTCTCGATGCGGCCCAATCAAAGCATGTCCCGCGGCCACTTCCGCTTGCAGCCGGACGGTCATTCTTTCGCGCAACAAAGAGGCATATGTGCTCAAATCTCCTTTGCCTTCCAGCGAAGACATGTAACGCGCAGTGAGATGTCGACGATCAAAGAGTTGTCGCTCCAGCGCCCCATTCAGACCGGCAACATAGTCTTCTCTTTGCCTGTGAATCTGTTCCGCTAGTGTTGCCAGTTGATCGTTCCACGGCGCCAGGAGATCTGTTGTCTTTTCGAGACTAAACTCACTCTCCGATGCTAGTTGGAGTATCTTATTTTTCTGCCTTATTACCTTACTGTAATCGGCGATGGTTTGAAGGTAAGCAGGTCTTAGTGATGAAATGCCCCTGTCCAAAAATCTTCTTCTGGCTTCTGGCAGGCCACGGACCACATCTAGATCGGCTGCGGTGAACGAGAACACTTGAAGCTGAGACAGGTAGCGGGTGAGCGCTTCTCGTTTCTGATTGACGAAGATCGACTTTGTGTTTTCGTTAAGGGTAACCTGCAACTCCCTTTCAAAATCAAGCCCCGCAGTGAGGGTACCTCTAACCGTGGCGACATGTTCGCCAAATTTAATAGATTCCTGTAATCGCTGGGTGCGAAAAGACTTGGTCCTAGCGAGAACATGAATGGCTTCCAGCCAGTTTGTTTTTCCCTGACCGTTATTCCCGTAGATGATGTTTAGTCGTGGACCCCAGAGGATTTTCCCAGTTAGATTTCGAAAGTTAGTCGCCTCAATAGCAGCGAGAAGCATATTCGAATTCTAACACAGCGGATCGGTCGTCTCGTCCAAAGCCTCCTCACTCAGCACAAAGCGCTCTCTGATTCATGACCCGAGAGCGCTTCATTAACCAGCGTAGTGCTGGAAAAGGGTAGCAGGTTCTTCTATCAGATCCTCATGGGCATTACGATGTACTTGTAATCGTATTCACCGTTCTCCGAAGGATGCAGTTGAGCCTGAGAGTTGCCATCCCGGAATTCGAAAGAAACCTTCGCGTCGCCAATGACGTTGAGAAACTCCTGGAGATACTGAGCATTGAAACCAATATCTGTTTCTTCGCCGGTATAGTCTGTCTGAAGAGTCTCGTGCGCTTCACCCTCTTCAGCGTTTTGAGAACTTATCACCAGCTGATTTGCTTCGAGATGAAAACGGATGGCGTGGGATCGTTCATCGGACATCAAAGCGACGCGTCTAATGGCATGGTTCAGTAAACTACTATCAAACTCTACCGACTTATCATTGTTTTTCGGCATCACCATTTCGTAGTTCGGAAACTGACCGTAGAGCATGCGGGAAATTAACAACCGTGGTCCAACCTGGAAGTAGATGTGATTCTCATCAATACCAAGACTAATATCTTCATCGAAGCCTGTGGTTAACTTGGTTAACTCGGCTAAAGTTTTTCTTGGGATGAGCGTATCTATTGGCTGAGTACTGCCATTCTTTGTTACGTCTTTTCGTTCGACATAGGCCAGTCGGTGACCGTCGGTAGTCACCATTTTGGCACCTGATTCGTCCAGGACGAACTTCGCGCCAGAGAGTGTATAACGCGACTCCTCCTGGGTGATTGCGAAGATTGTTCGATCAATAAACGTCTTTAGCACACTTGCGGAAATCTTCGTTGGTGCGGATTTAAAAGTCGGAACCTCAGGAAAAGCATCCCTGGCGACCCCAACCAACTTGAATCTGGCTCGATCACATTTTACGGTAACCCAATCGTTATCTTCCTTCTTAAAACTTACGGGCGCATCCGGAAGCAATCTCGATATCTCGAACAGTTTTCTAGCCTGGACACAAATCGAGCCGGGAGTGCTTATCTCCTCGGCGTCCATGTCGCAGCGAATAGTGACATCCAAATCCGTTCCCGTAATTCTTATTGTTCCCTCGCCAACCGACTCGATGAGGATATTTGAAAGTACCGGAATCGTGTTTTTCTTTTCAACGACACCCTGCACGAAGCCAAGTTCCTTTTGGAGGTTTTGTTTACTTACAACGAATTGCATTGCGGTGTACTCCTTCGCGCTCTTACAAATTGAAAGTTATGCGACTTCTTTCTGCTACTAAGATAGAAATAAATTATGGTAATACCTAGTAGTAGTAGTAGTGCCTGTGGATATACGGAAAACGTTTCTATCTCTCAACAACTCAGCATTTAGAGTT
>WNFR01003658.1_pt1 | contig 15880 bp, 18 predicted proteins | sample 5400221 | NCBI WGS metagenome assembly WNFR01 (sample SAMN13153357, study PRJNA577476) | soil metagenome | isolation source: 40 cm soil under Madrone tree | place: USA:California | collected 2016-06-14 | reverse complement strand
GGAAGCCGCGCGGCTGCTTCTCCGTCGGCGTGCTGCCGACATACGTCAGCTTTCCCGTCTCGGCGTCCAGGCGTAGCGCGTTGATCGTGCTGCTGGTGCGCTCGGCGGCGTAGAGATAACGCTCGTCGGGCGTGAGATGCAGGTCGGAGGCCCAGATGTCGTTGTCGACATTGCGCCCCGGCGTCGGCCGCGGCGCCCCCGGCTGGAGCTTCGTATGCGGCGGCAGGATGGAGGTCGAGCTCGTTTCGCTGAGCCAGCCGGTCTGCTGATCGAGCGCGAGCGTGGTCACCGTCGCGGTGAGCTCGTTCAGCAGGTAGATGAAGCGGTTGTCGCGCGAAAACTGCAGGTGCCGCGGCCCGGTGCCGGCCTTGAGCTGCAGCAGCGGCGGCGTATTGGCGCGCAGCTTTCCGGTTTTCTCGTCGAACAGGAACTGGAACACCTGGTCGGTCCCCAGATGCGGCACGAACACATAACGGTTCGTGCGGTCCGGGTGGATGGCGTGCGCGTTGCGCGCGGTGGGGATCACCTGCGAGGGCTCGCCGACGCGGCCCTCCGCGCTGACCGGATTCACGCTCACCAGGTTCGCGCCGTAGGAGGCGCCGAGGAGCCAGCGGTTCGTGCGGTCGAACGTAATGTACGGGAAGCTCTCGGCGAGCGGCGCGGTGCCGACGAGCTGCAGGGCGCCGCTCTGGCGATGGATGCTGTAGGTATAGGCGATGTAGGGCTTGCTGCGCACCGCGGCGACGAGGAACCGCTTGTCCCGGCTCACGGCCATCGGCATCACCAGCTTCTCGGCCTTGTAGCGCGCGCCCGGTTGCAGCGTGCCGTCCGGCTGCAGCAGGTACAGGCCGATGTCGCCTTCCTCGGCATTCGACACGTAGACGAAAGTAACGGCCATCGCCTGTCCGGTGAACACGAAAACGGCGGCCAACGCCGCCGTCCAGCTTCTTAACGGCTTCATTACGCCCCTCCGGGGCGTAACGATACCTAGTCGGGGACGATGTCGCCAGCGTTGGTGAGGAGCACGTGGTCCCCCGCCTTGAATTCGGGCCGGTCGAGGTCGCGGTACTGCACGCTGCCATCGGGCATACGCACGACGACGCGGGACATGGGCCGCGGGTGCTGGTCCTTGGCTGCGGTGCCGCCCGCGGCCGCCGAGCGCTCCGACGCGAGGCGTACCGGCGTCACGCTTTCCACCACGCCATAGCCCGGCTGCATTTCCTTTGCGGGCACCGGCGCCACCGCTTTTCCGCCCTGGGCGAGGGCGCCGGTCGCGGCGAGCGCGAGCACGATGCTGGTGATGCGCATGCGGGTGGGACAGTCGTCGCGCAATCGCGGTTCCGGAGCCGCTATGATGCCCTTCCCCCGAGGAGACTATGGACCGACCCAGGGTTTACGGCAACTTCATCAACGGCGCCTGGACCGAGGGCACCGGCGAATACGCCAATACCAATCCGTCCGACACGCGCGATGTCATCGGCCGCTACGCGCGCGCCACGCAGAAGCAGGCAAGCGATGCGATCGCCGCTGCGCAGGCCGCGTTTCCCGGGTGGGCGCTCGCCACGCCGCAGCAGCGCTTCGATGCGCTCGACGCGGTCGGCACCGAGATCCTCGCCCGCAAGGCCGAGCTCGGCGACCTGCTCGCGCGCGAGGAAGGCAAGACTCTGCCGGAAGCCATCGGCGAGGTGGTGCGTGCCGCATACATCTTCAAGTTTTTCGCCGGCGAGGCGCTGCGCATTCCCGGCGAGATCGTGCAGTCGGTGCGGCCCGGGGTCGGCGTCGAGATCACGCGCGAGCCGCTCGGCGTGGTGGCGATCATCACGCCCTGGAACTTCCCCATCGCCATCCCGGCGTGGAAGATCGCCCCCGCGCTCTGCTACGGCAACACCGTGGTGTTCAAGCCGGCGGAGCTGGTGCCCGGGAGCGCCTGGGCGCTTGCCGAGATCCTGAGCCGCTGCGGCCTGCCGGCCGGCGTCTTCAACCTCGTGATGGGCAAGAGCTCGGAGATCGGGGAGGCGCTCCTCGGCGATCCGCGCAGCGCCGCGATCAGCTTCACCGGCTCGCAGGCGATCGGGCGAAAGGTGGCGCAGGCCGCGCTCGCCGGCATGAAGAAGTTCCAGCTCGAGATGGGCGGCAAGAATCCGCTGGTGGTGCTCGACGACGCGAATCTCGAAGTCGCAGTGAACTGCGCGGTGCAGGGCGGCTTCTTCTCCACCGGACAGCGCTGCACGGCCTCGTCGAAGGTCATCGCCACTGCCGGCATCCACGACCGCTTCGTGCAGGCAGTGGTCGAAAAGATGAAGTCGCTCAAGGTCGATGACGCGCGCAAGAAAGGCACCGACATCGGCCCGGTGGTGGACGAGCGCCAGCTCGCGCAGAACCTTGACTACCTGAACATCGGACTAAAGGAAGGCGGCCGCCTGGCCTATGGCGGCAACCGGGTGGAGAAGAGCCCGGAGGGCCAGCCGGGCTATTACCTGGCGCCCGCGCTGTTCACGGAAACCACGCCGGGGATGCGCATCAACCGGGAGGAGATCTTCGGTCCGGTGGTGAGCGTGCTGCGCGCAAAGAACTACGAGGAAGCGCTCGCCTGGGCGAACGATACTGACATGGGCCTTTCGTCCGGCATCTGCACCACCTCGCTCAAGCAGGCGTCGCACTTCAAGCGCCACGCCCAGGCCGGCATGGTGATGGTCAACCTGCCTACCGCGGGCGTCGATTACCACGTGCCTTTCGGCGGCCGCAAAGGCTCGAGCTACGGCCCGCGCGAGCAGGGGCGCTACGCCGCCGAGTTCTACACCACCGTGAAGACCGCCTACACGCTTGCCTAATTCCGTACTTAGTACGTAATACTTCTCCGAAATAGTTCGGGCTCCGTCCCCGAATTGACGCCGTTGCATGTCGCCGGCGAGCCCCGACGAGCTCGAGGCGATCGACGCGCGCCGCTGCCCGCTCTACATGCTCACGGGCGAATACGACTACTCGGCCTCGCCGCGCGATACGGAGGCGGCCGCGGCGCGCATTCCGGGCACTTCCCGATGAGCGAGAACCCGGCGGCTTTCCTCGGCTACCTGCGTCCGGTGCTGGACGAGATTCGCCGCCCCTAGCTAGACTGCGCGCCGAGGAGGAGTCCACATGCGTCTTGCAGCCGTAGCACTGTGCGCGCTCGCGCTTTCCGCGCAGGCCCAGCAAAAAGAAATCAAGATCGGCTTCATCTACGACGTCTCCGGCCCGTTCGCCGGCGGCGGCTCGGAGCCGGCGCAGATCGGCACCAAGGCCGCGATCGACATGTTCAACGAGAAGGGCGGCGTGCTGGGCTACAAGATCAGCGCCATCTTCGCCGACGCGCAGTCGAAGGTCGATGTCGCGATCAACGAGATGACGCGCCTCGTCGACCAGGAGAAGGTCGACATCGTCGCCGGCGTCTACTCGAGCGCGCAGTGCGTGCCGATGGTGCAGCAGACCGAGGCGCGCAAGAAGTTCCTGTGGCTCAACGTCTGCATCGCCACCGCGGTCTTCAAGGACCGCAAGCTCAACTACGTCTTCCGGCCGCAGGCGCATTCCGACCAGTTCGGCGCCTGGTCCTGCGATTACATCAACTACTACGCGAAGTCGAAGCTCGGCCTCGAGCCGAAGAGCCTGCGCATCGCCATCATCCACGAGGACGGGCCTTACGGCGTCGGCGTCGCGGCGGGCAACGAGTCGCAGTGCAAGAAGCACGGCATGAACATCGTGCTGAAGGAAGGCTACTCGGCGAGCGCGCCGGATCTCTCGAGCCTGGTCACCAAGCTGAAGCGCGCGCGGCCCGACGTGCTGCTGCACACGGGCTACAACCCGGACATCACGCTGTTCCTGCGCCAGTCGAAAGAGCAGGGCTTCAAGGTGAAGGCGATCATCGGCCATGGCGCGGGCCACAGCCAGATCGACAAGCTGCGCCAGACCTTCGGCGACGACGTCAACTACTTCCACTCGATCGATCCGGCGGCGGCGCAGCTGCTCGATCCGAGCAAGCTCAAGCCCGGCGTCTGGGACCTGACGCAGGAGATGGTGAAGCGCTACCAGAAGGTCAAAGGCCCGGGCGAGCTGCCGCCGCACGTGTCGATGGGCTTCAACAACACCTGGATCCTGCTGAACGACGTCCTGCCGCGCGCGATCAAGACGTACGGCGGCTTCGATTCCGAGGCGCTGCGCAAGGCGGCGCTCGACACCGACATCCCGGTCGGCGGCACGCTGCAGGGCTACGGCGTGAAGTTCTATCCGCCGGGGCATCAGCTCTCCGGCCAGAACGAGCGTGCCTTCCCGGTCGTCATGCAGTACGTGAACGGCCGCGCGCGCATCGTCTGGCCGCGCGAGGTGCAGACCACCGACCCGGTGCTGCCGTTCCCGAAGGGCCATACCTTTGCCCCATAAGCTGGGGTCAGGTCTTGAATCGGCGCCTCAATTCAAGACCTGACCCCAATGCTTGCGGTTGAGGGACTGACCAAGGATTTCGACGGCTTCATCGCCGTCAAGAATGTTTCCTTCGAGGTGGCCGAGGGCGAGATCCTCGGCCTGATCGGCCCGAACGGCTCGGGCAAGAGCACGACCTTCAACCTGATCGCCGGCGCGCTCAAGCCGAGCGCCGGCTCGGTGCGCTTTCGCGGCGACCAGATCGGCGGTCTGCCCGCGTATCGCGTGGCGCACGCGGGAATCGGTCGCACGCACCAGATCCCGAAACCGTTCCGCAAGCTGAGCGTGCTCGACAACGTCGCGCTCGCCGCCTTCTACGGCGCGAACCAGCGCATCACGCGCGAAGAGGCTTACCGGCGCGCAAGCGACACGCTGGCGCTGGTCGGGTTGCGCGCCGGGCGCATCGAAAACCTGGGGGCGGCGGGACTAAAGAAGCTGGAGCTGGCGCGCGCGCTCGCCACGCAGCCGAAGCTCCTGCTCGCCGACGAATCGCTCGGCGGCCTGGATGCCGCCGAGATGGAGCAGGCGGCGCAGATGCTTGCCGCGATCCGCCGCGAGCGCGGCGTCACCATCGTCTGGGTGGAGCACATCATGGGCGTGCTGATGCGCGTGGTCGATCGCTGCGTGGTGCTCGACCACGGCGAGGTCATCGCGCGCGGCACGCCGGCCGAGGTCGCGCGCGACCCGAAGGTGATCGAGGTCTACCTGGGCACCGACGCGCCGGAAGTGCAGGCGGCCGCGCATGCTGCGCGTCGCTGAGCTCTCCGCCGGCTACGGCGGCTTCCAGGCGCTGTTCGACGCCACGCTGGAAGTGAACGCCGGCGAAGCGGTGGCGGTCATCGGTCCGAACGGCGCCGGCAAGACGACGCTGCTCCGCGTCATCTCGAAGCTGATCTCGCCTTCGGCGGGCGACGTCGTATTCGACGGCCGCTCGCTCGCCGGGATCGCGGCGCACGACTGCGTGGCGCGCGGCATCGGGCACGTGCCGGAGAACCGCCGGCTCTTTCCGCGCCTTACGGCAGAAGAGAACCTGCGCATGGGCGCCTATACGTCGCGCGGTGCGTACAGCGAGCGCCTCGAGCAGGTCTACGCGCTCTTCCCGCGCTTGAAAGAGCGCCGCGCCCAGCCGGCGGGCACGCTCTCGGGCGGCGAGCAGCAGATGTGCGCGATCGCGCGCGCCCTCATGTCCGGTCCCAAGCTGCTGCTGCTCGATGAGCCCTCCGCCGGCCTCGCGCCCGTGGTCGTGCAGTCGATCTTCGAGCTCGTGCGGCGCATCTGCGCGCAGGGCTACACGGTACTGATCGTCGAGCAGAACATCCGCCAGGTGCTGAAGGTGGTGAACCGCGCCTATCTGCTCGACACCGGCCGCATCGTGCGCAGCGGCACCGCCGACGAGCTGCGCGCCGCGCCCGAAATACAGAAGGCGTACCTCGGCCTGTGAGCGATATCTTCGACATCTACCTATTGGAGGCGGTGCTCAACGGCCTCCTGCTCGGCGGCCTGCTCGCGCTGCTCTCGCTCGGGCTCAACCTGGTTTTCGGCGTGATCGACGTCGTCTGGATCTGCTACGCCGAGCTGATCATGTGCGGGATGTACGCCGTCTATTACCTGCACGTGCAATACCACTGGCCGCTGCTCGCCGCGATGGCGGCGGCCATCGGCATCGTCGCGTTCCTCGGCTGGCTCCTGCACCAGTTCGTGATCCGGCCGGTGCTGAACGCCGAGCCGATCAACCAGCTGCTGGTGACGGGCGGCGTGCTGTTCTTCCTGCAGGCCGCGGCGACGCTCGCCTTCGGCATCGAGTTCAAGAACCTGGGCGTCACGCTGCCCTCGGTGCGCCTGGGCGAGATGTCGTTCTCCGCCGCGCGCCTCGTCGCCTTCGGCGCCGCGCTCGGCGGCGTGATCGCGCTCTACCTCTTCCTCACACGCACCTACCTGGGAACGGCGATCCGCGCCATCAGCCAGGACCGCGCGATCATGCCGCTGATGGGCGTCGACCCGGCGCGCATCTTCGCCATCACCTCGGCGCTTGGCGGCGCGCTCGCGGGACTCGCAGCATGCCTTCTGGTCCTTCAGTACGACATCCATCCGGCGATCGGGCTCTCATTCGGCCCGATCACCTTCCTGATCTGCGTGCTCGGAGGCCTGGGCAACCTGCTCGGCGGCTTCATCGCCGCGTTCATCTTCGCGCAGTTCATCGCCGTGGGCGGCTTCTTGTTCGCGGTGGAGTGGGGCTACGTCATCGCGTTCATCTTCTTCATCGCCGTGATGTTCTGGCGGCCGCGCGGCATCCTGAGTAAATGAACTACCCACTGCACCTCGCGATTCTCGTGCTGCTCTGGGGATACATCTATACGAGCTGGTCGCTCATGGGCCGCCTCGGCCTGGTGAGCTTCGGCCACGGCGCGTTCATGGGCATCGGCGCGTACACCGTGGTGATGCTCTGGAACCATTTCGGCCTCACGCCGTGGATCGGCGCCCTGGCGGCACTCGCCTTCACCGCGGTCGTGGCGATCGTCATCGGCTATCCGTGCTTTCGCTTCCGCATCGTGGGGCACTACTTCGCGCTGGTGACGCTCGCGCTCTCGGAAGTGACGCGCCTCATCATCGTCGCGGCGCGCGACTACACCGGCGGCTCGCTCGGCGGCACGCCGAACGGCGCGCTGGTCGAAGGCACGCGGGCTTCGCTCGCCGCCTTGCAGTTCGCGGACAAGGAAGTGTGGCTCGCGATCGTCGCCCTGTTCTGGCTGGGCGGGCTGTGGGTGTGGCGCCAGGTCGATCGCAGCATGGGGCGCCTTGCGCTGCAGGCGATCAGCGAGGAGGAAGAGGCGGCGGCGTCGATCGGCATCCACGTGACGCGCGCGAAGCTGCGCATCACGCTCATCTCGGCGCTCATGACCTGCGCCGGCGGCGTGCTCTATGCGCAGTACCAGCTCTACGTCAATCCGGACACGGTGTCCGGTATCGCCATCAGCCTGCAGATGGTGTTCGGCGTGATCGCCGGCGGCATGTTCGTGATGCTCGGGCCCACTGTCGGCGCCGCCTTCACGCTGCTCATGGCCGAAGGCCTGCGGCTCGCGTTTGGCAACCGCTACCCGGCGCTCGACACGACGATCTACGGCGTGATGCTCGTGCTGTTCATCATCTATATGCCGAAAGGCATCCTCGGCGCCGCGCTCGACCTGTGGCGCCGAACATCCGTATTTCGTACTAAGGAAGCTCTTTAATGGTCTCCCCCGCGAAAGCGGGGGTCCAGTTTTTTTGAAAGCCATGGGTTCCCGCTTGCGCGGGAACGACGATTCGCCGCTTTACTTCGTGCCCGGCCTCTCGAGATCGAGGTGGTCGATCTCTTTCGGCCTCTTCTGGACGTTTGTGCCGCCCGCCGCGCCGCGCACGCCGGCGAGGCACTCGTCGCGCAGCTTGCCGTTCAGTTGCTCGCAGCGCTGCGGGCGGCTGCCGTCCTGGCTCATCCCCGGCGGCGTATTGCCGCGCGACGGTTCGCCCGTGGTTTGCGCGAAAGCAGGCACAGTGGAAACGAAAAGCGCGATGATTAGGGCTCGCCTGCGCATGGTGACCTCCATCGTGGAGAGACACCCGGTACGCAGGCCGGTTCCTGGGGAGGTCGCGATGACAAAACTGTGCGGCGCAGCGGCGTTGCTGTGCATGGTCCTGGCGGCACGCGCCGATCCGCCGACGAGCGTCATGAACATCATGCGCGAGGGCGACCTCAAGTTCGCGCCGAGCAAGGTCGTGCCGGGCGCCTCGAACACCGTCATCTGGGGCAACCCGGCAACGGCGGGGGTGCCCTACATCGTGCGCAACCGCTTCTCCCCGAACACCTTCAGCCCGCCGCATTTCCATCCCGAGACGCGCTACATCACGGTGATCAAGGGCACCTGGTGGGTGGGCTCCGGGCCGAAGTTCGATGCGGCGACGACCACGCCGCTGCCGGCCGGAACGACCGTGGTGCACCACGCCAACCAGATCCACTGGGACGGCGCGAAGGACGAGGAAGTGATCGTGCAGATCATGGGCATCGGCCCGAGCGCCACCATCCCGGTGGACGAAGCCGGCCGGCCGAAACAGTGATGGAGACCGAATGATCAAGCCCGTCTTTGCATTGCTGTGCATTGCGTGCGGCAGTGCCGCCGCGCAGGTTCCCGCGATCCCGTTCGACTCCGTTCCCGAGCCGCTGCAATTGCCGGCCGATCTCTACTTCGGCGAGGTCACCGGCGTGGCGGTGAATTCGAAAGGCCACGTGTTCGTCCTTTCGCGCGGCAACACCAGCGGTCCCGCGTATGCCGCGGCGGCGACGCAGCTGCTCGAATTCGATCCGAACGGCAAGTTTCTGCGCGAGATCGGCAAGAACCTCTACGCCTGGTCCTTCGGCCATACCGTGCGCGTCGATCGCGAGGACCACATCTGGGTGACCGACAAGGGCTCGGACATGGTGGTGAAGTTCAATCCCGCCGGCCGCGTCGTCATGGTTTTCGGCCGCAAGCAGGAAGCCTCGGACGAGGATACCGGGCCGCTCAAGCACCCGAAGCCGCCGCTCCCTGCGGAGCCGGGACGCTTCCGCCAGGTCACCGACGTCGCGTTCGATCCTGGCGGCAACACCTACATCAGCGATGGCTACATCAACTCGCGCGTCGCCAAGGTGGACAAGAACGGTCGCTGGCTGAAATCCTGGGGCGATCGGGGCAACAAGCCCGGCGAGTTCAACACGCCGCACAGCATCGCTGCGGACGCCAAGGGCAACATCTATGTCGCCGATCGCGGCAACCGGCGCATCCAGGTGTTCGACGGCGAGGGCACGTTCATCCGCGAGATCCGCATCGACGTGCCCTACGACAAGAGCGCGCAGCCCGCGATCGGCGCCACGCCCGATCTCGTGAAGCTCGAAGCCTCCGGCGCGCCGCTCACCATGGCGCCTGGCGCGCCATGGACTGTCTGCATCACGCCCGGGCCGAACCAGGTGCTCTATGCCTCCGATGCCTATCCCGGCCGCGTGTACAAGCTCTCACTCGATGGCAAGGTCCTCGGCGTGCTCGGCGAGTCGGGCAAGCAGTTGAAGCAGTTCGGCTGGATCCACGAGATCGCCTGCCCGTCGGAGAACACGCTTTATGTCGCCGAGCTGCTCAACTGGCGGGTGCAGAAGCTCGTGCTTCATCCACGATAGGAGACCGCCATGCGAATACTGGTCCTCAGCCTCCTTTTCGTTTCCACCGCGCTGCATGCTCAGCTGAGCGGCCGAGTCACTTCCGTCGAGGAAGGCGCGATGGAAGGCGTGCTGGTGAGCGCCAAGCGCGACGGCTCGACCATTACCGTCACCGTCGTGAGCGATGCGCAGGGACGCTACAGCTTCCCGGCCAAGCGTTTGGCGCCGGGCCGTTACACGCTGCATCTGCGGGCGGTCGGCTACGAGCTCGACGCGCCGTCAACAGTGACTCTCACCAGCAGGCCGGCCGAGGCCGACCTGAAGCTGAAGAAGGCGGCGGACCCCTCGGCGCAGCTCTCGAACGGCGAGTGGATGGCGAGCGTGCCGGGGACGGACAAACAGAAGGATTTGCTGCTCAACTGCGTCGGCTGCCATACGCTCGAGCGCGTCGTGCGCTCGCGCTATGACGCGGACACGTTCATGAAGACCGTGCTGCCGCGCATGCAGAGCTATGTCAACCAGAGCATCCCGCAGCATCCGCAACTGCGCAAAGCCGAGCGCCTGATGGAAGAGCGCGGCGATCAGCGGGTGCAGGTCTATCGCGCGAGCGCGGAATACCTCAGCACGATCAACCTCGCCGAGTCGCCGAAGTGGGGCTACGAGCTGAAGACGTTCCCGCGACCGACTGGCCGGGCGACGCGCGTCATCTATACGGAGTACGACCTGCCGCGCGAGACCATCGAGCCGCACGACGTCATCGTCGATGAGAAGGGCGTCGCGTGGTACTCGAGCTTCGGCGAGCAGTACCTCGGCCGCCTGGATCCGAAAACCGGCGCGGTGCGCGAGTTCGCCATTGCGGTGGTGAAGCAGGGCTTCCCCACCGGGCTCCTCGGATTGCGCTCAGACCGCGACGGCAATCTGTGGCTCGGCAACATGTACCAGGCGCAGATCGTGAAGTTCGATCGGCGCACGCAGAAGCTCACCGCCTGGAAGCTGCCGGCCGAGCAGAACATCGATGCGGCGCAGGTGAACATGGTGAGCCCGCAGTCCGCGCACGTCGACGGCAAGGTGTGGACGCAGAACAACGGCTTCGCCGGCATCCATCGTCTCGATGTCGCGAGCGGCAAGATCGAGACCTGGGAGCCTTTCAAGAGCGCGCCGCAAGGCGAGCCCCACAACATCTACGACGTCATCCCCGACTCGCAGAACAACGCCTGGTTCACCGATTTCCGCCGGCGGCATATCGGGCGCATCGATGCCAGGACCGGCGAGGTGCGCCTGTTCGAAATACCGGGCGAGAAGCCGGTCACCGCGCCGCGCCGCGGCCAGATGGACGCGCAGGATCGCCTCTGGTTCGCGCAGTACCGCGGCGACAAGATCGGCATGCTCGACACGAAGACCGGCGAGTTCAAGCAGTGGGACATCGCGCCGAAGTGGTCGGCGCCTTACGACGTAGCGCTCGACAAGAACGGCGAAGCGTGGACCGGGTCAATGCTCACCGACCAGGTCACGCGCGTTAACACGCGCACGGGCGTTGCGGTGACGTACCTGCTGCCGCGCTCGACCAACATCCGGCGCGTGCACGTCGACAACACGACCACGCCCGTGACCTTCTGGGTCGGCTCGAACCACGGCGCGTCGATCGTGAAGCTCGAACCGCTCGACTAGAGTTGGTCCTTCAGCATCGCAGCGATGCGCTCGGGCTTGGTGCCCGGCGGCAGGAAGGCGACGTACTTGCCGTTGCGGTCGAGGAGGAACGTGAAGGCAGCGTGATCGATGAGATAGCTGCCCTTGCCGTCGTCCACCTTTTCGTAGAACACCTTGTAGCCGCGCGCGATCTGCCGGGTTTCGGCTTCGCTGCCGCGCAGCGCGACGAACGACGGATGGAACGCGGCAGCGTACTCGCGCAGCACTTGCGGCGTATCGCGCGCCGGATCGAGCGTCACGAAGAGCGGCTGCACGCCGGCCGCCTTGTCACCGAGGAGGCGCAGCGCGCCGCCGATCGCGACGAGGTCGGTCGGGCAGACGTCCGGGCAGTAGGTGTAGCCGAAGTAGAGCAGCACCAGCCGCCCGCGGAATTCGACGAGCGAGCGGAGCTTGCCGGACGCGTCGGGGAGCGCGAACGCGCTGCCGACCGGCGTGCGGCCCGACATCAGCTCGTTCATCAGGCGCGCCGCGTCGGCTCGCCGCGCATCCTCCGCGTGCAGGGTGGATGCGGCGAAGAGCAGCGCGGCGATCACGCGCCGAATGTGAATTCCGTGCCGGTGGTGGAGGGCAGGTAGTGCTGCGGCATCATCGCGCGCAGCGCCTCGGCCATGTTCGGGCCGCTGCAGTGGAGCGGGATCACGACGTCGGGCCCGAGCTTTTGCAGCTCGGCGACCGTCTGGCGCACGTAGTCGTCGGGCGCCGGGAAGAGATGGAAGCCGCCGAGCACCGCGTGCACTTTCTTGACGCCCGAGACGTCGATCGCCTGCTGCACGCTGTTGACGATGCCGGCGTGGCCGCAGGAGGAGATGACCACGAGTCCGCGGTCCTTGACGTTGTAGCAGGTGGCGTGCTCGTTCCAGTGCGGGTCCTGCACGAACTGGCCGTTCGCTTTGGCATCCTCCGCCGGCATGTCGCAGCCCACCCCATCCGCGCCTTTGCGGTACGACACCAGCGTTTGCGGCAGCACGCGCTCGAAGCTGCGCCGCGCGATGCGGCCGGTGGTAAACGCGTGGCCGAGGAGCACGGTGGGCTCGTCGCACTTGACGATCTTCACCTTGAGCGCCTCGAGCTCGCGCCGGTCGAGCACGCCCCAGTCGCTGAAGTGGCCGGGTGCGCCGCTCGCGAACTTGCGGTTGCAGAAGTTGTCTTCGCCGCCGACGTAGAGCGTGAGATCCGCCGGCAGGCGGCTGCGGTTCGCCTTGAGGTAGTCGAGCAGACCGCCGAAATGATCGAAGTGGCCGTGCGAGAGCACCAGCGCCTGCGTCTTCGTCGGGTCGACGCCGATCACCTCCATGTTGCCCATCAGCGTCTCCGGCGTGTAGCCGAAGTCGAGCATCAGGTGCCGCGCGTCGCTGCCGAGGCGCGATTCCAAGGCGAGCGCGAGGCCCCATTCGTTGTGCAGTGCCCTGCGGTAGTTCGCCGCGGACATGATCGGCGCGCGGCGCACCTTCACGACCGACGAAGCGGGAGCGCGCGGCGTGTCGTAGCTCGAGTCGACCAGCACGCGCACCGACAGCGAATCGACGGCGGGCGCCTTCATCGGCTGCGATTGCGGCCAGGCGGCGCGCGGCAGGGCACCGATGCCCATGAGCGCGCTCGATGCGAGGACGAAGCGACGGCGGCTGTTCATGGATCCTCCCGGGGATGGTGATGCGCAGCGCAAGCATACTCGTATTGACACCGCGCGAAGGGCGAGCGTAGCTTCGCGCGAACAACCAAGGAGGAGGAGCACCATGGGCACGCGCACGATCGTTGCCGGTCTCGCCGCCGCCGCGTTCGCCGCCGGCGCACAGGCGCAGGCGACGAAGACCCTCAAGGTACAGTCGACCTGGCCGGCGAGCATCACGCTGCAGGACCATCTGCGGATCCTCGCCGAGCGCATCGACAAGCTCACGGGCGGGCAGGTGAAGGTCGAAGCGATGGCGGCCGGGCAGATCGTGCCGCCGTTCGAAGTGCTCGATGCAACGAACAAGAAGGTGCTCGACGGCTATCACGCGATCTCGTACTACTGGGTGGGCAAGAGCCCGACGATGGCGCTGTTCGCCGGGCCGCCGGGAGGCCCCTTCGGCATGGATCACATGGATTACCTCGGCTGGCTCTACGTCGCCGGCGGCCTCGAGATGTGGCGCGACTTCTATCAGAAGGAGATGAAGCTCGACATCATCGTCTGGCCCGCGCACCCGTCGAGCCCGCAGGCGCTCGGCTGGTTCAAGAAGCCGCTGAAATCGGTCGCCGACTTCAAGGGCATGAAATGCCGCCAGACCGGCCTCAACGCCGAGATCTACGCGAAGCTTGGCCAGAGCGTCGTCAACATGGCGGGCGGCGAGATCGTGCCCGCCGCGCAGCGCGGCGTGATCGACTGCGCCGAGTGGGTGGGCGGCGTCGAGGACCTGCGGCTCGGCCTGCCGGGCGTCTTCAAGTATCACTACACGCCGGGCATGCACGAGAACAATTCCATCGGCGAGTTCGGCATGCACCTCGACGTGTGGAAAGGCCTGACGGCGCAGCAGCAGGAGGCGGTGAATTCGGCGGTGAAGGATACGTTCATCACCTGGCTCACGCGCTGGCAGAAGCAGAACGCGGACGCGATCGAGGAGATGATCAAGAAGCACGGCGTGCAGATCCGGCGCACGCCGCCGGAGATCCTCTACGCGTCGCTCAAGGCCTGGGACGAGGTCGCGGCCGAGAATTCGGCGAAGAACCCGACCTTCAAGCGCGTGTACCAGTCGCAGCGCGAGTACGCCGCGAAGGTGGTGCCGGCGAAGCGCTACATGTTCCCGCCGTATTCGTTCGCGGCGAACTACTACTGGCCGCAGGAAGGCGCGCGGAAGCCGGCGGCCAAACCCTAGCCCTATTTTGGGAGCCAGCGCTGGCGCCCGGGCCAGCGCTCGACCAGATCGAGGAACAGCGGGTCGATGCCCGCCGGGCTGTCGCGCACCTCGCGGGCGAGCGGTCCGGGCTCGTCGTTGTACGCGAGAAGCGAAAGGTCCGTCATGCGCTGCGGGTAGAGCACGCCGTCCAGGTGATCGCACTCATGCTGTAGCAGGGCCGCCCACGAGCTGTACGCGTCGTGCTCATGGGTGCGGCCTTCCAGATCCTGGTAGCGGACGTTGATCTGCAGATAGCGCGGCACCTTGCCGTGCAGGCCGGGAATCGAGAGGCAGCGCTCCCAGACCGGCGTCTTATCGCTCGTCTTCGGCGTGATCACCGGATTCACCATCACCGTCCAGGGCCGCGGCGCGAGGCCGGAGCCCTGTGGAATGCGCGAGGCGATGATGCGATAGACGACCACGCGCTTCGGGACGAACACCTGCGGCGCGGCGAGGCCGCTTGCGCCGACATCTTCCAGCGTCTCCTGCATGTCGGCGGCGAGGTGCCGGATCTCGGGCGCGCTCGGATCGGCCACCGGCTCCGCTTTGCGCAGGAGCACGGGATTGCCCATCTTCGCAATGCGAAGCACGGCCATGCCTTTATTTTGGCAGCTAGCGCGGATTCTGCGGCGGCGGGGCGCTCGGCGGCTCCGGCCGGCGCGTCGCGCCCGCCGCGCGGTCTTCGCGTACGCAGTCGTCGCGCGATCGTTGTCGCTCTGCGCGCGCTCGGGCGCGGCCGGCGGCGCCGACGGTTTCTTCACATCCGCGCCTGCTGCGTCGCGCGCTGCCGGATCGACCGGGCGCGTCTCGCCCGGTCCGGGAGTTTGTGCGAATGTCGCAGTACCCGCGAGCAGTGTGACGAGTGCCACAACGGTGCGCTTCATATTGTCATGCACGGCAAGGTTTGTACCGCGCCATCGTTGCGCGACAGCACGTCGCCGACACGCCGCGCACGGGACGCGGAAATTTGCGCTAGCCAACCCGTCGGGCGCTCGCTACGCTCGGCCTCCGCGGTAAACAGGAGAGGAGACGAGTCATGAACGTTGGCATCGCCCGCACGCTGTCGTTCGTGCCAGAACGCGTTCCGCGCGTGCAAAGCGGCAGTCTCTTCGATCCGATGTCGCCTGGCGTTTGCGCGCATCCCGAGCGCGTGGCGCATCTCGCGCGCTTCCTGGAATGGCTCGGGCCGTTGCGCGAAGTCACCAAGGACGACCTGCGCCTCTTCGGCCTGATGACGCCTTACGGCAAGCCGACCCTCAACGGGCACCCCGATTCGCACGAGGGGCACCCGGAGGAAGAAAACGGCGACCCGGAAGCCACGGTGCCACAGGCCGCGCCGCCGCCGCAGGATCTGCTCTCTTAATAAGCGCCGAGTCGTCGATAGAAAGCAAGTCGCCGCACCGCAGCACCGGCACGCCGTTTGCACGGCCGACGGTTGTCCGATCCAACCGTTGGAGGCTTCTATGCTTGGCTGGGCGATTGGTTTCTTCATCGTCGCGATCATCGCGGCGATCTTCGGCTTCACCGGCATCGCCGGCGCCGCCGCGGGAATCGCACAAGTGCTGTTCTGGTTGTTCCTGATCGCGTTCGTCGTGTCCCTCGTCATGGGCTACCGCGGGCGCGGTCCGGGCACGCCGCCAGCCGTCTAACAGGCAAGTCAGAAAAAAATCGGGGCTTCGGCCCCGATTCTTTTGTT
>WNFR01003657.1_pt1 | contig 15880 bp, 15 predicted proteins | sample 5400221 | NCBI WGS metagenome assembly WNFR01 (sample SAMN13153357, study PRJNA577476) | soil metagenome | isolation source: 40 cm soil under Madrone tree | place: USA:California | collected 2016-06-14 | reverse complement strand
AGGCGCGGTTGAGCTGGCGCGTCGTCAGCGGCTGCACCGGATCGCGCCCGGGAAACAGCCAACCTTGGGGCCGCGCCGCCTTCCACCAGGCCCGCAGCAGGTCGAGGAGATACGGCGACAGCATCACGTACCGGTCCCCGCCTTCGCGAGGGCAGGCTCTTGCGGCCCTTGCCCTGCTCGACCCGGATGACCATCCGGGTGCTGTCGATGTCCTCGATTTTGAGCGAGATGATCTCGGAGGCGCGCAGTCCCGCGCCGCAAATTTCGAAGAAGGGTTAATTCACGCTGGGACAGCAGCATGTCGTTGAGGCCAATATTTTCATCGGCCTTGGCTGGTCAAGCAACCATTATAGGAAATCCGGCCTGAATCGCGGTTCGGATCCCGTCGCAAACTCTGCCCCGAATATAGCCTCTGCTGGCGTCGGAAACGTAAACTTGACAGAGCCCCCTGCGGGTATCGGCAGCAGCAGCCCAAAAACACAAAGAGGCCGCCCATCGGCGGCCTCTCGCGATGCGAGCTCTTAGCGATCTATCCGGGCGAACCTTACTGCTCGCCGCGTGCTGCTAATCAACACCGCCCTTGGCGGACACTGGTGTGATCGTCCCAAAAAGACCGTCCTTTTCATCGTTCGGACCGGCAGTGAAATAGAGCGTGTCGGAGCTCGAGTTTCTGCCGCCACCCAGGGTCAACGTCCACAACCCGTCGATGACGATCGGTTTGCCCTTGTCGTCCTTGACGGTGTCGAGGAAATTCCCGTCGGAATCGAATGCGTTCACTCTGCCATTGCCGAAATTGCCGACGAGGATATCAGCGCTGAAACGGCCAAAGGCAAACGATGCCCGCGCTACACCCCACGGCGAGTTCAACGCTCCGCGCGAAGCGAAGCGGCGCAGCAAATGACCGTCCGTGTCGAAAATATCGACAAAGCCATTGCCCGGACCCGCTACGTCGTCGTGTTTTTCTGCATCCTGCTTCGCATAGGTGACGAAGAGATCGCCGTTGACGTTTTGGATGCCGAACGGGGCAAAACCGGCCGGGATCTTGGGATCGGTGAAAGTGCCGTCGATCTCGCTGGAGTTCGCAGGCCTGAAGCCGGCGGAGCCATTGGGGGCGAACACGTCGATCGTTCCGGCCCGGAAGTTTGTCGCAAAAAGAAAGACGCCGTGAACGTTGGTGCCGAAAACCAAACCTTTGTAGACCGCACCGGGCGAGTTGTCGACGGCAAGGACTGCTTGGTTGGCTGGCATGAGACCGCCGGACCAAGCCGAAATCGTTCCGTCTTCGGTGTCGAAAATGAATAGGGCTGGATTTGTAGTGCCCGGCACGAGGAAGGTGGAGGTCGGGTTCCACACGAGCCCGGTCGGTGCTGCGGGCGTCAGCGTTGGCGGGTGCTGTGGGTCGACATGCATGCAGGCGCTAGGGGGCACACTGCCCCCGGGCAAAGGAATTTTGACTTGCAATGTCGACGCGATCGCTCCCGTGCCATCGTAAAGCGTCGAACAGCCGGTGGCATTGTCGGCGATCCAGAAGGGACTGGCACCTGGTGTAAATGCCACGCCCCACGCATTTTGCAGCACCGGGTCGATATTCGTGGCCATGCCCGACACATCAGAGGTCAGATTGTTGACGACATAGCGGTTTGGCCCTTTGCCGGGATCTTCCCCGTCGTCGGCGCGGGCGGCAATGCCGGCGATGACGCACACTGCGATCAGCGAGGCGGAAGCGAGACTTAGATTGATAAGCTTCATGCCGCTTGTCCTCCCATAGAAAAGCGCGTCGGCTGGCGCAGACGCATGGGGATAGTCCGGCCGCCCACTTCACGCATTGAGTGCCCTCCTGAACTACGACTCGCAAAACCGAATTTTATTCCCGCGAGAGATCGAGAAAGCGCGCCTGCGGGATCGTGTCCAAGACAGTATCAGCTAGGCTTACCCGGCGCCGGTGGAATCTTCGCTTTCGCCCCATCAGGAGAGTTCTGCTGGTAGACGATCTCCGCGACTTTGAGCAACAGACTGCGGTCGGCATTTCCGGCGATCGCGTAGGCGAGCCCGTCATCTACCCAATAGAACGCGTCGATGCCGTTCTGCTCGCGGAACTGGAACTCGGTCTCTTCGGCGCGGTTGGCCGAAAGATAGTAGCAGCTGAGCCGGGTGCCTTTGCCGTCCTCGTACATCAACCACGCCGCCGGCCCGCTGTCGGCGGGCAGCAGCCTCCCGCCCATTAGCCGGAAGCCGAGCGCGGTCAGATCGGGGGCGATCAGTCGGTGGCCGAGGCGTTTTGACAGCCATTGCACGAGATGTGCCTCTTCGCCGGCGCCGACCTCCACCGGATGGCGGGTTTCCACCGAAAAAGTCCGATGCGCCGCGATCGCGTCGTCGAAGACCGAGCTGGCAAGCGCGGCCGAACCCGATGAAACGAGAGCCGAAAAAATGTCGCGAGCGGTCCACCCCCCAACACCGCCGAGCAGCAAAAAGCCAACTGCCGCGGCGATCCGGGCGAGTTGGCCGCGGCGCCGGCGGCGCTGCTCCGCAAGCACATCGGCTACTCTGAGGCGCGCCGGGATCGGTCCGCCCGCTTGCGCGAAGGCTGCGCGCAACGCCTGTCGCTGCGCGGCATATTGCGACCACCGCTGCCGCGCCTCGGGATGGGCCGCGAGATACCTGTCGACGGCCTCGGCACGTTCGGCTGGCAGGCGACCATCGATACGGGCCGGTAGTTCGTCCTCTCCTATGCCTTCCACGCGGCCACCCGTTACCCTCGCTTCACTGTCCTCAGCGCCGCGCTTCGGTGCTGGCTGTTTCCGTCCATATCTCCATACATATATTTTCGCAGGCGCTCGCGACCGCGCGACAGTCGCGACATCACCGTGCCGATCGGCACACTCAACACGCGCGCTGCCTCCTCGTAGGAGAGATCCTCGACCCCGATCAGAAGCAGCACCGATTGTTGCTCCTCCGGCAGTGCCGAAAAGGCGCGCAGCAGATCGCGGTGCTCGAGGGCGACGTCTTGCCCGCCGTCAACCGCCGGCAGCTCGGTCTCCTCTGTCAAGGCGTCGTACATGCGGAGCCGTTTCAAACGATGCTGGTCACTCAAAAAGCGGTTGTAAAGGATCGTGTAGAGCCAACCGCGCAGATTCCCTTCGCTTCGCCGTAGGCGCCAGTGAGAGAGCGCACGTTCGAGTGTGTCCTGTACGAGGTCATCGGCGCGCTCCTGATCGCCGCGCAGCAGCGCACAGGCGAAACGGCGCAGCCGCGGGATTTGCGCTTCGATCAGAGCCGCTCGGTCTGGCATCGCGTCACCGTAAGGCACACGGCCGCCGGGCAGCCGCGACAATTCCCACCTCGCTGGCGGCCATATTCCTTCCGCCGCCGCAAGCGGGGATAGAGTGCGCGGCATCATCGACGCTCTGCTGCTCAAGATGTGATCACATTCCCGTTAACGAATGCGGCCCCGTCGGGTTGAGCCCCGCCCTCGTCAGTGAGGGTTATGACCTCCCGGGAGGGAGTTTTATTCCATAGAAGACGGCCGACGGCATTATGCGCCGGGAGGTAGGATAGTTCCGTCCCCGGAATAATTTCCGTTTCACCGAGTCGTAGTGCTGAGGTTGCTCAGCCCGCTCTCGCTCATCGATCGAGGATGAAATCGTGCTGCTTGCCCGCCGCTCACTATTGCAGCGTGCATTGGGTGCCGCAGGTGCCGTAACGATCTCCTGCGCACTCCCGAACCCAGTCGCAGCTGCTCCCAAACTATCGCAACGGGTGGTCGCTTACCAGGATCATCCTGACGGTGACAAACGTTGCGACAAGTGCGCCCATTTTCAACCACCGAACGTCTGCAAGATCGTTGACGGTACGATCAGCCCCCAAGGATACTGCCGATTCTTCACGCCGATCCGCCAGGCGGCAGATCGCTCGAGGGCGATCCTCTTCCAGGGCGCTCTCCTGTGATTGAGCAAGGTCTACGCGTTGCGGCCATCCGCTATGGCAAGCTGCTGACCGCCATCACGGTCAGCGTGGCCACGCTCGCCGCGATCGTTGTTATTGGCCTGTCGCCACGCCGTGCCGTTTCGCTTCCCCTCTACGCGCGCCAGACAGGGAAGACCTGCGCCGACTGCCATACCGCCTTTTGGGAGCTGACGCCGGTCGGCCGCCGCTTCAAGCTCGGCGGCTACACCTTGGGGGGCGGCGAGTGGTCCGGGCCGCCCTTTGCGGTCATGCTCCAGCCGACATTTACGCACACCCAGGTCGGTCAGCCGGGCGGTGCCGCGCCGGGTTTCGGCCCGAACAACAACTTTGCCATGCAAGAGGTGAGCCTCTTTACCGGCGGGAGGTTCACCGACAATCTCGGCGCATTTATCCAGGGAACTTACGACGGCGTTTCCCATCGCTTTGGCTGGGACAACACCGATATCCGCTACGCGGATTCGGTCAACGTTGGAGGCCACAATCTACTGTGGGGCGTGAGTGCCAATAATAACCCGACCGTCCAGGATGTTTGGAACACGACACCCGCCTGGCGCTTCCCGTTCATCAGTCCGACCCTGGCGCCGCATCCGACCGCCAGCACCTTTATCGAGGGCGTCTACGCGCAGCGGGTTGTCGGAGTCAGCGCCTACGGCTTCCTCGATGATATGCTGTATTTCGAGGCTGGTGGATACCGCCCCTTGTCGACCAACACACAGCTGGCACTGGGGATCGATACAACAGAGGAGAGCCCGATCAGTGGTATTGCTGCGCCGTACTGGCGGGTCGCGGTCGAGCCGAATTTTGGCGATCATTGGTTGGAAGTCGGCACCTTCGGGCTCAAATCGAACGTATTTCCGATGAGGATGTCCGTTGCCGGCACCGATTCTTTCACCGATATCGGTGTCGATGCCCAGTATCAATATCTCGGCGATCCGCACGCGGTCACACTCCGCGCAAGCTGGATCCACGAGAACCATGATACGAGCGCTAGCCGGGCGTTGGGGCTCGCCGACAATTCTCACGACACATTGCGGAGCCTCAACGTCTCGCTCTCGTATATCTACGACCACACCTGGAGCTTTACGGCCGGCCGGATGTCGATAGGCGGCACCGCGGATGCGGCGCTTTACGGCACTTTCGCCGGAAGCCCGAACAGCGGCGGCTGGATCACCGAGATCGCGTACCTTCCGTTCAGCCATGGCGGGCCATCCTTCTGGCCATGGTTGAACATGCGCATCGGTCTGCAATACATATTGTGACATATTGTGGGACAAATTCGACGGCGCCAGCACCAATTTCAACGGCGCCGGACGAAACGCTCACGATAATAACACGATCTTCGCCTACGCCTGGATCATGTTCTGATCCCTTTCCAGAGGCCCGACTGTCCATCCGCTCGGTTACCATTGTCAGGTCGATCGGGCGCCTATCGAATGAGGCGCGACACAGATCCCACTGAGGTCAGAGGCAGCCGGCCGGAATTGCGACAGTCGGGTTTCCGCCTTCGGGAATTGGCGAACGTCAGCTTTTGGCACCAAGCGGCCCATCGACTTGACGCTTCCGACTGTCCGCAAACGTTTGAGAGCTTATCGTGAGGGCGATGAGAGGTGAGTAGATGAGGATACCAAGCGCCTGATTTCATCCACTAGGCAGACGCATCCGGGATATTGAGCTGCGGCGCAGGTCATAGCTAAGATCCAACGAGAAAAATCGTCCATCCGGAGAAGCCCGGACGGGAGGAATCGCCATGGCCATCCCAAGCGCGGCGGAGCTCGCCGCCCGGCTCGATCGGTTGCCGATGACCCGGCACATTTGGGTGCTCGTCACCTTGATCTCGCTCGGCGGCGGCTTTGAGCTCTACGATCTGTTTCTGACCGCGTATATCGCGCCGGGCCTCGTCAAGGCCAATTTCTTCACCCCCGAATCCCTGGGGCCGTTCAGCATTCTCGCCCCCTATGGCGTCGCCGGGGTCGGAACCTTTGTCTTTGCCCTGTTCGCCGGGCTGTTTGTCGGTGCGATTTTCCTAGGCTATTTCGCCGACAGCTATGGCCGCCGGACGGTGTTCACGTTTTCGTTGATCTGGTATTCGATCACGACCGCGATCATGGCTTTTCAAAACTCCGGCTTCGGCGTCGATCTGTGGCGCTTTATCGCCGGCATCGGCATCGGCGTCGAGCTGGTGACGATCGACACCTATGTGTCGGAGCTGGTGCCGAGCAGCCATCGCGGCCGCGCTTACGCCTATAACCAATTCTTCCAATTCCTGGCGGTGCCGATCGTCGCGTTTCTCGCCTGGCTCTTGATCCCGCATGCGCCGCTCGGCCTCGACGGTTGGCGCTGGGTCGTGCTGATCGGCTCGGCCGGAGCGATCGTGATCTGGTTCATTCGCCTGGCATTGCCCGAATCGCCGCGCTGGCTGGCGCGGCACGGCCGTCTTGCCGATGCGGAGCGGGTCGTCGAAGGGATCGAGCGGCGGGTTGCCGCCGAAGCCCGCGCGAGCCTATCGCCTCCGGGCCCGCCGCAGGCCGACGAGAGCGGACAGGGCAGGTTTGCCGAAATTTGGCAGCCGCCCTACGACAAGCGGGCGATCATGCTGTCGGTCTTCAACTTCTTCCAGACCTTCGGGTATTACGGCTTTGCCGCCTGGGTCCCGACATTGCTGATCGCCAAGGGCATCAACGTCACCACCAGTCTCGAATATTCGTTCATCATTGCGATCGCCAATCCGGTCGGGCCCTTGCTGTGCACCCTGATCGCCGACCGGATCGAGCGCAAATGGCAGGTGTGCCTGGGCGCGATCGGCATCGGTGTGTTCGGTATGCTGTTCGCCAACAGCAATGTGCCGGCGGCATTGATCGCGCTGGGTGTGGCGGTGACATTGTGCAACAATTTGCTGTCCTACAGCTTCCACAGCTACCAATCCGAGCTGTTCCCGACCCGTATCCGCTCACGGGCAATCGGCTTTGTCTATTCCTGGAGCCGGCTGTCGGCGGCATTGTCCGGTCTCGTCGTCGCGTTTCTGCTGCATCTGGGCGGTGTCAACGCGGTCTTCGCCTTCATCGCCTTCGCGATGGCGATCGTGGTGATCACGATCGGCGGCTTCGGCCCCCGCACCCGCGGCCTCGCCCGCGAAGCGATCGCCCATTAGACTCGCACTCGGCTCTGATTGGCCCACCGGCTCGCCCGGTCAATCGCCCTTGCCGGGCTCGCAGGGCGCACCCAAAAAAGCCGTCAGCATATCTCGGGCGGCGGCGCTGGGGCTGCGAGCACCGGCCATTACCTCCGTCTCGGCAGCGGCGAGGCGTTGAGCGACTGCCGGCGTCGTGCGAAAACGGTCGAGCAGACTGTCGCCGATCTCGGACCACAGGGCGGCGCGCGCCTGCTCGGAGCGGCGGCGCGACCAGGCGCCGGTCTTCTCGAGCGCCGCGCGGAAGCGTTCGACATCGTCCCAGACTTCGCGGATGCCGGTCCCTTCGAGCGCCGAGACGGCGCGCACCGGGACCTGCCATTCCGGCGTCGGCGGCCGGATCAGCCCCAATGCGCTCGCATAGTCGGCGACCGAGTGGTGCGCCGCCGCGGCGAACTCGCCATCCGCCTTGTTGACCAGCACCAGATCGGCGAGCTCGATGACGCCGCGCTTGATCCCCTGCAGCTCGTCGCCTCCCGCCGGCGGCAGGATCAGCACGAACATGTCGACCATCTCGGCAACCGCGGTCTCGGCCTGGCCGATTCCGACCGTCTCGATCAGGACCGCATCGAACCCGGCCGCCTCGCACAGCAGGATCGCCTCGCGCGTGCGGCGCGCCACCCCGCCCCGGCTGTCGCCGGCAGAGGACGGGCGGATAAAGGCCTCGGGCGCACGCCCCAGTTCGGCCATGCGGGTCTTGTCGCCAAGGATCGCGCCACCGCCGCGCTTCGACGCCGGATCGACAGCGAGGACCGCGATCCGCCGCCCGAGCGCGATCCCCTCCAGGCCGAAGCGCTCGATAAAGGTGGATTTTCCGGCCCCCGGCGGGCCCGAAATGCCGATGCGGACAGAGCCTCCGGTTTCTGGACGAAGGGCTTCGATCAGCCCTTCGGCCCCGTCGCGATCGTCGGGGCGCGTCGACTCGACGAGCGTGATCGCCCGCGCGAGGGCGCGCCTGTCGCCCTGACGCAGAGCTGCGAGCAATTCCGCTGCGGCCACGCCCCCGGTCAATCCGCCGCGAGCGCCGCTTCGCGCCATGCGGCCTCCTGCTGGCGCGCCCACATCGTCGCATAGACGCCGCAGCGGAGCAGCAGCTCGGTATGATGCCCGCGCTCGACGATGCGCCCGCCTTCGAGCACCAGGATCTCGTCGGCATCGACGATGGTCGACAGCCGGTGCGCGATGACGAGGGTGGTCCGGCCGGCGGAGACCTCGGCGAGGCTCGCCTGGATTGCGCGCTCGGTCTTGGTGTCGAGCGCCGAGGTCGCTTCGTCGAATATCAGGATCTGTGGCGCCTTCAGGATCACTCGGGCGATCGCGACGCGCTGTTTTTCGCCGCCGGAAAGCTTCAGGCCGCGTTCGCCGACCATCGTCTCGTAGCCGTCCGGCAGAGCCGAGGCGAAGTCGTGGATGCGCGCGAGGCGAGCGGCTTCTTCGATTTCCGCGCGGGTCGCCCCGGGCCGGCCATAGGCGATGTTGTAGTAGATCGTGTCGTTGAACAGCACCGTGTCCTGCGGCACCACGCCGATGGCGCGACGCAGGCTGTCTTGAGTTATATTCCGGATGTCCTGGCCATCAATGTCGATTGAGCCGGCATTGACATCGTAAAAGCGAAAAAGCAGTCGCGCTATTGTCGATTTGCCGGTGCCGCTCGGACCGACGATCGCGACCGTTGCACCGGGCGCAACATGGAAATCGACATTGGACAGAATCGGTCGTCTGACGTCATAGCGGAAATCGACACGGCGAAAGGCGACGGCGCCCGACCGGACGATCAGCGGCAGCGCCCCCGGCCGATCCTCGATCTCGGGCTTGACCGCCAGCAAAGCCGTCATCTGCTCGATATCTGTCAATGACTGTTTGATATTGCGGTAGACGACCCCGAGAAAGCCGAGCGGCGTGTAGAGCTGCATGAGGTAGGCGTTGACCAGGACGAAATCGCCGACCGTCATCTCGGCCGCGGCGACACCCTCGCCAGCGAGGATCATGACCGCGACAAGCCCGATTGCGATGATCGTGGCCTGACCAAGATTGAGGGCGGCCAAGCTCGTATCGCTCTTGACTGCGGCGCGCTCATAACCCTGGAGCGAGGCATCGTAGCGCCGCGCCTCGTATTCCTCATTGGCGAAAAATTTGACGGTTTCGAAGTTCAGCATGGCGTCGACCGCCTTGCTGTTGGCCTCGCTGTTACGCTCGTTCATCTCGCGCCGAACGCGAACCCGCCAATCCGTGACCGAGAATGTAAACGTGATGTAGATCAGGATTGTCGCGAAAATGACGGCCGCAAAGGTCCAATTGTACAGCCGCCACAGGATGCCGCAGACCACCAGCATCTCGAACACTGTCGGTACCACATTGAACAGCATGAACGACAAGAGGAAGTCGATGCCTGAGGTTCCGCGTTCGATGGCGCGCGATAGCCCACCGGTGCGGCGCTCGAGATGAAAGCGCAGCGACAAGGCATGGAGATGGCGGAAAGCCGACAGAGCCAGCCGGCGAATGGCACGCTGGCTGACCTTCGCAAAAACTGCGGTCCGCAGCTCGTTAAAACCCTGCGAGATCACTCGGGCGAGCCCGTAGGCGATGATCAGCGCCACGGGCACTGCGACCACGATGTTGCTCGGCGAAAGGGCGTCGACCGCCTGTTTGTAGAGAATCGGCACATAGATGGTGAGGAGCTTGGCGGCGAGCAGCAACACGATCGCGATCGCCACCCGCGCCCTCAACTCGAGTGAATCTCGTGGCCACAGATAGGGAGCCAGCCATTTGAGCGCGCGCAGCTCGTCTCTGAACCCGCCCTTCGGCCGTGGCGGCCCAATTGTAACCGGGCGCCCGCGGCGGCTCATCGACCAGGCTCTATGGGTTTGGCGCTCGCGAGCTTCGCCGCATCGAGCCCGCGGACCATGTTCAAGGTCAGCAACAGGGCGCCGGCGACTAGCGCCGCGCCCCAGAAGAACGAGGCATTGCGGCCGAACCCAGCGAAGAAAAACCCGGCCGCAGCCGGACCGAGGACGCGGGAAAGGCTGCCGACGGATTGCGACACGCCCAACACCTCGCCCTGTTCCTCGCGCCCGGCACGGCGCGAGATCAGGCTATTGAGCGAGGGCTGCGTCAGGCCCATGCCCAGCGCCAGCGCGCTCACAGCGAGCGCGAGTACTGCGACGCTGCGCGCGACCGTCATGACCATGAGGCCGATGCCGATCAGCGCAAGGCCGTAAAGCAGCAGCCGCTCCTCGCCGAAACGACGCGTCAGTCCACCGATCAGCCCGCCCTGGAGGATTGCCGAGAGCACGCCGACATAGGCAAAGACATACCCGACTTGGCCGGGACCCCAGCGGAATTGCTCGATCGCCCACAGAGCAAACGTGCTCTCCATCCCCGCAAAGGCCAGGATCACGAGAAAGAAGATAAGGATCAGGCGCGACAACACGGGCCGCCGCAACACGTCCAAGATTGCGCTGAGGCGGCTGCGCGAAGGCCCCGGCACCCCGCGTCGATCGGCCGGGAGGCTCTCGGGGAGCAGCAGAAGGACGCCGCACAGCGCGACAAAGGAAAGCCCAGCCGCCACCCATGCCGGGGTCTCGATATCGGCTGTCGCCGGGTTATTGCCCGCCAGGAGCCCGCCGAGGGCAGGACCGATGATGAACCCCAATCCGAAGGCCGCACCGATCAGGCCCATCCCCTTGGCTCGCTCCTCCGGTTTTGTGATGTCCGCGATGTAGGCCTGGGCCGCGGCGATGTTGCCGGCACAGGCGCCGGCAAGGCCACGCGCGACGAACAGCATCCACAGCGCCGTCGCGCTGCCGATCCACAAATAGGCGAGTACCGAGGCAGCCATGCTGACGATCAGCACCGGCCGCCGCCCGACGCGGTCGCTGAGCCTTCCCCACAGCGGTGAGGTGAAAAGCTGCATCAGCGAATAGACTGCCAACAGCAATGTCACCTGTTGCGGCGAGGCGCCAAACCGCACCGCATAAAAGGGCAGAAGCGGGATGACGAGGCCGAACCCGACGAGATCGACAAAGACGATGAGAAATAGGGTCGGCATCTTGCCGCCCTGATATCGCCCACCAGTCGCGACCGGGCAAGAGCCTCGCCGCGACGACCCGGACATTCGGAGAGGGGCGAGGCCCGTGGGCAGGGCGACCTAGCGAGGTTCGCTGGGGGGCGGGAGCCGCAGCTCTCGATACAATCGCAGCGCAAAGAGCAGCGCGAGCGTGCCGACAAAAACCCAGGTGAGTGGCAGGGGTGCAACGCGAGCAATCATGGTTGCGGCCCAAGCGACGACCGAAAACAGGCTCAGGGTCACAGCCGCCGCGACCAGACCGGCGAAGAAGCGGCGGTCGACCCGGCGCCTTCCTTGAAGCCAAAGGGCGGCAGTGGCTGTGACAACCCCGACGCCGCCCGCGCAGATTAACAGGTTGGACACCGCGTGACCTCCTCGTCCTGTAGGCGAGATCGGTCGCCCTCAAGGTTTCTGGCTCGCTCCCGCGCAACCTGCTCGAACAAAAGTTCGACACTGCGGCGATCCACGCCGTCTCTCTTCATCAGGAGGCCGACCAGGGGATCCTCAACCAACTCGGCAAGCGAACACTCTGCGATGACTTTGCCCATCACGCCTCTCCCAGCCCCCGCGAACCAATTCATCTCGGACAAGGAGTAGCTAAGCCGTTAATGGACGCGCGCCAGGCCGGAGGTTTGGGAGGTTCCTCGCAGCAACACCAACTCTCGACCACCGCGACACCTTCGCCGGTCGCTGCGCGAAACACACTTGCGACATAATGCCGGACCGGTGGGCCGGGAAATCGGGACAAGTTTCCGATATGTTCCTTCGGAAGGGCGGCACCCCGCCTGATCGATTATCTCGGCGCATCTGTCAATTGAAGGGCCGTAACCCGCAAGCTGGACGAAGCCGGTTTCAGGATTCACACTTGGGTGTTCGCACCTGCAGAGGAGTAGCCGTCAATGGAACTGGGAAAGCTCGGCGTTTGGGTTTCGATGGACAGCATGACCGCGGCGGCGGCGGCGGCTTTCGCCAAGCGGGTCGAAGAGTGGGGATACGCCGCCCTGTGGATCCCCGAGAGCCGTGGGCGGAATGCGCTTACCCACTCCTCCTGGCTGCTCGCCAACACACAGAGGCTGACCGTCGCGACTGGGATCGCCAACATCTACGCCCGCGATCCGATGGCGATGGCGAACGGCCAGCGCGGTCTCAATGAACAATCCGACGGCCGCTTCCTGCTTGGCGTCGGGGTATCGCATCGGCCGATGGTGCAGGGGCTGCGGGGCCACACCTACGGCAAGCCGGTCGCAACCATGCGCGCCTACCTGGAAGGGATGCGAGACGCGCCCTATCAGGCGCCGATGCCGAGCGAGCAGCCGCTGACGATCGTCGCGGCGCTGGGGCCGAGGATGATGGCGCTGTCATCCGAGCTCGCCGACGGCGCACACCCATACAACACGACGCCAGAGCATACAGCGCAGGCGCGCTCGATCCTAGGTCCCGGCAAGCTGCTGTGCCCCGAGGTGTGGGTGCTGCTCGAGACCGACCCGGCAGCGGCGCGCCAGGCCGCACGGGAGGCGCTTTCCCGCTATCTGCAGCTCGAGAATTACGTCAACAGCTGGCGGCGCGAGGGGTTTGGTGACGACGACCTCGCCGGCGGCGGCTCGCAGCGCTTTCTCGACGCCATGGTGGCGTGGGGCGATGAACGCGCGATCCGCGCCCGGATCCAAGAGCACTGGGACGCCGGCGCCGATCATGTCTGCATCCAGCCAATCAGTCTCCGAGGCTCGCGTCAGATTGTCGATGAGAGGATCCTGGACCTGTTGGCGCCTGCGCACCGATCTTGACGGGTTTCGGCGCTCGACCGACATTGTGCGACGATCTCCCTGCCGGCGCTGCTCGGTGCTGTGCCGGCTCGGAAAGCGAGGGTTACGGCCATGTATTCGGAAACCACCCGATCCATCACAGTCACCGTCAAGCCATTCTATCTTGAGGACCAATCCTCGCCGGCCGAGAACCACTACGTCTGGGCCTACCACGTTCGCATCGAGAATCGCGGGAGGGAAACAGTCCAGCTGCGCCGCCGCCATTGGAAGATTACCGACAACCGCGGACATATGGAGGAAGTGGGCCCGGCACCGGGCGTCGTTGGCGAGCAGCCGGTGCTCGCTCCCGGCGAAGCCTTCGAATACACCAGCGGCACCCCGCTGCCGACGCCGTCAGGCATCATGGTGGGCAGCTACGAAATGGAGACCAGGGGCGGCGACAGCTTCTGGGTCCGCATTCCGGCCTTTTCGCTCGATAGTCCGCATCAACCGGTTCGGCTCAACTGACCATTGCGCGGGAGCGGTCCACTCGTCGCTCCCGCGGGCAGACCTTCCCAACAACAAAAGAGAACATTGATGCCGCGAGCCTTCGCCCCCACCGTCTCTGTGTCCGAACAACCTTCCAGGCAACCCGTCCTCGTGCAGCGGCCGAGCCGCGAGGAAGCCATGGAAGCGGTTCGCACCTTGCTCCGCTGGGCCGGCGACGACCCGACTCGCGAGGGGCTGCTCGGCACCCCGGATCGCGTCGTGCGCTCCTACCGGGAATTCTTTAGCGGCTACGGCGACGATCCGGTTGCGCTGCTACAGCGCACTTTTGAGGAAACCAATGGTTACGACGAGATCGTGGCGCTCAAAGACATCCGCTTCGAATCGCATTGCGAGCACCATATCGCGCCGATCATCGGCAAGGTGCACGTCGCCTACCTGCCGAATAAGCGCGTTGTCGGCATCTCGAAGCTCGCGCGGCTCGTCGAGGTCTATGCCAAGCGATTGCAGATCCAGGAAAAGATGACGGCGCAAATCGCCAATACCCTCGACGAGGTTTTGCAGCCAAAGGGTGTCGCCGTGATCATCGAGGCGGCGCACCAATGCATGACGACGCGCGGCGTGCATAAGCCCGGGGTGACCATGGTAACCAGCCGGATGCTCGGTGCCTTTCGCGACGACCCGCTCAGCCGGCGCGAAGTGTTGTCGATGATCGGGACGCCGGGCGGCGCCAAGCTCGACAACGTTTGACCGAGATTCGCGCCGCCGGCACGTTCCCCCGGCATGACCGGAAAAGCCCGGCTAGCCGTTGGGCGGCGGCTCGGGGGCGGGGAGCACACGCCTTTCGACCTCGCTCGGCAGGTCGCCGAAACTGAGGAAAATGCGATAGCTGCGCCAATCCCGACGATATTCGATCTCGTCTGGCAGCGGAATCGAAGCGCTAGAGACTATCGCGAGCAATTGGGCGCTAGCTTGTGGGCCGCCAACAATTTCGGCGGAAAACGGCGCCCCGGAGGCGAGATTGCTAACTCCGAAGGCATTCCCCGCATAGGGACCGTTGCTGAACCCCTGGGAATAGGCGACGCTCGGGGAGGGTCTCACGTTGAGGTACGAGGCCGGGGTCGCCTGGCCGTCGGGGGCGATCAGCTCCGCGCGTCGCAGCGGCAGGCGATTTATGGCGTCGACCTCGATGACGTCAACCACACCGCCGGGAGGAAAGCGGGCGCGGATTTGATCGATCGGCAATCGCTGTAGCCCAGTTTCGTCGGCACAACCTGCGAGGAGAACGACTGCCAGAAGACAGGAAACTATGCGCATCCGGACCCCGAGTGCAGAAGTAATCATCCGGGATTTAGCGCGAACGCGAGCCGGCAGGAAGAGCCCGCTGATCTCGCACAACTCGGGCCAAGGCGGTCTCATGCCTGGGTGATCTCGCCGCACGCAATTCCCGGCAGAAAGGCGAGACGCTGCTCCTCGGTGCCATAGCGCAACAGCAGCGGCGCGCTCTGGCGGTCGGCGATCCAGTGCGCGCCGACCGGGGCGCCGGCCGCCAGCAATTCCTCGGTCACGACATACCGCTCGAGCATACTGCGCTCGCCGCCGCCGTAACGCTTGGGCCAGGTCATGCCAATCCAGCCGCGGGCGCCGAGCCGCCGACTGAACGCCGCCGACCGATGACTGCCGAAATCACTGTTCGGCACCCACAACCCCGCGGCGAGCTCCCCGGCGATGAGCCCACGGACCTCACCGCGTAACGCCTCGCATTCGGGCGACAGCTCGATCGGGTCGAAATGAAAAGCGGCGCTCATTGCCCGGCTCGATAACCGTCCATTCGGCTTTGGTTACGTCGCTTGCGTAGCGCAGCCCCTTGCGTCGATACTGGGGCGAGTGATTTCGATCCACATGTTGTGTCTTGATGTTTGCTTGTCACAACCATCTAACCACAACAAATCACTAAATTCATTTCGGGTTAGGCGTAACGAGGTCGCGCTCTGTCGATTGCCCCTTCTCCCCTCCGACAGCACCAACCGGGCCTCGTCGCCGGAGCCCGCCCGGGCTCGGTTCCGCTCGCCTGGCGCAACCTCATCGCGAACAAGCCGCGCCTCTTCCGCTCGGCCAGCGGCATCGGCTTCGCGGTGTTGCTGATGCTGATGCAGCTCGGCTTCGAGCAAGCCTTTTTCGACAGCTCGCTCCAGGTCATCCGCAGGCTTGACGGCGATATCCTCATTCAGAGCATTCACAAGTACCAGTTTGCAACGAGAGACCCGTTTTCCCGTTCCGACCTCGATGCGGCACGAAACGTGTCGGGTGTCGCGAGCGCAAGGCCGCTCTACGCCGATTGGTTCGACTTTTTTTGGAAAAACCCATTCGACGGCAAGATTTTTCTTGTCCGCGCTTTCGGCTTCGATCCGG
>WNFR01003655.1_pt1 | contig 15881 bp, 14 predicted proteins | sample 5400221 | NCBI WGS metagenome assembly WNFR01 (sample SAMN13153357, study PRJNA577476) | soil metagenome | isolation source: 40 cm soil under Madrone tree | place: USA:California | collected 2016-06-14 | reverse complement strand
CCGAAGCGCAGGGCGGAAATGTTGGCCGCGTTAATCGCATCACGCTGGATGGCCGTGCCATCAAGCCGCAACCAAATTACGGAGAAGGCAAGCTGCGCTTCAACTGGAACACTCCCATTCACATGAGCCCGAACGAAAAGGGTACGATCTACATCGGCGCGCAATTCCTCTTCCGATCACGCGATCATGGCCAGACCTGGGATCGCATTTCACCGGATCTCACAACAAATGATGTTGAGAAGCAGAAGCAGGAAGAATCCGGCGGCGTCACCGTGGACAATTCTGACGCCGAGACCCACACCACGATTTATTCGATCAGCGAATCACCGCGCGATGGGAAAGTGATCTGGGTAGGGACCGACGATGGAAATTTGCAACTGACGCGCGACGGCGGAAAATCCTGGACCAATGTCGTCTCTAACGTGCCCGATCTTCCGAAATTTTCCTGGGTATCGTGGGTTGAGGCTAGCCTCTACGATCCGGCCACGGCCTACGTCACGTTCGATCGACATACTTTCGGCGACATGGATCCGCATGTTTACAAGACCACCGACTATGGAAAATCCTGGACGCCCGTGGTCGCTTCGGAAAGCGGCGTGCGCGGTTTTGCTCACGTCATCAAGGAAGATACCGTTGTCCCGAATCTGCTGTTTCTCGGCACGGAATTCGGACTGTGGGTTTCCCTCGATGACGGCAAACATTGGGCGCAGTACAAAGGCCACGAATTTCCCTGCGTTCCGGTGCGGGACATCGTTGTTCAATCTCGCGAGTCCGATTTGGTCGTCGCCACCCATGGCCGCGGGATTTGGATTATTGACGACATCAGTCCGCTGCGAAAATTGACTCCAGACGTCATGGCTAAGGATGTCGTTTTCCTGCAGGGCCGGCCGCCGCGACAGCGGTTGGTCTCAAACGGCGGGTGGGTGGAAGGCAGTGCGGCATTTAATGGGCCAAATTCTCCCGACGCTGCAGTGATTACCTACTATCAGAAGAAGCGCCATATCTTCGGAAAAATGAAAATCGAAATTTTCGATTCGCAAGGCAAGCTCGTAGATACGCTTCCCCCAAACAGCCGGCGTGGCATCAGCCGGGTGGATTGGACGATGCGCCTGAAGGCGCCCCACGTGCCTCCTGCCGCCACTGCTGCCTTTGAAGCCGCGCAAGGCCCCAGAGTCGTGCCCGGCACGTATACCGTAAAGATGACTCGTGGAACGGAAACTTACACCACGCCGATTGTCGTCCAGCAGGATCCGCGTGCCACGTTTACTCCCGCAGACCGCCAAATGGAATTCGACGCTTCCACGCATCTATCCAACTTCCTTGGCGAAATGAGCTTTGATGCGGATCGTATCAGCGCCATGCATGACGCGCTGCTTGAACGCGCCGCGAAGATCAGAAATGATGCATCCCTCACCAAGCGGCTGCAGCAAGCCACGGACAGTATGGACGAACTGCGCAAAAAGATCGTCTCCACCAAGGAAGGTGGCGCGGTTACTGGTGAAATCCGCATACGTGAAAAGACAACCGAGCTATACGGCGACATCCTGAACTATGAGGGCCGGCCGACGGACTATCAATCCGCGCGAATCGACTCGCTGAAAAAAGAACTCACTGACGTCTCCACGGAATTTGACGCGTTCGCTTCGAAAGAGCTTCCCGCGATAAATAAGTCGCTGGCGCAGAAAAAATTGCAAGCCATTCATCCCATCGCGCGCGCAGCCTGGGACGCTGCGAGCAGCGACGAGGGAAGTGGCGGCGCACCAGCTGGCGGCTTTACCTGGTTACAGTGGAAATAAATATTTGCTGTGCGGCTTGAATCCCGCGAGCGCTTGTCGTTGTGTCGTGCTAGCTGTCAGTTCGCCGCTGAAGTGAATCCCGGCGACGATTTTTTCGAGGCCGACTTCTTCGAGGCGATGTCCAGCCCGGGTTGCGGGTCATCGTAGGTCCCGATTAAATGCACCGGTACCACGGCTCCGGCCCGCTTCTTTTTGAACAAAGCGTGAAACGGTTTCAATAGCACCGATTTGACCCCGGACGTCATTTTCGACAGTTCAGCCGTGGATTTCAGGGTGCCGTGTAAATCAACTTTTCGGCTTTCCAGGCCATAGGTTCCGTGCATCTGCGCAGTTGCTCCGGGCACCACAAACGAAAAATTTGTGAAGGTCGCAATGGCGTTGCGCAGTTCCACATGCCCGGAAAGACTTGAGATCACGCCTTCTTTGTCTGCCGGGTCCTGATCCTCCGGCTTTTCGCCGCTGGCTCGCTCGCTGAAGTCGCCAACAGTCTCTTGCGTCGAAGGCTTCGTAAACTGGCCTTCTGCGATGCCAAAATCTCCACTGAGTCTGACTTTTTGCAGAAATCGTTCGTTGCCTGGAGGTAGAACCACGTGCGCTCTGAATTCCGTAACGCCGTTGAGTGGCGGCTTCGGCTCGCGTACGAATAATCGCAGCACGTCCTGAATTTTGCCGTCGGCCACCGTCAAATCTACGGTAGCGGTTTTGCCGTGCGTTCCGGATGTCCCGAGGATTTCGCCCTTGGCTTCGACTCGCGTTTTCAGGAATGCCGCGCTAACTCTCTCCAGCGTGACATCTCCGTTCGTACCGTCAACGAACGCGTGGAATTTGCTCATCAAATGAATCGAATGTTTGCTGCGTGTGACCTCGAAGTTGGGGACGTCAACCGCACCTGGCGTCTCGATGCGCATTAGCTTGCCCTGAAATTTATCTTGGGATGACAGCGCTCCGCTAATGCTTTCGAAGACCACAAGGTCGGCGTTCTGAAAGTCGTACCCACCTGCAATGGCAGTTTCGCCGGCATTTCCTGAGTTATAGGGTCCGAATCGTCCACGGGCACTTATTTCACCGGGAGGCAGTGCGTTGTGGAAAGCCACGTCGTAATTCAACGCTGCTTTTTCGCAGACCGAAGTTAGTCGCAATTTATGAATATCGAACCGCAAAGCGGCCTTGGAGTCAGCGCGAGCAATCTCAACCACCGAGCCATCGAGAACGATTTCACCCACTCTGATGCTGGATGGCATTTTACGCCAGCCTGTTTGCTGCACTTCGGTTCCGATCGGGGGCACCTGTACCAGAAATCTTCTCGTCGTAATGCGCGCCAAATATCCGGGCCGGAACAGAAGATCCAGATAGTGGCTTTGTATTTTCAATTTTTGGATGGTCACGATCGGCGGCGTTTGCGCGGGACTACCGAGCCGCCGGAAAGAGACTCCCTCGGCAACACAGCCCGGATGAGGGAAATAGGTCGGACGAAAGTTCTGGAACGTGACGGTGGCGGGAAACGTTTCCTGCAATGACCTCACGATGCGCTGCTGCGAAAACGGCCAACGCAGAACTACAAAGGCCGCGAAGGCAGAAAAACGTCAGCAGTAGCGCGGCAAGAATCATCCATTTTTTCTAGTTGATCCAGAGCTTGATCCGGGGTCCGGCGGCCGCGAAACTTTTATGCATTTATAAAGCCCCGTTGCGTTTTGCACTATCTCGGTACACGCGCCGGTTTCGTGAAAACGCCCCAGATCTCAGAAAGTGTCTAAACCTATGCTTGGTACCGGAGATCAGATGTTTGGTAGATCGCGCTATGGCCGCAATGCGGGCAGCCCATCGTCTGTCCTTCCTCAGGCAGGGTGGGCTTGATCGGAAGAAAATAATTCTCGAGTCCGTCTTCGATCGTAGAATGAGGAAAAATGGAACTGCAACTCACGCATCGGACTACCCAACTTGCCATAGCACTAATCCTTCGGGCCCATTAGCAACGTAACAGTGAAAAGTAGGCCAGGGAATACAAGGAATGCTCTATCTTCGCCTAAGGCCGAATGCATTGGAGGGACGGTTCAGGCCCACTGCGGGTCACATTTCTGTCAAATTCCTGATTCGGCCTGTACGGGGCTTTTCGGTCCGGCCGTTGCGGCGATACCATAAGAGAGGCGATAACATTAAAAAATGGGCCGCCTAACGTCGCGGTCCGTTTGAGGTCAACGAAAAATGTGCCGAAATATTAAAACGCTCTTCAATTTTGATCCACCGGTTACGCCCGAAGAAATCCGTGCGGCTTCGCTGCAATTCGTAAGAAAAATCAGCGGCTTCAACAAACCATCGAAAGCGAACGAAGCTTCGTTCCTGTCGGCCGTCGATGAGATTACCACTGCCGCAGTGCGTCTTGTTCATTCGCTCGAGACCAGCGCTCCACCCAAACGCAGGGAAGAAGAGGCTGCAAAGGCCAGAGCGCGGAATCTGGCAAGATTCGCCAATTAAAATTGTGAATTTGTGTGTTGATCGTGAGCGCTGCTCTCATCGAGCGCGTGTTGCCGACCGCAACAGCTCAAGAAAACGTTGTGCGGTCTTTTCCAGCGGTTTGCGGCGCGAACGAATCACGTCCAGACTCCGATGCAGCGGCTCCGCGTCGATGATTTGAATCGCGAGGAGTTTCGCGCTCTTCAGCTCGCGGGTTACTGCCAGTTGCGGCAGAAACGCCAGACCCAGCCGGCGCAAAACCATCCGTTTACACGTTTCGATCCCTTCCACTTCCAGAACAACATTCGGCAACAGGCCCGCCCGGCGAAACAATCCGTTCGTCAACGTCCAGTCGCTTGAGCCACGATCGTAAAAAATCAAAGGCAGCGATTCAACTTCTGAAAGCTTCAGTTTTTTCTTCTTCATCGCGGGATGACCCGGATGGCCTACGAATAAAAGGGGATCGTCACGCAAGCTCTGCGTTTCCACTTCAGGATGCTGCAGCGAACGTGCCAGCCCCAGATCCACTTCTCCGTCCAAAACCATTTTCAGTACTTGCACGGAATTTCCCGATCGCACGCTCACCATCACGCCGGGATACAGCGATTGATACTTCTTTAGAATGTCCGGAAGCAAATAGGTACTGATGGAGAGGCCGGCGGCAATCGAAAGGACTCCGGAAGCGCTGGCCGGCTGTTGCTCATGCACTGCCTGTCGAGCGAGCGAAACCATTCGCAACAGATTCTCCGCATGCGGACGCAGCGTTTTGCCGGCAAGAGACAACATGACCTGCGTTTTGGTGCGTATGAATAATTTGGCGCCCACCGATTCCTCCAGCATCCGTATGCGAGCGCTCACGGCAGGCTGACTCAGCCGGAGCGCTTGGGCCGCTCGATGGAACCCGCCGTAAGTTGCAACCGCCAGAAACGTTTCGATCTGATCGATTTCCATAAGTCACCTACATGCTTCTACCTATGCACGCTGATAGAATATATCTATCAGCTTGATACTAACAATCAGTTTGACTGACCACAGTGATGTTTTGCAAACTGCTCGCAGAATTGGCGAGTCGCTTGTGCAACGGGATGCGTGGCCGCGTGAAGGAGATCACATGAAAAACAATTTTGATTTCGGTACGGCGAAAACAAATGCCCGGTCAGTTGAGCGCTGGAAGGGGATCACCCGGCCTTATAGTCCCATGGATGTGGAACGGCTCCGTGGCTCGGTGCGCATCGAACACACCTTCGCGCGCATGGGCGCGGAGAATCTCTGGAACCTTTTGCACACCGAACCGTATGTCGCTGCGTTAGGCGCGATGACCGGCAATCAGGCGATCCAGCAAGTGCACGCCGGGCTGAAAGCAATTTACGTCAGTGGCTGGCAAGTCGCCGCCGACGCCAACCTCAGCGGAGAAATGTATCCCGATCAGAGCCTGTATCCCGCCGACAGCGTGCCGAGCATGGTGAGAAGAATCAACAAGGCGCTGCAGCGGGCGGATCAAACGCATCACGCGGCAGGCAAAAACGGAGTCAATTGGTTTGCTCCGCTGATCGCAGACGCCGAAGCCGGTTTTGGCGGCAACTTGAATGCGTTTGAATTAATGAAAGCGATGATTGAAGCCGGCGCCGCTTGCGTACATTTTGAAGATCAACTTTCTTCGGCAAAGAAGTGCGGACACTTGGGCGGAAAAGTATTGGTTTCGACGAGCGAAGCGATTCAGAAACTTGTCGCCGCGCGCCTAGCCGCCGACGTTATGGATGTGCCCACATTGATCATGGCGCGCACCGACGCCGACAGCGCAGCTCAGCTAACCAGCGACGTTGATCCCCGCGATCGCGAATTCCTGACCGGCGAGCGCACCAGCGAAGGATTTTTCGGTATTCGCTCTGGATTGAAAACCGCGATTGCGCGCGCGATTGCCTACGCGCCGTATGCCGATCTTCTCTGGTGCGAAACGTCCAAGCCGGATTTGCGCGAAGCGAGAGAATTCGCCGAAGCTGTGCACGCCAAATTTCCCGGCAAATTGCTCGCGTATAACTGCTCACCGTCGTTCAACTGGAAAAAGCATCTCTCGGATTCCACGATTGCCAGTTTCCAACGCGAACTTGCGGCTATGGGATACAAATTCCAATTCATCACGCTCGCAGGATTCCATTCACTGAATTTATCGATGTTCGAACTTGCGCGTGGCTACAAGACCGACGGGATGGCCGCCTATTCGCAACTCCAGGAAAGGGAATTCCGCTGCGAACAAACCGCACAGTACGAAGCCGTGAAACATCAACGCTTCGTGGGCACAGGCTATTTCGATGATGTGCAGCATGTGATCACCAGCGGGACGGCCTCCACCAAGGCGCTCGAAGGATCGACCGAAAATAACCAATTCCTGGAGCGGGAAGAAGCTTTAAACTCTGTCTTGGGAGCCTCAACCTCCCTCTAAACCGGGAGAATTCTTCATGGCAGTAACGCGACAGAACATCAAAGGCTTTCACACCAACTACGCTCCCGCGGGTTCATCGCAGAGAGAACTTCCTGCGGGATTCCTGCAATTCTTTACTCCATTCCACCACAAGTTTGCTGCGCGTCACCGCGCGCTGGTGTCAGCCAGGCGTGCGGCGCTTGAGCGATCGTTACGCGGCAACAAGCCCACGTATCTTCCTCCGTCGGCGGCCACGCGCGAAGACTGGCGTATCGAAGTGCCGGCATGGTGCGCGGATCAGCGCAATCAGATGACCGGGCCCGCCGATGACGCGGAACTGGTCGTCAAAATGCTGAACTCCGGCGCGCCGGGCGTGATGCTCGATCTGGAGGATTCCACGGTCAATGCGTGGGACCACCAGCGCCTGGGCGCCGAAAACATTTTGCAGGCGCTTCGTGGCTCGCTGACTTACCAGGACGCAAAACGTGGCGGCGCAGTGGGCATCAAGCCCAGCAGCACAGTGATTTGGATTCGCGCGCGCGGTTTGCATCTGCATCAGGGCGGGCTTATCGAAGGCGAATTGTGTTCCGCATCGCTTTTCGATGTTGCGCGAATCGTCTTCGCCATTGAGCCAGCGGAGTTGAAGCATCCGCTCGCCTTTTACATCCCCAAATCGGAATCCGCGGAAGAGGCGCTTTTGTGGCGCGATATTTTCCAGAGCCTGGCGGAGGCCCGTGGCTGGCCGAAAAATTACATCAAGTGTATGGCGCTGGTGGAAGCGCATCCGCTCGCATACCAGATGGAAGAATTTCTCTACAATTTGCGCGAGCACATTTTGGGATTGAATCTCGGCCGCTGGGATTACATGGCCAGCCTGATTCATTTCAATTTGAATGATCCGCAGTGGCTGCTGCCCGACCGCAATGCCATTCCGCACGATGTTCCGTTCTTCCAGAATTTGCGGCAACTTCTACCGGAGCTTTGCCACAAGCACGGCGCGCTGGCCATCGGAGGCATGACAGCGCTTTATCCAAGCCGCCAGGATCCCGAGTTGAACGCACGCGCTTTGGCCGTGCTGCAAAAAGACAAAAAGAACGAAGCGGATTCGCTGATGGACGGCGCCTGGACCGGACATCCCGATCAGAATCAGATTGCGATCGAACAATTTCCGGCGCCGAACCAATTACAAGCCCTTCGTGCCTCCGCCGAACGCCATCCGGATCTTCGCCCAGTTCCTGAGGGTGTTGGAAAACGCACGCTGGAAGGAACGCGAGCCGCGATTCGCACGGTGATTCGTTATCGCAACGGCGTTCTGAACGGAAAAGGCGCGAGCTTGCTCGATGGATATATGGAGGACCTTGCGACAGATCGCATCTATCGGCTAATGCTGGCACAGAGGCTGGAACATTCGCGAGTTACGCCGGTGCTGGACGATTCCGGCAATCCCGTCGTTCATACTCCGGAACTGCTCGGCAGACTATTCGACGAAGAAGTCGACCGGCTGATTGCACAACCGCCTCGCGGCGAAATCGGCACCGCGGAAACGTTACGAGAAGCACGGCGCATTGCAGAAGCCATGATCCTCAACCACGAATTCGATCCCTCTTGACCTAAAGAAGCTAAATAATAGAAAGATGAGCGGAATAGATGGTGGAACCGGCGTTTGCCGGAGGTCCGTCGAGGAGCATCCGTCGAGGAGCGACTTGACCTGGTTTCCCGCTGGAGTTAGCATCTAACCTCGACGCCTAGTCGTCGGAGTTTAGTCTTCAACCGAGGGTTTTATGCTTGGAGTCTCAAGCAATTTCAATCGAGAATGAAATGACGTATACAAACGTGCGATTTCGCGGTGGTTTGCCTCCAGAGGATTTTGTTTCGGTGCTTGCGGTATATGGCCATACGACGGCCAAGGAAATACGCGGGATGTTTGCAACCTGTGTTCTGTGCGAGCGAACCTCGACAGTAGCGGTGGTGGGTTTAGAACACAATTCGTGGTCCAGAAAATCGAAAACAGGAAAGCTTGAATTCTTGCTCTATGGATTATGCGCACCGTGTTCTGCATTGCCCGACGTAAGAGAAAGAACCGAGGCGGTCATATCTAAAAGCGCGTGGGTCTGCTAACTGCTAGCCTCCCCGAACGAGCCGAAGCCCAGTCGCTCGACGTACTCTTCAGGTAACCTCATGCCCGGCGAGTCGGTCACCGGGGGTCAGGCTGACCTTTGGAATGAATACTTACCGGGCTTCACGTAAGTGCTGAAGACAAGGGCGTTACGTGGTGCCGCGTGAAAAGACCGATCCTGAGCCACTCCAGCTGGCTCTTATGGTTTGGCCAAAATATCAATAAGAGTAATTAACGAATAGGATACTGGTTCGAACGGCAGAGAGGCAGCCGAGCAGTCCCAGAGAAAAATCGCACAAATGAAAACGTCCCGTCTGTCCGTATGTCCCGTGTGCCCTGTGGCCCTCGGACATTGCCCGCTTGTTGCCCGCAAGAACAGTTGACCCCTGTTTTGGCGAAGGACTAGAATCCACCCCGCATAGGTTCCCCGCAGCAAATTCGCAGGATTTCACGCCGGTCACAGGCCCAGGTGTCCCGATGGGCTGAGGAAAGGAGCCGTCATGTTCGTCAGGCTCGGTAAACCCTCGCTCGCAACAATTCTCCTGGTTGTCACATCACTGATCGCGCTGCTTAGCTTCGCTTTGCCGTCTCACGCGCAATCGCCGGCCGCACAAAATGCGCGTCCGCTGATTACTCAGAATATCGATGAAAGCAAACTTGCGGTTCTGGCTGGAAACATGCGGCCAGAAGCGCGAGCGGCAAATGACCGCGGGTCCGTCGCGCACAACCTGATGCTGGAACATTTGCTGCTGCAGTTGAAGCGCCCTGCGGAGCAGGAGACTGCGCTCAAAGCGTTGATCGACGATTTACACAATCCTGAATCCGCCAACTATCACCATTGGCTGACCGCTGCCGAGTTTGGCGAACGCTTCGGATTGGCACAGCAGGACGTAGACACCATCACGAGCTGGCTCACGTCGCGCGGATTCCAAGTCAACTTCGTATATCCGAGCCGCGTCATGATTGATTTTTCCGGAACTGCCGGTCAGGTGATGCAGGCCTTTCACACCGAGATTCATCATCTGGAAGTAAATGGAAAGAGTCATATCGCCAACGTGAGCGAGCCGCATATTCCGTCGGCCCTGGCGCCAGCGATTGCGGGAGTTGTTTCGCTGCACGATTTCCGGCCGCATCCGATGATGAAGCCGCGTCACCAGTACACATTTCCTTCCGGACAGGGTAGCGACTACTTCGGGGTGGTGCCCGGAGACCTAGCGACCATTTACAACTTCAATCCGGTGTTTACCGCCGGCATCACCGGACAGGGCCAGACGATTGTGCTGATTGAAGATACGGACCTGTATTCGGCGGCGGACTGGAGCACGTTCCGGTCAACCTTTGGATTGTCCGGATATTCGGGTTCGTTGAGCCAAACGCATCCTGCTCCGCCCAGCGGGCCGAACAATTGCGGCGCTCCGGGTGTGAACGCGGATGATGGCGAAGCGATTCTGGATGCGGAGTACGCCAGCGCCGCGGCGCCGAGCGCTGCCATTCAGATGGCCGTATGCGCGGACACCCAGACCACGTTCGGCGGTCTGATTGCCATGCAGAATCTCGTTTCGAGCAGCACGCCGCCTGCGATTATCAGCGTCAGCTACGGTGAATGCGAAACCGTGAACGGGGCGGCGGCAAACGCGGCGTTCAATTCCACTTATCAGCAAGCAGTCGCGGAAGGTACGTCGGTGTATGTGGCTTCGGGCGATTCGGGCGCGGCGGCTTGCGATCAAAATCAAACGGCGGCCAGTTCTGGCATCACTGTGAGCGCCTTGGCGTCCACTCCCTACAACGTGGCTGTTGGTGGCACGGATTTCAGCGACACCTACTCGGGCACGAATGCAACTTACTGGAATACCGGGAACACTGCGAACTACGCTTCCGCGCGTTCCTATACACCGGAGACTCCGTGGAACGACTCGTGCACCGGTTCGCTGCTTACTACCTATGAAGGCTACCCGGCGAGCGGCCCCGATAGCTTCTGCAATTTTGCGGGCGGATTGCTGGCGGCCATCACGGGAACTGCAACTACAGCCGCGGGCGGAGGCGGCCCAAGCGGCTGCGCAACGGGCACCCCGTCCATCAATGGAGTAGTGAGCGGGTCATGCACCGGTTATCCCAAGCCGTCGTGGCAAGTAGTGCCTGGTAATCCAAACGACGGCATGCGCGACATTCCCGACGTTTCGCTGTTTGCCGCCAACGGGCTGTGGTCGCATTTTTACGTGTTCTGCTACTCCGATACGGCCAACGGAGGCACGGCCTGCACGGGGTCACCCAGCGGATGGACCGCCGCCGGCGGAACTTCGTTCGCTTCGCCAATTCTGGCGGGGGTGCAAGCGCTCATCAATCAGAAGACGGGCGCGAGGCAAGGCAATCCCAACCCGATGCTTTATAGCCTTGCGGCGAATCAGTTCAACGGATCCGGAAGTGCGTCATGTAACTCCAGCCTCGGAAACGGCACCGCAGGCTCCTGTGTGTTTTACGACGTGACGCTTGGCGATATGGCCGTGGAATGCACAACGACGAATAATTGCTTCGATTCCGCAGATGGCTATGGAGTGCTGTCCACTTCGAACTCGGTGCTGCAACCCGCGTACGCCACCACAGCCGGATGGGACTTCGCGACCGGCATCGGCACCATCAATGTGGCCAATCTGGTCAACGCATGGCCCGGATCCGTTCCGCAACCCGATTTTTCGATCTCCGCGTCGCCGACCGGTGTGACGATTGTTCAAGGAGGCGCGGCCGGCAGCACGACAATCACCGTGAATCCGGTGAACGCATTCAATGGCAGCGTCAATCTGAGCACCTCGGCGTTGCCAAGCGGCGTGACGGCATCTTTCAGCCCGAATCCCGCCACTGGCAGCAGCAAGTTAACGCTTACCGCCAGCGGAACCGCTGCAACCGGAACAATCATTTTGACTATTACCGGAACTTCCGGCAGCTTGACTCACACGACGTCCGTCAGCCTTACCGTCAATGCGGCTCCGCCAGCGCCGGACTTCACTCTGAGCGCCTCGCCAAACTCGTTAACGATTGTGCAGGGCGGAGTCGGCGGAAACACAACGATTACTGTGACGCCAGCGAACGGATTTAACGGCAGTGTGGGCCTGGCGGTAACTTCCGCTTTGCCCAGTGGCGTGTCCGCGGGATTCAATCCGAATCCTACTACCGGAAACAGTACGTTGACGCTGGCCGCCAGCAGCACCGCGACCGTCGGCACCGTCACTGTGACCGTTACCGGAACTTCCGGAAGTCTGACGCATACCACCACTGTCAGCCTGACGGTCAATGCCTCTGCGACGGCGCCCGATTTCAGTTTGTCGGCGGCACCCAGCACTTTGAGCGTTGGCCGCGGCAAGAGCGTGACCAGCACGATCACCGTGAACAAATTGAATGGGTTCAGCGGAACGGTAAGCTTGTCGGCTAACGGCTTACCAAAAGGCGTGACTGCCACGTTCAACACGGCAAGCACCAGCGGCAGCAGCACGCTCACGCTGGTGGCAAGCAACACTGCGAACCTGGGAAGCGCCACGGTGACGATCAAGGGTGTGTCCGGCAGCCTGAATCACACCATCACGATCAGTCTGACGACGACCAAGCATTAGCTTCGCTCAAGATCGGACCTGTCGCTATCCCAATCAAGGTTCAGCCTGTCTTCGCTGAGAGCCACGCGGCGGCAATCAAACACAGTGTAATCAGGGTTGAGAAAACGATAGGGATGGTGAAGGCGTATCTCCAGCTCACAGCTGTGACTGCGACAAAGCAAATGGCGAGCGCCCACGCAATGCTGCGCACGCGTGGCAAAGTCTCTGGCGGAAGTCCGCCCAGCAGCCACGCTAATACCGCCGCGAACAAAAGAAACACGGAGAAGAAAAGCCCGAACGCGCTGAAGAAGTCCCAATAAGTGCGGGTAAACCCTTGCGCGTCAAAGTGGACGGAACGCATTAACCCAAGAACCGCGTCCGCTCCCCATTCCGGATTATTCTGGCGAAACCCAAACGTATGTCCGGCGGCAAAAAGCAGCAGAAGAGCCGAAGAGATTCGGTAAAGAATTGTTGCTTTCAGGTACTGCCTCCCGAACATTCGCGAACGCAGTTTACTACATGAGTCAGCGTGTCTGGCACTTGCCGCCGTTCCGAGAGGCTCACAACCCATCCGGAAGTTGCGACGGAGTCAAATCGTCAGACACCATACTCGATGCTGGTATAAAGTATGGTAATCTTGAGGCATTATGGGAACGGCGAGAAAGATTACGGTGGAAGTTCCTGCGGAGCTTTTGGAGACCGCGCAAAAAGCGAGCGGGGAAGGCATTACGCAGACGGTGCGTATTGGCCTGCAACTGGTGGCGGCATCGCGTACGTACGCTCAGCTGCGGCAATTGCGAGGAAAAGTTCGTTTTTCGCGTACGGCGAGGGAGCTGAAGGCTGACCGGTGATTGCCGCGGATACGAGTACCTGAATTGCATTTTTTCAGGGAGAAACCGGAGCGGATATAGAGCTTCTGGACCAGGCTTTGCGGGACAGGCAAGTGGTGATGGTTCCGGTGGTGCTAACGGAATTACTGAGCGAGCCAAAGCTGTCCGCTGAAGTTGCAAAAACGCTTCCGCAATTACCGCTCCTGGAAATCGATGCGGGATACTGGCAACGGGCTGGAGAGTTACGAGCGAAGGTGTTGGCAAAGCGCCGCAAGGCGCGGCTGGGTGACGCGCTGATCGCACAAAGCTGTGTGGACCGAGGGATTCCTCTCTTAACGCGAGATGGCGATTTTCGCGCATTTGCAGCGGCGGGAGCACTGGATCTGGTGGTCTAAGTCATTCCCCTGAGTGAAAACGTTCCGTCTGTCCCGGTTTCCCCTTAGAGGGAGTTGCCTGATAAATCCGTTTGCGGGGGCTTGATAAGTAACTTTCGACAACCCCCTTTGCGCGTACCATGCCCTAGCTATCTTTAGTTCTGCAGTCTCACATTTACGGAACGGATCAACCCACAATGGAAACTGGCTCGCGAGGCCGTTACTTTTGGCTGACCAGCGCCGACCACGATCTGGATTATCTTCTAATGTCTTGTCCTCAGATCGTTCTCGCCAGGTATCTTGCCGTCACGTCCTCTGACAGTGGCTCGCTTGTTCCAAATGAAGACGAAGTAATTGCTGGGTGGGAGAGTCGCGGAGGCGCAAGATTGAATCGGTCGAGAAGCTGCCGCACGACCTCTACGATGAATGGTATTTATTCGAGTCTCCGCGAGACTTGGGAAATCTGTTTCAAGGCAATGTGTTTGAGACCTCGATGCAAGCTGGCTGAGTCGCGGCCCTCGTCAATTTCGGCGGTTTCAGTTTGCATAGCCCTGAGATGAAAGATCTCGCAGACTTGTTCTGGTTGCAGCTGGAGTCAATTCAACCTGAATGCTTCATCGCGGATGGCGGTCTCTTGAATTTCGTAACCTATGACGAGCAACTCTTTGCCGCCGTCTGCGTCGCGTTGAGATGACTTCTACAGCCATCTTAGCGGACGTGTTGAAGGCCACCTTTGGAGAAACAGGCGAGCGGCGTTGGCAAGCGCAAAGTGGAGGCTGCACCGTTTCCCCTGCCTCCCGTACCAGAACGCCTGTGGAACTCATCTGGAACGCAGATACACCCGCAACGCTGTAACTTTTGATTACAGCGACTTTAATATGGTGAAGGCGGGGGGAGTCGAACCCCATCCGAAAAAGCGCTACGCCGCGGAGCCTACATGCTTATCTCAGTTCCGTCGGTTTTACCTGGCGCGCGGCAAGGCGTCGCGCGTTGCTGTGTAAGCTAGGCCATCGTATGCTTGCGGCGGGAAAAACTAGGTGACGATGCGTGTTGGATTGATCGGCGGCGGAAACATTTCGGAGACGCACACGCGTGCGGCTCGGGAAATTCCGGGCTTGGAAATTGTCGCGGTGTATGGAACGAATCGCGAGAAAGTGGCGCGGATGAGTGCGCAGTACGGCGCCTCGCCGTATTGCGATTTTGAAAAATTCCTCGGCCATCGTCCGATGGATTTCGTGGCTATTGGCAGTCCGTCCGGTTTGCACGCAGAGCAGGGCATTGCGGCTGCACGGCACGGATTGCATGTGCTGACGGAAAAGCCGTTGGACATCAGCACCGCACAGGCGGATGCGCTGATTGCCGCGGCAGAGGAAGCCGGCGTTAAGTTGGGTGTTTTTTTTCAAGACCGCTTCAAGACGGATCTGATTCGCGCAAAAGAGTGGGCTGACGCGGGCGTGTTGGGGAAATTAATTCTGGCAGATGCGCGCGTGAAATGGTTTCGGCCGGCGAATTACTATGGGGATTCGCGCTGGAGAGGAACGCTGCGGCTGGATGGCGGCGGCGCGTTGATCAATCAGGCGGTTCACACCGTCGATCTCTTGCTTTGGCTATGCGGCGAAGTGTCAGCTGTTCAGGCCATGAAGAAAACCGCGCTGCACAATATTGAAGCGGAAGACACCCTGGTTGCTTTGCTGGAATTCAAGAATGGCGCTATCGGCACTTTGCAGGCGACGACGTCGGTTTTCCCCGGCTATCCGAGAAGAGTGGAGCTGACCGGTTCCGAGGGAACGGTAATCATCGAGCATGACCGGTTGCTGGCCGCTGACTTGCGCAAACCACCGGAAGATTTTTGCAGCACCGGAAACGATCAAAACGCAAGCGCTTCTTCAGCGACGGTCAGCGATGTGCGGGGGCACCACGCGGCGCTGGAGGATTTTGTGCGAGCGATCGAGACGAACGGCACGCCGCGCTGCTCCGGCACCGAAGCGCGGCGAAGCGTTGCGCTGGTGGAAGCAATTTACGAGGCGTGCAGTTTGGGAAAGCGCGTTGAATTGCAGGCGGGCAGCTAGTGCACTGCGTCACACAGATAGGCTGTTATTGAGGTTGGCCTTGGCGCGTTTAACTTTTTCGAGAATGTCATTGGCCTTTGCGGTCCAGATAAAGGGTTTGGGTTGGCGATTATGTTCTTGGATATAAGCGAGAATGCGTTCTTGGAGAGCTTCGACGCTGGTAAAGACGCCACGCCGGAGCTGATTCTCGGTCAGGTCGCGGAAGAATCGTTCGACCATGTTGAGCCAACTGCTGCTGGTGGGCG
>WNFR01005591.1_pt1 | contig 15886 bp, 12 predicted proteins | sample 5400221 | NCBI WGS metagenome assembly WNFR01 (sample SAMN13153357, study PRJNA577476) | soil metagenome | isolation source: 40 cm soil under Madrone tree | place: USA:California | collected 2016-06-14 | reverse complement strand
ATTTTCTCGCGGGACTTCGGAACTTGCATGGGATAGCACCCTGCAGGGCTCGTGGTTCCATCAATTCAACGCGTCGACGGCAAATGAAGCACGCGTCCAATGGAACATTTATCAATTTAACGTGGACACCAATGATCCCGGCGGACCGGGGATTGATGTGGAGGGCTTCGGTTTCTTCGGCCGGGGGATTTTTCTTCCCAGCCACACGACAGGCCGTCGCTATGAGTTCGCTGACAACCTGAGCCTTGTTCGCGGGCACCATACGATTAAAGTGGGATTCGATGAATTGGTTCGCGGCAACAACACCACGTCACAGACCTTCTTTCCCGGGCGCTTCGAATTTCTGGAGCTTCCCGGCGCTTTGGTCAGCCTGTGTTTGGAGGCGCCAGCAGCCTGCGGAGTCTCTGCACCGGAATCGAGCATAAGCACGCTGCAATCATGGAGCCTCGGATTGCCCGCATTCTACGAACAAGGTTTCGGGAATCCGAAGTACGTGCAAACCCGTCCCTTCACTGCCCTGTACGCGCAAGATACCTGGCAGGTCTGGTCCAACTTCACGCTGAACTACGGCCTGCGATACGAGTTGGATTCACAGTACGGGCCATTGCATACGCCGAAGAAAAATTTCGGGCCCCGCGTATCGTTCTCCTGGGACCCTCTCAACGACCATAAGACAGTGATTCGCGCCGGCTATGGAATTTTCTATTCCCCGATTTATGCCCAGATTCCCGGCGTCGTGCAGGTGCTCGGCAACGTCAATGGCACGCGCACCATCGCCAATACGCTCGTTTCCATCCTTGGCGCGGCTACTGGTAATCCCGCGCATCCAGTGACGAGTTCGGCGGAGATTTTCCAGACACTGTTTCTCGAGGGCCTCACCGGAAACCCAACTCAGAACAGTATCATCGGTTGCGGCACCCCCACTGCGGGCCAGTACGCCTGCCTTACACCCGCGCTAATATCGCAGTTTGGTCTGACCGTGGCGAATACGGGTCCCCTGCCGCCGGGAACCGTACTCTTTGCCGGCCAGAACGATTATAAAAGTCCGATGTCTCAGCAGGTCTCGCTGGGCATCGAGCGAGAAATTGGCGCAGGCTTCTCAGTCTCCGCAAATTACGTTTACGTTCATACGACGCATCTGCCCGTTGCTATCGACACAAACCTGTTGCCCGGTGCCCCGGTCGTTGCAGGCGCTGGAGCAAATGGCCTCCCAACCAACGGCCTTCCCTTCCAGGACTGGGGAGCGCCCGCCTGCGCGGCCAATCCCGCCCTGTGCTTTGCCGATCCTACACATACGATTCTGCAGAACAATGTGTACAGTTCGCTGGCGACGGCGCTCTATCAGGGCGGCATTTTTGAGCTGAAGAAGCGCTTTTCAAACCATTTCACGGTGATGGCGAACTACACCTACAGCAAGGCGCTCGACGAATCCACCGACTTCAACAGCGACTATTCACCGTTTAACGCGACATGTCTCAGGTGCGACCGCTCGGTGTCTGATTTTGACCAGCGGCACAAGGTGGTCATCGCGGGAGTATTCGAAAGCCCGTGGGAAAACTCACGCATCTTGGGCGGTTTCCAGCTTTCTCCCGTCTTTAATTACAACAGCGGCCATCCCTTTAACCTTCTCGCTGGCGCGGACATCAACGGTGATGGTCATTTCACCAACGACCGTCCGCCAAGCGCCCCGCGAAATAGCGGCCTTGGCCCCAGCTATTATGACTTCGACCTACGCCTTAGCCGCGCCTTTAAGTTGGGCGAGAAAGCTTCCCTTCAATTCACCGCGGAGGCTTTTAACCTCGCGAACCACACGAACTATGCCAGCGTGAACAATATCGTAGGCGCCGCGTTTGCCCCGCCGTTCAAAGTGCGTGGGATAACACCCGGCACGGTCCTCAGCGATGGGACGGTTGTTTCACCGAGTACGCCACTTGGCTTCACGTCGGCCTTTCCGAAGCGCCAAATTCAGTTGGGGGTGCGGTTGACGTTCTGAAGCGGGTTGAAAAATCCCGGTGTTTCCCGGCCGGGGAGGGAACTGGTTTCGAATGCTGGTCGATAGCGTTCCATCGAGAGGATGGACGTCCCGCGCCAACGACCATGCCAAAATCTGGTAAGGGAGAAACACCATGCAGCACTGTGTGAGGTATCTTCTTTTCTCTTTAGCAATCGTTGCGGTTGTCCTGGCAATTCCCGGGCGCGCATCGGCGCAACATGGCGCCGCCCACATGGGAACCTTGCCCGATGGCGCCACCTATCTTATCGAGGTCCCGGCGAACTGGAACGGGACGCTTTTCCTCTACAGTCACGGGTACGTGGTTCCCGGTAGTCCAAACCCCGCTCAGGATTTCGCTATCACCGATCCCGCCACACGCTTTTTCATGCTCTCAAGCGGATTCGCTCTCGCAGGCTCTTCTTACGCGACCACCGGCTGGGCCATCCAGCAGGCGCTGCCCGACCAGATCGCTGTGCTTGACATTTTCTCGCAAACGGTGGGAACGCCAAAACGCACCATCGCCTGGGGACATTCCCTCGGCGGCATGATCACTGCGGGCTTGATTCAGCGCTATCCGGATCGCTTTGACGCCGCGCTCCCGATGTGTGGCGTTCTCTCCGGGGGGATTGCCACGTGGAATACGGCGCTCGATTCGGCTTTCGCGTTCAAGACCTTGCTCGGAGCACCCGGCCTGCAGGTTGCAAACATCACCGATCCCGTTGGCAACCTGAAATTCGCGGAGGGACTGCTGGCAGCTGCCGCGGGTACAGCGCAAGGCAGAGCGCGCCTATCACTTGTTGCTGCGCTCGGTGACACGCCGGGCTGGTTTACACCTCTTTCGCCGGAACCAAGCCCTACGGATTTCGCCGATCAGCAAATGAACCAATTCCTCTGGGCTTCCATGGTGGACTTTCCATTCGCGTTTGCGTTTCGCGCGGAACTCGAGTTCCGCGCCCAGGGCAACCCTTCCTGGAATACGGGCGTGGATTACCGCCGCCAGTTCGAACACTCCGCGGATGCCGCCGAAGTCCGTGCACTTTATGCCGCAGGCAGGGCTGGATCTCGATGCTGATCTCAAAATGCTGAACGAAACCGAGCGCATCGGCGCCGATCCGCAGGCCGCGAACTACCTGAAGGAAAACATCACCTACAACGGCGAAATTCACATCCCGGTTCTGACCCTGCACACCACCGGCGACGGTTTGGTGGTCGTGCAGAATGAAAGCGCGTACCGGGACGTTGTGGGCGAAGAAGGCAACGAACGATTCCTGCGCCGCAGGTTTATTTCGCGAGCCGGGCATTGCGCGTTCACTCCGGCGGAAACGATTGCCGCGGTGAAAGCCCTTTTAAACAGGCTGGATACCGGTCAATGGGGCCCCCTGGATGTGACCGATCTGAACAATGAGGCGGAAGCCCTCGGCTCCAGCTTCAATATTTTCCCCAATCCCGCAGGCATGATTGTTCCCGTGGCTCCGGCATTCGTAGAATTTCATCCCAGCCAGTATCTGCGGCCGTTTGATGCAGAAGACAAGGATCACGACAAGGATTGAAAAACCACGCGGCACGTGAGTCGAGGATTCCCCGGTGAACGTTAAGAAACTCTTTGACCTTTCAGGACGCGCAGCCATCGTTACCGGGGGATCCATTGGGCTGGGCCGGCAAATGGCGGAAGGCTTGGCCGAAATGGGCGCGAATCTGGTGCTTTGCGCGCGCAAAAAGGAGCGGTGCCTGCAGGCGGCCGGGGAACTGCAGAAGCTCGGTGTCGAAGTTCTCGCACTCGGCTGCGATGTCAAAGATCCGGCCAGCATTGAAGCCGTGGCCGACGCCACGGTCAAGCAATTCGGGCGCATAGACATCCTGGTCAACAATGCGGGCACTTCACGGGGTGCGCCGGTAGAGGCGATGACACTCGAGCAATGGAATAAAGTCATTGAAACGAACTTGACGGGGACGTTCCTGTTTTCTCAGGCCGTAGGCAAGGTCATGATTGCTCAGCGGAGCGGAAAGATTATCAACATCGCGTCCGTTGCTGGGCTGCGCGGTTCACCGCCAAGCTTCTCCGCCATCGGTTACAGCGCCAGTAAAGGTGGCGTGATCATTTTCACGAAAGACCTGGCATGCAAGTGGGGGATGCACAACATTCAGGTAAATGCCATTGCGCCGGGCTGGTTCCCAACCGACATGTCGGGAAAAATCATCGAGCGAAACAAAGAAATGCTGCTGACAGGCATACCTGCTGGCCGCTTTGGCGGGCCGGATGACCTGAAGGGAGCCGCTGTTTTCCTGGCCTCTGATGCGTCGAATTTTGTGAACGGAAACATTCTTGTGGTCGACGGAGGTCAATCCGCCTGATCTAGGCGAGGCACGCCATGAACATTCCACTTACTCCCTTGCGCTTCCTTCGCTATGCGGAGCAGCAATACCCGCGCAGAACCGCGGTGGTCTGCGATCAGCGTAACTTTACGTACACGGAATTTGCCGATCGCGCGCGGCATCTTGCGGGAGCGCTGCGGCAAGCAGGCATCCAACCCGGCGACCGCGTCGCTTTCCTCAGCACGAATTGTCACCGCCTGCTCGAGGCCTATTACGGAGTTCTGGAAGCCGGCGCCGTCCTGCTTCCATTAAACATCCGGCTCGCGCCGAACGAACTTGCTTACATCCTGAACGACGCCGGGGCAACAATTCTTTTCGTTGAAAAGCAGTTGCTTGGCTTGGTGGAATCTTTTCGCAACGACATTCCTTCGGTACAAATGATCTGCCTGCTCGAAGGCCCTCCAGAGGCGCCCTGGCTGTCTCCGCGCAGTTATGAAGACCTTCTTAGCGAAGCTGAGCCATATCGCGCCGATATCGCCGCTATCGATGAAAACGCTCTTGCCGAGCTTTTCTATACCAGCGGAACCAGCGCCAATCCCAAAGGTGTAATGCTCACGCACAGAAATGTATATCTTCACGCGGTGCACGTTTGCCTGGGCTTCCACATCGAAAGCGGAGCCGTCGAACTGCACACTATTCCACTTTTCCACGCGAATGGCTGGGGTGTCGCGCATTTCCTCACCCTGCTTGGAGGCAAGCATGTAATGATGCATCGCTTCGAAACCACGGAAGTCTTTCGTCTCATTGAAAAAGAGGCCGTTCATTCCTGCAGTCTCGTTCCCATCATGGCCACGGCGCTCGTGAATTGCCCAGAGCGTCCCAAATACAACCTGAGCAGCCTGCGCCGGATCGTGATCGGCGGCGCCGCATCCTCTCCAACTCTCATTCGCGAGGTGGAAGAAAAACTCGGTTGCGAGTGCTATTCGGGCTACGGCCTGACGGAGACTTCCCCTGCGCTATCACTTTCTCCGATTAAACCCGAGTTGGGCTGGCAAGGCGAGCAGCGTTTCATCGGCCAAGCAATGACGGGATATGCAATTCCCGGCGTGGAGTTGCGCGTGGTGGACGCGAACGACAAAGACGTGCCGCGCGATGGACTATCCATCGGCGAGATCATTGCTCGAGGTGATGGGGTGATGGAGGGCTACTGGCGGCAGCCAAGCGCTTCCGCTGAAGCACTGCGCGGTGGTTGGTTTCATACAGGCGACATGGCCACGGTCAATGAAGACGGCTACCTGCTTGTTGTCGATCGCAAGAAAGACATCATCGTCAGCGGTGGAGAAAACATTTCCTCTCTCGAACTGGAGAAGGCCATCTTAGGTCACCCGGCGGTTCTGGAGGCGGGTGTGATTCCGGTTCCCGACGAAAAATGGGGCGAGGTCCCCAAAGCCCTGGTGGTCTTAAAGCCGAATGCCTGCGCCACGGAGTCTGAACTCATCAAGTTCTGCCGTTCGCGCCTGGCACACTACAAGTGCCCGCGCTCCTTCGAATTCGTTACCAGTTTACCCAAGACCGCAACTGGAAAAATCCTGAAAAAAGATCTCCGCAAAAAGTATTGGCACGGCGCGGACACGATTCGCCCGGACTTTGTTGCGCGAAAAGGTGGCGCCTGAGCCGATTTTCTGAGGCGGGGTTGCTTCGCATTAAAGAAGAACAAGTGCGACGTAACCCGGAACCAGTAGAGCGAAGGAGTTTTCTCCATGGACCTAAACTTAACCGCGGAGGAGTTGGCATTCCGTGAGGAACTCCGCGCATGGCTCGCGGCGAACGCACCAAAGGACTGGAACGAATGGCGCGAAAAGCCGCTTGAGGAATCTTTCCCCTACCTGCGCGCCTGGCAGCGGAAACTCCACGAAGGTCGCTGGGCAGCGGTTTCATGGCCCAAGGAATACGGTGGCCGCAGTGCCACTCTGATGCAGCAAGCTCTCTTTTGGGAAGAGATGGCGCGCGTGGACGCACCGCCCATGGCCAACGCACTGGGTCTGGGTCTGATTGGACCAACCATCATCGCCTGTGGAACCGAAGCGCAAAAGAAACGCTACATTCCGAAAATTCTGAGTGCTGAGGAAATCTGGTGCCAGGGCTTTTCAGAGCCGAACGCAGGTTCTGATCTCGCCGGTTTGCAAACGGAAGCACGGCTGGACGGCGATCACTACATCGTGAACGGTCAAAAGGTGTGGACCAGCTATGGCACCCTGGGCGACTGGTGCGAACTCGTGGTCCGCACCGACGCCAGCGTCGCCAAGCACAGAGGACTCACCGTTCTCCTGGTGGATATGAAATCCCACGGCGTTGAAGTTCGCCCTCTGCGCCAGATGACCGGTGAGTCCGAATTCAGCGAGTTGTTCTTTCGCGATGTGCGCGTCCCGGTTGAAAATATTTTGGGCAAGGTAAACGACGGATGGAACGTTGCAATGAGCACGCTGATGTACGAGCGGGGTTCGTACGGCGCTCGCCTGCACCTTATCTTCAAGCGTTTCATCACCCGTCTCATCGAACTCTCGCGCACTATCCAACGCAACGGGCGGCCCGCCGCCGAAGATCCCCTCATCCGCCAGAAGCTCGCGCAGTGCAGCGCGGAAATCGAAATCATGCGCTTCAACCAGATGCGGGCATTCAGCCGCATCACCGCCACGGGTGTGCCGGGCCCGGAGGGATCAATCCAGAAACTTTTCTGGAGCGAACTCAACCAGCGTCTCCAGCAAGTTGCGCAGGAGTTGATGGGTTCCTACGGCCAACTGCTGGCCGGGGACCCGCGCTCCGTCGACAATGGGATCTGGTCGTATGCGTACCTGCGAACCCGCGGCAACACCATTGAGGCAGGAACTTCCGAGGTGCAACGAAACATCATCGGACATTTCGTTCTGGGCCTGCCCAGAAGCTATTAAGGAAAAAACATGCAATTCGGATTAACGGAGAGCCAGGAATTTCTGAAAAATAGCGCCCGCAAATTCTTCGCCGGTGAGTGCCCCAGCGTGGAAATGCGGCGCCTTATGCAAACGGATACCGCATACGACGCCACGCTTTGGTCGAAGCTCACCGCCCAGGGCTACACCGGCATCGTTTTTCCGGAAGCGTACGGTGGGGTCGGTCTCGGCAAAGTCGAACTCATGTTGTTGATGGAAGAAGCGGGTCGTACGCTCTTGCCGGGTCCGTTTTTCTCGACGGTCGTTCTGGCTGGATCTGTTTTGGATGCCGTCGGCGCGCCCGGGCACAAGGAAAAATATCTCGCGCCAATCTGCCAGGGAGAAGTTCGCTCGACCGTTGCCATTCTGGAGGCCGGTGCAAGTTGGAACCCGCCGGATGTCCAACTCAGCGCCGTCAACGGGAAGCTCACCGGCGAAAAGTTCTTTGTCTCAGACGCCGCCGTGGCCGATTTCCTAATCGTCATCGCACGCAATGGCGTCTTTGTGGTGGATTCCAAGGCTCGCGGCCTGAAAATATCTCCCATGTCCGGAATGGATCTCACTCGCAAGCTGTACGTAGTGGAATTCAGTAATACGCCAGCGGACGAACTTGGCTCCAGCGCGAACCTCGCGCGCGCTTTTGACGTCGCCACCGCAGCGCTGGCCGCTGAATTGGTCGGCGGCATGCAACGGACCCTCGACGTTACGATCGAATATGCCAAAACGCGAAAACAGTTCGGCAAGCCCATCGGAATGTTCCAAGCCGTCCAGCATCAGTGCGCGGACATGTATTTGGAAACCGAGAGTTCCCGTTCCGCAGTGTACTACGCCGGTTGGGCGCTGGAAGAAAACTCCTCCGATGCAGCGACGGCCGTCTCCATCGCCAAGATGTACTGCAGCGACGCCGCCCGGACCGTCGGCAATCGTGGCATCCAGATTCACGGCGGCATGGGCTTCACCTGGGAAAACGATCTTCACCTTTATTACCGCCGGGCGAAGGCATCGGAAACCGCATTCGGCGACGCCACGTTTCATCGCGAGCGCATCGCCTCAATGGTTATCGATTCCGGCAGGGTCTCGGCGAAAGGCGTATGAAGTTCAAATATTCACGATGAGAGCTCCTCTATGACCGATCTAGTGCAACTCACAAGCGATAACGGCATCGCCATCATCACCATCAACAATCCTCCCGTCAACGCTCTGAGCCCAAGCGTCCCCGAAGGTATTTCCGAAGCTCTGGACCAGATCGCTCAGAACACCAGTTTCAAAGCGACAGTCCTGATTGGCGGCGGCCGCACTTTTGTCGCCGGCGCGGACATTAAAGAATTCGGCAAGATGACATCAGGCAAGCCACGCGGAGCGGGTTTGCTTCCCTTGCTCCTGAAAATCGAAGATAGTGCCAAGCCGGTGATTGTTGCCGTTCACGGAACTGCCTTTGGCGGCGGCATGGAGCTGGCGATGGCCGCGCACTATCGCGTCGCGCTGTCCACAGCGCAATTCGGCCAACCTGAAGTAAAGCTCGGGCTGATCCCTGGTGCGGCGGGCACGCAACGTCTTCCGAGGCTCGCCGGCGTGGCGAAAGCCGTGGAAATGTGCGTGGGCGGCAATCCAGTGAATGCCGAAGAAGCGCTGAAGTTGGCAATCGTCGATCGCATTATCGAAGGCGATCTTCTCGCCGGGGCGATAGCTTTTGCCCGTGAAGTGGCCGGCAAGCCTGCCCCCAAAACGCGCGAGCGCAGGGAAAAGCTCGGAAACACCGCGGAAAACGCAATCATCTTTTCCGCCGCGCGCGAATCAGTTGCTAAAAAACAGCGCGGCCTGCTCGCCCCAGTCAGAGCCATCGATGCCGTGGAAGCTGCGACTAAATTGCCATTCGAAGAAGGCTGCAAAACCGAGCAACAGTTCTTTATTGAGTGCCTCTTCTCCGAACAATCTAAATCGCTAATCCACGTTTTCTTCAGCGAGCGCGAAGTCGCCAAGATTCCAGACATTCCCAAACAGACAAACATTATTCCCATTCAGTCCGCGGCTGTTGTCGGCGGGGGTACCATGGGCGGCGGCATCGCCATGGTGCTGGCCAATGCTGGCATTCCCGTGCTTCTTAAAGACACGGACCAAGCCGCGCTCAATCGGGGGATGGCCACCATCCAGTCGAATTACGCGAACTCCGTGAAGCGCGGGCGGTTCTCACCACAGGTTGCCGAAGAGCGCCTGAAGCGCATCACTCCCTCACTCACGTATAACGATTTCTCAAAAGTGGACCTGGTGATCGAAGCTGTTTTCGAAGGCATGGCCCTCAAGAAGGCCGTCTTCCAGGAATTGGATCGCATGTGCAAACCTGGCGCCATCCTTGCGAGCAACACCTCTACCTTAAGCATCGATGAGATCGCGTCAGCTACTTCGCGGCCTGAATCCGTCATCGGCACCCATTTCTTCAGCCCCGCGAATGTCATGCGGCTGCTGGAAATCGTCCGTGGCAAGGCTTCTTCGAAAGAAGTGGTCGCCACGTGCATGCAGCTTTCAAAAACGCTCGGCAAAGTCGGCGTGCTCGTCGGCAATTGCAGGGGCTTTGTCGGCAATCGCATGTTTGGCCCTTATCGTCGCGAAGCTCAGTTCCTCATCGAAGAAGGTGCGGGCATCGAAGCGGTGGACCAGGCGCTTTCCGATTTCGGCATGGCGATGGGACCTCTCGCCACTGGCGACCTCGCCGGACTCGATGTCGGCTGGCGTATCCGCAAAGAATATCGTCACTTGGAAGTGCCCGGGATTCGCCAGCCGTTCGTCGAAGACCACCTTTGCGAACTCGGTCGCTATGGCCAGAAAACTGGCGCGGGCTGGTACAAGTACGACGACCAGCGGCGCGCCGCCCCGGATCCGGCTGTTGGTGAACTCATCCGCAAATGCGTCGAAGAAGCCGGCATTGTGCAGCGCCAAATTTCCGCTGCCGAAATTACGGACCGCTGCCTCTACGCTCTGGTGAACGAAGGGGCGCGCATTTTGGAGGAAGGCTACGCGCTACGCGCTTCAGACATCGACATCATTTATATCAACGGCTACGGCTTCCCCGCTTATCGCGGCGGTCCGATGTGGCATGCCGACACCGTGGGCCTCAAACGGGTTTACGACCGCATCTGTGAATTCCAACGCCAGCATGGTGAAGCCTGGCAGCCCGCACCGCTGCTGAAACAACTTGCGGAACAGGGCAAGACTTTTGCTGAGTTTGGTAGAGAACAAGGCGCAACTGCCTAACGCTCTGGCTGACTGCGGATTGATCCGCAAACTGGACCTGGATTCGCTCGAATTGTGTCCACTTCAGTGCATCATGCCGTACAACGTTTGACGGAGGGCCAATAGGAAATGGGCGTTGTCGTTCTCTTCCGTCATGCGCAGGCTTCATTCCTTGAGCCCAACTACGACAAGCTCTCCAACCTCGGAGAAGCGCAAGCCCGTCTTCTCGGCGAGTATTGGGCCCGGCACAAAATCGTCTTTGACCGCGCCTGCACCGGTCCTTGCGTCCGGCAGAAAGACACTCTCGCTATCGTGAGCGCGGTGTACCGAAAAGCTGGCACCCCTTTTCCGGACCCCTTGGTGTTGCAAGAGTTTGACGAATATCGGGGAGAGTCCGTGCTGGATCGCAGCCTGCCTGGGCTGCTCGAAACCGACCAAACCATTCGCGAGCTCCACTCCGCGTTTCAGTCCTCGTCCGGCGCAGCCGAGCGGCGGACCACCTTTCAAAAGTTGTTCGAGGCAATCATCGGCAAATGGGTGCGCGAGGAAATTTGCCCCCCAGGTGTGGAGATGTGGTTGGAATTTTGCTCCCGAGTGAATTCCGGCCTCACAAAGTGTCTTTCCGCCGGCAGCCGAGGCGAGAGGGTGGCGATTTTTACTTCCGGAGGTCCGATCGCGGTTGCAATGCAGCGCGCTCTGCAGCTCTCCGCGGAGAGCACATTAAAGGTGAGCTGGATGTCTCGGAACTCTTCCTGGAGCGAATTTATCTATTCCGGGGAGAGGTTTACGCTTAGTAGTTTTAATTGTCACGGGCATATTGACGATGCCGCGATGTTGACCAACCGCTAAGGAGGCCCTTCAGTGCGCGACTTGCTTGATCACCCTGCGGCGATTCGACCCGGCGAAGAGCTCAACCTGGTCAGGCTTGAACCCTATTTGCGCCGGCAATTTCCAAGCGATGTGGGCGAGTTCCGTGTGCGACAATTTCTCAGCGGCCATTCCAACTTGACCTACTCGCTAAGTCTTGGGACCCGGGAGCTCGTTCTTCGGCGGCCACCGTTCGGAAGCAAGGTGAAGTCCGCCCACGACATGAGTCGCGAATTTCGCGTGCTTTCCAAGCTCCACTCTGTGTATAGCCCGGCTCCCGAGGTGCTTCTTTATTGCGACGACGATTCCGTCATCGGCGCGCCGTTCTACGTGATGAACCCGATTCACGGCATCATTCTTCGCAGCCATGTGCCCCCCGGTTTGGATTTTCCCGCGGAAACGGCGCGCCGGCTCAGCGAATCCTTTGTTGACAATCTCATTCGCCTGCACCGTGTGGACTACGTTGGGGCGGGCCTCTCCGATCTGGGTAAGCCGGAAGGTTATCTGGAAAGGCAGGTCCGCGGGTGGACCGAACGCTACCACGGATCCAAAACGCACGACTATCCCGAAGTGCAGAAAATCTCCGTGTGGATGCAGCAGCACATGCCTTCCACGAGCGGCGTTTCGCTGATTCACAATGACTACAAATACGACAATGTAGTGCTCGATTCGAACGACGCAACCAAAATTGTGGGCGTCCTCGATTGGGAGATGTGCACTATCGGCGATCCGCTGACGGATCTCGGCACTACCCTGGCCTATTGGGTCGATGCGACGGATCCGGAAGAACTCCAAAAAAACCGGTGGGGACCCACTAACGTTCCCGGCAGCCTGAGGCGAACCGAAATCGTGCACGACTACGCGCGGAAAACCGGAACCGATCCTTCACAGATCGCATTTTATGTCGCGTTCGCTCGTTTCAAACTTGCCGTAATCGTTCAGCAAATTTATTACCGCTACCATCAAGGCCAGACCAAAGACGAACGCTTTGCATCCATGCCAGATGCCATCCAAATGCTCCTGCGGGCTTCCTTGCACACCGCGCAGACTGGGCGAATCTAGCGCTTCAGGCTGGCTTCGGATTTCGCGCTTGTAAATGCGCATACAAATCCCAGCGGCTCACGAATAATAGCGCACGATCCACTCCGCAACGCAAGCTGGCTTCTCGGACAGCTCGCATTCGATCGTTACGCCGTACGCGGCTTCAACCGAATCGGAGAGTTCTTTCAACTCGAGCAGCACTACACGCGCCCGTATCCTGGAGTCAGCGCGGACCGCGGCGGGAAATCGCACACGGTTCAATCCATAATTCACCGCGAACCGCACATCACTTTGGATCTGGATCGCCGATTTCAGGAAATGGCTGATCAAAGAGAGTGTAAGAAACCCGTGAGCGATCGTCGTGCCATAGGGCGATTCTTTGCTCGCCCGCGCCTGGTCCAGATGAATCCATTGCTGGTCTTCTGTGGCTTCCGCAAACTGCGCGATCCGTTCTTGCGCAACGCGGAACCATTCCGTAATCCCAATTTCATGGCCAACCAATTCTTTCAATGATTGTGGATTGCTAACAACCAGTGGAGGCATCAACTTCTCCGGTGTCGTCTAACTTCGCCGTGTCGCACGCAAGTTTTCATGATCAGTGCGAAGCCTGCGCCCCTGCCGATTTCTTTCCCTTAGCCAGCTCCCACTTCGCAATCGATTCCATGTGCACTTCATCCGGCCCGTCGGCAATTCGCAGGGTGCGCACGCTTGCCCACGCGGCCGCGAGAAACGTGTCCTGCGATACGCCCGCGCCTCCATGCGTCTGAATGGCGCGATCCAGCACCCGCAGCGCGACATTGGGTGCAACCACTTTGATCATTGCGATTTCCGCCCGCGCCGCTTTGTTCCCTACTGTGTCCATCATGTACGCGGCCTTTAGCGTCAACAGTCGTCCTTGTTCAATCTCCATGCGAGACTCAGCGATGGCCGCGCGAATCGTGCCTTGTTCGGCCAGCGGTTTTCCGAAAGCCACGCGCGCTTGCACACGATTGCACATCGTTTCCAGGGCGCGTTCTGCCACTCCGATGCAACGCATGCAATGATGGATACGCCCTGGCCCCAGCCGCCCTTGCGCGATCTCAAACCCGCGCCCTTCGCCAAGCAAGATGTTCGAGACCGGAACACGTACATTTTCAAACGTGACTTCACCGTGTCCGTGCGGCGCGTGATCATACCCAAACACCCTCAACAAGCGTTCAATTTTCACGCCCGGAGCGTCCATCGGCACCAGAATCATCGACTGCTGCTTATGCGGTGGCGCCGAAGGATCCGTCTTGCCCATGAAGATAGCGATCTTGCAGCGCGGGTCGCCTGCCCCAGACGTCCACCACTTCCGGCCGTTAATAACGTAGCGATCTCCGTCGCGAGCAATTCTCGCCTCTATGTTTGTCGCATCGGATGACGCTACTGCGGGCTCCGTCATCGCGAAACACGAGCGGATCTCACCTGCAAGCAACGGCTTAAGCCATCGTTCCTTCTGTTCCGCCGTGCCATAGCGTGCGAGAACTTCCATATTGCCGGTGTCCGGCGCCGAGCAATTGAAAACCTCCGGCCCCATCTCGCTGCGGCCCATCATCTCGCAGAGTGGCGCGTATTCCAGATTTGTCAGTCCGGCGCCGTGCTCGCTTTCGGGCAAGAACAGATTCCACAGGCCGGCGGCACGTGCTTTTGGCTTGAGTTCTTCGATGATCTTTGTGGGCGACCAGGGATTCCGCTCGATCTCGTCGTGGTAGCGTTGTTCATTCGGATAAATGTGTTCGTCCAGGAAGGCTTGCAGCCGGCGTTCCAGGTCCTTCACTTTGTCGCTGAATTCGAAGTTCACTGGGGGTTCCTTATCTGCCGGTGAAAGCCGGAGCCCGTTTCTCAATGAAGTGTGCCACGCCTTCCTTGAAATCCTCGCTCCGCAGGCTCGCCAGCATTTCTTGCTCGGAGCTCTCAAACGATTCCGCAAGCGTCTGGAACATCGCGTCGTAGACCTGCCGCTTGATCACCCGCAGCGAACGCGGACTGACCTTCGCGGCCAGGTCCATCGCGTATTTCTTCACGGCTTCCAGAAACAATTCTTGCGGGAAGACCTGGTTCACCAACCCCATCCTCAGTGCTTCCGCGGCATCGATCATTCTCGCAGTAAACAGCAGGTCCAGCGCGTTAGCGTGCCCCACCAGGCGCGGCAGCATCCATGCCATACCGTATTCGGCAATCAGTCCACGTTGGGCAAACGCTGTGCCGAATCGAGCCGCATCCGATGCCAAACGCAAATCGCAATACAAAGCGATCACCAGTCCCAAACCGACTACCGGACCGTTGATGCCTGCAATCACGGGTTTAGTAATCGCGGGGAAGTACGAATATTTCTTCCGGAAATCCGCCCGCACACCCTCGCGGCTTCCACTTACAGGTTGCACCGCCTGGACCCGCCTTGCTTCGTCGAGTCCCTTGTCCGCGACCGTACTCAACAGCGACATGTCCGCGCCCGCGCAAAATCCACGCCCCGCCCCCGTTAACACGATCACACGAACGTTCTCATCTTTCTCGGCCTCTTCGATGGCCAGGCGTACTTCGCCTTCCATGATGGCCGTCCAGGCGTTCAGTTTATCGGGCCGGTTAAGCGTAATCGTGGCGACCTGCCCGGCCACGTTATACAGCGTTTCTTGATTTGGCATGATGGGCCGGATTATATACAATGGCCGCCGCGTTAGTCCTTTATCTGTGGGTGGCTATCGCATTCTAGGAGCTTTCCGCAGCCGCCCCACCCGCAAGCGAAAACTCCCTGTCATTCGTCGAACATCAAGGCACCAAGCTATATATTGGGACGAAGGAAGCTCGCCCAATCCCCTATCGATCCACATGGGTCGTCTCAGCTATCCCTCCTGACTGATGCGGGTGGTTTAAGACGCCAGGCACAGGGGTCTGCCAGCAGCCTGAATCGGGAAAGAGCAGCAGTTTTTCTGATGCAGGGCATCCATTTTTCTCTTGACATCCGGAACCCGTTCCATAATATGGCACGCGTGCCGCAATCCAAGACAAGCAAATCCCCCTATCGGGTGCAGGTTCTAGACCGCGCACTGGCCGCGTTAGATGTTTTGGCCGCCCGCTCGACCGAGTGCAGCCTGGTGGAGATCTGCACGACACTGAAGCTCCATAAGAGCACCGCGCACCGGTTGATGATGGTGCTGGAGCAGCACCGCCTGGTAGAGAAGAACCCGGACACGGGGCGATATCGGCTGGGGCTTAAGCTGTTTGAGTTCGGATCGAAAGCTATCGGAGCGATCGATTTGCGCCGCCAGGCGAGACCCTACCTGGACCGGCTACAGCGCGAACTTGGCGAGACTGTTTTCTTCTGCCTGCTCGACGACGGACAAGTTTTATACCTCGAGAAAATCGAGTCGCAGCAGAGCGTGCGAACCGCTTGCACGGTGGGCAGCCGCGCTCCGGCCTATTGCACGGCGGTTGGAAAAGCCATGCTGGCGGAGCTTCC
>WNFR01007384.1_pt1 | contig 15887 bp, 9 predicted proteins | sample 5400221 | NCBI WGS metagenome assembly WNFR01 (sample SAMN13153357, study PRJNA577476) | soil metagenome | isolation source: 40 cm soil under Madrone tree | place: USA:California | collected 2016-06-14 | reverse complement strand
GCAGGCACTTCGCGACGATCAGCGTAATGTCGTCATGTTGTTCGTGGGGGCTGAACCGGCGAACTTCGTCCACAACGGAAGAGAGCAGCTCGCACGGTGGAAGGGCCCGGTGGCGGCGCAGGGCTTCCACCAGGCGCTCTTCACCGAACTCTTCGCGGTGCGGGCTAAAGGCTTCGGTGACGCCGTCGGTGTACAGGGCGAGGGTGTCTCCGGGATAGAGCTGGCTTTCTTCGATCTCGCACTCCCACTCCTTGAAAGCGCCAAGAATCGTCGCTGTGGAGCTGAGCCGATCGAGGGAATCATCGGCGCGAAGGAGCAGTGCCGAGAGATGGCCGCAATTGATGTAGCGAAGGCGGCGAGCCGTGTCGTCATATTCGGCGAAGAAAAGCGTGGCAAAGGAACCGCCTGAAGTGTTCTGGCAGAAAAGCTGATTCACCGAACAGAGAAAACGCTGGGGCTGATCCAATGCGATAGCGGACTGGCTGCGAAGGTTGGCCTGGAGATTGGCCATCAAGAGAGCCGCCGCGATGCCTTTTCCAGAAATGTCGCCAACAATCAGGCCCAGGCGCTCTCCACCCAGGTCGAGAAAATCGTAGTAGTCGCCGCCGACCTGGCGCGCCTGGTGGCAGATGCCCGCGTACTCGAGCGTGCGCATGCGGGGAAGCGTCTGCGGAAAGAGCCGGGATTGCACCTGCTGCGCGATTTCCAGTTCCTGCGCGGCGCGGCGTTCGTCCTCTTGACGATCGGCGATTGCACGGCGCTGCGTCTCTACGGCGTGAGTGACTTCATCAAAGCTGACGAGGGAAAACGTGTTGCCGTCGGGATCCCGAAAGCGGCTGAAGACGGCTCCCCAGATCGGCGGAGCATGATCGTTGGGAGCGGCGGCATCATTTGAGGGCGCCGGCTTCAATTGCAAAGCGTGCTTGAAGCGCCGGAGACGCGGGTTGGAAAGAAAATGGACGCCTCGTTTGCTCCATTCGCGGAATTTTGCAAGCACGTCTTCGGTGACGAAGGTTACGTGGGTTGTGCGGCCAATTTGTTTGAACTGTTCGGAGTCCGTGCGCGGCACGATCAAGGTTAAGTTGGCTGTGCCGTCAGGCGGAGAGACCACGACCCATGGCTGCCCGGTTTTCCCAGGTTGCGAGCGTCCGTCAAAGACAATCTGAAAGCCGAGCAGATCCAGGTAGAACTCCAGGCTTCGATCGAGATTCCGCACATAGATCATTACCGACTGCAGGCGCAGGAAAGGCTCCTGGCGCGGGAAGCTACTGTTTGCGGTGTCTGTCACGTGGGGTTGGGAACTATCCATGGGCGCATTATATAGGGCCGCGGGATTTTTTATGAGGCGGCTTGTCGATTGAGCCGGCGACGTAGCGATTCGTGGGCCCCTCGGCTGGGGCACGGGTATGGCGCGTGTTGTCCTAATTAGTTCGTATCGTTTTATGCACAGTGCAGTAGCAGAGGTCCTTGTCACCACTGCCGCATTGCGTTGGTATAGGAGGGTAGTTTCCAATCCAATTAAACCGGCAGGTACGGAATGAAACTCTTCACCTTATGCTGCGGCGGCGCACTTTGCCTTTTCTCCGCGTTGCCACTGAAAGCGCAGAGCACGGGGCGGATCGATTGCGCGCGGGACGGCGGGTACGTCTATCTATACAGCTCGATGACCACGCTGGAAGTGCGCATGACGTTGCAGTGCGGCGAGGTTGTGCGTGTCACCGGGCGCAGCGACGATTACTACAGCGTGCGGACCGCAGCTGGCGAGGCTGGGTTTGTTCCCCGGACAAGCGTCTCTTTGCTCAAGGATCAGCCGGGGACCGGCTTGCCAGCGCCGGCAGCGAAGGCGCCCGCGCGGGAACGCACTCACTACGATGAGCCGCGTAACGAGGTGGCTGGACCTGCACACACTGGCACGGGTGCGTTCGCGCTGGCAAATAACACGCCCGTTCGCGTGAAGCTCAGCAAGACGATTTCATCGGCTACGGCCCATGTGGGTGACGCGGTCGAACTTGAAGTTGTGGAAGACGTGATCGTCGATGGCGTCGCCGTATTGCCGGTGGGATCCAAGGTGAGCGGCGTCATTGCCGAAGCGGAACCCAAGAAGCGTTTCGGCCACGGCGGCAAGTTGGCGTTCAGCATTACTTCGATCGCGTTGGCCGACGGAGAGCAAGTGAAGGTCCGCTGCTACCAGGAAGCTTCTGGCTCTTCCAATACCTCTGCGGACGCGGTTCTGCCACTTAATTCGGGCAAAGATGTTGCGATTCCTAAGGACGTGGAATTCACGGTGCTGGTGGACGGCGAAGCGCGCCTGAAACGCGAAGGCTTCGAGATCCCAAAGACTCGCCCTGCTACCTCGCCCGCCACCATAGGGCAAAAAACCGAACCCGCGCACTAGTACTTGCCGATTACGGATAGCGGCACCCGCCTACATTAGGACTAGTTTCGACATACCCCTCCCCGGAGCAAACATAGCACCTAGGCTAGACAATTCCCCGCGCTCCTACGAGGCGCTGTTTCTAGGGAAGCCTACCCACACATCGTATTCCCCTGAGTCATTGAGGCAGTAATTCAGGAACACGGGAGGAAGCAAGCAGACTTCGAGCGGCGAGCGGGGAGCGAGCCACTCGCGATGTGGCTCGCTCGGCATGCACAAATATTATAAGCTTGGTGGCGTACGCCGACCGGGCGAAGGGTGTAACGAACGGTCTACTGTCGGAGGAGTTTCCTGTGAGGGTAGCGACGGGTACCTAGAAATGACACCGATGACCGACTTATCGAAATTTAGCCCCGGGTCCCCGCCTATTTCTCACGCATGTAGTGGGTACGCTTTTGAAGTGCCACTAATATGGCGGCCACTAGCGCAAGGAGAATTAAACTGGCCGTGATTGATAGCCGCCATCCCCACGGCCACGAGGAAAACCGATGACGCGACCTTGCGAAGCGGTAGAGATCGCTGGGATCGGTCTGGGCGGGGGTGGTGATATCGAACCAGCCAAGCATCATCTCGTCCCAGCTTTGCGGCCCCCAGCGAACATTCTTGGTCGGATCGGGATTCATTGGATTGTTCAGTGAATTGTCGAAATGGGCCGTGCACTCAATGCGAGTGCCTTTCGGCATCATCAAAGGCTTTTCCAACGAGTAGTAGAGTTGCCAGTGAAAATCGTAATGGGGCACATAGAGCACAGTGCTCGATTCCCCGGTTGGATATACGACCTTGTAGGAAAAATCTTTGCCGCGAAGATGCATGTGCGGCATCATGCCCACCAACTCGGCGTCGCTTCCCACGGCAAATTGGGATTTCACTTCATAATTTGGATCGCCCGCCGGAATCTCAAACTCCGAGCTCCCTGTATTCATGGTCAACTCGCGTCTTTCCGGATGTCCTTTATAGAAAATCAGACCAAACTTAGTCTTGTCGGTCGTGGGCGTTCCGTTGGTGATGTAGTGGATTTCCAGGATGATGTCTGACCCGGCCTTCACCAACTTGGCGGCGCCTGGACGGCAAATCCAAGGCTGCAGACCCGGAGTGTAACTGGCTATCAACTCATACTGGTTCCTGCCAGGGACTCCGCTTTTGCTTTGGGCTTCCGAAGCGAGAAATACCATGCCCGGTTTGGCGTCGGCCATCCACGGCGACCCGGGCGGCCGCAAGAACGCGTTCGCGTGATGTACGACGCTGGGGTTGCCCGCCTGCATTTCGGTCATTTGCACCCAGCGATCTTGGGTGAAGCCTGTCGGGATCACCACGTAGTGATATTCGAGGACTCCCGACCCTGGCACGTTAAAGGCAGTGGGCATCTCGTACACGATATCGGGCTTGCCGATCTTCCAGTTAGTCGTCGTCCACGTCATGGGGGCCGGAGCTTCCTTCGGATTCCCCTCGGGCGCGCCCGCGTCAGCCCAAGCCACTAACGTTTTCATATCGGCCTGCGGCAGGCTGCGGTCGTTGGCGAACTTGCCGTAGCGCGGATCGGCGAACCATGGCGGCATTTTTCGAGATAGTACGGCATTCTTGATGAACGGGGCGAAAAGGCGGGTGCTCGTGTAATCAACGAAGGCCATGGGGGCGATTCCGCCCGCACGGTGGCAACCTTGACAGTTGCGCTGCAGCACCGGGAGAACGTCCTTGTAAAATGTTGGGTTGGAGGAATTCACCTCCGCCAGTGAATCTGGGCAGAGAAGAGGCGCAATCATACCTAACATGGTGATTACAGCGAAAAAAAGGGTTGTTACCCAGGCTCGCACGAGATCCTCACCCGCCGAATCCTCTAACCAAGACCGCTTGAGCCGTCAGTCGGTAGAGGCCGGCATGTCCAGCAGGGGCCCGGCACCGGGGCTAATGTACACCCGACTGCTACCGATGTAAACGTCCACTCGGGTTTCCTGTCCACTCGGGTTTCCAGCCCCTGCTTCAAGAGATCGCACGAGGCAACAGCTTTCGGACCCGGAAGTCTTTGGGCCTCGAGAAGGCCCTCTACCGACCGGTTGGCGGGGGCGCGGGCAACCAGTTACAATGAATTGTTTGGGCGGTGCGGCTGGAGCGAACAGAGCCGCGAGCCTGTATGCCTCCGTCAGGAGACGGTAAACCTTCCATGGATGTAGCCAAGGCAGTAGACAGCGTAATTGCGCGTTTTATTGGGACGAAGCACGAGCGCGACCTGAAGAAGCTGGAGCCGCTGGTTGCTGCGATGAATGCGCAGGAGCCGGAAGTGCAGGCGTTGAGCGACGAGCAACTGAAGGAACGTTTCGCGGCGCTGCGGACTCAGGTGCAGGAGCAATTGAAAGACTCCGATCCCGCGGAACCCGCATACAAGGATGAGTTGCAGAAGGCGTTGACGGAAGCGATTGTGCCGGCATTTGCGCTAGTGCGCGAGGCCGGGCGGCGATTCCTGAAGATGCGGCATTTCGACGTGCAGTTGATCGGCGGAATGGTGCTGAACGACGGGAAAATCGCCGAAATGAAGACCGGTGAAGGGAAAACGCTGGTGGCGACTTTGCCTGCGGCGCTGAACGCGCTGGCCGGGCGCGGCGTGCATATCGTGACGGTGAACGATTACCTGGCGCGGCGCGACGCGGAGTGGATGAGCCCGCTCTATAAGGCGCTGGGACTGACTGTTGGCGTGATTGTGCACGATCTGGATGACGTGCAGCGCCGGGCGGCCTATGCGGCCGACCTGACGTATGGCACGAACAACGAATTTGGTTTCGATTACCTGCGCGACAACATGAAGTATGACCTGGCAAGCTGCGTGCAACGCGGCCACCAGTTTGCGATTGTGGACGAAGTGGACTCCATCCTGATCGACGAGGCGCGTACGCCGCTGATTATTTCGGGGCCGTCGGAAGAATCCACCGATAAGTATTTCAAGATCGACAAAATTATTCCCAAGCTGATTCAGGACATCGACTACACGCTGGATGAAAAGCACCGCACCGCGACGCTGACGGAAGAAGGCGTGAGCAAGTGCGAGCGGCTGCTGGGACTGGGGAATTTGTACGACCCGGCGCACATGGAGCAGATTCACCACGTGTACCAGGCGCTGCGGGCGCACACGCTATACAAGCGCGACGTGGATTACGTGGTGAAAGACGGCGAAGTGATCATCGTCGATGAGTTCACCGGGCGGCAAATGCCGGGGCGGCGCTGGTCGGACGGCTTGCACCAGGCGGTGGAAGCGAAAGAAAGCGTAAAGATCGAGCGGGAAAATCAGACGCTGGCCACGATCACCTTCCAGAATTACTTCCGCATGTACAAGAAGCTGGCGGGAATGACCGGCACGGCGGAGACGGAAGCGGCGGAGTTCGGGAAGATTTACAACCTGGACGTGGTGGTGATCCCGACGAACCGCACCCTGATCCGCAAGGAACATCCGGACGTGGTGTACCGGACGGAAACGGAAAAGTTTGAAGCGGTGGTGAATGGGATTCTGCAGGAAGACAATTCGCTGGCGAACGGAATCCGGCACTATCACCAGCGCGGCCAGCCCGTGCTGGTGGGCACGATTTCGATTGAGAAGTCGGAAACGATCGCGGAGATTCTGAAGAAGGCCGGCGTACCACACCAGGTGCTGAACGCGAAGCAGCACGAGCGCGAATCGCGCATCGTGGCGCAGGCGGGACGCAAGGGCGCGGTGACCGTGGCGACGAACATGGCCGGCCGCGGCACGGATATCTTGCTCGGCGGTAATCCGGAAGCGATGACCCGCGACCATTTCTTGAAAAACAAGTTGGCGATCCCGTACGCGGCGGCGCCGGCGGTGATTGGCGTGGACAGCTCGAACGGCGATGCTCCGGCGGCGGCGGTTGTCCCGATGGTTTTGTTCCAGCACGAAGGAAAGATTTTCCAAGTGCCGAAGGACCAGTGGGATCCGATGTACCAGCAATTCGCGGATCAGTGCAAAGCGGAGCATGACGAAGTAGTAGCGCTTGGCGGCTTGCACATTTTGGGCACGGAGCGGCACGAAGCGCGGCGTATTGACAACCAGTTGCGCGGACGCGCGGGACGCCAGGGCGACCCTGGCTCCTCGCGATTCTTTTTGTCGCTCGAAGACGACCTGATGCGGATATTCGGCGGCGAGCGCGTGAAGCAGATGATGTTCCGGCTGGGGATGACGGAAGGCGTGCCGATCGAGTCGAAATTGATTTCGAACCGTATCGAGAACGCGCAGAAATCCGTGGAAGCGCAGAACTTCGACGCCCGCAAACACCTGCTGGAATACGACGACGTAATGAACAAGCAGCGCGAGACGATTTATGCGATTCGCCGCTCCGCGCTGGAAGGAAAAGATCAGCGGGATTACGTGCTGGGAATTGCGGAAGACGTTGCGCGCGAACTGGTGGATACGTATTGCCCGCGCGAGCAGCATCCCGGGCAGTGGAACACGGCGCAACTGCTGGCCGAGGTGAACAGCCAGTTTGGAATCGACGCCAAGGCTGAGGGCGCGGACCCGGCGGCGCTGAACCACGACGAATTGGCGGAAGCGCTGGCGGAAGCGGTGAAAACGCGTTACGCGGAGAAGGAAAAGCAGTTCAGTCCGGATGTGCTGCGCTGGCTGGAGCGGAGAATCATCCTTGATGTGGTGGATACGCAGTGGAAGGACCACCTGCTTTCGCTCGACCACTTAAAGGAAGGCATCGGGCTGCGCGGCTACGGCCAGAAAGATCCGCTGGTCGAGTTCAAGAAGGAAGCGTTCATTCTGTTTGAAGACATGATGGCGCGGATCGACAACGAAACGATTCGGTATTTGTATCACGTGCAGATCCAGCAGGGGGAAGCGCCGCCGCAAGCGTCGAGGGAACCTCAACCGGAGCCGCCGCGTCATCGCCCGCCAAGTGCGATCGCAGCGGCCGCTAGCGCTGCGGCACGTGCTGAAGAGCCTCCGGCGCAGAAGTTGCCGGATTTTGCGCGGGCGCTGGAGAAGCGGCAGGAACGCCAGCAGAAAGACTTGCAGTTTCAAACGGGGGCCGCGCAGGCGGAGGCGCCAAAGCCGGTGCGTGCTGGTGCGAAAGTCGGACGAAATGATCCTTGTCCTTGCGGCTCAGGCAAGAAGTACAAGAAGTGCCACGGGGCGTGAAGAAGTGACTGGTGAGTTGGCGCCCATTGCTGATTTTTTCCAGAACTTTCTGACTTAGAACTAAACACTAACGACTCACAACTAACGCAGTACGCCTGAGATTCAGGCAGCGAAGAGGACATATGCCACCAGGAACGATGCCGGGACAACAGCCGGCGCCGCAGAGACAGGGGATACCGGGAGTGAAAAACCTGGTAGCGGTGGCCAGCGGAAAAGGTGGCGTTGGAAAAACGACTGTGGCCGTGAACCTGGCGCTGGCGCTGGCGAAAATGGGCCACAAAGTAGGTTTGCTGGATGCGGACGTGTACGGGCCGAACGTGCCCATCATGCTGGGCTCGACGCAGGAGCCGATGGCGACGCCACAGCAACGGATTATTCCCGTGGACGCACAAGGCGTGAAGATGATTTCGATGGGTTTGCTGAACCCGGGCGACAAGCCGGTGATCTGGCGCGGGCCGATGCTGCACAGCGTGATCACGCAATTTCTGCGCAGCGTGGAGTGGGGCGAGCTGGACTACCTGGTGATTGATTTGCCGCCGGGAACGGGCGACGTGCAGTTGACGTTGATCCAGACGGTGGCGGTGACGGGCGCGGTGGTGGTGACGACGCCGTCGCTGGTGGCGGTGGCGGATGTCCGCAAGGCGATTGAGATGTTCCGCCAGGTGAATGTGGAAGTGCTCGGCGTGGTGGAGAACATGAGCACGTTTTTGTGTCCGCATTGCGGCAAGGCGGTGGATATTTTCGGGCACGGCGAAGGCACGAAGACAGCGGTCGCCTACGGCGTGCCGGTGCTGGGAGAAATTGAAATCGATCCGCGAATCCGGATGGGAGGGGATACAGGCAACCCGGTGGCGGCACAGGGAGAATCGGCGCCGGCGGCGCAGAGTTTGTATCGTATGGCAAAGGCCGTGACGGCGCGGCTCGCGGAAGTGGGCGCGACGTCGACTGGACCGGCGGTGGAGATTGATTGAGGTTGTTGGTGAATTTTGTGGTGGTCGATCTTAGGATCGGCCACAAGAAAAGCGAAACGTCCAAACACGGGCTAGTCGCGGGTCGCGGAAGAATTTGAGATGGGAAGTACGCCGCTGGCGGAAGGTACGCCGGCGGCTTTTATTTTTTCGAGGAGGCAGGCGCGGCAGAGGCAGCCGGAAGATTGCCATTCCGCGGGCATCGGGAGATGCGGCAGTTCGGCGCACCAGCAGCCGGGCTCTTTCTGGCAGACCATGGGCGCATTGCATTGGGCGCAGCGGGTTTCCACAAGGAAATTATGGCGCGAAGGATGGCGGGCGTCCAGCGCGAGACAAAATGGTTCGCGGTGCGCAGGCGGCTTTCTTGTCAGCGGGGCGAATCGGATGCTATCGTGGGTATTCGCTGGTGGCTCGCGAAACCCGCAGGGACAGTGTATTTCATGCCCCTGCAATCACTTACGGGAAATTCGAATTCTTGATGCGCACACCGGATATCCGTCCATACCAAGGCAAATTTCCGCAGATTGCGGCGTCGGCGTACATTGATCCGGCGGCTGTGGTGATTGGCGACGTGATGATCGGCGAGGAGTCCAGCGTGTGGCCGATGACCGTGGTGCGCGGAGATGTGCACCACATCCGGATCGGGAAGCGCACGAATATTCAGGACGGGTGCGTACTGCACGTGATGAAGGATCAGTATCCGCTGGTGCTTGGGGATGAAGTGACCGTGGGACATTCGGTGACGCTGCACGGCTGCACGATTCGTTCGTACGTTTTGATCGGAATGGGTTGCATCATTTTGAACGGGGCGGTGATTGGCGAGAATTCAATCATCGCAGCCGGGACCCTGATTACCGAACGAACCGTGATTCCCGCGGGGAGTTTGGTCATGGGCTCGCCTGGGAAAGTGAAACGAGCATTGACGGAAGCGGACTGCGAATCGATTGGCAAATATGCGGAGCGGTATTCGGCGTATAGGGTGATTTACCGCGAGGAAGCGGCGGAGCGCGGTGAACAAATTGATTGGAGCAAACTGGAGGACTGACCGGGCGGACGCGGTATTCCAGCGATTCATGGCAGAAAAAAAGAAATTTCAGGCAATCAAAGGCACGCGCGATCTGCTTCCGCCGGAGACGGAGCTATGGAACCGGGTGGAGCAGACCGCGCGCGAAGTGTTTGGCACATTTGGATTCGGGGAGATACGTCCGCCAATTTTCGAGCCGACGGAATTATTTGCGCGGTCGATCGGGATGGACACGGATGTTGTTGGCAAGGAGATGTACTCGTTTGAGGATCGCGATGAAACTTCGGTGAGTTTGCGGCCGGAGGCGACGGCTTCGGTTTGCAGGGCGTATATCGAGCATGGAATGCACGCGCTGCCGCATCCGGTGAAACTGTACTACACCGGGCCGATGTTCCGGCGGGAGCGTCCGCAGAAGGGGAGATACCGGCAATTTTATCAGATTGGGGCGGAAGTGCTGGAGATGGTGCCGCCGAACCAGGATCCCGCGAAAAACATCGGGAAAGACGCGGCGGTGGATGCGGAAGTGATTGAGATGGTGATGGCGTTTTTCGGACGGCTAGGCCTTGAGGGCGTTAAGCTGGAGATCAATTCGATTGGAGATCGCGAGTGCCGGCCAAAGTATGTGGAGTTGCTGCGCGCGGAATTGGTGAAGGTGAAAGACAAGTTGGGGCCGGATAGCCAGCGGCGGATTGAGACGAATCCACTGCGCGTGCTGGATTCAAAGCTGGAGAGCGAGCAGGGAATTATCGCGGGATTGCCGAAGATTGCGGATCACCTGTGCGCGAGTTGTGCGGGGCAATATGCGGAAGTGAAGCGGCAGTTGGGAATGCGCGGAGTGGCGTTCGAAGAGAATTGGCGGCTGGTGCGCGGGCTGGATTATTACATGCGGACGACGTTCGAAATCACGGCGCTAGGATTGGGTTCGCAGAATGCGGTGTGCGGCGGCGGGCGGTATGATGGGCTGGTGGAATTGCTGGGCGGTCCGCCAACGAAGGGAATTGGATTTGCGATTGGCGAGGACCGGCTGATTCTGTCGCTGCAGGAAGCGGGGAAGGGCGACGCGGCGCAGGGGCGCGACGTTTTTGTGGCGTGGATGGGAGAAAAAGCGCAGGCCACGGCGATCGCAGCGGCGCAGAAGTTGCGGGCGGCAGGGCTTCGCGTGGAGTTACCCTCAGTGGAGCAGAAATTTGGAAAGGCGCTTGGGCAGGCAGACAAGCTGGGCGCGCGCTATGCATTGATTTTGGGCGACGACGAAGTGGCGACAGGGCAGTGGACGGTGAAGACGCTCGCGGACGGTTCGCAAACGAAAATGAGCGAGGCGGAATTCTTGGAAATGTTGCGGAAAGGTTTGTAGCTCAGGCCTTCAGGCCTGAGGGTTTTCGTTGTGGCAGCGTGGTCGGCAATGGGATGGAAAGCCTCACCCCTGAAGGGGTGAGCTTTTGGGGAATCTGAAGCGGACACATTATTGCGGGGCGCTGCGGGCGCCGGATGCGGGACGCGATGCGACGGTGATGGGCTGGGTGGCGAAGCGGCGCGACCTGGGGAATTTGCTTTTCCTGGATGTGCGCGACCGCTCTGGCATCGTGCAGGTGGTGTTCAACAAGGAGACGCAGCCGGAAGCGCACGCGAAGGCCGAGCAGGCGCGAAGCGAGTTTGTGGTGGCAGTGGAAGGAAAAATCACTGTGCGTGGGAAGGCCAATCCGGAGCTGCCCACGGGCGAAGTGGAGATTGTTGCCGCGCGGCTGCACATTTTGAACAACGCGAAGACGCCGCCGTTTCCGATTGAAGACGAAATCAACGCGGCGGAAGAGACGCGGCTAAGGTTTCGTTATCTGGATTTGCGGCGGCCGAAACCGCACCGCAACCTGGCGCTACGCCATAAAATAATCCTCGAAATCCGCAAGACGATGGACGACATGGGCTTCATCGAGGTGGAAACGCCGATGCTGACGCGCTCAACGCCGGAGGGCGCGCGCGATTATTTGGTGCCGAGCCGCGTGCATCATGGGCAGTTTTACGCGTTGCCGCAATCGCCGCAAATCTTCAAGCAGATCCTGATGATTGGCGGGCTGGACCGGTATTTCCAGATCGTGAAATGTTTCCGCGACGAGGATTTGCGCGCCGACCGGCAGCCGGAGTTCACGCAACTGGACCTCGAGATGTCGTTTCCCCGGCAGGAAGATATCTTCAACGTGATTGAAAACGTGATGGTGCGGGCGTGCCAGGTGGCGGGTGTGGATGCGAAGGCGCCGTTTCCGCACATGCTATACAAGGATGCGATTCGAAAGTATGGCAGCGACAAGCCGGACATGCGGTTCGGAATGGAGTTGCATGAGGTAACGGACTGCTTCCCGAAGGAAGCGAAAGAGAAGCTGCAGATTGGCGGGAACGTATTTGCCTTTGCCGCGCCGGGTGCGGCGGGGTATTCGCGGAAGCAGCTGGATGAACTGACGGAGAAAGCGAAATCGCACGGGGCGCGCGGCGCATATTTCGTGAAACTGGCGCCGGAGGGAACGACGTCGACGGTGGAGAAATTGATCGGCGTGGAGAACGTGAAGAAACTAGCTGAGGCTTGCAGTGCGAAAACCGGCGATCTGGTGGTGGCAGTTTCGGCGAAGGAAGAGATCAAGGGCACCGAAGCGGCGGCGCTGGTTGCTGGGCAGCTGCGTTTGCAACTTGGCGAGGCGCTGGGCGTGATCGACAAGTCACAGTGGAGATTCTTGTGGCTGACAGGCTTTCCGCTGTTTGAATGGAGCGAGACGGACAAGACTTGGGTGAGCGCGCAGCATCCGTTCACAGGAATCGTGGATGAAGACTTGGACAAGCTGGGGACGGCGCCCTGGGAAGTGCGCTCGAAGGGCTACGACCTGGTGCTGAACGGAGTGGAACTGGGGTCGGGAAGCATTCGAATTCACCGGCAGGATATTCAGGAGCGTCTGTTCAAGGCGCTGGGACTGAGCGAAGAGCAGTTGCGGCGGCGATTCGGATTTTTCCTGGATGCGCTGACGTACGGAACACCTCCGCACGGCGGCATTGCGCTGGGCATTGATCGCGTGGTGATGCTGCTGGCGGGGGAGAAGTCCATCCGCGAGGTGATTGCCTTTGCAAAAACGACCGCGGCCGTGGACTTGATGGCGGAATCGCCAAGCGATGTGGACCATGCGCAGTTGGAGCAGCTCGGAATTGAGATTAAGAAGAAGCCGTCAACTAAAGAAGCAACGAAGTGATGAAATAAGAAAAGGGTTAAGAAGCTCGCTGACGATTGATGTCCAGAATACGCATATTGGCGGAGGCGGTGGCGAACCGGATTGCGGCCGGGGAGGTGGTGGAGCGGCCTGCCTCGGTCGTGAAGGAGTTGCTTGAGAATGCGCTGGATGCGGGCGCGAACTCCGTGCGGATTGAGACGGAGATGGGCGGAAAGCGCATGATCCGCGTGATCGACGACGGCCACGGGATGATGCATGACGACGCGCTGCTGGCGTTCGAGCGGCACGCGACGAGCAAGCTGCGGTCTGCGGACGATCTGATAACGATCTCCACGTTGGGATTTCGCGGAGAGGCGCTGCCGTCGATTGCGTCGGTCTCGCGGCTGCTGCTGGAGACGCGTGACACGAGCGAGGCGGAAGGAACACGAGTGGAGTTTGCCGGCGGGAAGTTGGTAGGGGTGAAGCCTGCGGGATTGCCGGCGGGAACGACCGTGAGCGTGGCGGATCTCTTTTATTGCGTTCCGGCGCGGCGGAAATTTTTGAAGTCGGACACGACGGAGCTGGGCCACATCGCCTCGCTTGTGACGCACTATGCGCTGGCGAATCCGACGAAGCAGTTCACGCTGACGACGCCGACGCAGGAAATTGTGAATTGCCCGCCTGTAGAAAAACTGGCGGATCGCGTCTACCAGTTGTTCGGGCGGCAGGCGCTGGACGAGCTGGTGGAAATCCCCAGTGTTTCCGCGGCGTTTCGCGCGGCGATCACCGAGCCGGAAATGGAAGCAGGGGAAGAAGCGGCAACACTGACGGTGACGGGGTTCACTTCGCGGCCGGACATTCAGCGGCCGAATCGCAATGGAATTTATGTGTTCGTAAATCGCCGTCTGGTGCGCGACCGGCTGATCCTGCACGCAATTCACGAGGCGTATCGAAATATTCTGCCGCCGTCGGTGTTTCCGGCGACGCTGCTGTTTCTGGAAATGCCGTACGACGAAGTGGACGTGAATGTCCACCCGGCCAAGATTGAGGTGAGGTTCCGGCGGTCCCAGTTTGTGCACGATTTTACGCGGGACGCGATTCGGCAGGCCTTGATGGGCTCGCGGCCGATTGCGAGCTTTGCCACTGCAGCGGGAGCGGCATTGGCGCTAAATCCTGCGGCACCTCCGGCTTCGTTCGCGGGCGGATTGGCGGAGGCGTATCCGGATTCGGGCGTGCCGCGCGCGATGATTCCGCTGATGGAAGAGTTGGGAGTCGGCTCGGGCGTAGGATCAGATTATTCGGCGGCGAACGGATTTGATCTGGCAGCGGCGCCAGCCCAGCCCGTGCCGCAGAAATTCCCCTTCGAGCCGGGAAGTTCATTTCCGGGAGGGTATTCACCGGGAGCGAAGCCGGCGGGTCCGGGCCGCGAGCCGAACTGGGCGGAGAATTTTTCGAGAGTCGGTGCGGATGTGCCGGCGACGCTGCCGCGACCGGAGCAAATTGCGGACTTGAAGCCGCTGGGGCAGGTGAGCGCGAGTTTTATCGTGGCGGTGAACGGCGAAGGCCTTTGGATTGTGGACCAGCACGTGGCGCACGAGCGCGTCCTCTTCGAACAGCACCTGGAAGCGCGACGAGCGGGAAAGGTGGAAGCGCAGCGGATGCTGATGCCCCTGGTGTTCGAGCTTTCACCACGGCAGATCGTAACTTTCGAAAAGATTGCGGAAGAATTGGCCGCGAACGGATTTGAAGTGGAGCCGATGGGGCCCAAGAGCGTGGCAATCCAGGCGGTGCCGGCGGGCGTGGCGGCGAATGATGCGGAGCATTTGTTGACGGAAATTATTGACGGAATCGAGCGGGAAAATGCGGCGATTTCGATTGATACGCTGCAGGCGAAGATTGCGGCTTCGACAGCGTGCCATGCGGCGATTAAGGTGAACATGCCGCTGGATCAAACCAAGATGGAGTGGTTGCTGGGAGCGTTGGCAAAGACGGATTGCCCGATGAGTTGCCCGCACGGAAGACCGGTGGTGTTGCGATATTCGGTCCGTGAGATTGAGCGGGCGTTTCATCGAATATAGGCGGAGTGAGCGAACTGTTTGGAGAAATCAGTGATCAGTGATCGGTCAGAGCCGATAACAGCGAACAGATAGCAGCGAACAGGAAGCAAGAAGCTACAACGCTGGTTACGGAGGAAACGTGAGTGAAGGGCAGAAGGCGGCGGTGGTTTTTGGGCTGGCGAATAAGCGCAGCATTGCCTGGGCCATTGCGCAGAAGCTAAGCGAAGCGGGTTGGCGGCTGGCAATTACGTATCAGAACGAGCGGCTGGCGCAGGAAGCGAAGGATTTGATTACGGATTTACCGGGCGCGGACGGGTTCATGTGCGACGTAACTTCGGACGCCGAGATTACGAAATTGTTTGAGCAGTTGAAGGCAAGATACGGCGTGCTGGACGGATTGGTGCACAGCGTCGCGTTTGCACCGGCGGAAGAATTGAAGGGTGATTTCGTCAATACGACGCGCGAGGGATTCCGGATCGCACATGACGTGAGCGTGTATTCGCTGATTGCGGTGGCCCGTGAGGCGGCGCCCTTGATGACCAATGGTGGCGGGATCGTGACGCTGACGTACTATGGCGCGGAGAAAGTTGTGCCCAAGTACAACGTGATGGGCGTGGCGAAGGCGGCGTTGGAGGCGACGGTGCGGTACCTGGCGAATGATCTGGGGCCTAAAGGGATTCGGGTAAATGCAATTTCCGCGGGGCCCATCAAAACGCTTGCGGCGCGAGGAATTTCGCAACTGGGAGAGATGCTGAAGTCGCACGCAGAACGGGCTCCTCTGAAGAGAAACGTGGATCCGGCGGAAGTGGGCGGCGCGGCGGCTTTTCTGTTGTCGCCGGCGGGTTCGGGAATTACGGGCGAGACGCTGTACGTGGATTGCGGATATAACATCATGGGATTTTAGTGCGAGGATGCAGGTTTTTTCCGGACAGCAGCAAAAGGGGTAGCAGCGATCAGATAACGGCGATCAGGCAGCAAAAAAAAAACAAGTGCCGCGTACGATGCGGTAAGTTTCATGCGGCGAATACTCAACTTGGGATGGCATTGCGACTGACGATTGCGATTGACGGGCCGGCGGG